>Ga0209698_10003601_pt1 | contig 17153 bp, 12 predicted proteins | sample LitLauG_LLR_2012_FD_187203 | JGI IMG/M metagenome (GOLD analysis project Ga0209698, IMG submission 187203) | Freshwater sediment microbial communities from Pennsylvania, USA - Little Laurel Run_MetaG_LLR_2012 (SPAdes) (version 2) | ecosystem: Environmental > Aquatic > Freshwater > Creek >...
CATTCAAAACAAAATCATGTCCCCGCTTCTCGGTGTAAGTCTGATCGCCCTCGAAATCGTGAATGGCCGTGCGGAGAATGTCGCCGCTCTTCTTGACCGGACAAACCGCATCAACTTTGTGCCCCACCATCTGCAAGGCCTGGAATGGAACCATGATTTCGTAGTCCTCAACAAAGTCTCCTGCAAGCAGCAATATCCTGGCGGGTTTCATCTCCTGTCCTCCGCAAGCGAGTTTGCCACATCAACGCCTGAACTGCAACTCTTTGAGGAGGACCATGGGGCCGTTTGCAGTCAGCGTGGCGAGGGTTCAATTGTGTATGGACGTGTCGCTGTGAGCGTGCGCCGGCGCGGACGAATGGCTTCCTGTTGAAGCCGAGATGGGGGCAGCCCACTAAGGAACGGAGATATTGGAGCGTATAACTCCACCGCTTATATTTCCAGAAGGATCCGATTGAAATGAAAGAACTCCATTTGCCTTGGTAACAAAGTTACCCAGGCCGCTCGGCGTGATCGTGAGCGTTTCACCTGATTTGGAGATACTGTAGTGCGCGGATGCGGGAAGGTCCAATAGAATATGCGACGTTGCGACGCCGGATGGGATCTGATAGCTGATTGCTCCGCTCACCGTTGATCCGGCGGCTCCTGCATTGAATAGCACGACGCCATTTGAGGAAACCCCTTTCAGAAGCGCCCCCGTCATGCCTGTGGCCGACAGGTTCGACGCGTTCGTCACGGCTCCGGCTGAAGTGTTTGCATCCAGTACGGTAAGCCACCGCAGCGAGGACCCCGGATCAGTTGCACACCCGCTTGAGTTGCAGGTTGAAGGTCGCACCGTGATCCTCCAAACGGTGGAACCCCCATCCAGATCCCCGCTCGTTACTGCCGCATCAGCCGGCAGAAGTGAGATGACGCTGCCCATAAACGTCCCTCCAAAGGACACATCGAAGCGCGAAGTTCCCGCTACAACAGGACTCTGTGTCACAAGAACCGGTTTGGAGGGCGTGTGAAATGCAATCTGCTGATCGATGCCGCTAGTGGTCGAATAGTGGCAGGTAGTCGTCCGGTCATAAACGATCACCTGATTCGCCGGCCTCAAATAGACAACCTGCCGAGTCCAGCCGGCTACTGGACAATGGCCGTTTGCAGCATGGTCCCAGTTGCGGAATTGGCCTTCTAGATAGAGACTCGTGGCCACGACATATTTGCCGCCGTCCTCAAACGCTGTGATCGCCGTCTTCTGTGCCCCATATCCGTTTTCCGCAGTGTCATAGAAACTGCCGGGAATCATGCCGGGAGGAACAGGCGGAGTCCCTGCTACTTGGTTCGTGTCCTGCGGAGTGTTCCATCCGCTTGTCGGGACTTGAAAGACTTGAAAAGTATTGTAGTAGGCCCTCTCTTTGTTTCCATTCCCTCCGAAATCGCCATAGGCGTTGTTTTCGCCTGCGGAACCCTCCTGCATGATCCAGTTCATCGGATTTACCAGGAGTGGTTTGCTACCGCGAACCAACTCAAGGCCGCCTTTGCCGAACTTCTCCTCGCTCTGGCCGCCATTATCAAGGTAAGCTCCGCCATTGAATCCAAGCCACACCGCCGAGGGTGTCCAGTCAGATCGTGCGAACACATGCCCAGACCCTTGCATTGCACCCTGGGAAAGATAAGAGAGCGGCAGCGCGGCGTAGTCGGCGTCGCTATCAGAGGAATTCCACCATAGAAAATCATTGGCTACATCCGCGGCGAACGAGTAGTCCTTTCCCCAGGTTGCGGTCGTCGCGGAAATCACATCTTTGGCGAATTTATGGAATTGCGCTGTCTTGCTGTAGTTCCATCTTTTGGCAAACCCGTATAGATATTTGTAAAACGGGGCTTGCGCATATCCCGGCTTCACGTGCCCCGTTCCCTCCCAACCGTAGCCGTGCCCCTCATCGTACACATAATCCAACGACGGCCAAGTGGCATAAATCATGTAATCGACTGAATCGAGTGGAAAAGTGTACGGAGTTCCGGACGCATGTATCAGATCAGTCTTCTTGATGTCGTTGACGGCAATTGTTGGCAGCGTCATAAGCCGGGTCGCCTGCTCGCCATAATTCTGAAATCCCTCCGGCCAACCTCCCCCAACGCGATAAGCCGCATACCATGGCTGCACGACCTTTCCATGAACACGGGTGATCCAGTCATTCCAGTACTCCGTTGCCCTGGCATTGTGATCGGAGGTGATGAGTGCCGTCAGAGCCTTGACCGCGTAATAGGCTGCGTAATAGTTTGAATCGAACGTCCCGGGACTGAACGGCTGACGGCCGCCTCCGTAAGGGATCGCGGATTTTCCGCCAATCGCAAAATACGGAGAATTTGAGCCTGTTCCGACATAGTCCGAGCCGCCGTTGGTGACATTCACTCCAGTTACGAACCCTTTGCTGTTTCGCGTGACTGTGCAAGTTGCTCCGTTTCCTCCACCGCCGTTAACCGCGCAGGTAGTTCCACTGTCTCTTGGTCCGTACCAAAGAACGCTTCCCTTAATTACTCCATCCGATACCAATGGATAGACCCACCCACGATCCCATGTGTCAATAAAGCTGTTCAACTCATTTGCAATGGCTTTGAGCTGTTCGGAGCTGAAAAGTTCATAGCCCCAGTCGTATGCATACAGAAGGGCCATCGGATAATTCCGAATCGAATAGCCATCATCTTCGGTCTGGAAGCTGCCGTTCGGGTCGTTGTAACTCGACTGATGCGCCGGGTCGGTCAATGCGTTGGCAATGGCCACCAGCTTCGCCCCGTACTTTGTCGCAAGCCCTGTGTTCCCAAGTTGCTTTTCTACCTGGTAACACTCTCCATACTCTTGTGCAAATTGCAGAAAATCGCTGCCCTGATAATTGTTTGAAGTTGGGATATTTGGAGAGTTGCCAGGAGGAATATCCGGTGTTCCCACTGCTCCTGGCAGGTAACTATCGCACTGTGCCTTGAGCGCCGTCCAGGTGGGATCTTTGGCACTTGCCTTGGCCGCGAGTGCTGTCAGTGTGCTGGGATTGAGGATGAATTCAGGATGCGACTGTGCCGAAACAATAATCGCAAAAAACAAGGGACAAGTCGAAATCAGCTTTATCATTCGTGAGCCGCTATCAATCCTTCAGACTACACCCGACAATCGTCAGGCGGAGGCTCTGGTCACCCTGGGCGTTTCCGGCAGATTCCAATCGCTCGATCGAGTACGGCGCTCAACCTCACGGATTGCGCACGCACTCTGAAGTTAGCGGGATTGGCGTGCCTAAGTCCAATACTTCAAAATCCGAGACCTTGAGCGCCCGCAGATCATGAGAACCGAAACCGAGATCGGCGTACTTTGTCGTTGTATCCTGGTCGCTTTGCGCAGTGAGGGCGATCTTTCCGCCGTCGGAAAGGAACATGCCATATTTCTGCATGGCTCGCGCCACAACTTGCGCCGGTGGCGACAATTGCGACACGTCGAATGAAGCCTTCAAACGGAAATGTGCCCCATAGGGTGGGGCGGAAACAGGCCCGCTTGGCGCTCCGGCGTGGGTCGCAGGGTGCACAAAAACCTTTGCGCGCATTCTCGGATTTGGAAGAATGAATCGAATGGCGTGGTTGATACTTCCCAAAGCAAGTTCGTCGGCATTGAAGAGCAGTGGTGCAATGGGGAAGCCGGCAGCATCGGCGCTCGTGCATTGATCTCCCCGTCCCGACGGCGGATAGACACGGTTGAGATCCCATACCCCTACAAACGTTGCCGTGAGCACGTTCTCTGAATAATTCGCCTGGTAGGCTTCGTAGAGCTTGCCATGGATGCGGTCGGCTACGATGAGATGGCAGTCTTCATCTTCTACGGGGCATTGATATCCTGCGTGTCCTTCAGCGCCACCCCCGATGGGAAGAGGAAAGGTGGACACCAGGTCTGAATCCGGGCTGTAGAATTCCTTCCCTTTGCGAAAGGGAACATATGGTGTGGTTGCATCTGTCTGCATGACTCGCAGGGCGAAGTCAATTTGCATTTTATTGTTGTTTCCCCACCCACCCGCGCCCGCGAGCCAGGAGATTATTGCGGAAGATTGAGGATCGACGGGCGCACTGCTTACATCCTGCGTCCAGATAGCTCCAGTAGGAAAATAGGGCGCAGGCCGAACCAAATGTTCCAGTTTTGCTGCCTTGACCTTGACAATATGATTGTGTATCGCCAGTCCGGCCAGGATGGCGCCGATTCCCAGCACGAATATATACAGCAAGTTCTTCCTGTTGGTCATATGGCGGTAGTATGCTCCGTTCGCCGCTCTGAATCAATGCGAGAACGCTCGCCCAAATTGACTACTGCGGACGACGCGATGGCTTCCAACGGCGCGGCGCTCACTTCTTCTGCCGTTGCCGCCGTCCCGACTGGTCGACTCGAATTCCACATCTTCCAAAGCGGGCCGCGCGTGAAGAGGAATCTGTGGAGCCCGGCAATGGCGGCAGCGTTGAGCATCAGCAGTGCGCTTGCCGGAGCCGTCACGCGCTGCAGACGTGGGATTCGATAGCGCAAACCGATTAGCGCAAACGTCCAGCCCAGGATCTGAAGCGTTGCGAATGCCGCAAAGAGTGTTGAGCCGGCTGAGAGAAGGACTGAAGAGATCAACAGAAGAACAAGAAGGTAGGGCACCAAGAGCCGCATGACCTTGTGGGATACGAGCTGAAATAAGACTCGATTCTGCGGCGTCAGCGTCCATGGCGCAAGCTGGAAGAGTTGGAAGTTCCCCGCAAGCGTCCGCACTTTGCGATTAAACTCTGACTCCACGTTCTTCGGCCAGATATCGTAAACGCACGCCCCGGAATCGACTACAGATCTGTAGCCCTGGCGAATGATCGAAAGCGGCTGAAACATATCGTCCAGGATCAATCCGGCCGGTAGCTGGACAAAAAGCTCGCGACGAATAGCATAGAAACACCCAGTGACCCCGACCGGTGAATCGCAAATGGCCTCGTGCGTCCGTATCCACTGTTCGTAGCGCCAGTAAAGCCCACTCACCGCATCAGACGAGGCGTCAGACCTCTCCTTGCGCAGAATGAGTTCGCCGGCTACGCAGCCTACCTTTGGATCGGCGAAGTTACCGACCAATTTCTGAATCGCACCCAAAGCGATCTCCTGCCGGAGGTCTACGAAGAGGACTATGTCTGCCGTGGCCTGGGCGACACCGGCGTTGACAGCGGCCGCCTTGCCGGCGTGCTCTTTGCGGACGATGGATTTGACAAGAGGATGCTGCGGCCGGCCCAGCAGGTCTGCGGTGCCGTCCGTCGATCCATCTGAAACGACAATAATCTCCTTTATGTTTGAGTAGTCGAGGCTCAGGAGATGCTGAATCTTGCCTGGGAGCAGCGATATCCCATTATGAACGGCGAGTACGATGCTCACGCTGGGGTTGATCGGAGCGGATTTCCAGCGTCGCGGTCGCAATCGCGCGAGCAACCACACCGCCATCGGATATCCCGCGTAGGTGTAGAAGACACCGGTCAGGGCCAGCCAGAAGACGAGGTTCACTGGGCGCCCCTTCGCAGCACGATTGTCTTGATCGTCTCAAACATGATGAGCAGATCAAGACTCACCGACAGGTGCTTGACGTAATAGAGATCGTATTCAAGCTTTCGCTTTGTCTCCTCCAGGCTCGAACCGTAGTGATAGCGCACCTGCGCCCATCCGGTGATTCCCGGTCGAATGATGTGACGAAGTTCATAGAAAGGGATTTCGTTGACCAGCCACCGCACAAACTCAGGACGTTCCGGTCGTGGACCTACAAACCCCATCTCACCGCGGAGCACGTTCCAGAGTTGAGGAATTTCGTCGAGGCGGGTTTTGCGCATGAATCGGCCCAGCGAAGTGACTCGAGGGTCGTCCTTGGTCGCCCACTTCGCGCCACCCGCTTCGGCGTCCTGCGCCATCGTCCTGAACTTGATGACGGAAAACGGCCGCCCGCGGAGACCTACGCGCGTCTGTTTGAAAAAGATCGGGCCTGGAGAAGAGAGGCGCACCGCAAGCATGATGAATGGGATAAATGGAAGGCAGATCATCAGGCCCGTGAAGGAGACGAGGATGGACACCAGGCGGCGGAAAATCTGCTGGGATGCTTTTACATTAAAACCATGAGTGAAGATGAGTGTGCTGGGATTGAGCCCATCCAGGGGCAGCCTGCCCAGGAGCCGCTCCATGAGTACGCTGGCATCTTCGATAATTACACCCCGGAGCCGCAGGTCGAGCAGTTCTCGAACCGGCATCGATCCGCGTCGGTTCTCCATGGCGACGATCACTCTGTCAACGCGGGGTTTGGGTTCGCAGAAGGAGCGAAGGTCCGCCTCGAAGCGTTCCAGGTCCCCGCCGTGGTCGCCTTTGTCCTCTCCTTCGACAACCTCCATGCCGGCATCGCGCCGGGTGCGGAGCGTCTCGATTACACTGTGTGCCCGTTCCCCGTTACCGAGCACGTAGACCCGCTCGCGGAATGCCGAAAGACCGATGATCCACTCATAGGACCACCGCCACAGAACAAGAACGATCGCGAGCAATGAGATGCCAAGTGTAAAGACATGAGGACCGATATAAATGTCTGGATATACAAAGATGATTCCGCCGAGAGCAAAGCAAAGGACGCTTAGAACCAGCAATAGCCGGAAGTAGATCTCCCATCCTCCGGAAATCCGTTGCGGCTCATATAGGTCGAAGTAATAGGAGAGAAGCAAGGCAACAATCGTGATGCAAAGGATCTTCAGTATCCCGTTCTCGTACATCAGAACAATGTAAGTATCCGGCCCAATCAGGTAGGCGGTAGCTACAAGGAATGAACCGCCCACCAGGAGCGCCTCGCAAAGTAGCAACACCAAGGTACGAGTCGGATAGTAAACATTGAATAGCCTGATCATCCCCGTCTTTCGAGCTCGTTTCTTTGCCTGTCGCGGCCGCTGCCCTCCGGCTCGGCATGGTAGTAGTAGTTATAGTTATAGGATCCGCTGCGCGGAGTGTCCTTTACGGCATTGAGCACAAAGCCGAGGGTGCGTGAGGCACTGAACGCCGCCTTCGTCCGCTGAGCGACTTCGTATGTAGTTTTCGCCCCGCGCGCAACCAGCAGAACAGCATCGGCGGCACGCGCAAGTTCCACCGCGTCCGTAACCGGAAGCACCGGCGGCGCATCGATCACGATCCAATCAAAACTCGACGAAACGCCAGCAACAAGTTCTTCCATGTGGTGATTTGATAGCAGCTCGGAAGAATTGTCCCGGTAACCGCCGGATGCAATGAAAGTGAGGTTGGAGATCTTGCTTGTAACTCCATTCTCTGCGTTCTTTGGAGTGCGGGCACGCTGCATGATATCGGCCAACTCTGCGCGCCCATCCAGATAGTCCGAGAGTCCGGGCGAATTGGGGGCGCCCAGAAGTTCGTGCAGTGTCGGACGGCGTAGATCGCCATCGATGAGCAGAATATTGTGGATGCTGTTGCGCGCCAGGCTGATCGCCAGATTCGCTGCGATAAAGCTCTTGCCTTCTGAAGGCATGCCGCTTGCAACCAGGATCGTCTTCAATGGGGTTTCATAGCGAGCCTGGTAAACATGCGAACGGAGGCTGCGAAACTGCTCCACACCCGCGCCGCGATCGGCAAGCGTCGGCAAAGACGTAACAGATGGATTCCAGGTTCGCTGCGCGATGTTCTCAAGCACGATCTCGGCGCCGGCTGCCGGCGACTCCTCAAAGGTGGATGGGCTCGGCGGCTCGACAACCTGAATATCTCCCGAAGCCGGTACCTTGCCCCGTTCGAGATATGCTCTTTGAAGCGCTTCGTGTATACGGCTCATAGCTCAGTTTCCTTTAAGGTATCTGCGGTTTCCCCAATGGGGTGGATGGTGCTGGAGAGTGCTTTCGACAATGTGTCCTCTGGGAACCCCGACAGCGCCTCTGGTGAGATCACAAATGGCTGCGAATCCAGGTCGAGTTCCAGGCTCACTGATTCGACGATGCGCGCCGGAATCGGCTTGATCTGCTCCACGTAGCCGCTGATCATTGCATGCTCGCAGATCAGATTGATCAGGCGCGGGATGCCCTTCGAGTAATGGTGGACCAGTTCCACTGCCTCGGGCGTAAGCACGACCTGGGTGGCGCCGGCTATACGAAGTCGCCTTGCAACGTAGGCCTTCGTTTCGTCGCTTGTCAGTGGCCGCGTTCTGCACCAGAGTGAAATCCGTTGCCGAAGCTGCCGTACGGATGGGTCGCGAAGTTTCTCTTCCAACTCCGGTTGCCCGGAAAGTATGATCTGGACCAGCTTCTCCGATGAGGTCTCGAGATTGGTTAGCAAGCGTATCTCTTCAAGAAGTTCCCATGAGAGGTTCTGCGCTTCATCCACCACAATCGCGCATAGTTCCCCGTTGCGGAAACGGTCAATTAGCCAACGATTGAGCTGCATCAGCATTCCCGACTTTGTCTGCGGCATGCCCGGCCTTGTCCGCGGGCCCGGAGGAATTCCGAAATCCGCAAGCACGAAGTCGAAAAAGTCGAGCACATCCAGACGCGGATTGAAGACGAATGCCGTTGAAATGCGCCGGTCGGTAAACGAACTCAGAACGCTTTTCAGCAGGGTGGTCTTTCCCGTGCCCACTTCACCTGTCATGACGACAAAGCCCTTGCGCGAAGCAATGCCGTATTGCAGGCACGCAAGCGCTTCCTGAACGTGCGGCATCTTGTACAGGAACCGCGGGTCGGGGCAGGCGCCGAATGGAAAGTCGTTAATGCCGTAAAAGTATCTGTACATGGTTATCCAAGAGTACTTTCAATGGACTTGTTCGTTCGTGAAAATACATTCCAGCGGCTGCGAGTCTCTACGGGCTGGGGCAGGTCGTCGATGTAGGAGATCACGGCCAGGGTCGACAGCTTGGTGAAAGCCCATACATCCCTCTCGTTGCGCAGGGATGTATCGCGGTACTCGAACAGGCCCGCTAGAAGCAGCCCGAAAACCAACCCGGCCGCAAAGCCAGCGCCCGCGAAGACCCTTCGATTCGGAAAAATCGGCGCTTCGGGAAGGTTGGGAGCATCTTGGATATGGAACTGCTCGCCCTGCTGGCGCTGTTCAAGAGCGGTCGCCATCGACGACTCGTTCATCTTCTTCAGCAACGAGTTGTAGAACTCCAGTGCCGTTTCATGATCGCGGGTAATCTGCTTATACTGTTCCTCGACCTGCGGGCTCGACTCAATCCTTGACTCATAGTTGCGTACCTGCTCCTCAATCCGGGCCTGTTCCTGTTTTCCGTCAATCATGGCCTGCTGGGCCGCGCGCAGCTGTGCTTTGAGCTGTTGAAGCTGGGGCGAATCCGGGCGATTGATAGCAGGCGCTGCCTGAACCGGCGACTGCTCAGCCGAAGTGCGTGCGATCTCAGCCTGAAGATCGGCAATCTTTCGTGAAACCTCTACCACGTCGGGATGGTCAGGCGTGTAGAGCGCCTGCAATGCCTGTCTTTGTGCGATAAGGGTCTTGAGTTGCGTTTTGCGCTCATCCGCTGCTGCTGTCGCCGTAGGCTCGGCGCTCTGGAGATCGTGCGTCTGCTGGGAGACCATTGCCTGCAGGAAGGTCACATCCTGCTGCTGCCGGTTCAACGATTGCGTGACGGCATCAAGCTGGGTTGTAAGCGCCTGAAGCGTGTTCGAGTTGGACTGTTGCTGGTCCGGGAGCCGGCCGAAATACCTTTCCTGGAAGGCCGCGAGCTTGGCGTCCTGCTCGTCGAGATTCCTCTTTGAATCCTCCAGTTGCTGCTTCAGGAATGCCGTTGTGCCTTCGGCTGACTGTGCGCGCGCACTCAAATTCTCGCTGACGAACAGGGATTCAATTTCGCCGCATACTTGTTGTGCGGTAACTGCATCCTGGGCAGTGAACGTGAGATAGAATCCCGGCATCCCATGCGATGACTGGCTCGCGGGAATCGGTTTCACCCCGATCGCCTTCTGCGTCAATTCGACGCGATCATCCATGCTCGCCTTGCCGTTGCCATATAGATTGAACTGCTTGATGATCGGCTCGAGCCGCGAGCGGCTCAGGATCTGTTCCTTCATCGACCCCAGCCGTGCGCCTAGATCTTCTTGGACCACAGGCTTCACATAGTCTTCCGGGACCTTTTGCTGCTCGACAAGGATCAGCGTCTGCGACTGGTACTTGGGCTTGATGACAAAAGTCAGCGCGATTCCAACCCCCAGAAGGAGGACCGTTGAAGTCAGAATCAACCAGATTCGCCGCCGCAGAATGTCGGCGTAATCTTCCATTGTTAGTTCACGATGCCCGAGCATACGACTCCTTGAGGATTTACTGCCTTACGCGCATTGGCCTGGGCGAATACCCAACGCCAAAACCTACCGTTTGCATCAGTTGATGGAGCGCGTTGGTGGGAAGTGGGGAGGTCGACGACTGGTCGGCTCCCGTGTAGTTTGCAAATACGATCATGTTCCGGCCTATTCGCCAGGTTCCCTCAGCTCCCCCAAAGATGCCGTCGGTTACCCCGCTGTTATTCAGACTGGCAGTGCGCTCGTATCCGCCAGTCAGGCCGATGGTCATGTTCGTTCCAAATTGCTCAGTGAAGTTTCCAGTGGCCGTATCGACCTCAGCGCCGATCAGGTACCCCGCGCCGCCATTCGTTCCACGGGTATAGCTAACACCGAGTGAGGTGAAACGCAAGGCGTAATTTGCGGTTGCAATTACTCTGGCATTTATGGTGGAAGGCACAACGTTCGTCACCGTGCTGGAGATCCATTCGGGGCCGCCGGCGAAATTCGTGATTAGGTTTCTGGTCCACTTGTGCTGGTATCCGACAAGACCCGTATTGGTCACGAACGTGACATGGTGTTCGGGGTAGCCATAATTGGAGTAAAGGTATGTGCCCGAAACCGAATTGCGGCCATTCAGCATTCGTACAAGCAGGCCGGTTGCCGTCAGGGCATCCGTATTCAGACCGTCGCCGTTAGGGTAGCGCAGCAACAGAGAGCCGCCGTTCGCGCCGATGATCGTCGCATTGTTCAGGTTGTGTTCCAGGCTGCCGTTTGCATTGTTCTCCACAGCATGGGTATTGAGCGTCAGGATCGTCTGGCTGGAACTTGGAGTCGGTGTTGTCACGCCAATCGGCTCCCCTGAGCCGGGAATCCCGAGGAAGCCCGTAGTCGGCGCCTGGGGAAGATAGCTGACATCGTCCATGACCGACACTCTCCATTCACGCCAGTCCAGGCCTTGCGACAGATACAGGCGCTGAGATTGTCCGGTTTCGTAGGATGGACCGCTCAGGGTCCAGGTGTAGCCCCCTCCATATTGGAGAGTCAGAGGCTTGCGGTCGCTGCCGTTCATATATGTCAATGACCCTGAAGCCGTCGCTGTCTGCATATTCGAAATTGAGGTCGCAAACTGGGCGTTCTCTGCGTAGCGCACTGCATATTGCACGTTGCTGCCGCCAGGAAGTGTGGCCGGCCCCGTCGCGGCGGGAACCACCTGCGCACTTGCCATGCCGCAGACCATAAATAATAGTGCCAGAATCGTTGCTATCGTCTTCATGTCTTCCGCCTTACGGAACCACAATTGTATCGCCGGGTTTTAGAACCATATTGAGGGTACTGTCGCCTTTCAGAGCATCCTTGTACTTCACGGGGATCTTCTGCTGTGTTCCGGCTTCTTTGCGCAGGATGTACATCTTCTTCGAATTCGCAAAATTCGTGAGTCCGCCACCGCTTGAAATCGCCGCCAGCAATGTCATCCCAGGCGTCATCTCCACCGGCCCCGGCTTGGTAACCTCGCCGAGCAGGTAAACCACCTTGCTGTGGATCTGGTTGATCACCACCGAGACATTGGGTTCCTGAATGTACTTCTTGAGCTTCGTCGCAATTTGAGATGAAAGCTCCAGCGGGGTCAGCCCTGACGCTTGCACATCGCCCAGAAGTGCCAGCGAGATCATGCCGTCAGGCCGGACCAGGATGGTACCCGAGAGTGTCGGCTCCTTCCAGACGGTAATGTTAAGCACGTCGGAGGGACCGATCACGTAGCTTTCGGACGAGGTAGACCCGGCCGCGGCCGGCGCCGCCATCTCGGCCGGCGTCGCGACCGCATCCTTCGCCTGGGCGTGATGTCCGAGGATGTTCGATATGGAGAAAGTCAAAATAAGAATGCTGGTTGGATTCATTGTGCGACTCCGTTCTTTTCGGGGACAGGCTGGTCTTCCGCTCCGCTCTGCTTGAGCTTGTAGAGCAGGGCCTTGTAGCTGATGCCCAGTTCGTCCGCGGCACGCTTGCGATTGCCGCCCGTCGCCACCAGAACCTCGGAGATCAACTGACGCTCGATCTGCGTGGAAGCGGCACGAGCCGCTTCCTTCAGCGAAGGGAGTCTGCGCTGCCCGTTCGACCGCGCCGTTGACGCTGCCGCCTTGAGTGCTGCAAGCGAGATCGATTGGTCGCCGATCGCCACAAACGTCTTGATCGCAGTCTGGAGTTCAGACAGGTTCTCCGGCCACGTATGCTCCATCAGGAACACGATGATCTCCTCTCGTAAAATCGGCTTTGGACGGTCAAACTGCCTCGCATAGTGCGTCAGAAGTTCGTCAGCGATTGACAGGATTTCCGACCTCCTGCACCGCAGTGGCGAAATTCGGAGGGTAACTGCAGACACTAGATAATAAAAATCTTCTCGCATTCGACCAGTTTTGACTTCCCCTATTAGTTCGCGGCTCGTACCACAAAGGAGGCGGCTGGTTTGGGCCTCTTCGGCTAGAAAATATGTGTTGATCAGCAACTCCTGCAGCCCCAGGCTCAAATCTCCCACTTCCGTCAGATAAACCGTCCCTTTGATGGAAAAGGCCGAAAGCAGTGCCTCTGAATCAACCTCGGCGCTCTGTAACTCCGTGAATGGACAGCGCGACCGGTGCGATTGCGCGTGGATTTGCGCGGCGACGGAACGCTTTCCAACACCATGCTCGCCTACGATCAAAACCGGGCAGTCGCTGTCGGCGATACGAGCGATCGCACGTTGCACTTGCCCCTCAATTGGAGCAAACGATTTGGCAGGGAGAACCGGCTTGGTCTGCCGCCTCACAAATTGTACTGTCGCACTGTCTGGCATGAAGAGTCCTGTCTCAACACCCTCTTCCCTTAGCAATGCCGGGTCCAAATCGCGCATAATCCTCTTGAATGGGCTTTCCTCCCATATTTCCACTTTTTGGGGCACTAAAACACTACACGCTTGCCAGAAGTGTGGAAAGTTTTTCCTCCAGAATGGTAACAATTGTGAAAACTATTTCCCTGGAAAGTGGAAATGGTTTTCCACCACACAGGAACGACTGGTTCCCAATTGAGGACAATTCGTGGGGAATCGCCTTAGATTGAGTCCTCCCACCTTCGGCATTGCGATTGCTAGGCTCAGGGTAACTGATTATCCTATGTGTCCCTTGGCAGAGAATATGGCCCAGACCACTCATGTTCCAGTCCTACGAGGCCCAACTTGGTCGCTGCGAAGCGCCCACTTTGTCTGGGGTTCGTTGCTGATTGGCGTGCTGGTCGCAGCAGTCTACTATCGGGTGTTGGCGAAACTCGTCCTCGACTGGTGGCAGATCCCTGATTTCTCTCATGGGTTTCTCATCCCGATCTTTGCAGCCTACCTGGTCTGGACGAAGAGGCAAACCCTTCTAAATACGCGAGTTGATCCAGCCTGGAGCGGTGTCGCGGTTGTTGTCCTCGGGCTTCTGGTTCTGCTGCTCGGGGAATATGGCGCAGAATTGTTCTTGTCGCGCGTTTCGCTGATATTCGTGTTCGCCGGGCTGGTGCTTTGTTTTGGCGGGTGGAATCTTCTCAAGGAACTTAGCTTTCCGCTGCTGATCCTGTTCCTCGCCATCCCGATTCCCTCCATTATTTTCAATGAGATAACCATCCCCCTCCAGATCCTTGCTTCGAAAGTCGCCAGCAATCTGCTCCCCTTGTTCGGTGTGCCGGTCCTCCGCGAAGGTAACGTCATCGTCCTACCAGCCATGAGGTTGGAGGTCGCGGAGGCTTGTAGCGGCATCCGCTCCCTGCTCAGCCTGTTCACTCTCGCGATTTTTTATGGGTATTTTCTCGAGAATTCCTTCCTGCGCCGGACCCTTCTCGCTCTGGCCAGCATTCCCATTGCAATCGCGGCCAATGCGGTGCGCATCTTCGGGACTGGATTGTGCGTCCAGTATTGGGATCCGGACAAGGCACTGGGCTTCTTTCACGAATTCTCCGGCTGGGTGATCTTCACCGTGTCTCTCGGGTGCCTCTTCATTGTGCGGCAAGCCATGCATTTGTTCCCTATCCGGAGGAGGCAGGCATGAATAGCCTTCGTTTCTGGACCGTCGTACTGTTGCTGGCCGGCACTTCCTTGCTCTTGTTTTCCCGCGGCAATACCGATTTCATTCCCCTCAGCGTGCCCTTGTCGAAGTTCCCGCTCACAATTGATGGCTGGTCAGGAAGCGATCTGCAGATCGATCAGGAGACGCTCGATGTGCTTGGGTCGGGGGATTTCATGTCACGCGTCTATTCACGGGGGAGTCAGTCGCCGCTCATCAGCCTTTTTATCGGATACTTCCCATCCCAGAGGACAGGCGTCACCATTCACTCGCCCAAGAACTGCTTGCCGGGGGCCGGATGGGCTTTTGAGTCTTCGCGATATGTCGACCTGAAGGACGCGAACGGCAAGGCGCATCGTGTAGGTGAGTACATCGTCTCCGACGGTGAGGATAGGCAATTCGTCGTCTATTGGTATCAGGCGCACGGCCGCAGTGTCGCCAACGAGTACGTGGCCAAGGTTCATATGGTTATTGATGCGATGCGCATGAATCGCACTGATGGTGCGTTGGTCCGGGTCATGACGCCGATCAATCCCATCGAAGGCACAGCGCCCGCAAGAGCTCGAGTGGAGGCGTTTACTGCGCAGCTTGCGCCTCTCCTTCCACGATATGTCCCGGACTAGCAGCACTGAAAGGAACGTGCAAGACAACCCGATCCGGCAAATTGAAACAGGCAGCGAGAATGGAGAACTCGCCCAGCAACGAAATGAAGAAGTGGAAAGTTCGATCAATTAATCAGAACCAGATTTCGATGGCAGGTGAAAGCAATGTCCAGGCAAAGATACTCGTGGGTGGTCATCATTTTTATTGCGCTCATTCTGTTGACTGGGTGTCGCGGCAATCCAAACGCGCGACAGCAGATGTACCTCAAAAGCGCAAGGCGGTTCAGCGCTGAAAGCAAATACAGAGAGGCGGCAATCCAGTATTTGAACGCCCTCAAGGTCGACAACCGCTACCCGGATGCTCACTATGAACTCGCGAAGACCTACGGACACCTGGGTCGTTTTGACTCGGAACGTGTTGAGCTCTCCCGCACGGTGGACTTGCAGCCGGCGAACTACCAGGCGAGGATCGACCTGGGAAACCTCCTGTTCGCAGCCGGAAAGATCAGCGAGGCGCAGGCGCAGGCAAATGCAATGCTGGCGGCGCAACCCAACAATCCGGACCTTCACGCGCTCCTCTCAGCCATAGCGTCCCGGCGGGGAGAAAGCGACAAGGCATTGAGCGAACTCCAACGCGCAGTCGAACTCGATCCAAACCGGGCCGCGTTCCATGAGCAACTCGCACTCCTTCAAGATGGTGATCAGGTAAATGCTGCATCTGTTGAAAATGAAATGAAAAGGGCCGTAGCGCTCGATCCGAAATCCCTGAACGACCGGTTGTTTCTTGCGGCCTTCTATTCCAGGAATAATCGCCTGCAAGATGCTGAAAGAGTAGGTTGGGAAGCTGTTGCCACGGACCCCAGGAGCCTGGCCGCCAGAGAGGTCGTTACCCGGGTCATTCTCAACGAGGGGGACCCGGCAAGAGCCGAGCTCGTGCTCCGTCAGGCCTCAATCGACTTTGCCGGCGATCCGCAGGGAGTATGTGTTCTGGCGGACTATTTCTTCAAATCCGGGCAACTCGACAAGGCCAGGGCAGAGTATACAAGCCTGGTCGCGAAGTACCCTAAGAACACTTCTGTCCAGAAGGGATACGTCCGCCTTCTTCTTGAGGTCAAGGACTTCACCGCTGCGCGAGCGATGCTTGCTGAATTGACCAAGACGAATCCGAAAGACCCGGAAGTCGCTGCTTTGAACGGAAACATGATTCTCAGGGATGGCAATTCTGTCGGGGCCGTGAATTCCCTTCAGCAGAGTGCAAGGGCTTTCCCGACGGACGCCTCTATTCAGTATTGGCTGGGAAAGGCGGCGCTCGAACAGGGCGACCGTATCTTGGCTGAAAATAGCTTCCGTCGGGCGGCCGAGTTGAATCCCTCAGACCTGGATACACAGCGTGAGCAGGCCCGCATTGCCTGCGAGCGGGGCGACACGGGTCTGATGGCCGAAGTCGCTGGCCAGATGATCGCCACCGCACCCGGTTTGGCCGATGGCTATGTACTTCGTGCCAACGCAGAGAGAATCCGCAGCCTGGCGGCCCCGGCTGAAGCTGACTTGGCGACTGCGATGAACCTGGCTCCGGAAGACCCGCAGCCCTATCTCCTTCTCGGCGAACTTCGCTTCGCGCAAAAACGCTTCCCCGAAGGTATCTCGCTGCTTGAACGGGCGTTGCACTACAACCCCGATTCCGTCGCGGCCATGCAATTACTTGTCGATTACGACCTTTACCAGAAACAACCAGAAAAGGCCTTAGCCCGCTTGAAACTGCAAATCGCAAAGAGCCCCATGAACAGTCGATTCTACGATCTTCTCGCAAAACTGCAGATTCAAAGCAAGCATCTGGACCAGGCCGCCGCCACGGTCGCCAGGAGCATCCAGTTGAATCCCGCCGATGGCCAGGCTGTCCTGCTGTTCGCACAGATTGCCTCCCTGAGAGGAAAGACGGTGGACGCCGTTGACACCTGGCAGAAATGGTCGAACGCGCATCCCAACGATGCCGACGCCTTCGCCATTCTCGGGACTCTCGAGGAATCCCGTGGCGATCTGGTCAAGGCCGAGACATGCTACAGGAAGGCTCTCCAAATACAGCCCGCACAACCCGTCGCAGCCAACAATCTTGCTTATCGGATGCTGCTCACAGGCGAAGCGGTCGATTCAGCCTTGACACTCGCGCAAACGGCCCGGCAAGGTATGCCGGACTCACCAACCGCTGCCGATACTC
>Ga0209698_10003602_pt1 | contig 17151 bp, 15 predicted proteins | sample LitLauG_LLR_2012_FD_187203 | JGI IMG/M metagenome (GOLD analysis project Ga0209698, IMG submission 187203) | Freshwater sediment microbial communities from Pennsylvania, USA - Little Laurel Run_MetaG_LLR_2012 (SPAdes) (version 2) | ecosystem: Environmental > Aquatic > Freshwater > Creek >...
CGCCAGGAGACCGTTCATCCCGGATTCATACTGGCCGGGAAAGCCGCCATGCTTCAGCGGCTCGCGATCGACCGTCCCGCTGATCGCCATCATGCCGCTGGTCGCGTAGGCGATGATCTCGTCGCCCTTGTAATGGCAATATGGCCCGGTCTGCCCGAACGGCGTGATCGAGGTCATGATCAGGCTGGGGTTTTCCGCTTCCAGGCTGGCGTGATCGAGGCCCAGGGACGCCAGATATCCGGGCTGGAAGCTTTCCACGATGACGTCGGCGGACCGCGCCAGCTCGCGAAACAACGATGCACCGTCTGGTGTTTCCAGGTCCAGGACGACGCCGCGCTTGTTCAGGTTGCACAACAGGAAGAACAGGCTTTTTTCCGGATCCGGATCGTCCTGAAAGAACGGCGGCATGCGGCGGCCGCATTCGCCGCCCGGCGGCTCAATCTTAATGACGTCGGCGCCGTAATCGCCCAGAAGCCTGGCACAAAGCGGGCCCGCGATACCCTGGCTGATGTCCAGGACCTTCAGGTCGTCGAGCGCGGACGGCGATATCATCGGTCAGTCACGACGCGCGCACATACGTTTCGGGACTGGTGAGGAACTTGCCGCGACACTCCAGACTATCGAAATACATCCATTTCCCATCGTGGAACTGCCGCGTTCCCTTGGTCGGATCCATCTCCGAGGCGCCGTGCGCGGTGAAGCCGGTCGTTGCTTTCACCGCCGCCTCATCCACGCTCGCACCGCATACCGGGCATTGCGCCATCTGAACATTCTCCTCGCTGTTCGTTGGTCTCAGGCGTCCGCCATCACCGGCACCGGCTGGCCCAGTACGACGGTTCCGGGATGGTCCAGCAGCGCCCGCGCGATCCGCGCCCGGTGCTCATACGCCGAGCCGAGCCGCATCGTCCACGCGCAGACCCGGCGATACCAAAGCTGCAGGTCGAACTCCATGATGAAGCCGATGCCGCCGTGGATCACCTGGCAGCCGCGCACCACCGCCTGGCATTTTTCGTTGCAGAACGCCTTGGCCTGTGAAACCTCCACCGAGGCTTGCATCCCCTGGTCCATCTTCCACAGCGCCTCATAAGTCAGCAGGTCGCCGCCATCCACCCACATCAACATATCCGCGCACATGTGTTGCAACGACTGGAACGCGCCGATCGGCTGGCCGAACGCTTTGCGAAACTTCGACCACTCGACCGCCATCTCCATGTCCTTGCGTGTCGCCCCCAGCATTTGCGCGCACAACAAGGCGGTGGCGCGATCGATCAGGCCCTCGGCGATCGAGGCGCCATCGTTCAGACCGCCGACCAGACGCGACCCCGGCACGCGCACCGCGTCGAACGTCACCTCGCTCATGCGGTCCTTCGCCAGCGTCACCAGCTCCCTGTGCGAAATGCCGGCACTCCGCGTGTCGACCAGGAACACCGAAAGCCCGCTCTCCGAGGTGCGGCACACCACAAGGCACCGATCGGCGGGGGCGAAATTCTCCACGAACAGTTTGGTGCCGGTCAGCACGAAGTCGCCGCCATCGGCGGTGGCTTTCATCCGCACCGTCTCCGGCAGAAACCGAGGGTCCCGCTCGGTAAAAGCCCAGGTCAGGACGGTTTCACCGGAAACGACTTTGGGCAGGATTTCCTGGCATAGCGCCGCGTCGCCGTGCGCGGCGAGGGTCAGCGCCGCCGACACCGTGCTCAGCAGCGGCAACGGCGCCAGCGCGCGGCCGACCTCATGCATCACCAGGCCGAGGTATGTCATCGGCAACCCGCTGCCGCCGTATTGTTCCGGCAACGCAAGGCCCTGCCAGCCAAGCTCGGCCGCTTCCCGCCACAGATCGGCCGGGAAGCCGGCGTCGTCATGTTCCATGGCGCGCACCAGTTTGGTCGGACAGCGCGCTTCCAGGAACTTGCGCGCGGTCTCGCGGACCATGACTTCTTCTTCGCTGAGTGTCGTATCCATCGTGGTTATTTCCTTGGCATGTCCAGGCCGCGGCGGCAGATCTGGTCGCGCATCACCTGCGTGCTGCCGTGGTTGATGCCGGACTGGAAGGCGCCTTGCAGGTTGTGCGCGAAAATGCCGCTCTCGACCGCGTGCGGCGAGCCGTTCAGCAACTGGCCATACGGTCCAAGCATTTGCGCGATGGCTTCCGTGGTGCGCACGCCGTGTTCCGGCGCCCAGGTCTTTTCGGCGGAGCCTTCATAGGTGAAGTTGCCGCCGTGGTTGACGATCGACATGCTGCGCATGGTCATCAGGCGGCACACCTGCGCCTCGATCCACAACTCCGCGATCTTGTCGCGGATGGCGGGGTCTTGCGACGGGGCGTAGCCGTCGAAATTATTGCTTTTCACCCAGTTCACGATGTCTTCATCGCGGCGTACGGAAATCAGGTAACGGGCCGCGCCGACTCGATCCAGGTTCAGCCCCATCGCGCCGACGCGCCAGCCTTCGTTTTCCTTGCCCAAAAGTGACGACGCCGGGATACGCACGTCCTCGAAGAACGTTTCGTTGGTGCGTTGATGGCCATAGGTGGTGCCGATCGGTGCCGTCGGGTCATTTTGCATGGTCCACAACGGTCGCACCGTGATGCCGGGCGTGTCCATCGGGAACAGAAAGATCGAGATGCCGCGATGCTTCGGCAGGTTCGGATTGGTCCGCGCCATCAGGTAAATATGCGTCGCCACATGGGCGGCGGAGGTGTACATCTTCTGCCCGTTGATGACATATTCGTCGCCGTCGCGCACCGCGCGGCATTGCAGCGACGCCAGATCGGCGCCCGCGTGCGGCTCGGTGAAGCCAAGCGCGAACGAAATCTCCCGTTTGATCAGTCCCGGAATGTAGTACTGCTTCTGCTCCTCGGTTCCGGCCGCCATGATCGCCGGTGCGCCGGAACCGCCAAGGCCGAGCGAAATATCCACGCGGGCAAATTCTTCCTCGACGATGTACTGCGTCATTCGGTCGGCGGCCTGACCGCCATACTCCTTCGGGTAACTGAGGCCAAGCCAACCGCGCTCACCAATCTTCTTAAACAATCGATTCACGCACGTGGCATTCACCCGCCCTGGGCTGACACCGAATCCTTCGCTGAGATCGGCCATCTCGGCCTTGACGTCATCGGTCAAATTCTCCGCGATGAAGGCGCGGACCTCATGACGCAGGGCCATCTGCTCCGGTGTGTATCCGAATTCCATGTCCGTTCCTCTCTCTCTATCACAGGCGGCGACCGATCGCCGCGCCGCGGTCTTGGGCTGTGCCAAGGCCTGGCGTTCCGTTCGTCACGCTATTCCGCGCGGCGAACCGGTCCACCCAGCTTTAACGCGCCAGAAGAATCTATAATCCATTCCCCCAATAATCGCCGGTCGATCGGACGCTCAGACGCCGGCCGCCGGACCGCATTGATTTGGGTCAATCCTCGCGGCACCGTTCGCGACAATGCCGACATCTCAGGCGTTTCATGGTCCGTGCGCCTTTGATTCAGATCAATGCCCGGCACGGAACCTCGATCGCTAATGCCACTGTCAGGATTCCCAGTTCGCTGGCCAAAGGTTTCAAGGGTCCCAAAGCGCCGGTATGGCGGGGGCAAAGTCGGGGGAAATGTCATTGCCGGTTCCGGTATGGAGCGACGCCATCGCAAAATTGAGTTCCACGGGGACCGTGGGGGCCAGTCCATGAACGGCCCGCTCGCCGGTATCAAAGTCGTCGAGTTCAGCGTCGCGATGGCTGGGCCGTATTGCGGAATGATGCTCGCGGACTATGGCGCCGAGGTCGTCAAGGTCGAGCGAGTCGAAGTCGGTGACGACAGCCGGGGTTGGCCGCCCTTCTTCCACGACAAGGTCCCATATTATTTCGCCGCCGCGAATCGTAACAAGCTCAGCGTCGCGATCGATCTGAAAAGTCCGGAAGGCCGTGACGCCGCGCGAGAACTGGTATCGAGCGCGGACGTGCTTCTGGGCAATTACCGCCTGGAGGCGCTGCCGCGCGCGGGCCTGGATTACGAGTCGCTGTCAGCCGCCAATCCCAAGCTGATCTATTGCCTGATCAGCGGCTTCGGAGCCACCGGGCCGCGCCGCGACGAACCGGCCAACGATCTGTTCATGCAGGCCTATACCGGCGGTATGAGCATCACCGGCGAACCCGATCGCACGCCGTCGAAGATGGGACTGTCGGTCGCCGATATCGGCGCTGGCATGACCGCGACGATTGGCATCCTGATGGCGCTGGAGGCGCGGCATCGCACCGGCCGGGGACAGCGCGTCGATACCTCGCTGCTGGAAGGTCAGATGTCGATGCTGTCGTATCATCTGACTCGATATTTCGCGACTGGCACCGCGCCGAAACGGGCCGGCAGCGGCGGCGGTGTGGGCGTACCCTATCAGGCGTTCCGCGCCGCCGACGATTATATCGTGGTCGCCGCGTTCAACCCGCGCATGTGGCGCGATTTCTGCGGCGCGTTGGATCATTCCGAATGGGCCACCGACCCGCGCTTTCACACCGCCGGCGCGCGCGCCGAAAACCGGGACGTTCTGATCGCCATGATTCACGACACGATGGCTAAACAGCCCGTGAAATACTGGGAGGAACGGCTGCGCGCGGTCGACGTGCCGTCCACCCCCGTCAACAACATCGATCAGATCGTAACGGAGGAGCAGGTCGCCGCGCGCGAGATGATCGTCGAAATCGACGTGCCCGGCGCCGGACCGATCCAGATGGCCGGCCTGCCGCTGAAATTCACCGAAACGCCCGGCACCCTTCGCCTACCGCCGCCCAGACTGGGTCAGCACACCGAAATGGTCCTACGGGGGCTTGGCTACGGTGCGGATACGATCCGCGATCTCGCCGAACGTGGCGTGATCGGCCTCGATACACCATACGCGACAACGCCGGGGGGCGGTGGGCGATAACGGCCGCGGAGGGACAATCATGACATCCACCATGACCAGCATCGGCGCACGGCTCGAGCGCCTGCCTTTGACCTCGGTACACCGCACGGTGTTCCTCGCGCTGGCCTTCGCCTATTTCTTCGAACTCGGCGATCTGAACACCTTTGCTTACGCCGCGCCCGCCATCATCAAGGAATGGGGCATCGACGTCGATACGGTTGCGTTGATCACCTCCGCGAGCTTCGGCGGCATGTTCGTCGGCGCGGTGTTCGGCGGCGTGGTGGCCGACCGTCTCGGACGCAAGCGCGCGTTGATCTATTCTTTGGCGTTGTACGCCGGCTTCTCACTCATCAACGCCGCCGCCTGGGATGTCCTTTCGCTCGCCGCCGCGCGTTGCATCACCGGCATCGGCCTGTCGGCGATGACGGTGATCGCCAATACCTACATCAGCGAGTTCTTTCCCGCGGCGAAACGCGGCCGCTATATGGGCCTGGTCATGACCATCGGTCTGGTCGGTATTCCCGCGACCGCCTGGGTATCGCGATTCGTCGTTCCGCTGGCGCATTGGGGCTGGCGACTGATCTTCGTCTGGGGCGGCCTGGGGATTCTGGCGTTGGTCTATGCCGTTCGCATTCCCGAATCGCCGCGCTGGTTGCGCAGCCATCATCGCATCGAGGAGGCGGAAGCGGAACTCGAACTGCTGGAACGCATCGCCGTCGCCGGTGGCGCGGTCCTGCCGCCGATCCAGGCGGTAGGCGACGCCCCACGCCATCCGCGCGCCGGATACGGCGGACTGATGCGCGAACGCTATTTCGGCCGCACCATTCTTCTGAGTGCCGTATCGATTCTGGGCACCGTCGGATTTTACGGCTTCTTCTCCTGGGTGCCGACGTTGCTGTATCAGCACGGCATCACCGTGGTAAAATCGCTGACCTACACAAGCGTCATGGCGCTGTGCAATCCGATCGGCGCCCTCATCGCCGCCGATCTGGTCGAGCGCTTCGAACGAAGGTGGTTCAACGTCGGCATTTCCGTCTACGTGATGGTGTGCGGCCTGCTGTTCGGTATTAGCGAAAATCCGATCCTGATCATGGTTCTGGGCTCCATGATCGTCATGGGCCTACAGGCCGCCACGGTCAGCAGTTACACATACGCATCGGAACTGTATCCGACCGAGCTGCGCTCGCAGGGCAATGGCATCACGTACGGCATCGGCCGGGTCGCCAATGTCGGCGGACCCTTCATCATCGCCGCGGTGTTTTCGCATCTGGGCTACACTTCGGTCTTCGTCTTCATCGCGGGATGTTACATCGCCCGCGGTGCGATCTATGCGATGGGACCCTCGACCACGGGCCGGGCACTGGAAACGGTGAGCCCCTCGCTCACGCCGGCTTCAGACCGGACATCGCCCGTTCAGTCGTCGGTCGCCAGCCGTTCTTTGTAGTCCGCGTCATACGACTCCAGCCGTCCGCGGCGCACCCGCTCATCCATCGACAGGTGGGTGATCGGCCGCGGCGATTTGGGCCGCGTTCCCACGATGCCCGCCTGCTCCAGTTCCGCGTACCGCGCGTCGTCGTATCCCAGCAACCCCTGGATCACATCCCGATTATGTTGCCCAATCGTCGGCCCTGGGCCGCGAACCGAAAGCGGGGTGCGGTTCAACTTCCAGGGGCGGCCGATCATCAGCCGCTCGCCGATGTTCCGCTCCGGTGGGAACTGGACCTTCTCCATAAGCCCGCGGGCGCGTGAGTGCCGGTCCAGATGTATGTCGCGCCCATTGAACACAGCACCGGCCCGCACCCCGGCCGCCTGCAACGTGTCCATCGCCGCGAACTTCGAAACGCCCGCCATCCACGCGGAAATGATGCCATCGATTGCGTCGTGATTCCGCATCCGCGCATCGTTGCTGGCGAAGCGCGGATCGCCCGCCAGGCCGGGTCGACCGATCGCACGGCACAGCGCGGCCCATTCCTCGTCGTCGTGCACCGAAACGACGCACCACTCATCGTTTCCGGCGCAACGATAGCACCCTTGCGGCGCCAGCCACGGATGCCGATCGCCGATCCGCTCCCCAAGCCGGCGATTGACCTCCCAGTCCATGATATGTTCGGACAGCATGCTACAGCCAAGCTGATACATCGCGACGTCGACCCAGAGTCCCTTGCCGAAACGATGCCGGTAGCGCAGCCCCAGGGTCGCACCCATCAGCAGCGACCAGGTCGCGAGGAAATCGACGAAGGACTGCCCGGCTTTCGACGGCGCGCCGTCGCGATAACCGGTGATGTGCACCAACCCGTGCGTCGCCTCCATCGTGGTCGCCTGCCCAGGATACTGGGCGTACGGACCTTCCTGGCCATAGCCGCTACAGGACAGCATGACCAGGTTTGGATTGAGTTTCGACGCGTTGGGATAATCCAGACCCCAGCCGCGCATCACCCGCGGCGTGAAGTTCTCCGCCAGGATATCGCTCCTTTTGATCAGCTCGCGCAGGATCTCGCGCCCAGCTGGCTGACCGAGATCGAGCGTGACCGACTTCTTGCCGCGGTTCAGCAGATTGAACCCGCCGGTGCGGTTCCACGGATCCTCGCCCGGATCGTTGTCGGCATGCACGCTGGAGGCCGCGTTGGTGCGCGTGGTGTCCGGCCGGGCAGTGCGCTCGATCTTGATCACCTCGGCTCCAAGATCGGCCAGAATCCCGGCGGCGTAGGGAAGGGAAATCACATTGCTGATATCGACAACCCGCATGCCCGCCAGCGGAAGCCGTGCCTCATTCTGATCTGTCAACTTTCGCGCCGCCTCTGATAATGCCGGAATTCACTCACCCGCTACTGCTTCTATACAATTCCGGCCAAGGCGGAAACCCGCGACCCCGACCTTTCGCGGCCGTCACGGCGGGCGTATGGTCCGGCTTGCATTTCAATGGAAACGGCCAATGAAAAGACGCAGCTTCCTCGCGGGCGCCGCGACGGCGCCCCTCGCGCGTCCCGCCATCGCGGCCGGCGCGAAACCTCTTGTTTTCGTTCCGCAGTCGAACCTGACCGTGCTCGATCCGGTGTGGACCGCCGCCACCGTCACCCGCAATTACGCGTTGATGGTGTATGAGACATTGTACACCCGAGACCTCGCCTACAAGCCGCGGCCGCAAATGGTCGAGGGCCACGTCATCGACGACGACGGCAAGCGCTGGACCATGACGCTGCGCGACGGGCTGCTGTTCCACGATGGCACACCGGTGCGAGCCCAGGATTGCGTCGCGTCCTTGCGGCGGTGGTTGAAACGGGATCAGGTCAGTTCGACCTTCGATACGCGGGTCGACGCGATCGAGGCGAAGGACGACCGCACGCTGGTATGGCGCCTGCGTAAACCGTTCCCGACGCTGCCGTACTTTTTGTCGAAGGCGCAGCCGCAGCCGGTCATCATGCCGGAGCGGCTGGCGATGACGGATCCGTTTCAGCAGGTGACCGAAGTGGTTGGCTGCGGGCCGTTCCGCTTCGTACCGGACGCGTATGTCTCAGGCGCCAGCGCCGCCTTCGCGAAGTTCGGCCAGTACAACCCGCGGCAGGAACCCGCATCGTATGTCGCCGGCGGCCATCGCGTGAAGCTCGAGCGCGTCGAGTGGAAGGTGATTCCCGACCCGGCCACGGCCGCCAACGCTCTGGCGGTAGGGGAGGTGGACTGGCTGGAACTGCCGCAGCCCGACCTGCTGCCGATGCTGAAGTCCCGAAGCGGCGTGGTGACCGGACTGTTGGATATCTATGGCACCTACGGCCACTTGCGGCCGAATCACATTCAGGGACCCACCGCGAACCCGGGCGTGCGCCGGGCGATGGTCGCGGCGATCAATCAAAAGGACGAGATGATCTCTGTCATGGGAGAGGACCCGGCGACATGGCGTGTCCCCGTCGGCTATTTCGTTCCGGGATCGGAGTCCGCGAACGACGCCGGCATGGACCTGGTTTCGCGGCCGCACAGCGTCGATGAAATTAAGGCTATGCTGGCGAAGGCCGGTTACGCCGGCGAACGTATCGCCTTCATGCATCCGACCGACCAACTCGCCTATCACGCGTTGAGCACGGTCGCCGTCGATGCCTTCCGCAAGGTGGGTCTCAACATCGACGATCAACTGGTGGATTGGGGTACCATCCTGCAGCGCCGCAACTCGAAGGAGTCGCTGGACAAAGGCGGCTGGTCGATGTTCCCCGGCGGCGCGCCGGGCGGCGACCTGGTCAATCCATTGCTGGAGGGAATCGTTCGTAGCAACGGCCCCAAGGCCTGGGTCGGATGGCCCGACGATCCGAAGCTGGAAGCGGCGCTGGAGGCCTGGATCGACTCGCCATCCGACGCGGAACGCCGCCGGCTGGAGCGTGATTACCAGACGGCGGCGTTCAACACCGTGCCGACCATTCCGTTGGGGCAATATCTGCCACACGCGGCCTGGCGATCGAACCTAACCGGCTTGCTGAAGGGCTCGGCACCGGTATTCTGGGAAGTCGAGAAAGCCTGATCGCGTCACGACCGACACGGGAAGCCGACCATCATGCAAGCAACCGCCGTTCTTTCCGAATTCGCCAGCAAGACGCGACTCGCCGACATCAGTGCCGAGGCGATCGCCGCGACCAAACGGCACATCCTCGATTGCACCGGAGTGGCCCTGGCCGCGTCGGTCGAACCCGCCGGGCGCATCATTCTGGACATCACCCGGGAACAGGGCGGCACGCCGAAGGCCGCCGTCCTCGGCTCAAACCTTCGCACCTCCGTCATCTCCGCCGCCTGGGCCAACGGCGCGCTGGCCCATCTGCTGGACTTCGACGACACTGGATTTTCCCATCCGACCGCCTGCATCCTTCCCGCCGTGCTCGCCATGGCCGAGGAAACGGGCGCGACCGGCGCCGCCGTGGTGACCGCCGTCTGCGTCGGGCTGGAAGTGTTCGAGCGGATGTCCGCCTCCGGACGCCAGCATGAGCACGTGTTCCGCAACCGCGGCTTTCACCCGACCTCACTCTACGGGTGTTCGGCGGCGGCGGCGGGGGCCGGCGGCATCGTTGGCCTGAACCCCAAACAGATGGGCGTCGCGCTCGGGCTTGCCGCGGCCAATGCCGGAGGGCTGACGCAACACTTCGGCACTTGGGGCAAGGGCATTCACGCTGGCAACGCGGCCCGTGCCGGCGTGACGGCGGTCTTGCTCGCGCGGAAGGACTACGTGGCCGATCCCGAGGGTCTTGAAGGTGATTACGGCTTCTTTTCGGCGTTCCATGGCGACGGAAACTACGACCTCAGCAAGATCGCGCCCGGCCTGGGCTCGCACTGGTCGATCGTCGATCCCGGACTGACGATCAAACGGTATCCGTGCTGCGGCGGCAATCTGCGAGCGCTCGACGCCGCCGAGGCACTGGTACGTGAGCATGCGATCCGAATCGAGGACGTGGAGCGCGTGGAGGTGGATGTCCATCCCGACCTGCTCGACATCGTGCGGTTTCATAAACCGGCCGATGGTTTCCGCGGCAAGTTCTCGATCGATTATGTTTTGGCCGCGATGCTGCTGGATGGCCGTGTCGATCTGGATTCGTTCTCGGATGCTTATTGCAGCGCTCCGCGCATGCGGGCGGCGTTGGAAAAGGTTCAGGTCAATGCGCACCCGGAATGGCCACGCGACGCGACGGCGCGCCGCCGGTCACCGGTCACCGTCACGATGAAAGACGGCAGGACATTTACCAAGACGGTGGAGAAGGTGCGCGGCAGCCCAGGAAATCCAATGACGCGAGACGAGTTGGTGGACAAATATCGCGGTTGCGCGACCCGCGTCCTGAACGGGGACCGGCTGGAACGTTCCATCGCGGCGCTGGAAAGTCTGGAGACGGTGCCCGCGGTGAAAGGTCTGATCGAGACCCTCACCGCCTGACCGGAGGCGGGTCTGGTCGGAACCGAAAATTCGCGACGATCACTCCACCGCTGGCACCCACAGGCTCGGAACGATGCAGGCGCCGGTACCCGCCGCGGTGACATCGCCCTTTTGGTTGGTCGCGTTCACCTCCACGTTGACGCGAACACCGTTGGTGACCTTGGCGAGATCGGTCACCTTGCCGGCGAAGGTGACAGTGTCGCCGGGCCGCACCGGCCGCAGGAAGCGCAATTCCACGTGACCGCCCCGGTTGTAGACGTCGGCGCCGAAATAGCGCCGTAACAGTTCCGTGCCGAATGTCAGCGACATCCGCCCCGAGGCGACGGTGCCTTTGGTACCCAGTACTCCTTGCGCCGTGGCCTCATCGGTGAACTGGCTCGGGCCGGTCTTGCCGCCGCTTTTTTCGAACAGATTGATCGCCTCCTGCGTCATGGTCTTGCTGAGTGGCGGGATCGCCTCACCAACGGCGAAGGAACGGGTCATTGCCATTTCTTTCCAACCTCCGACGGCTGCTTCAGTTCGTGCGTGATGACCCGGTCCAGCAGCCTCCCATCCTCGTCGACGGAAACCGCTTCGGTAACGATATAGTTCTTCCCGCGGCGGGCGTACTTGTCGGCGATCCAGGCTTGCACGCTGATGCGCTTGCCGGCGATCGGCGGATTGTAGCAATGGAACGTGCAACGCGCGTTCACCGACCCGTCGTCGTGATAGGCCATGTGATAGGCGTTGACATCCACCTTATGCGAGATGGTTGGGAAGGCGGCTTCCGGGTCCATGACGCCCTGGCGGAACTCGTCCATCATTTGTTGCGTCAGCACATAGGAAAATGAAGGGAGCTTCTGCCCCACCTCCAGTTCGTCCCAGTTCAGCAGCGTCGTCTCGTGCTCTCCGTCATGCGCCATGCTGGTTTCCTTTCGCTGATCGGCCCGGCGGCCGGTGGGCCGGATCGAACGTCATTAAACCGCCGGCCGCGCCGAGGGAAGCGCGGCCGGATTACCCGATCAAACCGATTCTCAAACGACTCCCGGGCGGCGGGAAGCTACTGAACCGCGGTCAACTGTCGCGCGGTCAGCGTCTGCATCGTCTGAAGCCGCCCAAACAGCACATCCGCCGGGATCGGCGACCCGCTGCTGGTCAGACAATCCGCGAACTTCTCATGCAGTTGATTGTCGGTCAGCGGTCGTTCGGCATGGCCGCGCGCGCGCGTTACCTTTTCGCTTCGCAGCACCTGGCCGGACGCGAGTTCGATCGTCACCTGTTCCCACGGCGAGGAACTGGGGTTGGCATCGTCGGTCTCATCCGTCAGGTCGCGCTCGACCTTCCTCATCATGTCCTGCACGTCCTTGCGTTGCACGAATGGATCGGTCAGTTCGGCGAGGCTCACGCGATGGGCGATCAGTCCGCTCGCCATGGCGAACTCCATGCTGAATTTCGCGGCGAGGCCGGTGTCGGGCTGCCGGTTGCGCAACACGTCCGATGTCAGCGAACTGAAATGCACCGAGACCTTCTTCACGTCCTCGGCTTTCACCGGATGCGCCCCCACCAGATCCAGCATCGCGTCGATCGCCCGGTGTGTGCCATAGCAGGCAGGGTATTTCTTGATGCTCAACCCGTGTTCGATGATGGCCCAGTCCTCGCCGAGTTTGCCGTCGCCCGAGCGATCGGGATTGTTGCGCGGCGAAACAGCCGACAGGAACCCCTGCGGGTGTTCCAGCGCGTCGGTGTTCGCGGTGAAGCCGGCCTCCGCCAGGCGTGCCGCCATGATGCCGGAATGCGCCGATTTCCCGGCATGGAACGGTTTCGTCATCGTGCCGAAATTCGACATGATGCCCGACGCCTGCGACGCACCGAGAGCGATCGCGATCGCGGTGCGCTCGGGGTCCAGACGACGAAGTTTGGCGCAGGCCGCCGCCGCGCCGACGGCACCGAAGATGCCGGTCGGATGGAAGCCTTTCTGGTGATACAGCGGCACATCGCGGCGAACCAGCTCGGCCCAGGTTTCATAACCGGCGACATAGGCGACGAGCATGTCCTGGCCGGTGCGCCCGAGCACTTCCGCTTCCGCCAGTATGGCGGGAACCAGTACGGTGGACGGATGACCGCGTAACGATACGTCATCGTAATCCAGCGCGTGCGCCGATGTTCCGTTGATCCATCCGGCCTCCGGTCCGGGACTTTGTTCACCGCTGAAATAGAGTGTCGCCTGACCTTTGCCGGGTGCCACCACGCTTTTCAGGATGCGTGTGCAGTCTTCCCCGCGGCCGACGATCATGGTGCCGATGCAGTCGATGAAACCCATGCGGGCGATGCGGATCGCTTCTTCCGGAATGCGGTTCGGCGACAGATCCGAGACGAACTGGCCGAGAGCTCTGGTAAGCGGCATTGTTAGTTTCCTCCTGCGAAAGTCAGTTGATTGATCCGTCACGAACGCGCCGGCCCAAGGCAGGCCGGATCGAAGGGATAGGGAACGGCGGGTCCGCCGCGGCACGGCAACACCACCGTCGCGTGGCCCGGGGTTCCTTCCGCGCCTTTGTCGTTACGCAATCCGATCTCCAACCGGATCACGCCGTAATCGCCGCGGCGTTCGGCGGCGGTGACCCGGCCCCAGGCGGTAATGGTCTCGCCGGGATGGTTCATACCACGGAACTGAAAGCCCGTCTTCCACAGCCATCCTCGCTCGCCCGCCCAATCGGTCAGCAACTGGATCAGCGCGTGCTGCTTCCAGGAGCCGTTGATCACGACGTCCGGCAGTTTGTCATGTTCGGTGGCGAATTTCCAGTCGTAGTGAATACGGTGAAAATTCTCGCTCGCCGAGGACCAGCGCATGATGTGCGCGACGCTCATGGGCCCTTTGACGACGTTCGGGATGTCCTGGCCGACGCTGACGTCCTCGAAGCAAATGTCGCTCATTTCGTGCCTCCTCAGCGCCAGATCGAGGTTGTGGTGGCGACGATCAACGGGACCGCGCCATCCGTCGTGTAAGTGTCGGCCGCGACGATGAACACCATCGGTCCGCTTTTGCCGTCACGCTGATAAATGTCGAGATAGGTACTGCCGCGATAAATCCGCTCCCCCACTTTGGCGTAGCGGAAGAATTCGTATTCATAGCCGCCGTTCAGCATGCGTTTCAGCGGCAGTTTCACCGGCGGCAAGCCACGAAATGTACGAACCAGGCCGTCGAAGTCCGGGTCGTCCCGCATACGGTCCAGTGGGTCGGGATCGGTTGGCGGGCGGCGGAAATGATGCGGCGGAAACGCCGCCGGCGCGACAAGGCCGCCATAGCGGCTGTTCCTGGCCCATGCCTCATCCCAATAGCGCGGCGCGGGATCCATGATCGCCTGAAAGAAGCGGCGCACTTCACTCGCCTCCACCGGATGGTACGCCAGCACCGGTCCATTATGAAAACCAATCATGGCCTTCACGTCATCGGTGATATAATCGACCCGCATGCCTGATCACCTTTCGTTGAGGTGTTGTTCGAGGAAAAAGCGATGCGGCGTCTCCCTCCCGCATGACGGAGGGGGCCGTCAGCCGAAGGCCGGCAAAACAGGCGTTCATCCCGTTGGTCTTCTTCCGCCTTTACGGCCGCACCGCATCCTGGCATTGATTCAGATCAATGCCAGGGGCTTCGGAAGCCAGCCGCGCCTCCGCGCGAGAAGAGCGCTCGGACCAAAATGACCGGAGACCGATAACATGCCGCATCTACTTGTCATGACATGCCGCGTTGTGCCGGCATGAGTCGTTCATTGGGCACCGCGACGCTCGTCGAGGCTCAGGCGTTGCTCGATCGTTTCGAAGGCGCCGCGCGGCGTCAGGATACACCCTGCGGCGATGGCACGATGGTCTGGCGCGTCTGGGGCTCCGGCCCGGTGGTGCTGTTGCTGCATGGCGGAGCGGGATCGTGGCGGCACTGGGTTCGCAATTTGGACCTCCTCAGCCGCGACCACACGGTTGTCGTACCCGATCTCCCTGGTCTCGGCGATTCCGCCCGCGCGCCGGACCCGATCGACGCGATTTCGGTCGGCGCGATCGTCACCGCGGGCCTGGAGCGGGTCGTTGGGGCGGACGCTCTCTTGCACATCTCCGGATTTTCGTTCGGCGGAGTCATCGCCGGTGTCACCGCCGCGAATTGCGGGCCACGCGTCCGGTCTTTGACCTTGATCGGCACCGGCGGTCTCGGCCCGCCGAATCGCTCGGTCGAACTGGTGCGCGTGCGCGAAAAGACCGGCGACGAACGCGTCGCCGCGCATCGCGAGAACCTGCTGCGCATGATGCTCGCCAGTCCCGCCAGCGTCGATGCGCTCGCGCTGGAAATTCAGGAACAGAATTCGAAACGCGCGCGTCTCAACAGCGGCTCCATGTGGATGTCACGCGTTTTGCATAATGCCCTGCCACGCGTGCATGGACGCGTCCATGGAATGTGGGGCGAACACGAGATGCCCGACCGCGCATTGCTGGAAGCGCGCATCGCTTTGCTGCGCGAGGCGCGTCCCGATGTCGCGATCGAGATCGTTCCGGCTGCCGGTCACTGGATGTTTTACGAAGCGGCGAACCGTTTCAACGCGTTGTTCGCCCGCATCCTGACGATGTGAACGTTACCGCTTGCGCGCCGGCACCGGCACGCCGGGGATCTTCACATTGACCGAGCCCAGGGTGTGGTGGGTCGTGAAATACAGTGTCTTCCAGTCGTCGCCACCAAACGCCATGTTGGTCGTGGCGTTCGCGCCATGCACGATCCGGCCAAGCTTCCTGCCGGTGGGATCCATGATCCAGATGCCTCCGGCACCGCCGCAGAAAACGTTGCCGGCGCTGTCGACTTTCATGCCGTCCGGGACGCCCGGTTCCTCGCCGCGCAAATCCGCGAAAATCCGGTCCGTCTGTTTCGCCAGCATTCCACTGGGCGCGATGTCGAAAGCCCTGATGTGCCCTCGGCGGGAATCGTTGATATAGAGCACCGTTTCGTCCGGCGAAAAGGCAAGCCCGTTCGGCATCAGGAAATCATCGGTCAACAGCGTTTTCGTGCCGAGGTCGGGCGTCACCCGGAAAACGCCGGGATAGGTCCGGTCCCATTCCGGCACCGGCGCGTTACCCGTCCAGGGATCGGTGAAATAGATGCAGCCGTCGGACCTGACCACGACATCGTTGGGCCGGTAGAGCCGCTGCCCCTGAAAACCGTTCATGATGACGGTGATGTCGCCGTCGTGTTCCCGCCGCGTGACGCGTCGCGCCGCGTTTTCGCACGCGATCAGCCGGCCCTTCTGATCGCGGGTGAGGCCATTGGCGTGATTGGTTCGCTCCTGATCCACCGAGACACCAACTCCGGGCTGATATTTCATACGCCGGTCGTTATGGATGTCGCTGAACAGCAAATAGCCGCGGTCGTGCCACCAAACCGGTCCCTCCGCGGGCCCCTTCGGACCGCCGAAACCTTCCGCGAGGAGTTTGATCGGCTCCGAGACGGAGATGATCGCGCCAAGTTCAGGCGCCAGTTCTTCGATCCGTTGTCGCATGGCGATACGTCCCATTGTCGCGAACACCCGGTCGGGTGGTTCGCCGATCTGACCACTCGCCGGCGTGGACGGCAACCCGCGCGATCGGGGCCCCGCGATTGGGGTATGGTATCGCGCGCGACGCCAGCGGTTCTCATCTTGTCAGACCGGTGGGCATTTCGAGTGCCCGCGGACCATAGCCATTTATGTCGTGTTTCACTGCTCGGGACACAGGCCTTCACCCTGCCACCGCCGCCCGGCGCATGAGGCGCGTGCGGAAAAACCTCGTCGCGGCGGTAACGGGCGACGCGTCAGGTTGAAATGGCCGCTGGTCAACCTCTCGGACGATTGGCCTGATCGCCTGGTTTTATCTATACGACACACCTCGTCCCGCTCCACCACACGGAACCCGCACCGCCATGCCCATCGTCGTCGGCATCCCCGCCTGCGCAACCATCGTCCATGATCGCCTGACCCACGCCACTCCCGCCCGCTACGCCGAGGCGCTGATTGGCGGCGCCGGAGCGATCCCGATCATGATTCCGCCGATGGGCGAAGCCCTATTGGCGCTGCTCGACCGGATCGATGGGTTGCTGATCCCGGGCAGCCCCAGCAACGTCCATCCGTCGCGCTATGGAACCAACGAATCCCTGACTCCGGATAAGCACGATCCGGCGAGAGACGCGACCACGCTGCCGCTGATCCGGGCCGCGGTCGCGCGCGGCCTTCCCGTCATCGCCATTTGCCGCGGAATCCAGGAACTCAACGTCGCACTGGGCGGCACCTTGCACCAGAATATTCACGACCTGCCGGGCCGCCGCGACCACCGCGGCAACGGCGGCGGCGACCTGGAGAAAGCATACGGCCCCAAGCACTCCATCGCCGT
>Ga0209698_10003603_pt1 | contig 17140 bp, 14 predicted proteins | sample LitLauG_LLR_2012_FD_187203 | JGI IMG/M metagenome (GOLD analysis project Ga0209698, IMG submission 187203) | Freshwater sediment microbial communities from Pennsylvania, USA - Little Laurel Run_MetaG_LLR_2012 (SPAdes) (version 2) | ecosystem: Environmental > Aquatic > Freshwater > Creek >...
CTGGCCTTTATAGGTGCAATCCCGATGGGTCGCTCCAAAAACCACGGCTACCGGGGATAGCGCCGAAAGGAGATGCGGCTTGTAGCCGCGTTCTTCGGTTCCCAGGGGAACGCGCCTGAAAGCCGCATCTCCCCGCGGCGCGCCTTACTTCTGTTTACCCTTCAGTTCCGCCTGCAGTTGCCGAAACGCGGAATCTTCGAAAGTCGTCTTGATCCGCTCGCGTCCTTCGCTGCGAGCCTCACCCGCGCGCGGCCCCTCGCCACGCAGGCACCGCCCCAGGAAATAGGTAGCGTCCTGATCATTGGTGGAACGCTCGAGCACCGCGCGAAACTGCGTCGCCGCCTGAGTAAAATCGCCGCGCTTCCAGAGTGCGAACCCGAGGTTAAACCAGTAATCGGGATCGGCCTGATCCCCTTCCAGAGCCTTGCGGAAATTGTCGGCCGCTGCGGCGTCGTTCTTACGCGAGAGAGCCGCGCCCAGGTCGTTATAAACCTCGTTCAGAGGAATCTCGGCTGCCACCGTCCGGAACTGCTGGATCGCGCTGTCGAAATCGCCCCCGTAGTAGCGGCAGATTCCCGTCAGGAACGAAGCCTCCATGAAATGCAGATCCGTCTTAGCAACCTTCTGCAGCCAGACTTCGGCGCTCTTATAGTCCTTGCGCTGGAAATAGAGACGCCCCAGTTGGAAATCGGGAGGCGAAAAATGCTCGTCCAGCCGTGCCGCCTGGGTAAAGAGCTTGATCCGCTGATCGAGATTCTGCGCCATCAGGCCTCGGACGTAGCTTTCCATCGCTTCCACTCGCACGGCGGGACGAAGGCGCACAAAGTCCTGTTCCGTGCCGGCCGTCTCCGGCGCCAGTTGCTTCAGCAGCATCCAGGAAACCCTCATCTCCATCTGGCTCAACTGTTCGAGCGGGCCGGAATGCTGGATGATCGGGTTCTCACGCAACCTCTTCAGGTCGATCACATGCACCTTGAGCGTCAGACTCGACTTCAGCGTACGGGCGCCGGTGCTGTCCGGGGCTACCTCGAACTCGCCGAAAATCACCGCGCCGGCGTCCAGCGTTTCGCCGATCTTCATGACGGTCGCCTTGGTCAGCACGGTCCCGGTACTGACCGAAAGCCGGCGATAAACTTCTTCGCGATCTTCGCGAGACAGCACCATAAGGCCAGCCGATCCGAGCGCTTCCTGGATGGTTTCAGCCGCGCTTTCACCGATCCAGTCCAGGTTCGCCGCGGCCGATTCGTTGCCGCTGAACAGGGGCAACACCGCCAGCGTATCGGCACTGAAACACAGGACAGGGGCGGCTATAAGAAGCAGGGGGAGGCGAAGGTGCAAAAACACTACCTCTTCAGGTTAACAGCCCGTCAGGAACGCTTCCACGCGAGCTTCCGCCTGCGCGGCAACGGCGGGATCCTCCCCGAAGCCGCGCAGAATCTCGATTCCCGACTCCTGCCGGAACCACGTCATCTGGCGCTTGGCGTAGCGGCGAGTGTCCCGACGGGCATAAAACAGGGCATCCCTTGGCGACAGTTCCCCGCGCATTACCTGGACCGCCTGCTTGTAGCCGATTGACTCAAATGGCTTTGCTTTTTCGGAATACCCACGCGCCAGGATTGAGGCCGTCTCGTCCAGCAGACCGTTAGCGAACATCGTCTCCAGACGCGATTCCAGGCGCTGGTAGAGCTTTTCCCTGTCCGGGAAGAGACCGATTTTCAGCACCCTGAATCCTTCGAGCGCATCGCGTCCCGCGGCGAAGACGTCGGTGGCACTGCTCTTGCCAAGTGTGCTCCGGGCCGCAATGCAAATCTCGACTGCGCGCATCACCTTTGGCACATCGTTCGCATGAATGCGCCCCGCCGTGGCAGCATCGAGACGCCGGAGAATGCGGTGCAGCGATCCCGGCCGCCGGTCTTCACGGATCCGCAATCGCGCCCGCAGCGGCTCGTCCCGCTGGGGACCCGGCGCGAGGCCCTCGATCAGCGCGCGCAAATAAAATCCCGTCCCGCCCGTTACAACAGGCAGGTGACCGCGCCCGGCAATTTCACGGAGCGCCTGCCGGCCAACCCGTGCGAAATCGCCCGCTGTGAAAACCTGGTCGGGATCGACCAAGTCGATCAAACGATGAGGGATGCCCCGGCGCTCCGCCAGCGGCAGTTTCGCCGTACCGATATCGAAGTAGCGGAAGACCTGGACCGAATCGCAGTTTACGATTTCGCCATCGAAGCGGCGGGCGATTTCAAGCGCGAGGCTGCTCTTGCCCGAACCCGTGGGTCCGGCGATCGCCACCAGCCCCGGATAATTTGGCAACGGCTAACCCCCTTTCAGCGTTATACAATAATGACAACTGTGTCTCTCGCCCGATCGGTCACTGGCCGGGTGGTGGCGCAATCGAAGGAAGGCGTGGAACATGACCGGTAAAGCTGGAGCGCAGCTCCTTACAAAAAGCGGGCTGACGCTGCTGTCGTTGGGATTTCTGTACTTTACGGCCCTTTCCCCGGCGCCGCTCAACGCGCAGGCGGCGGCCGGTGCACAGGAAGACCGCTCCTCGTCTTACTACAACTTTGCCATGGCGCACCTCTACGGCGAGCTGGCCGGCACCTACGGCAACCGGGGCGAGTATGTGAATAAGGCGCTCGACTTCTACCGGCAGGCGCTGAAGCTCGATCCCAACGCCGTCTACGTGCAGGAGGAACTCACTCAGTTCTACGTGCAGATCGGGCAGCTCGACAAAGCCCAGACCGAGGCCGACGCCATCCTCAAGGCACATCCGGACAACACGAACGCACGCAAGACGTTGGGCCGCATCTACAGCCGTCAGGTGGGTGATGCCGATTCCGGCCGCTTCGACCGCGCCATGCTGCAGAAGGCGATCGATCAGTATCAGAAAATTGTTCAGACCGAGCCGAAGGATTTGGAGAGCCTGCAGCAGCTCGCACGCCTATATCGCGCTTCGCGGGACAATGCCGCGGCCGAGCGCATTTTTAAACAGATTCTGGAAATCAATCCGGACGATGAAGACGGGCTCAACGGCCTGGCCGTCCTATACGCCGACCGGGGCGATATTCCCGGGGCGATCGCAATGCTGAAGCAGGCCGTGGAAAAGAATCCCGATCCGCGGACGCTCGTGATGCTGGCCGAATTCTACGACCAGATCAAGGATTTTTCCAATGCGGCCGATACCTGGAAGCTGGTGGCTGCGGCGACCAACGAAAATGTTCGCGTGCGGCGCGCCCTCGCGCAGGATCTGCTGAACGCGGGGCGGCTGGATGAGGCGCTCAGCGCGTTCCAGAGCCTGGCGGCGGACGACCCGGCCAGCGTGCCGCTGCAGCTCCAGTTGGCGGAAATTCTGCAGAAGAAGCGCGATTATGCCGGTGCCGAAGCGGCCATTGCGAAGGCGCGTGCCATCGACAACAACCCCTCCGTTCGATACGCCGAAGCTGAACTGCTGCGCATAGAAGGCAAGTGGCAGCAGGCGGCGGCCGCGCTCCAGGCTTTGCTCAACGATACGAAGCAGGCCAACTACTCGGACGCCGACAAGGGTGAACGGATGCGGTTGCTCTCGCGGCTCGGCGCCACGATGCAGGAAGCCGGGAAGACGCCGGAAGCGGTGGCGGCGTACCGGCAGATTGCCGATCTGGATTCCACGCTTGCGCCAAGTGTGGAAGCTCAGGTGATTGACGCCTATCGTGCAGGCAAGGATTACAAGACTGCGCGCCAGGTAGCGGATGTAGCGGTGAAACGTTATTCGGGCGACCGCGGGCTGGTGTTCGTTCACGCCTCGCTGCTCGGCGACCTCGGCCAGGCCGATCCGGCGATCAACGAACTGAAGAACCTGCCGCAGTCGGCGAACGACCGCGAAGTGATCCTTTCCATCGCGCAGATTCAGGATAAGGTGAAGCGTTACGACGATGAGCGTAAGTCGCTGGACCTCGCGGATACGCTGGCGAAGAGCCCGGAAGAGAAGCACGCCATCCTCTTCATGAGGGGCGCGATGTTTGAACGGCAGAAGAACTTCGATGCCGCCGAAAAGGCGTTTCGCGATGTGCTCAATGCCGACCCCAACAATGCGGGCGCCATGAACTATATCGGGTACATGTTTGCGGATCGCAACGTGCGGCTGGACGAAGCCCAGCAGCTGATTTCGAAGGCCGTGGATATGGAGCCCGACAACGGTGCGTACCTCGACAGCCTTGGATGGATTCACTTCCGCCTGAATAAGCTCGACCAGGCCGAAGGCGAACTCCGTCAGGCCGTCGACAAGGTGGGGAAAGATCCCACCGTGCACGATCATCTGGCTGAGGTGTACTTCAAGCAGGGCAAGATCCGTGAAGCGATCCAGCAATGGGAGGCGGCTGTGACCGAGTGGAAGACTGCCGCGCCCAGCGATCAGGATCCGGCTGAATTGGCGAAGGTCAATAAGAAGCTGGAAAACGCGCGCGTGAAGGTTTCGGAAAAAGCGCGTTAAGGGCTCGTTGGATGACTTATACGCACGCAGACAGGTCCGCGACTGGCGCAGCAGACTGTATCCTGCGCTGAAACTTACAACACGTCGGCAAAGCCGCGTTTGAGATAGCGGAAGAACAATCCGCCCACCACAAACGCGCCCACGGCGAAGGCCGCGGTGGCAGCCATGTCCTGTCCGGATGGCAGACGGTGTCCCAGCAGCATCACCCGGTAGGCCCGTACCAGATAAGCCAGCGGATTGGCCCGAATCGCAAAGCGCGCCCAGACCGGGAACTGTTTCTCCGTGATCAGGATGGGCGTGACCCAGAACCAGAGCGTCATGATGACCGTCAGGATTTGCGCCGTGTCCCGCAGATAGACCTGCAGGGCGCCGGCGATCCAGCCGAGGCCCACCGCCAGCAGGCCCAGCAGGAGCAGAAAGACCGGCAGCAGGAAGATCATCGGACTGAAATCGCGCATCCACAATCCGGCCACGGCAATGAAGAGCGCTACGGCCAGCAGATGACTGATCAGGGAGGACAGAAAGATCGTAACCGGCACAATTTCGGCCGGGAAGATCGTCTTCGTAATCAGATTGGCGTGTTCCACTATAGAGCTCGATGAGCGCAGCAGCGTCTCGCTGAACAGCATCCACGGCAGCATGCCGGCGAAGAGGAGCATCGGATAATTTTGGGTGACCTCGTCGGGGCCGGGCTTGGTCCCGAGGCAAATGCCAAAGATAAATACATAGCTCCCCAGCAGAACCAGGGGATGAATCAAACCCCACAACCAGCCCGCGGCCGAGCCTACGTAGCGCTGTTGGAAATCGCGCTTAACTAATTGTAAAATAAGGGATCTTCGCTCAATGAGATGACGGGCGAAATGCGAGCCTGGAATTCTTTTCGGCAAGGGGGGATATTAGCAGTCCAAAGGGTTGACTTGCAACCTTAAGGGATGTTAACCTCACAGTTTCCCGACTTTCGCCGGTTTAGTCCCGCTCATGCCGATAGATGTTTTGTAGTGCGGGACGCAGTCCAAAATTCACTGGGGCACGTGCCCTGCTGAGGCAGCAGCCGAAAGCGAAGCGCGAGCCAGGAGCTAAGGATTGAAACAGGATTACTTCATTGTCGTTTTGGCGCACTCCCTCCACGGGCGGTTGCAGCGAATTCATATTTCCCACCGGATTATTTACGGCTCGCTCAGCGCTTTGGGGCTGCTGCTGCTGGTTTTGTTCGGTGTGGCGGGCAGTTATGCCCGCATGGCGTGGAAAGTATCGAACTACAACTCGCTGCAACATGAAGCCGAGGTGCTGCGGGAGCGCTACGAAAATCTGCAGGTCAAAGTAAAACAGACCAATGAACAACTGGCGAGCCTGCAACTCCTCGCCGAGGAAGTTTCCACGGCTTACGGGGTGCGCAAGCAACTGGCAGGGTCGCCCGATCTGGTGGCGGAAGCGCCGCTGGTGCCGACCATGCATGAAACCCTGGAAGAATTCAGCTATCTGCGAACCACCAATCTGGCGCGGCGGCAACGAAACATTTTCAGCGATCTGAACGTGAACGTTCTGCCGAGCGTGTGGCCCGTGAACGGAAAGCTGGAAGGCGGCTACGGCAAGCGCGAAGATCCGTTTTCGGGTGAAGGCGCAATGCATACGGGCGTGGATATTTCGGCTCCGATGGGTACTCCGGTGCGCGCTTCTGCCGATGGCGTGGTGCTTCATGCCGGGTGGAATGGCGGTTACGGGAAGTGCGTGATTGTGGATCACGGCCATGGGTATCAAACGTGGTACGGCCATCTTTCCCGCATGGATGTGATTGAAGGTCAGGAAATTCGCCAGGGCGAAGTGCTGGGCGCGGTCGGCCGCACCGGGCATGCCACGGGGCCGCATCTGCACTACGAAGTGCGTTTAGGCTCCACGCCGGTGAATCCCTACCGATTCCTCGCGCGAGCCACTACCGTGGCTGTTTCGCACGAGAGCACCGGACTGCCGTTTTAAATTCCGGACGCCTCATCGGGATCCGGCACACTCGCAGCGAACCAGCCAATCCTACGCCGCTATCGGTATGTGCCCGGCGGGCGAGCCGTTTCTGATATCCACCGTGATTTTCGGTGGGTTCAGCAGCGTGTTGTGAATCAGGCAGTGCTTCACGGCTTCGTCCACGCCCGCTTTGTGCTCGGCGCTGAGCGCCAGCGGTGCGTCGATCTCGATGACGAAGTTGTCGAGGCGTGGCGGATTGAGCAGCTTCGCGGCCGTGACGCGCACTTTGGTGCCTTCTTTGGCCAGGCCTTTCTTCCTTAAATATTGGGCAGCGTAGAACGCGGCGCAGGAACCCAGCGCGGCCAGCAGGAATTCGGGCGGCGTCATGCCTTCATCGAAACCGCCGTCGTTGACCGGCTGATCGCAGACCACCGAATGCTGGCGCGCCGTGATATCGAACTGCATCGCTCCGAGATGTTGAACAAAGACTTCCATAAGATTCCCCTTCAATTCAAAGTTGGTGCTGCATTTGCGCTGCCATCGCCGCCCGCTTTTCCGCCCGGCCGAAGCGCGGCCAGTTCCGCTTCCATATCCCGCTGGGCGCAACCGCACACGAGCGCGCAAAGCTGGTGCACCACCGGGTCGCTGATCGAGTAATAAATGCTGTTGCGCTCGCGGCGCCGGTGCAACAGGCCGGCCTCGTGAAGCTCCTGCAGATGGCGGGAGATGTTGGGCTGGTTGCCCCCCAACGCCGCCACCACTTCGCCGACCGTGCGCTCGCCCTGCTCCAGCACCTGCAGGATGCGGAGGCGCTGCGGCTCGCCCAGCGCGCGGAAGCGGCGGGCGACACGGTCGATCATCGCGTCGGTGAGTTTGAGATCCATCAGCTGTTGGTTGCCTTCTGGCTCAATTATATCACTTGGCTATATGCTCATGCAAGCATGTACATCTCCCGATTGTTTTCGCGCAGCGCGAAGCCAGCGGTACGCGGGGGCGTAAAATAGCCTCTTGACGCCTCTTTCCCGACGAGATTTTCTGGCGATGGCAGCGGTGGGTGCGGTGGCGCCCTCCGAGTTCCGGCGATACGCCGATCCGGCGACGGAACTGGAAGTGTTCCGCCTCACCGACCCGGCCTTCGCCAGCGGGATGACTGCGGCACATATGCGGCAATTCACGCGCCGAGGCGAGGCGCTGCTCTACTGGAGCGAGCGGCCCCTGAGCGAGCAGCCGGGCGCGCGTCAGGCGTATCTGCTCGACATGAAGTCTGGCGAATCGCGCCAGTTGACCGAGGCGGCGGCCCTGGATCCGGCGAGCCTCGCGCTGGCGGCGGACGACAAGAGCTTCTTCTTTTTCGACGGGCCGGTATTGAGCGAGGTCCCGTTGACCGCCGGGAAGACACGTGAGGTGCATCGGGTGCCGGAGGGCGCTGTGCGGTCGGGCTTCGGGCTCATGCAGGATGGCGCCGCGGTGTTTGTGGAACGGCAGGCAGACGGGGCGAAAGAAGCCCGGTCGCGCATCTTCAGCGTGTTGAAGCAAACGCTGCGGCGGATTGTCGAAACAGATGTTGCCATCGACGCCGTGCTGCCCCGGCCAAAGCGCGCGCAGTTGGTATATCGGGCGGGCGGCGCCATCTTCCTCGTCAACGCGGATGGCTCGGGCAGGCGGCAACTTAAGCTGGCCGAGGGGCACACGGGAGATGCCTCATGGACGCCGGCGGGGCGCACACTGATCTACCTGCACGTGCCGGACGATCCGAAAGAGCTGATCACGCTGCGGGAACATACGCCGGAGGACGGGTCGGACCGTCTGCTCGCCAAGACGAGCCAGTTTATTTCGGCATCGCCGAATGCGGATGCCTCGGTGTTCACGGGGGCGAGCCGGAGCAGGGCGTCGGCCTACGTACTGATTTTGCTGCGGGCGGCGCACCGGGAGATGACGCTGTGCGAGCACGCGGCTTCCGACCCGGCGATGGTGCGTCCGGTGTTTTCTCCCGACAGCCAGAACGTGCTGTTCGTGAGTGACCGTCACGGCAAGCCGGCCATTTACATGGTGCCGGTGGCGAAGTTCGTGGAAGCGACGGCGGCGGAAGGGCAGTAGGCCCCGGCCCGGGTTCGCGTGCAGTCTTGCCGAACCCCGGGATTCGGGAAGTGGTATTTTGGTCGGCGATGGACAGTGCCGAAGAGCCGCCGTTCCACGCTCCGGAACAACAACTCCACAATATCCTGCATGAACATTCGAACTTTCGGCAGGGTCAGTCCTATGGCCAGGCGGATCTGACCGGCGAAGACCTGCGCGGGATGGATTTCAGAGGTTACAGGCTGGACTTAGCCATTCTGAAGAACACGAAGCTGAACGGCGCGAATTTTACGGACGTTCGCCTCACCGATGCCGACATATCCGGCGCCGACCTTCGCGATGCTTCCATCACGCCTTTGCAGGCTCGCTCCACCAAAGGCTGGCTCCTGGCGCGATGGAGCCCTGTACTTCTGAATGCCCTGGGGTTGCCGCCGGAGCACAACGAGCGCCTGGAGTTCAAGGACTTCCGCAAGTATGCACTCAGCGGGGCGCGGCTGAACGATCTCGATCTTACGGCCGCGGATTTCCGCGATGCGACGCTGGACAATGTGACATTTGTGGGCGCTAACCTGGAATTTGCGGATTTCGGTGATGCATCGCTGCGCAATGCCGATCTCACGAACACCCACGGGCTGAGGGCTCGTCAGCTGCGGGGCGCGGTTCTGATCCTGACGCAGCTACCGCCGGAGATCGCCGAGTCCCTCAATACGCTGCCAGGCGTGGATGAGGCCACAAAAACGTCCCGTAAAGTGTTCCTGACAATGCTGGTGGCCTGCCTGTATTGCTGGCTGACGATTCTTTCCACCACGGATGCGGGGCTTCTCATAGGGAGTTCCACGCTGGCGCTGCCGATTGTGCAAACGCCCATTCCGGTGGTGGCTTTTTTCGGCGCGGCGCCGGTGCTGCTGCTGATCGTTTATCTGTATCTGCATTTCTCGCTGCAGAATCTGTGGGACGCGCTGGCGACTCTACCGGCGGTCTTTCCGGATGGCCGCCCTGTGCATGAACGCGCGCTCCCGTGGATCCTGAGCCCGATCGTGCGGCTGTATTTCAAACGGCTGCAGCCGGACTCCATGCGCCTGCCCGAATTTCAGGTGAGGGCGACGGCAGTGCTGGTTTGGTGGGGTGTCCCGTTCACGCTGCTTGCATTCTGGGGACGGTTTCTGGTGCGCCAGAACCGGTTGATCACGACGTTACACGTAATCGTCGCCGGTGTCTCAGTGTGGTTGTCGGTGATGTTGTGGAAGATGACGAAGGATACGCTGCGCGGCCTGGGGGCGGCGCGACCGCGATGGTACAAAGCTCTGCGCTCGCGGGCGGTACTCGCTGGCGTGTTGGCGGGCGCGTTCTTGGCGTTGTTCTCAGTGGGATCGTTCTATGGAGAAGCCCCCTTTAACGCATTCTCTGTCGGAGACTTAGGAGGGGCGGCTCTGTCGCAAAAGCCGGACAAATGGGACGGGAAAGATCTCGATGCTGTGAAAGGACCGGTGTTCTACAAGCGCGCGATGGGAGGAATATATGCGAACAGCGCTTTTGGCGTGCGAGCGGTTTTTGTGGATTCGGACCTTCGTCGCGCTAATTTTGACGGGGCGGATCTGCGAGGTGCGTCGTTTACCGGGGGTGATCTTGAGATGGCTGACTTTGAAGGTGCCGATCTCCGATTCGCCCGGTTTGTGGGTGTAGACATTCAAGGAGCGTTGTTCACTGTTGCCAATATTCAAGGCGCGGTTTTCTTCGATTCTGACAGGCGTTTCCGCGGCAGGCGGGCCTACGTTGTTCAGGAGGATCCCAAGGGCCTTCGGGCCGATCAAATTTCCCCAGCCGAGAATTGGTACCTCGCGCATTTAAGCTCACGAATGCTGGTGGATCTGAAGGTTTGCGAAAGTAACAAGCCATGTGATCACGAAGATCGTCTGAGTCGAAGGGATTTCTCAGGTCTCGATCTGACTCGGTTCGTGCGGTTCAGCCGCCCCGATTTTTCCCGGGCGAACCTACAGCACTCTTCATTGCGCAGGCTTGACCTCAGGTATGCCGATTTCTCCAACGCCGACCTTCGTCACACTGACCTTTACGAAACGCGGCTCGACAGCGTGAATCTGACAGGAGCGGACCTTCGCGGCGCCGATCTCAAAACTGTACTTGGATTGACTCGTGGACAAATCGAATCCGCGCTCACCGACGACGAAACCCAACTGCCACCCTATCTCGAAGCGCAGAAGCCCTTCACGCCGAAGAAGTGATGCCAAACAAAGCCCGCCGCGCGGAACCTCTCAGCATCCTGCGAGCGCGGAAAATCCCGGCAGAGCGGAATCGAGGTAAGTGGGAATTGTGAATCGGAAAGCCGCGCCATGGCCCGCTTCCGATTCCACCCAAATGCGTCCACCATGGCGTTCCACTATCTTCTTGCAAAGCGCCAGCCCAATGCCTGTGCCCGGAATCTCGCTGCCGTGCAGACGCTTGAACATCTCGAAGACGTTCTCTGCATTTTTCAGGTCGATGCCGATGCCGTTGTCCCGCACCGAGAACAGCCACCGGTCATAGGTTCTGGTGGCGGTTATGTGGATTCTGGGCGGCGCCTCGCCGCGGTACTGGATGGAATTGGTAACCAGCGTGTGGAACACCTGGGTCAGCATCACTTCTTCCGCGACCACGGTCGGCAGCGGATCGGCAGTGATCACAGCGCCGCTCTGCTGAATCTCCGTCTTGAGGCTGATCAGGGTCTGCATCAGCACCTCGTTGCAGTCGACTGACGATAAGCGCACACCGCTCCGCTCCGTAACCTCCCAGTAGCGAAGCAGCGCGTTGAGCAGGGCCTCGATCTTCAAGGCGCTTCCGAGGGAAGCGGAGATCAGTGTTTCCGCCTCTTCGCCCAGCTTGCCCCGGTACTCCCGCGCCAGCAGCTGAGTGAATTTCACCACCATGCTCAGCGGCTCCCGAAGATCCTGGGTGAGAGCATTGCCGAAGTTCCGCAGTTCTGCGTTGGCCGCTCCGAGCGCCTCCGCAGCCTGCTTCCGTTCCGTAATATCGACGAACGCGCCTACTGCCCCGCGAGGCCGCCTCGTTTCATCGAATAAGGGCACGGCATTACCCAGCCAGCATCGATAGGTGCCATCGTCGAACACCATATCGAACTCGTAGTCATGCACCTGCTCACCGGTTCGCGCGGCAGTCTGCATGGGCAATTCTTCGCCGGGAACATCTCTGCCGTCCTTCACTTCGCGCCAGTTCTTCTGCTCCCCGAGTTCCGGCGCGGTGCTGGAGACATTCTGCGTGGAAGGCATGCGCAAAAGTTCGTGCGCCATGCGGTTGCCGACAATACTCCGGCACTGCGCATCGTGCGCAATGAAGACGCCGGCCGGGACCGCCTCGAGGACAGCGGCTATCTCTTCATAGCGTTTCTGCTCGCTCAGGTCCGTGACAATGATGCAACGGCACTCGGCTCCGTTTAATACAAGATTCTCAACCGACAGGTAGACCGGCAGGGACGCAGCGCCGTGCGTTTGCAGACGAAGTTCGGCTTTCTTGCCGTCCGTTGCGCTGAGGAGCGTGGAAACGGCTTCGGCATCTTCCGCTGCGAAGAAATTCTGCATGTGGGCGCCGATCACGCGTTCCAGCGGCGTGCCGAGCATGGTGGCAAACTGTTCGTTGGAGAAGAGGATCAGGCCACTGGAGGTAACGGTCAATGCGCCTTCGGCCATCTCCTGCACCATGACCCGGTATGCTTCATCGGCGCCTTTGAGCGTATAGACATGATCGCCGTCCGGACCCGCCGCCACAATCGCATCCACCTCGCCGTTTCGAAGCGCCCGCAGGGTTTCTTCGGCTTCCTCCAGACGTCCCTGTAGTTCCTGAATGCGCTTCAGCAGATCCTCCTCCCTGCCGGGCTGTAGATCAGGCGCCATGCGAGGGCTCCGGAGTGGACGGAATCTGACGGTGGATAATATCCAGCCCGATGAGTACGCGTGCTTTGTCGGACATATCGCCGATCATCCGACGCAACGGCAGCGGCAGGCTCTTGACGAGCGTCGGGGTCACGATAATCTGTTCCAGCTTCACCTGCTCCGGGTGCTGATAAATATCGATCACCTCAAGATCGTAGCGGCCTTTGAGCTGGTCCTCGCAAATCTCCCGAATGTTCTGGATGGCACGAGCCGACCTGGGGTTGGTTCCGGTAACGAAAAGCCTCAGACGGTAGTGCTCTCCATCTGGTTCCGCAGCCAGCGCTGCCTCGAATGCCCTGGTGTGGTCGTGCGCCTTGAACCGCTTCATACTCCCGCTTCCGGCTGCCGTGGACGCAGATCGAGCCCAACCAGCACGCGCTCGGTGTTGGACAGATCCCCGATTATTTTTCGAACCGGCTCCGGCAACTTCCGCACCAGAGTCGGAATCGCCAGAATCTGGTCTCCCCGCGCCAGTTGCGGGTTTTGTATCAGGTCGATAATTTCGATGCGGTACTCGCCGGCCAGATGTGCCTCGCAGATCTGTTTCAGGTTTACGAACGCCTGCAGCGATTTCGCGGTTTGCCCGGCAACGTACAGCGTCAGCTCCCATTTTGCGGCGGGGGGCTTGCTGACGGTGGGCTTCGCTGTGGCCCGCATGTTAGCTTCCGCTCCTGTGCGCCTTCGCGCTCCTGGCGTTATCCGGATGCGGTGTTTTGTTGCCATTTCCGAAGCGGCTCCTCGCCATCTCGCCCCGGTCCTGCTCCCATTTCACTACTTTCAGCTGTTCCTGTGCGATGAGCTGCTGCGATTCCTGCTCTTCGGTCTCAAGGTCCAGCTGGAGAGCCGCGATCTGAGCGTCCAGCACCTTTCGCTTGCGCTCCAGCAGCAGTTGCTTTCGTTCGATTTCCTGCCTGGCCAGCAGCGCCTCGGAGGCGTCCCGCGCTTCCTGCGTGACCCGTGCCGAGCCGGTGAGCAGACCCGCTTCGCCCAGATAAACCTCGCGCAAGTCGACGCCATGATCGGTCAAAAGGAATTCGCGAATCTGATTCGAATGGGCCACTCCACGGGCTTTGAGGATATAGAGGCCGCGGTTCCGCTCGCCTCCGCTTTCGATGTCGCGCAGCAGCAGCCAGGCATCCACCAGGGATGAGATGTCGATCTCCGTCTGTTCCTGGGCATCCGAACCGCTGGTCAGCGTCGTCATCAATGCCGTGATCTGCTTCTCTTTCAGGAAATCGATCAGACGCAGCAGAATGCTTCTGGTCTCGGACGTAGTGCCGGCGTGCAGCAAGGCCGTAACCGGGTCCACGATCACGATGGTGGGATTGATCGCCTGAATGATCTTGTGGATTTTGACAAGATGCATTTCGAGGCCGAACGTAGTCGGGCGGGCGGCGTGAAAGTGCAGCAGGCCCTTGTCGATCCAGCGCCCCAGATCGATGCCGATAGACCGCATATTGCGCACGATCTGGCTGGCGGATTCTTCAAAAGAGAAGAACACGCATTTCTCCCCGCGCTCGCAGGCCGCGTTAGCGAAATGAGCCGCCAGACTGGTTTTCCCCGTGCCGGACGTTCCGGATGCCAGCACGCTGCTGCCCCGGAAATAACCCTTGCCGCCGAACATGGTGTCCAAAGCGGGGACGCCAGTCGATACCCGCTCGTTGCCCGCCACATGCTGCAGTTCCATTGAGGTCACCGGCAGCACGGAAATGCCGTCGCTCTCAATCAGGAAGGGATATTCGTTCATCCCGTGCGTGGAGCCACGGTACTTCACGACGCGCAGGCGTCGTGTCAGCACCGTTTCGGTAACCTGATGATCCAGTACAATGACGCAGTCCGAAATGTACTCTTCCAGACCGTGGCGCGTCAGCGTGTTCTGCCCGCGTTCGCCCGTAACAATCGCTGTGAGCTTTCGCTCCTTGATCCAGCGGAACAGGCGCCGTAGTTCAGAACGCAGAACCGATTCGTTGTCCAGCCCCGAGAACAGAGCCTCCACGCTGTCGAAGAGCACCCTTTTGGCGCCGATCGAATCGACGGCATGACCGAGGCGGACGAACAGTGCCTCCAGATCGTACTCGCCGGTCTCTTCGATCAGACCTCTTTCGATGTATACATGATCGATGGCCAGCTTCTTCTGCGCGATCAGCGAGTTCAGGTCGAAACCGAGCGAGGCCACATTACTGGCGAGTTCTTCGGGGGTTTCTTCAAAAGAGAGGCAGACGCCGGGCTCGTTGAATTCAGTTGCACCGCGGACCAAAAACTCCATGCCAAGCAGCGTTTTGCCGCAGCCGGCGCCGCCACATACTAATGTTGGTCGTCCGCGCGGAAGGCCGCCGAGGGTGATCTCGTCCAGCCCGTGGATTCCGGTCGGACATTTGGGAAGGCCGCCTGGAAGGATTTCAGCAGTCTTTTTCGCGGACCTGGATTTTGAAAGTTGCATGTTGCCTCAGCGTCGCCGGGGCGACCGAGGCCTACCTGGCACAAGTATAACTCTGCCTGGTGATGTCCGGGGTGGAAGTTTTACAAAAAACGCTCCCCGCCGGGCTTAGACCAGCGGCAGGGGCGTTCTTGTGTGCGGAGGAAGCGGCTTGGGAGCAAGCGGCTTCGCGGAGGATTAGTTATTCCGCGCCTGGTACTTCGGCGTCGAAAGGTAACCCGAGATTGTGTCCTTACCAACAGTGTTGACTACCAGCTCATACAGCGACTTCGACACATAGAACTGCACCGGCTCATTCACGTTGCGGTCTTTGCGCTCGCTGCGCTTGTCGTCGGCCAGCAGCTCAAGCGTGAACTTATTGCTCTTCGGATCGGATTTCTTCAGCTGCAGCGAGATGTCGCCGACCTTCTGGAAGTCTTTGGTCTTGTTGATGTGAAACTCAATGATGTTACGTTCGCCGCGGCGCCGGAGCTCTTCGATTTCCTTGCCGTTGGTGGCGACTAACCCGCCGGTGATGCCGAGGTCGCCGGTGACCTTCTTGAGATCGAGCCGGGCTTGCTGGAGATCGTTCTTGGTACCCGCGAGGTCCGTCTTGACGCCGTTCACGTCGGCGCCCACGTCGGCCACTTTGGCGTTGGCGGCATCGGCGCGCTGGCGGACGTCGCTGACGTCGGTGCTGACCTTATTCACATTTTCGTTGACAGCGGCCACTGCCTGCTTCTGCTCGGATTCCAGTTTCTGCGCCTGCTGGTCGGTGTAAGTGAGCGCTTCCTTCTTGGCAAGGCTGGCCTGCTGGCTGAGTTGCCGCGAACGGACGTCGACATCGTCCTTCAGATCGTTCAGCGCCTTCCGCTGGGCGGCGGTCATCTGCGTGCCGCTTTCGACGATAGTGTCGATTTCCTTCTGGACTTTAGCCTGCTGCGCAGCGCTGTCCGCCTTCATTCCGTTGATCTGATACATCAGAAAACCGTTCATCGCGAGCGAGGCAAAAATAGCGCCGGCCGCGAGGGCGGTCTTCAGATTCGATCCCCCACCCTGGGGTGCCGGGGCAGGTGCGCCGGGATAAGAAAACTGGGGCGTGCTCATGTGGGAAATCTCCTTAACTTTCAGTATAGCGACCCGCCTTCGGGCTGTACTTCGGTCGCCGGCGGGCCCAAAAACCGTCCACATCCGGATAGACATGCCAAGGCGGCGCGGAGGTTGCAATCTCAACGATTATTAATGTCTTACAGGTCCCGGAATACAGTTCCCAGTCACAAGTCAAAGCTTTGGCCGCGCGCAGCGGGCACGGCGGGGATATGATAACGCGAATCAATGGCCTTCGCCATGGCACTGGCTTCCTCCGGCTCGCCGTGGACCAGGAAGACCCGCTTCAGCGCGGGCGTCATCGGCTTCATCCACGTGAGCAGTTCTTCCGAATCACCATGGCCGCTGAGGGCGTCGAGCATCTGGATCTCCGCCTTCACCTGTTCGGGGATGCCGAAGATGCGGACCATCTTCATGCCCTCGGCGAGCTTGCGGCCGAGCGTGTTCTCGGCCTGGTAGCCCGTGAGTAACACAGTGTTGTTCGGATTGCCGATCCCGTTGCGCAGGTGGTGCAGGATACGTCCTGCTTCGCACATGCCGGAGGCGGAGATGACGACAAACGCGCCTTTGCGGTCATTGAGTTGTTTGGATGCGGCGGTATCGCGCACGTAGGTGAGGCGGTTGAAGCCGAAGGGGTCCTCGCCGCCTTTCAGAAATTTGTTGATGTCATCGTCGAAGCATTCCGGGTGATTGCGGAAGGCCATCGTGACGTCGATGGCAAGCGGGCTGTCCACAAAGACGGGGATCGGCGGCAGGCGGTTCGCGTTCATCAGCTCATGAAGCATCAGTACGAGCTGCTGCGTCCGGCCCACGGCGAAGGCGGGGACTATGATGCGGCCTCCGCGCGCGGCTGTGCGCTTCACAACGGATTCCAACTGGCCGAGTGCCTCACCAGGCGCGGGATGTCGGCGTCCACCGTAAGTGCTCTCCATGATCAGGTAGTCGACGGGCGGCATGGCTTCGGGGTCGCGGATGATGGGCAGACCGGGGCGGCCCACGTCGCCGGAGAAGGCGAGGCGCGTACTGCCGTCCGTTAGCACGATTGAGGAAGACCCGAGGATGTGACCGGCGTCGTACGACTCCATCGTCAGGCCACCCTCGATCGCTGTGGGCTTGCGGTACGGGACGGGATGGAAATACTGCATTGTCTGCGATGCGTCTTCCACCGTGTAGAGG
>Ga0209698_10003607_pt1 | contig 17132 bp, 11 predicted proteins | sample LitLauG_LLR_2012_FD_187203 | JGI IMG/M metagenome (GOLD analysis project Ga0209698, IMG submission 187203) | Freshwater sediment microbial communities from Pennsylvania, USA - Little Laurel Run_MetaG_LLR_2012 (SPAdes) (version 2) | ecosystem: Environmental > Aquatic > Freshwater > Creek >...
GACGGCCATCGCGGGGCTGGCGAGTTCCGTTTCGAGTGCCGGCGGAAGGCTCTGTTCCTCTCGTTTGAAGAGTTCGATCTCTTCGCTGAGCTGGTCGGCGGTTTTCCCCGCGGCGCTCGGCGCGGCCCGCGAGCCGCGTATGTCCAGGGCGCCTGGGCCATCGTTGTGCACATAGCCGTTGAAGCGCAGCAGCAGCCGCGTCGAGCCTTCCGTGATGCTGGTCACCAGGACCGCGTTGTCCGGTGGATCCGCGACGAGGTTCGGCAGCAGGCCGGCGGGGCCCGATGCGTGCGCCTCCCTCATGGCTCCTGCCCACAGCAGCGCTAGGGCCGCGAGGGACACCACGGCCAGGCCGATGAGCGTCCTACCGGTTGCTGTGCACGCCACGATCCGCATCTCGTTCTCCGGCCGGGGCCCATGCTCGAACTCGACGGGGCCGGGCCTGAGGGTGAGGTTCCACCGGCGGCGCGGGTAAGTCAACCCCGCCGCCCGATGTGAGGATGCAAATAGCGCTCTCTCCGACGTGCCGTGAGCGAGGGGCGGCGGCCGCGGGGCTAGCGGCCGCCAGCGTCCAGCGCGCTCTCGCGCCGAGCGCGCCGCCACGCGCGCCGCGCCGCGAGCAAGAGCAGCGTGATCAGCGCGAGCGGGATCATGACCGCCGCCGCTATCAGCAGGGTGTCGAGCACGACCACGAGCACCCGTTCCGCGTCGCGCACGCCCCTCGTCACCGTGACCCCTTCATGCCGGGCGGCGTGGTTGCCCGTGATCGTCACTTCGATTTCGGAGGTGGCCGCCCGGTGAGTGATCGCCTGAAGTGAGTGTTCCGCCGAGGCGATCGCTGCCCGCGAGCCCGCGAGCCGTTCCCGCAGGCTCGCGATCTCGCCTTCGGTGCTGGCTGCCGCGAGCGCCTTCAGGAGCGCGGCGCGTTCGGCCCGCAGATCGCCCAGCCGGCGCTGGGCCGCCCCGTATTCGTCGGTGATGTCCTGGAGCGAGCGGCTCTCGCTCTGCACATCCGCGAGGCGCCCGATCGACGCGAGGGCGCTGTTCAGCCTCGCGCTCGGCACGTTCAGGGTGAGCGCGGCTTCGCCGCCGGTCCTTTCGCTCTGGACGTGGCTGCTGGCCACGAAGCCGCCGGCGCGAACGGCGACCTGGGCGACGGCATCCGACGTGGACTGCAGCTGTTCGGGGAGCGTGCTGAGGCTGATCGACGCCCCGAGCTGCTGGACGCGGCCCGGCGCACTCGCACCGGTGGACTGAACGGCTGGAGTCTCGGGCGCGGCCTGCACGCTCTGCGGGGCGTTGGCCTGCACCGGCGCCGACGGGTGCACCTGTTCTTTGCTGCCCTGCGCCTGGCTCGAGGTGACCCCCGAGCGGGAGGCGGGCGGGGCCGTGACGGTGCGCCAGGGGGCGGCGATGAGGAGCGCGGCGATGACGGCCGCGAGGGCGCCGGCGGCTCCCAGCATGGGGGCGCCGCGCTGCCCCCGGCTCGTCCACCGCAGGGCTCGACCCGGCCGCGGGGCCGACGCACGTGGCTGCTCAAGCCGCTCGCGCAAGAGCCGCTCGAACTCCGGGTCGATCGGCACGGCGAGCGCACGCACGTCCTCGCGCAGGTCGCGCCACGACTCGGCGTCGGGACCAGGGGCGAGGCCGTCCAGCGCAGCCTCGAGGTCGGCATTCCAGTCGGCGTGTGGAGCGGGAGCGCGGCCCCCGGGGAAGCTGATCAGTTTCATGCGACGTCCCGCCTCTCTTCCTCGCGGCACAGTTCACGCAGGCGCGTCAGCGCGCGATGCAGTCGTGTGCCGGCGTTCGATTCGCTGATCCCCATCGCACGCGCGAGCTCCGCGTTGGACAGCTGGCCGTGGAACTTGAGCAGCACGATCTCCCGCTCTCGCGGCGGGAGTGCCGCCAGAGCGCCCCGCACGAGCTCCCGCCGCTCGACCGCCTCGAAGGCCTCACCGGCGTGAAGATCGGCCCCGCCGGACTCCTCCAGCTCGCCGGTGTCCCGTCTGCGCCGTCTGCGGAGCTCGTCGAGCGCGGCGTTGCGGGCGATCGTGAAGAGCAGGGCCCGCGGCGTCCCGCGGGCATCATCGAGACGTGCGCGAGCCCGGAAGAGGCGCTCGAATGCGAGCGCCGTGACGTCCTCGGCGCCCGCACGGTCGCCGAGCAGAGACAGCGCGTACGCGTGCACATCCCCCGCGCAGTCGCGGAACAGCACATCCAGCGCTTCGCCGTCGAGGTCGGCCCGGGGCATGTCCATACCTGAACTACGTCGCAGCCCGCGGTTCCGTCACACACCGGTCCCGGTGATGCATCGCCCGGGGCCGGCCGGCGTTGCGTCTAAGCCCTGCTCGAGCTCTTGAGCAGGCCCAGCGCGACGAGACTCTCGGCGGTGCCGAGAATGCTGTCCTCGTTCGAGCGAGGTTCCCAGCCGAGGACGCTCCTTGCCTTCTCGTTCGTTGCCCTCTTGACCTTGCCGAGCTCCGGCACGAGCTGGCGCAGCGACGCGTCCGCCAGCGACGCGAGGCGAACGGTCCAATCCGGCAGGACCCGTGTCGGGACGCGTGAGGCTACCTCGCCCATGCGCGCGCGGAGCACGTGGGCGACATCCTCGACGCTCATCGGGTCGCCCGCGACGGCGAGGAACCGCTCTCCCTTTGCCGCCGGGTCGGTCATGGCGCGCACATGAAGGTCGGCGACGTCGCGCACGTCGACGAGGCCGAACGACAGCCGCGGCAGGGCCGGCATACCGCGGTCCAGCAGCCGCTGAACGAGTTGAATCGACGTCGACAGGTCGGGGCCGAGCACCGGGCCGAGCACGCCCACGGGGTTCACGACCGACAGCTCAGGGGCGCTCGCGTCCCCCGCTACGAAATCCCAGGCCGCCCGCTCGGCGAGGGTCTTCGACTTCACGTAAGCACTCACGTCGCCGCCGTCGAGGTCGGTCCAGTCGTCCTCATTGAAGGCGCGGCCGGTGCTCGGGTGCCCGTAGCCGATCGCCGCGAACGATGAGGTCATCACCACCCGCCGGACGCCCGCGTCGCGCGACGCGCGCAGGACCCGCAGCGCGCCCTCGCGCGCCGGGATGATCAGCTCGTCCTCGTGCTTGGGGACGCCGGGAGGGAACGGCGAGGCGACGTGAAGCACGAAGTCACAGCCGGCGACCCCGTCGGCCCAGCCGTCGTCGGATGTGAGGTCGGCCGCCGCGAAGGAGAGCGCGTCGCCGGCCTCGGCGCCGCCGGTCCTCAGCATCGCTCGCACGTCGGACTCGCGCCCGAGTGTGCGCACGGTCGTGCGCACCGTGTAGCCCCCCTCCAGGAGTCGCAGGATGCAGTGCGCACCGACGAACCCGGACCCGCCCGTCACAAGAACCCTCTCGCCGCTCATGCCGACCTCTCTCTTCGCTCGTGTTGGATCCGCCCGCGCTGGCCGGCTGCGCAAGCCTAGCCCGGTTGCCGCCGCCGGGCTATCCGCTGTCGCCGCGGGTGGAGCGCTCGATCAGGGCGCTGCGAGCTCGTCCGGGCGCCCGACGGCCGCGTGCAGTATCCCGTTGACGATGCTGATTATCACGGCGGCGAGCGCCGCCCACCAGAAGCTGTCGATCGTGAACTGCGGGACGATCCAGTGCGTCAGATAGAGCATGAACACGTTGATGAGGAAATAGAAGAAGCCCAGCGTGATGATGATGAAGGGGATCGAGAGGATCGCGAGCACCGGCTTCAGGAACGAGTTGGCAAGCGTGAACACGAGCCCGGCGGCGAGCGGTACCCACCACTCCGCGCCGTAGTCCAGGCCCGGCAGCAGCCAGGTCGCCACGTAAAGGGCGACGGTGTTGAACAGCCACGTGACCGCGAGCACCCTGATCATCACGTGAGCGTAGTGGCGGCGGGGCGCCGGGACGGTGTTCGCCGGATCCAGTGGTGGCCTTTGACCGAGGCGGATCTGCAAGAGTGGGCGCCCGCACGTGCGCCCCGAGACGGGCGCTGGTGGGCGGGGAACGTCGTTGACATGGGGGTCGGCTGGATGAGCGGCGGGACACGCGCAACGGCGCACCGAATCACGGCGGCTGACGCCGCCGCACTCGTCTGCTCGGGGGACTGGGTCGAGTACGGCACGGGCCTCGGTCAGCCCGACGTGTTCGATGCCGAGCTGGCGCAGCGGGTGGACGAGCTCGAGAACGTGAAGATCCGTGCGTGCCTGACGGTGCGCCCACGGGCCGTGCTCGAGGTCGACCCCGGCCGCGAGCACTTCCACTGGTTCAGCTGGCACTACACCGGCTATGACCGGGTCAAGGCGGACAGCGGCCTCGCGAACCACATCCCGTGCAACCTGGGTGAGCTCCCGGACTACTACAGGCGCTTCATCGACCCGCCTGAGGTGGCGGTTCTGAAGGCCTGCCCGAGGGACGAGAACGGCTTCTTCAACTTCAGCCTCGCCGCGCTGTGGCAGCGCGCGATCGCCGAACGCGCGAAGGTCGTGATCATCGAGGAGTCCGCTGGACTTCCGTACTTGGACGGGCTCGAGAACTCTGTGCACGAGAGCGAGGTCGACTACGTCATCGACGGCGACCACAGCCCGGCTCCGGAGGTCCCGAACCCACCCCCTACGGACGTCGACCGTGCCGTCGCGAGACTCATCGCCGCGGAGATCGAGGACGGCAGCTGCCTGCAGATCGGCATCGGCGCGATGCCCAACGCGATCTGCGCGCTGCTGCTCGAGAGCGGCGTACAGGACCTGGGTGTGCACACCGAGATGCTCACGGACGGCATCATCGACCTCTACCGTGCCGGCGTCGTGACGGGAGCCCGCAAGGCGCTCTATCCGGGCAAGGTCGTGTGCTCATTCGGGGTCGGGAGCACGTCGCAGTACGAGACGGCCGACCGCAACCCGGACTTCCAGTGCCTCGCCGTCGACCTCACGAACCTGCCGCACATCGTGATGCAGAACGACAATGTCGTCGCGATCAACAACACCACGCAGGTGGACCTGCAGGGCCAGGCGGCGAGTGAGTCCGCCGGCCATCGCCACATCAGCGGCACGGGCGGCCAGTCGCAGTTCGTGCGCGGCGCCTACGCCTCCAAGGGCGGCAAGTCCTTCATCTGCATGTCCTCGACCTATGAGCGCCGCGGCGTCCGCGAGAGCCGCATCGTCGTCGAGCTCACACCCGGCAACATCGTCACGGCCACCCGCGCCGACAACATGTATGTCGTCACGGAGTACGGGATCGTCAACCTCAAGGGCAAGGCCATTCCCGATCGGGCGCTGGCGATGATCTCGATCGCGCACCCGGACTTCCGCGATCAGCTCGAGCGGCAGGCCCGCGGGCACGGGCTGATCCCCAAGGGCTTCTACTAGACCCGCCCAACGCGGCCCGCGTCCTACCGCGAGAAGAAGTCCGCCTCCGCCCGCCCGAGTGGCGTGGCCGGCGGGTCTCCGTGCAGGTACTCCGCGGCGATCGCGCCCCAGTCGGCTCCCGCGCGCAGCTGCCGCAGGACAACGGCGACGACGCCGTGCATCCGCCGGATCAGGACCGCTTCGGGCGGCAGCGTGAACTGGTTGACCTGGGTCCTCATTGCCGCCCGTTCCTCGCTGTCGGGAGGCTCTCGCTCTCGCTCTCGCCGTCGCCGGTCCTCGTCGGGCTCGAAGCGCCGGGTTCCCGGCACCGCGTACCACTTGGTCGCCATCCGCATCATCCCGAGCGCGAAGTCCGCGTCGACGGCGTCGGCTCCGCCGGCGGGCAGGTAGCCCCCGTCGAGCAGGGCCGCCTTGACGGCTTCCCCGTCCCCGTCGCGTACGGCGAGGGCGATCGCGCGCTCCGCCGCGACGCGGCCGGGCGTGACGTAACGGACGAGCCCGAAATCAAGGAAGCAGACCCGGCCGTCCGGGGTCAGCAGATAGTTACCGGGGTGAGGGTCGCCGAGCCCGATCCTGTCGCGGTAGAGCAGCCCGAAGTGCAGCCGGAACACGATCTCGCCGTAACGGTCGCGCTGGGCCTCATCGGCTCGGCGCACGGCCTCGAAGCCCTCTCCCTCGACGTACTCGGAGACGAGCACGCGCCGCGTTGAGAGGTCCGTGTGAACCCTCGGCACCAGGACGAAGGGATGCCCGCGCATCAGGCGTCCGATGCGGCGCTGGTTCTGGGCCTCGAGCTCGTAGTCGAGCTCCTCGGAGATCCGCTCGCGCATCTCCGATGCGAGCGCCCTGGCGTCCAGGCCCGGGGCCAGGCGTTTCACGATCGGCAGCAGCAGCGTCGCGTTGCGCAGGTCCGTCTCGACCGCCTCCGCCACTCCCGGGTACTGGATCTTCACGGCCACGTCGTCTCCGTCCAGCGTTGTGGCGCGATGCACCTGGCCGATCGAGGCGGCGGCGAACGCCTGCTCGTCGAAGTCACGGAACACCCGCCCGAGCGGGCCGCCGAACTCCTGGCGCATCAGCTTCTCGAGGTCTGCGAAACGCACCGGTGGAACGTCGTCGCGGAGCGCGGCCAGCCGGCGCTGCAGCTCATCCCGCTCCTCCTCCGGGAGGCCGTCGAACTCGACCATCGAGATCATCTGACCGATCTTCATCGCGGCGCCGCGCATCTGCCCGAGCTGTTCGACGAGCTGCTGGACGAGCGCCGCTGTCCGCTCGCTTTCGGCCGACGCGGCGCGCTCTGGCGTTCGCACCCGGTTGGCGGTGCGCATTCCGGCCCACCTCAGGCCTTGACCTGTGACCAGCCCTCCGACGCGAGCCGTCCGCGCGATCCGGCCGGTTGGCAGCTTTCCCGCCTCAGGCGGATCCGGATCGTCGGCGCGAGCACCCATGCACCGAGCCTAGCGGCCCCTCTTCAGCGCACCGGCGGCCCCGGTGGGCCGGTGGGGCTAGCGGGCGATGCTGAAGGCCAGAGCGTGTGTGCGCGCGCTGCCCGTGGCCGCTGTGGCGGTGACCGCGAGCGAATAGCCACCCGGCGCGAGCCGCGCCGACGGGGAGACCCGTCCCTGGAAGGAGAGTCTGTTGAGCCCTGCTTTCCCGGCTACGGCAAGATGGCCGCGCACGACGCTCAACGGGCACCTCGGGCGTTTCGCGTTGCTTCTCCTGGAGAGCACGCAGTGACCCCTGACGTATCTGCCGGCGACGACCTGGCTGAACCTGAATTCAACTCGCGCGGGCAGATTGAGCGCGAACGAGAACACCGTTCCGATGGGGAGGGCTCGCGTACGCGAGAGCCGCGCAAGGGCCTTCCCCTCGCGCCAGCGGGCGCGGGACTGCGTGAGGCCGGAGATGGCCAGCCGCGGCGGTTCCGTCACGGCCACGGAGCCGGAGGCGCTCGAGGTGTTGCCGAGGACGTCTGCGCTCGTGACCGTGACGTGGTAGGTGCCCGAGGCGGCGAAGGAATGTGTGACGGCCTGGCCGGCTGCGGTGGTGCCGTCGCCAAAGCTCCAACCGACGGGCGCCAGCGCCGACCAGACATCGAGCGGGGAGACCGAAAAAGCGAGCGTCTGGCCGGGACTGGCAACGGCCGGAATCGAGACCGCTTCAAGCAGCGGTCCCGCCGCGTCGTATGCGGCGGCTTCGACCGAGTAGCTGCCGGTGTAGTGCGTCCAGCTGGCCAGCGCATCTCCCTGGCCGTCCACCGCCACCCGCGGCTGTTCGGCTTTGGCTTCCGCGGGCAGGTTGGCGGCGGCGCTCCACGCACTCGCCCCGGCGGGCCTGCTCGCGAACTGAAGGATCATCTTGCCTGCGCTTTCGCCGGCCCAGACCGCGACGATGCCGCCGCCGGCCCCGGCGGCCACGTCCGGTTCGCTCGATGGTTCTCCTGCCGGCGAGATGACCACAGGGGTCTCCCAGCTCCCGTCGGCGTGCTGCGTCGTGGCTTCGATGCGGTTGACGCTTTCGCGCTGCCAGACCACGGAGGCCCTGCCCTGCCCGTCGATGGTGACCTCCTGGCTGCCCGGTTCGTAGCTCCCGACGCGTGTGGAGATCCGCACCGGCGGCGCCCAGCCGGCGCCACCCGCGGGCAGCGACGCGGCTTCGATGTTCTCGACTTCGTCGAGTTTTTCCCAGATCGCGACGGCGTCCCCGCGTTCGTCGACGGCGACCCCGGGTTCGTTCGCGTTGCGTTCTTCAGATGGGCCGGAGATCCGAACCGCAGGCTCCCAGCCGCTCGCGCCGCCCTGCCGCCGGGCCGCGTCGATGACCACGTGCAGTCCTTCCCTCTGTTCCCACACCGCCACGGCAACCCCGCCGGCCGCGATCCCGACGGCCGGCGCGTGCATCGCTTCCCCCGTTTCCGAGAGCACATGCGCCGGCGCCCACGACGGCGCCCCAGAGGCGAGGATCGACGCTTCAACGGTGCCCGCCCCGCCGGTCGAGCGCTCCCAGACACCGGCGGCTTCGCCCGTTGCGTTCACGGCGACGCGCGGGAACACGGGAGTCGGTGACGATTCGCCGGTCAGCGACCGGCGCGACTGCCAGTTGCTCGTCGCGATGTCTCCGATCGCTGCTTCGGGCGCGTAGGTGCCGCCGCCGGCCCGTTCCCACACGGCCACGGCACGGCCGTCGGCTCCGAGCGCGACGTCCGGCGACTGGCTCGATTCCGCCGGGTTGGAGAGCGTGGCGGGCGTCGTCCACGTGCCACCCGCGGGCCGGCTGGAGGCCTGCACCTCCCAAACCGTACCGACGAACTGCTGCCACACCACGACCGCATCCCCGCGGGGGTCCAGCGCCAGTCTTGCGCTGGACGCCGAAGGGCCCGGGGCGAGCATCTTTGGCGCGATCCACGCCGGCGTGGCGCCCGCGCTCGCGGCCGCCGCCAGCGCCATGAGGCACGTCACGAGCGGCGCGCCGAGTCTCACGGCTCGCATCCACCAGGCGCGCGTGAGGAGCTCAGTCACCGTCACAGCGGCGAGCATACCCTGCACGACGGGCTCGCTGGCCGGGCCGAGGAACCGGCGGATCCTCCGCCGCGGGCGCTTCGCGCACAGCGCTGTGCGCCGAGGCTAACCGCCAGTGTTTTCCAGGCCGGATCTGCAGGATGCCAGCGCCTGTTCCCTGACCGAGCCCGCGGGGAGGGGGGACGCCTTCAGGACTTCGTCGCAGATTTCTCCGGCGGCCTGCTTGACGGCTGCGGTGTCGCCGCTCGCAAGCTTTTCGCAGAGAGCTTCAGCCTTGCTCTTGGCGGTTGCGTTGTTCAGCACCGCCTGCGTCACGATGTGCTTGCAGATGGTGGCGGTCTGGGAGTTCGCGGCTCCGGTCGAAGTCGAGGCCGGCGCGGACGTCGTGCCCGGCGCGGAGCTCGAGGCGGTCGTGCTGCTGCCGCACCCCGCCAGCAGCGACCCCGCCGCGACCAGAGACACTATGAGGGGCGCGGCGCTTCGGAGCATTCTTCCTCCCGTGGGCTGATTTGGGCGCCGGTCTTGACGCGAAGGGGGCCGTAACGTACATCATCGCGTCGCGGGACTCGGCCGGCCGATCGCCGTTGACGGGGCGATCAGTGCACGCCGAACGTGGCCCGCTCGCTAGCCGTGAGCGGTCGCACGCTCTCGGCTGCGGCTCGCTTGGCGAGCTGTGCGGGGTTCTCGCAGATATCGCAGGAGTCCCACACGCGAACGACGTCGCTCGTGTCCTCGACCGCGAGTTCCCGGCCTCCGGGCGAGAAGACGACCGTCTTAATCGGGTTGTCGAGTTCGTGGTGGCGGATCAGACGGAGCGTTCGGGCGTCGTACTCGTCGACCGAGCCGTCCTCCCGCCCGATCGCGTAGTAGCGCCCGTCGGGTGAGACGGCCAGCGCGGTGCCGGCGGCCTGCGAGCCCGGCACGACTTCTATCGCGCCGCTGCTCAGGTCGGCACGGGCAAACGTGCCGACCGCGATCGGCACGATCACGTAGCGCCCGTCGGGCGTGAGGAGTGCCGAGCTGCTGCCGTGCTCCTGCAGCACGATCGTCCGCATGACGCGCCCGGTGCGCAGGTCCCAGACATCAACGTGCACGCAGCCGTCGCCGATCACCATCAGCGATCCGTCCGGCGTGAACGCGGGCGTGCCGGCGATGCAACCCGATTCCGTGGCGCCGGGCGCGAGCCGCCTGAACGTCCCGTACTTCGGTTCGATCAGCTCGGCCTGCATCTTGTCCCCTTCCACGTACGTCGCCACGATGCGCCCGTCGGGAGCCACCCCCTGGGCTTCCATCCGCGGCACGGTCACGGCCGCCAGGCGGCGCCCGGTTCGCCCGTCGATCTCGATCACGCGCGGCGCCTCGGAACTCGGGTCCAGGTAGGTCACCCGGCCGAACCCCGGGGTTGCCGAGAAGCACGACGCGCAGTAGTTGAAGAGACTCCCGGCGAAGCCCGGGAAGCTGCGCAGGACCCGCCCTGCGCCGTTGACGATCTCACCGCGGCTTCCGAGCAGTATCAGGTCGTTGCCGGCGGGCGTGAAGTCGACGGTCGTTTCGGGCGGTGCCTGCAGTCGCAGCCGTTCGCTGGCCTGCGTCGAGAAGGTCCGCAGCAGGCCGTCGAGCGACAGCGTCACCAGCGTCATGTCGTTGGCCGCGATCGCGAGATCGCCTGAGGCGATGGTGCTGCTGCTCGAGTCCCGCGCGACAAGATGCCCCGTGGCGGCGTCAAGCACCGCGGCCTCGCCGTTGCTGTAGCCGACGGCCACCAGACGCCCGTCGGGCGAGGCCTGCACCGGGCTCGCCCACGCGCCGGCGGGCCCGTTCGCGGTCCAGCGGACCCTGCGCGTGCGCGGGTCGATCGCCCACGTCGCGGCGATCTGTTCGTCGTGCTCGGCGTTCAGCGTCGAGCCGGTCACGTACCACGTACGCCCGTCGCGGGAGACACGCAGGTAGACGACTGAGGCGATGCGCGGCGGCGCGACGAGCGGGACGGTCCAGCGGGAGCCGTTGTCCACGTCGAGCGCCGTCAGGCGCGGCAGCAGTTCGCCGCGGCCCTGTGACTGACCGGTCGAGGCGACCAGCAGCGTGCTCGGGGATGCCGACATGATCCCGTTGACGCCGTTGACGCTGCCGTCGGCGTGGGCGATGACGCGAAGGGTGTCGCGGCGCAGATCGACGAGCGCGATCAGTTCACGGTCTGCGATCGCGAGGAAGTTGCCGGGCGGCCCCGCCAGTTGTTCGATTTCGAACGGCGCGGTGAACAGCCGGCGGGCGCGCCCGCTGTGCACGTCCACCGAAACGAGATTGCGTCCGCTGGCGACGATCAATTCGCGTCCGCCGCCGGCCAGGATCATGTCGCTTGTGGTCTGGCCGACGTGCACGCGCCGGACGATTCGGTCGTGGACGAGGTCGGCGAACGCGACGTCGCCCTGGCAGGTGTCGGCGGCTGCCGTGTGGCCGTCGCCCAGCAGCACGAGGTAGGCAGAGTTGTCGCACGCCTGCACCCCGAGCGAGGGCAGCTGGGCGCGCAGGGTGTTGGCGTCCAGCGACTCGGATGCGGCCAGCTCCGCCTGCGGGGTCGCGGCGCTCGCGAGCGCCGCGCGCGCGAGCAGCAGCGCGAGCTGAGGATCGCGTGCGACCTGCGCCCTTGATTCGGTCGCCAGCGCCTGCGAGCGCGCGGAGGCCTCGGCGCCGACGGCGTCGTGGCGGCTGACGAGCGCGAAGGCGAGCAGCGCCAGCGCAACCACCAGCAACGCGGCGGCGGCAGCCAGGGAGCGGCGCAGCCGGCGGTTGGCGATCTGGCGCCGGCGCAGCGCGTTCTCGGACTCCTCGGCCGAGCTGTCCAGGAAGTCCCTCTCGGTGCCGTTCAGCAGCGCCCCGTTGGCGCGGGACCACTCGAGCGCCGCCACGAGCCGCCCGCCGCGATAGAGGTCGGCTGGCTCGCGTCCCGCGGCGTCCCAGTTGCGGGCCGCGTCGCACAGGCGCCGGTAGAGGCGGATCCCCTCGCGGTCCTCCTCCAGCCACCGGCGCAGGCGCGGCCAGCGGCGGATCAGGACCTCGTGGGAGAGCTCGACGGTGCCTTCGTCGAGCGTGACCAGGCGCGACTCCGCGAGGCGCTCGAGCAGCGTCCGCACCTCACCGGGGGAGGCTCCGTGTGGCACGAGGTCGTCGCTGCGCACGCGCTTGCGCGTGTCCTCGACGCCGTCGCCGAGCTCGGCGAGGCGGAGGAAGATGCCGCGCAGCAGGGGCCGTTGTCCCTCAGGCGTCCTCTGCACAAACGACTCGGCCGTCTGGGCGATGGCCGAGCTGACGCCCCCTGTGCTGCGATAGGCCTGCACCGAGAGGGTCCGCCCGTCGCGGCGCTCCCATGTTGCACACAGCGCGTGAGAGATCAGCGGCAGCGCGCCCGGCTGCCCGGCCGCGTCGCGAAGCACGAGGTCGACCAGCCCGGGCGCGAGCTCGAGCCCTGCGAGCTCGGCCGGTGCCTCGATCGCGCTGCGCAGCTCCCCCTCGCCCATCGGGCCGAGCAGCACGTGGTTGGCGGCGACGGCCCGTGCCAGACGGGCATCGCCGCTGATCTCGCCGTAGAAGTCGGCTCGCACTCCGAGCACGAGCGGGCCGCGGCGCGAGAGCAGCGCTTCGATGAAGCGTGCGCGGCGCCCGGGGTCGGCGCACTGCGTGTAGAGCTCCTCGAACTGGTCGACGACGAGCAGCTCAGTGTCCTCTCCCTCCAGATCGAGCGGCGGCTCGGCACCCGGCGTGATCAGTCGAGCCGAGTCGGCGCACGGTACCTCGCCGGCCTCCACGGCCGCGCACACGCCGGCGCACAGCAGCGACGACTTGCCGCTCCCCGAGGGTCCCACGAGCGCAAGCAGCCTGCCCGGGGTCAGCCGCTCCAGCAGTTCGCCGACGACTCGCTCGCGGCCGAAGAACAGGTGTCGGTCGCTGGGCCGGAACGAGAGCAGGCCGCGGTAGGGGCATTCCGACGCGGTCGCAGGGGTCTCCAGCCCGGGGCCGACGACCGCGCTGATCCGCTCCGGACGTCCGATCCCGCGCAGCGTGTGTGGGCCTAGGGCGACAATCGTGAAGCCCGGCGGCAGGTCCTCGCGCACGAGCGCCGTGGTTCGCGCGGACAGCAGGATCTCGCCTCCGCGCGCCTCACCGCGCACACGAGCGGCGAGGTTGGGAGCGGTTCCGACGTAGTTGCCGGCGCGCTGTTCCGCCTCGCCGGTGTGGAGTCCGATGCGGGCCCGGATGGGCGCGCCTTCGGGCCACGCCGCGCCGGCCAGTGCATGGGCCACGCCGATCGCCGCCCGCACGGCCTGCGTCGCCGACTCGAACACCGATGTCGTGGCGTCACCGTCGCCGGACGCCACGAAACGCCCGCCATGAGCCGCGACGACCTCGGCGATCACAGCGTCGTGACGGATCAGGGCCTCCGGCATCGCGCCGGGCCGGCTCTCCCACAGCCGCGTCGAGCCCTCGATATCGGTCATCAGGAACGTAGTCACGCCGGACGGGAGCGCCCGGGCCGTCCCGAGGCCCTCCGCGGGCGAGTCCGGCATGCCCGCCCTATCGGTTGGCTGGACGCCCGTCACCGGCGCCCCCGGTGAGTGGATCGCCGCCCGAACCGGGCCGCGCTGGAGCCTCCGGCGCGGGTCAGGCTCACAGCGGCGCGCTTCACCTCGACATTGGCCGCCCGCGTGTCGCGTACGCGCGCCAGCGCCGCGGCCGCCCCGGTGCAGTGACCAAGCACGACCGTGCGGTTAGTCGGTCGCCCCTAGCGCCCCGATAACGGTGAGGGTCGCAGCGGGAATCGGTCAGATCGCGACCGGCATCGTGTCAGCATCGTCAGTCCCCCTTATCGCGTGTGCGTCGCCCGTCAGTTCCCTTCCAGCGCAATGACGATTCTAGGCACACCGCCCCCCGTACGCATTCATGGCCTGGGAATGCCGAAAGGGATACTGGCCAGGAGAACGGCCGGCACTCCGTGTCCTGCCCGATCGGCTCGTGCCGATGCGGGAACTTGAGTTGCCCGGCCTCTGAGGTGCTGCTTCAGCCGATGCGGCGCGAGCAGGCGCGACGGCTCACGGGACGGCGCCGCCCACCTTCGGCTCTTCCGGTTCTTCTTCAGAGACGATCTGGATCAGCCCGGAGACTGAGGTCGTCGAGCCGCTGGCGTTGGTCGCCGTCTCCTCGACTCTCAGCTCATGGTGAAGACTGGTGAGCGCCGGCAGGTAGGTCTTCTTGCCCGCACCTTTGATCGCGACGCATTCTTCGCCGCTTGCGGTGCACTTCAGCCACTGGTAGGAGAAGGCTGTGGGGCCGTGGGCCCAGCGCGCCGAATTCTCGGTTAGCGTCCGCCCGGCCTCGGGTGCGCCGTTCACTTTGGATGACGGTCGTGCGAGAACCGCCGGAGCGGCTGCGCCGGACAGAGGTTCTCCGATGATCAGCCTCTGGTGTTCGAGTTTGCCGCTGCTGTTGTAGCTGTTGATCTGGACTTCCTGGGGCGTCGTGACCCCGCCGATCGGATAGCTGCACGGCGCTTCGTTGCTGCACGACTCCTTGAATTTCAAGGTCTTGCCCCATTTTTTGGTCGTGAGCGCCTTCCAGCGAAGTCGGTATTCGCTCGCCGCGAACCGCCAGTACACCTTGAGCGCGCCGACTTCCGGCGTGATGCTCAGCAGGGGCGGCGGTGCTTCTCCGGACTGCAGGACGGCGATGTTGCTCTGTTCGCCGGCGGCGACGCTGCTCACCGGACCGAGGCCCTTGATCGTCAGCGGGGTCCGCGAGCACCAGAGCGGTTCTTCGTGTCCGGCGGAGCCTTCGGTTCCGCATTGTTCAGGGGAGCTCGGGTTGCCGTTGCCCAGCAGGCCCCACGGCGAGTTGCGCCCGAACGAGAGGACCGAGGTGGCGTTTGTCGCCAGGCCAAAGCCGAACTCTCCCGCGGAGACAGCGGTACTTTTTTCGAGCGCGGTGTTGAGCGTCGGCCGCTCGCTGCAAGCTTCTTGCTTGCATTCTTCGGAGCTGCTCGTCCCCAGCTGGCCATGGCTGTTCGAGCCCCAGGCGGCGACCTCGCCGCCTTCGAGCAGCGCCAGCGCAAAGGTGGATCCCCCGGACACCTGAGTGACACCCGCGAGGTTGCCCGACTGGCCGATGAGGTTGGACACTTCGACGGGCGCAACGCTGTCGGTCGTCGAGCCGTTGCCGAGCTCGCCATTGGCGTTGCTGCCCCACGCCCTCACTTCGTGGTTGCTCAGCAGGGCATACACGGATTTCGCTCCCGCGGATAGGGCGGTGACCTTCACGCCTTCCGGAAGCCCCGCGAGGTCGACGGGGCGCGGCCTCGTGCTGCAGCGAACTTCGCCGACCCCCGTTTTGCAGATTTCCGGGCCCTTTTCTCCGATCCCGAGCTGGCCGACGTCGTTTTCCCCCCACGCCATCAGTTGGCCGTCTTCGAGCAGGGCGAAGTTGGAGCCGCCGCCGGAAGCAATGGCGACGACACCGGTGAGTTCGGGCACGAGCTTCGGTTCCGCACTCCCGGAACCGACCATGGTGCTTTCTTTTTCGCCTTTTTTGTTGGTTCTTTCGTTCGGGTTGAGTATGCCGTTGCCGAGCTCCCCGTATTCGTTGCTGCCCCAGGCCTCAACGGTGTTGTTGCTCAGGAGCGCGAGCGAGTGGGTGCCGGCGGCGGAGATCGCGGTCGCACCGGCGAGGTTGATCACGGGGGTCGGGAGTGCGGCGTCTTCGTGCGTGCCGTCGCCCAGCTGGCCGTAGGCGTTGCCGCCCCACGCCCAGACGGTGCCGTCGCCCAGCAGAGCGAGGTTGTATTTGTAGGCGGGGACGACGGACGTGACGTTGGTGAGGCCGAGTACCGAGACGGGCGCGGCCTCCCAGTTGTCTTTGTAACCCGCGCCCAGCTGGGTGTGGAAGTTTTCCCCCCAGGTCATCGCAGCCGTGCCGCTCGAGGCGCCGGCGGATCGGGGTGCGGCCGCCGCCACGAGGAGCGCAGCCGCGACGGCGAGGACAGCTGTCGGCCGCCGCGGGTGCAGGGCTTCCCTGATCATCTTGGCTCCAAGCATTCGACACCCACCCCACCGCTAGGTCACGGACCGTGCCGCGCGCCCAACTCGACGTTGACGCGAGCTCTCATCGTTAGTGCAAGCTCTGGGTGAAGAGACGAGCAATGAGCCAGGAAGTTGGGCGTCGTGGGAGCAAAAAATGCGCAAAATGCGTGGAATTGCAGAGGTGGGTGATCAATAATCACAGGGATCGCGAGGGCGCGGTGATCGTGACGTGCTAGGCCCGTCCTGCCCCAGTCGACCGTTTCGAAAGGTGATGATCTGATGAGCTCGGAGATGATTGAGATCGAGACCGCCGAGGCGGTCGCCGACGCCTACCTGGCGAAGCCCGACGGCGACGGCCCGTATCCGGGCGTGCTGTTCCTGATGGACGCCTTCGGGCTGCGATCGCAGATCAAGCACATGGCAGACCGGATCGCCGCTCGCGGCTACGTGGTCCTCGCTCCCAACCTCTTCTACCGCGCAGGGGAGGACCCGGTGGGAGAGATGCCCGACCTGTCGGGCGCCGAAGCGCGCGATGCGTTCATGCAGAGGCTCCTGCCCCTCATGGCGGCACTCACCCCCGAGGCGGTTGAGAGCGACGCCGACGCCTACCTGCGGCGTCTCGAAGCGGAGAGCGACGGTCCGATCGCGCTCACCGGCTACTGCATGGGGGCCCGCGTCGGGCTGCACATCGCCGCGATGCATCCCGCGCGAGTCGTCGCGCTCGGCGGATTCCACGCCGGCCGTCTGGTGACCGATGCGCCCGACAGCCCACATCGGAGCGTGGACAGCATCCGGGCAGAGCTGTATCTGGCCTTCGCGGACAACGACCAGAGCATGACGCCGGAGGACATCGCCGAGCTCGAGCGGGCACTGGACTCTGCCGGCGTCGAGTACCGCGCAGAGGTCTACGAGGGCGCGGCGCATGGATACACGATGGCCGACACGCCCGTATACGACGCGGCAGCCGCCGAGAGGCACTACGAGGAGCTCTTCGCGCTGCTCGAGCGCACGACGGGCGCATCGCAGCCCACCGGCTAGCGCGTGCGCGGGGCGTGGGTGTTCAAAGAGGCAGGGTCGCATGCAGCATGTATCTCAACGGAGCCAACCGGGATCGAACCGACGTCGCGCGGGCGCCATACCGGCCGACGCGCGTCGGCCGGTATGGCGCCCGCGCGACGTCGGTTCGATCCCGGTTGGC
>Ga0209698_10003609_pt1 | contig 17127 bp, 14 predicted proteins | sample LitLauG_LLR_2012_FD_187203 | JGI IMG/M metagenome (GOLD analysis project Ga0209698, IMG submission 187203) | Freshwater sediment microbial communities from Pennsylvania, USA - Little Laurel Run_MetaG_LLR_2012 (SPAdes) (version 2) | ecosystem: Environmental > Aquatic > Freshwater > Creek >...
CTGCCGGCCAGGAACCAGGAGAAATCTGTAGTCGTCTGACAGTCGTAGTAGGTGACGTCGTCTTGCGGCACGGTCACCGCGATGTACGCAGTTGTACCCGTGGTGAAGGGTGGGTATGTGGGATTGTTTGGATTGTTGCCGTACGAGGCTACACCATGGCACGACATGCAATTCGATCCCACACCGTTCACGCCCAGTCCAGTTTCCAAATACGGGTTGTAGCAAATCACATTGGCGCCCTGCGAACTGTTCGGCGGATTTACGGTCATGGAATACCCGGTGCACATGGCGTAGTTATTGAAGGGAGCGGCCACGCTGGAGGGAGGCGCTCCGTACGGGAACGGCTGATTGTAGTTCCACCAGAAGGTCTGCCAGGTCCAGTTGTCGTCTTCCCGGCTGGTCATGTGCATGGCCACGAGGATGGCGAAGTCTCCAGTCTTCACCGGACACTGTTGCAAGTCGGGCTGACCGACGACGGTGCTGCAGATGTCGGCGGCTTCTGCCGCGCTAAGTGGAAGATTGAAGAACTGGGTCACAGGAACGGTTCCTGACGGCTTGCCTCCGTTAGGGCAGGTGAGGTTCGGGGGCACGGGGCCGGATCCAGCATTGACCACCACGCATTGCTTCCAGGTGCTCCATGTGGGGTGGGCAGGATTGGTGGAGTTCTGCGGGCCTGTGGTGAGATCTCCGAGCCAATAGTTCAGAACCGTAATGCCGCTCTGATTGTTGGGGCCGTGCACGATTTGAAAAGTAGGCTTGAGACCAATCGCGGTTGCCGGGAAGGGCTTGATGATGCGATTGGCGACCGGAGTGCTGGTTGGCCAGTTTGTCTGGATGTTCCAGAGCGTCCCAGCGTTGTTGTATTTGTTGCTCCAGACGAACTGGGAATAGTCGAGGTTGAACTTGTTGAAGCCCACGACTTGCGAACCGGTATCGAGCGCGGCCAACGCGGGGGCAAAGCGGTTCTTCATGAACTGATGACGGAACTGCCGCGGCACATGAAAGGGCTGAGCAGGCTTGCCTGCGTCGCGCAGTGCGCGAAATTTCATATTTGCCTTGGCAGTGGGTGGCCCGCCGGCGACTTCGGTATCGGTATACCAGGTTTCCCAGACAGGCCAGCCAGCAGTTTGTGGAGTGATTGAGGAGATGCCAGCCCATAGATCCCAACCGTGCGCCCGGATTGAATTTTCGTCGTTGCTGCTGATCCAACCATTGATGGTTGCCGCGGGCACGGGAAATGCAGACATGTTGATGGGTTGCGGGTTGAGCCCGCCAGCAGCTTGCACCACGGATTCATGCGCTGTGTTTCTCAGCAACAGACTTGCGGCAAAGCCAATCAGCGCCACGGCGACGGCGCAGAACAACGCGCGTGCAACGATTTTCTTGCTCATAGTGTTCCTCCTTGGGAACGATCGAAGGGCGGTTTCCCCTGGGTAGAACGCACATCTGCGAATGAGGCAGGCTGGCGAAGCTTAGGGTTGATATCCACCAGCGATCCAGCTTTGGAAGAGCGCAATGTTGGCCGCGGACCACGGGCCACTCGGCGGCATTTTCGGCGGTGTCGTGCCATTGAGGTGGTCCAGAACATTCTGCGCATTCGCTGGAGTCGACATGTAGGCGTAGCTGGAGAGGTTGACGCCTTTGCCCTTCATGCAGTTGATGTCCCCTGTGGTGAACAAGGGCAGGATGTTGTTGGCAAAAGATACAGGTGTAGCCATGGAGTAAGTTTTCCTTTCTCGAGTTCGGCGGAGCTGTTGGAGACTCCGTCGTGAACCATGGGACGTTGCGCCTGCGTTGGCAGGCTCGATTGAAACCCTTGGAATAACCGGGGACAGAAAACGGGTCAATAAATCAGGGGCCGAAAAGCACCAGGCAGACTACCGATGAGGCCGTCGAGTGATGACGGTTTCCCCCTCAGGTGGGGAAATGTAGCAGACCGGGACTACAGATTCAGGAGAAAGGAATTCTGTTACGAATTCAGAACGGATGGTTCGGGCAGGCGGCCGCGCGACAGCCGGGGCGGGTGTCCCGCAGGGTGCGGGTATGATATGGCCACGCTAACGGAATGCGTCTGGGGGATGCTTCGTGGACATCGTGGAATTGCTGTTTGGGCGGCCGCTGGCTACCGAGGAGGAGAAGGCGGAGCGGATCGGGCCGGTGAAGGGAATTCCGATCTTTGGGCTGGATGCGCTGAGTTCGGCGGCCTACGGTCCGGAGGCCGCGCTGACCCTGCTGATTCCGCTCGGCATGGCGGGGGCGGTGTATGTGTGGCCGATCACTCTGGGTATCGTGGGGTTGCTGACGATTGTGTATTTTTCGTACCGGCAGACGATTACGGCGTATCCGCAGGGCGGCGGGTCTTACACAGTGGCCTCGGAGAATCTTGGCGAGAACGCGGGGCTGCTGGCGGCAGCGGCCCTGATGATTGATTACGTGCTCACGGCGGCAGTGGGCATCTCGGCGGGCGTGGGCGCATTGGTTTCGGCGGTGCCCTCTTTGCAGAGCAGCACGTTGTGGTTGTGCCTGGGAATTCTGGTGGTCATCACCGTCATTAATTTGCGTGGCATGCAGGAGACGGGCGGAGTGTTTCTGCTGCCCACTTACATTTTTATTGCGTGCCTGCTGGGGATGATTGCGGTGGGAATTCTTAAGGTAGTGATGGCGGGAGGGCATCCGGTGGCGGTGGTGGCTCCGCCGCGGCTTACGGCGGTGACGGGCACGGTGGGTTTGTGGCTTTTGCTACGCACTTTTTCGAGCGGTTGTACCGCGATGACGGGCGTCGAGGCGGTAAGCAATGGCGTGATGGCGTTTCGCGATCCAACGGACAAATATGCGAAGCGGACGCTGACCATCATCATTGGGATTCTGATGGTGATGCTGGTGGGAATTGCGTATCTGGTGCCGGCGTATGGGATCGCGGCGACGGATCCGGGGGCGCCGGGATATCAGAGTGTGCTGTCGCAGTTACTGGCTGCGGTGGCGGGCAAGGGCTGGTTTTATTGGGTGAGCATCGGATCGATTCTGGTGGTGCTGTCGCTGTCGGCGAATACGGCATTTGCGGATTTTCCGCGGCTGGCGCGGGCGATCGCTTCGAATGGATATCTGCCGCATGCGTTCGTGCTACGCGGGCGGCGGCTGGTGTTTGCGCAGGGAGTGTATGCGCTGGCGCTCCTGACGGGACTGCTGCTGATTATTTTTGGTGGCGTGACCGACCGGTTGATTCCTCTCTATGCGGTGGGGGCATTTCTGGCGTTCACGCTTTCGCAGGCGGGCATGGTGGTGCATTGGCGGCGGCATGGAGAAGAGCGCGCCGCGCACAACATGTTCCTGAACGGGCTGGGAGCTTTGGCCACCGGCATCACCACGGCGGTAGTGCTGGTGGCAAAGTTTGTGGACGGAGCGTGGATCACGGTGCTGCTGATTCCGGCCCTGATTCTGATGATGCGGTCGGTGAAGCGGCACTATGCGAAAGTGGCCGAAGAAACGCGGGCGCTGGAGCCCATTCACACGGGGAATCTGTGCGAGCCGGTTTTGCTGATGCCGGTGGACCGATGGAGTCTGGTGGCGGAGAAGGCGCTGCGTTATGCGTGGACCCTGTCGAAAGAGATTCATGTGTTGCATGTTTCTTGCGGAGAGAAGACGGACGAGTTGCAGAGATGCTGGGGCGATCTTGTGGAGAAGCCGGCTTTGGCGGCGGGATTGCCGGCGCCGCGGCTGATCGTTTTGGATTCGCCGTACCGGTTTATTGTGAAGCCGATCGTCGAGTATGCGATGCAGCAGCAGATGTTGCAGCCGGAGCGGATCATCACCATGCTGATTCCGGAGCTGGTGGAGAGCCACTGGTATCACTATTTCTTGCACAACAATCGGCCGGAGGCGATCCGGGCGCTGCTGCTTTTTAATGGGAATCAGAGGATTACCGTGGCAACGATTCCGTATCATTTGCGGGCGTGATGGGGCGGGTAAAGCGTGCCCCGGTCTTGCTTATACGCGGCGCTTCAGCGCCGCTCTTCCACGTTCTTCCGGGGTCCTGCGCCGTCGGTGAGGAATCTTCCTTCGCACTTGCGGGTTCGGGCTGGGTTAGCCGAGAGTGAATTCAACGTAATTTTGCTTTTCCCAAGGAAGGTTTGCTTGCAACCTATGTTTTGTTTGCGTTGTCGGCGTGAGATTGAGGCGGGACATAAGTCGGTCGCGGTGTATATGTTTGCGCAGACCGTGGGAGTGAAGCCGCGGCAGAAGTCGGCGGCGCAGAGAATATGTTTTTGCCCGCAGTGTGCGGTATCGCTGGCGATGGGGTTGCCGCCGGATGGCGCGCTGAACATGGTGGCTTGGGACATGATCCGCGAAATCGTCAGCGCCGAGCCTTCGTTGAATGATGCGGCTTGGGAGAGTTTACGCGGCGTGGTGGGGTTGTTGGGGACTGGTGAGGAAGAGTCTCGAACGGGGTATCGCCGGGCCGGCTAGTAGGTGGCCCTCCCTGTCGAGAGTTCCATTCGCCCATTCGGGGGCTCGGTTGGTCATTCAATTCTGTCCGACGGCTTGGCCTGTGGTCTGCAAATCTTTCGCCGCTTTCGCGGCTTCTCGTGTGACCGTTTCCTCGTTCCCCTGCCGAACTCCTGTGCGCAAAGTTCTTCAACGCCGTGACTGGCGCGGGGTTTGCAAGTTTTTGCAACTTTAAATTCATGCGCTTTTCATTGGCGGCGCGTCCGCGATTGAGCTAAGATTTAGCCCGTCAGGCGTGTGGTTCCCCCTTCCGGCCTGAGGCTGTTTCCCCTGATTGGTTTTGGCGCCCCGGCGGAAATTTTTGCGTCTCGAACCCAGGGTTCTCGAACCCAGGTTTCTGGAACCCAGGTTTCGCGTCTGGCCAAATACGTTCACCGAGAGAAGGACTCCGATGATGCAGAAACTCATCATGATGGCGGCGCTGTGTGCGATGGCTGCGACGGCTCACGGGCAAATTCAGTCGTCATTCTTTGGGCTCGGCACCGTGGCCTCTTCGGATTTGCCGAAGGTGACCTATGGGGTGATGAGCCATCCGCCGCTGGCGTGGACGGCCATTGAGGGAAGAGGCCGGGGACTGTACGACTTCACCAGTACGGACCAGTTCGTGAATGGAGCGCCGAAGGACGGGAACGGCGTGGCGCTGGTGGATCTGGTGATGGGATGGACGCCGGGCTGGGCGGTGAGTTCGCAGAAATCATGCACGACGCAGGGCAACAGCCTGGTGGTCTGTACTGCGCCGCCGGACAACCTTCAGGATTGGACAGACTTCATCACGCAGGTGGCCGACCATTACAACGGCGTGAATGCGCCGCAGGTGAAGTACTACGAGATATGGAATGAGGCCAACACGGTGTCGTTCTGGACGGGCAGCGTGCCGCAACTGGTGGCGATGGCGAAGATCGCGTATCCGATCCTGAAGCAGAACAAATACAGCGAAGTCTTCACGCCCTCGGTGGCGTGGTATCCCGGCGGAACCACTTGGATGGCGAAGTACTTGAGCAGCGGCGGATCGAGCTTGGCGGACGGAGTGAGCTTCCACGGGTATCCGGAGAAAACCGGAAAGGGAATCAAGCTGCCGGTGCCGCTGCCCGAGAGTCCGATTTCGACTAACGCTGCGATTCAAACCATGGTGGGTGATTATCGCGTGGTGGCGAATTCGAATGGGATGTCGGGAAAGCCGCTGATCACGACCGAAGGCGGATGGGGAGTGAATGGGGTTTCCGATCCGGATATGCAGGCGGCCTGGATCACGCACTACGAGATTCTGCAGGCGGGGCTGGCGACAACCGACAATCTGGCAATGCAGACCTGGTACACGTGGGGGCACGCATCGTCGGGAACGATTGAGACCACCACCGGCGAGCCGACACCGGCCGGGCTGGCCTATGAACTGGTGATGACGCGGTGGCTGGTGGGCAACATTCCGTCGCCGTGCACCAGTTCGGGGAATATTTATTCGTGTCCGCTCGGGACGGATCTGATCGTGTGGGATACGTCGCAGACATGCAGTAACGGAGTGTGCACGACGGCGCCGTACACGCCGCCCAAGGGATATCTGGATTACGAGGATCTGACCGGGGCGAAGCATCCGATTGTAGGAACGATCGAGCTGGGAGTGAAGCCGATCTGGATGGAGAAGTAAAACGGATTTAGTAATTGGGTGATCTTGTGATTTGGTCATTGAAAACCGGCGACCGTTTTGCGATCGCCGGTTTTCGAATTCACGATTGACCTAGCCGCTACTGCTGCTTTACATCGGCTGATTTCTTCTTGGCCAGCGAGCGGACGTAGTTGACCAGGTCCCAGTTTTGTTCGGTGTTGACGCGCGGGCCTTCGGGCGGCATGTCCTGGTGGCCGTTCTTGATGACGTAGAAGAGTTCGCCGTCGGTGCGGTCTTTGAGCGTGTCGGGGTCGGTGAAGTCTTTGATGGTGAGCTTCATGTCGCGGGCGGTTTCACCTTTGCCGCTGCCGTCCTGCCCGTGGCACATGGCGCAATCGAGGCCCCACCATTTCTTGCCTTTCGCGAGGGAGTCGGACGCAGGCTTGACCGGGTTGGCCTGTTTGGAGGCCTCGACGGGAATCGCGGCGTAGGGGTCGGCTTTCTGAGTGGTTGGAGCTTGCTGGGCGAAGAGGGAAGAGACGAACAGTAAAATTGCGGGAAAAACCAGTGCGAGTCGGTACATGGGCACCTCCTCTAGCTCTGAGCTATGTACGGTTGATGCTAGCACCTCGGTTTTACAGGAACTGTGATTAGGATCACATGTTCTTGGGAAGAAATGTAAGGTCCACGTGGCGGGGCCACGTGTTCTGAATTTCGTTCCGACTGAAATGCGGCTCCGCTCCGAATGACGCCCGGCGGTCAAAATTTCGTTCGTTGCGAGGCGCGAAAGTCGGATAAGATTTCTCGTAGCTCAGGTTGCAGTTTCCCCCCTGCCTGAAGAGTTCCATCTCCCAGCCAAATTCGAGGCGTGCGCGCCGAAGCAGGAGCAAGACCTATGAATCGGATGGTGAAATTGTGGTGGGTTCTGGCCATGTTGTGGGCGGCAGTGGCGGCTCAAGGGCAGATCCAGTCGTCTTTCTTTGCGATGGGCGTGAGTTCGACGACCGATCCGCCAAAGGTCAACTATGGGACGTTGAGCCATCCGTCGCTGGTGTGGACGACGGTGGAGAGTGGAGGGCGCGGCGTCTACAACTGGAAGAACATGGATCCGTTCGTGAAGATCGCTCCCAAGGATGCGAACGGCGTGGCGCTGATTGTGCTGTCGCTCGGGTGGACGCCGGGATGGGCGGTCGCCGATCACACGCACTGCTTCAATACGGTGAGCAACGGCGTGGCGTGTACGGTGCCGCCGGACAATATGCAGGACTGGGTCGACTTCGTGACCGCGCTGGTGCAGCACTACAACGGCGCAACCGGAACGGCGCACGTAAAGTATTACGAGATATGGAATGAGGCGAACGATCCGCTGTTCTGGACGGGGAGCATTCCGACCCTGGTCAGCATGGCGCAGCTGGCGTATCCGATCATCAAGTCGGATCCGTATTCGAGCGTGACGACGCCTTCGGTGATCTGGAGTCAGGGGATCTCGTTTCTGACTTCCTATCTGAAGGCGGGTGGGGCGAATTACGCGGATGTGTTGACCTTCCACGGGTATCCGAGTGCGACGGGATCGAAGTCCAAGGTGCCGGTGCCGATGCCGGAGAGTTCGCAGTCTACGAACGCGCCCATTCAGACGATGGTGGCGGATTTCCGGCAAGTCGCCGATCAGAACGGAATGCTGGGTAAGCCGATTGGATCGACGGAAGGCGGATGGGGCGTGCATGGCGTGTCGGACCAGGACATGCAGATGGCGTGGATTGCGCATTATGAGATCGTGCAAGCCGGTTTAGCGACGACGAACAATATGGCATTTCAGGATTGGTATCTCTGGGGGCACTCGAACTCGGGAACGATTGAGACGACGACGGGTGATCCCAGCAAAGCAGGGAATGCGTATGACGTGGTGCTGACCTGGCTGACGGGGCAGACGCCGCAGCCGTGCACGTCCTCGGGGAATATCTGGTCGTGCGTGGTGGGGAAGAATTTGATTGTGTGGGATGCGTCGCAGTCGTGCGCGAATGGTGTATGTACAACTTCCGAGTACACGGCGCCGGCGGGATATTCGGAGTATGTGGACTTGACCGCGACCAGCTTCAAGATCAGCGGGCAGATTGCGCTGGGGATCAAGCCGATCATGATGCAGCCGTAGGGAAGCATTCTTGTCATCCTGAGCGAAGCGAAGGACCTATGCAACCTGCTGGCGGCACCAGTGCTGCGGGCGGAGTGCATAGGTCCTTCGCGTTGCTCAGGATGACAATCTTTTCGTGATGCAAAGGCCTGATCGCAGGGCTGAAAAGCGCTGTGCCACCTAAGAACCCGGGCCGCGTATGATATTTTCGAGGGTTCGCCTTGTGGGCGCGAACTGGGCACGCCGTTATTCTCAAAAGAAAATCTTCCGGAAGAAATCATGGACAAAAAGTTTCGCGTGTTTGCGACCTGCGATATTGGTGAGGCGATCGACCTGCTGCGCAAGCGGGGATACGAGGTCGAGGTGTATGCGCAGCCGGAGGCTCCGGCGAAGAGCGTGATTCTCGACAAGGTGCGGTCGGGGATTGACGGGCTGATTACGACACTGCGCGATCCGATTGATGCGGAGGTGTTCGAGGCAGGGAAAGGCACGTTGAAAGTCGTGGCGCAGATTGCGGTGGGCTTCGACAACATCAATCGCGCGGACGCTAACCGGTACAAGGTTCCGTTCACGCATACCGCGGATGTGTTGACCGAGGCCACGGCGGAGTTTGCGTTTTTCATGTTGGGCGCTCTGGCGCGGAAGTTGTGGACGGCGGAACATTTGACGCGGGAGAACCAGTGGGGATACTGGCATCCGTACTTGCCGTTTCTGGGAGACGAGGTTACCGGCAAAACTGTGGCGGTGATCGGGACGGGGCGGATCGGACTGGCGTTTATCAAGAAGTGCGTCGGGTTCGATATGAATGTTCTGTGCTATGACCCGGCCTATGAGAATCACGCGTTCGTGAAGACGATCCAGGAGATTCACGATCTGCGGCACGCGCGCGGGTTGGTGAAGGAGAAATCGTGGATCAAGTACGTCGGTTTTGAGGACGCGCTGCGGGAGGCGGATTTTGTCAGCGTGCATGTGCCGTTACTGCGGGAGGGCGAGAGCAAGACGCCGACGTATCACTTGTTCAGCGAGAAGACGCTGAGTTTGATGAAAGCGACGGCGTATCTGGTGAACACTTCACGCGGGCCGGTGATCGACGAATCGGCGCTGGCGCTGGCGCTGCGGGAGAACTGGATTGCGGGGGCGGCGCTGGATGTTTATGAGAAAGAACCGTTGCCGGCGGATTCTCCGCTGCGCGATCCGGCGATTGCGGACCGCTGCCGGCTGATGCCGCACTTTGCCAGCGCGGCGCGGCAAACGCGGCTTTCAATCGATCCCGACAAGGGTATGGCGGGGCGATGCGTGCAGGGGTTGATCGACGTGATCGAGGGAAACTATGGCGGGGATGTCACCAAAATGCCCTATGTGGTGAATAAAGAGGCGTTTAGCGGCTGACGATTCGGGTTCGAGACATTTGTCCGGGTTCCGGGTTGGAAAATATGGGCTAGTACGTTTCTGGTGTGCGCACTTGCGGGTGGCGCGTACAATAAGTGGCTAGATTGCACGATCCAGGATTGCGATGAACAAGCGGCTGTTGTCGATTATTTTCGTGGCGCTGATGAGCGCATCGGCAGTGTGGGGCGTGGAGTCGAACGACCGCGCGCTGCTGAAGCTCGAGCCTACGCCGAAGGAAGTGAGACTAGGCGAAGGGGGCTTCAAGGTGGGGCCACGGACGAAGATTTTTGTCCTACTGGGGCACCAGTCTGAGGACCGCATTGCCGCTGAGACTCTAGCGGAAGAGGTTGCGGAACAGTCGGGGCTGAAGCTCGACATTTTGGGAATGAAGCCGGCGGGTAAGGCCGAAGATGGAGCGATCGTGCTGGCGCGGCTGAACGATGCGCGGGTGCGGCGGTTCCTGGCGAAGAATGGTCTGAAGGCCGATGCGGAGATCGGGGACGACGGATATCTTTTGTTCTCCGACAAGGACCACTTGATTGTGGCCGCAAATTCGGGACAGGGACTGTTTTACGGCGTGCAGACCTTGCGGCAGTTGCTGCGGCCAACGGGTAAGGGAGTGATCTGCCCGGCCGTGGGGATTCGGGACTGGCCGGGGGAGACGATTAATCTTTCGGGCGAGGCTAGCCGCAAGGCGGGTCCGCCGCTAGTGGTGAAGCAGTGGCGGGCGCCCGGGGTTTGACTTACGTGTAACGCGAGTCCCCGGACGAATGCGTCCGGGGCTACGTATTCTTTCCTATCTCTGAGCTGGAAAATCCACACACATGTTTTCGGAACGAACCAATTGGAAGCTGGGGCAGAACCGGCTTACCGCGGCGATTAAAGAGGCGCGCGCGGAGGGAGGGGCGATCCTCGATTTGACAGTTTCGAATCCCACGCGGGTGGGGCTGCAGTACGATTCTCTGGCGATTCTGAGTGCGCTGAGTTCGCCGCTGGCTATGGATTACGATCCGCAGGCCAAGGGATTGCTTTCGGCGCGCGAGGCCGTGGCCGCCTACTACGACGACATGCGGCTTCGTGGCGAGGGAGACGTTGCGAGCGACGTCTGTACGAATGAGGTTGATCCGGAACGCATCGTTCTTACTACCAGCACCAGCGAGGGGTATTCGTTTGTTTTCCGATTGCTTTGCAATGCCGGGGATGAGTTGCTGGTGCCGAAACCGAGCTATCCGCTGTTTGAATTTCTGGCGGACTTGCAGGATGTGCGGTTGGTGCCGTATCCGCTGATTTATGACCACGGGTGGCAGATGGATTTTCCGTCACTGGAGAAGGCGGTGAGCGCGCGGACACGGGGCGTGGTGGTGGTGCATCCGAATAATCCTACGGGGTCGTTTGTGTCTGTGGGGGAGTTGAAGTTGTTGAATGAGTTTTGCCGGGGGCGTGGGCTGGCTTTGATTGTGGATGAGGTGTTTCTGGATTACGGGCTGGAGACGTCAGGGGCTGAAGCCCATCATCAAGTGGAGCTTGATCGCAGCGCTGAAAGCGCAGCGCCACCCAAAGACAAGGCGGCTTCAAGTTTTGCATTCAATCACGAGGTGCTTACTTTCACGCTGAGCGGAGTGTCGAAGATTTCGGCGTTGCCGCAGATGAAAGTGGCCTGGGTGGTGGCCAGCGGGCCGGCGGATCAGGTTGAAGCGGCGATGGGGCGATTGGAAGTGATCGCCGATACGTATCTGTCGATGAATGCTCCGGTGCAGTGGGCTGTGCCCGCGCTGCTGGAGCAGAGGAAGAGAATTCAGCGGCAATTGATGGATCGGGTGCGCGCGAATCTGGCCGAGTTGGATCGGCAGCTTGCGCTGCAGAAAGATTGTTCACGACTGAATGTGGAAGGCGGATGGTATGCGGTGCTGCGGGTTCCGGTGACGCGAACGGATGAGGAGTTGGCGATTGACCTGGTGCGGGAGGAGCGAGTGCTGGTGCATCCCGGGCACTTTTACGATTTTCCCAGTGATGGATATCTGGTGCTGAGCTTGATTGCTCCGGTGGAGGAGTTTGGCGAAGGGATTCGCCGCATCCTGGGCAGCTGAGTCTGTCGAGCCAGAAAGCAGGTCGACGGTAGGGTCCCCGCGGTTTGTCCAACCCGGGTCGCGGCGGGCGGCATCTCAGTCAACAAGGCTGCCTCTGGGGTTCTTCTGGACGAGTTGGACAAGGTGTGGCAAAGTCGATTAGCACATTTCACATCAGGATTGAAACGATTGGACCGAAACGAGCCCTGTTTTTGGAACGCACCGGCACTGCATACCGAGCCCCGATCCGCTGTCGCACTCCACCGACACAGTGATACTCCAAAGGAAAGCCTCCGCTTCGTTGTGGGAGCGTGTGAGGCCAGCTTCTGAGCGAGCGACCATCCGGCAAGCTGAGAATCGCGTTCTTTCCCGACGTCTACAGTGAGATTGACGGCGTGGCCAACACCAGCCGGCAGTTTGAATCTTTTGCGCAGAGGCACGAGCTACCGTTTCTGACCATTCATTGCGGCCCGCGCAATCAGACAACAACCGCGGGGTCTGTAACCAGGGTTGCGCTGCGGCGGAGCGCATTTACTTTCCCTCTCGACCGGTCGCATGAATATGACCTTGCCCTCTGGCAACGTTACAAGGAAGTGGCGCGGGTGGTGAAGGATTTCGGGGCGGATATGGTGCAGATCACGGGCCCGGGCGATCTGGGAATGTTGGGAGCTTATATCGCCTATAAGCTGAGGCTCCCGCTGGTTGCGACCTGGCAGACGAATGTGCACCAATATGCCCGCTGCCGCCTGGCCCGAGTGGTCACATTTTTGCCCCAGCGCTGGCGCGAGAAATTTCTGAACGCCGTGGAGCGATGGAGTTTTGAAGCGGCCATGCTGTTTTACCGCGTGCCGCGATTCACGTTTGCGCCGAACGTGGAAATGGTGGAACGGCTCAAGCGCGCGACGGGCAAACCTTCTTTCCTGATGTCGCACAGCGTAGATACTGCCGCTTTCCGGCCGGAGTGCCGGGATCGCAGCCCAGATCGCAACGATGGTCCGTTCACCATCGGTTATGTGGGACGTCTGACGGCTGAGAAGAATGTGCGCTGGCTGGCAGCGCTGGAGCGATCGCTGCTGGAGCGCGGGCATCGGGATTTCAAGCTGATGGTGGTTGGCGATGGTGGCGACGCGAGCTGGCTGCAGCAAAACCTGCAGCATGCGGAATTCACGGGCGTGCTGCGTGGGAAGAGCTTATCGCGCGCGTTTGCCAATATGGATTTGTTCGTGTTTCCTTCGGAAACCGATACGTTTGGCCTGGTCGTGCTGGAGGCTATGTCGTCGGGAGTGCCCGCGGTGGTCACCGCGTCGGGCGGACCAAAATTTACCGTCCGGCATGGCGAGACGGGATATGTGGCCAGCAATTTCGAGGAATTCGTCAGCTTCACCGAGCGCCTGATGACGGAACCGGAACTGCTCGCGCGCATGAGCTTGGCGGCGCGCGAATATGCACTTTCGACCTCGTGGGAGCGGATTTTCGAAGGCATGTACACGACGTACGAGCGCTGCCTTAATGTTGCTGACAGAGTCCCACAGCAGGTTCTGGATGTGGCGCGGGTGTAGGGCCGGCGGCGCCTAAAGGCGCGTTGATCTTCCGCGGCTTGCGGCATGCCTTAAGGCCTGCCCTGATACGAATCTTCTGTCGGGCTGGCATAGCGCCGCCATGGGACCATCTAGCGCTTGACCAGGAATGGATTGTTCTCGCGCTCTTCTCCAATCGTGGTGAGTTCGCCGTGGCCTGGGACTACCAACGTTTCGTCTGGCAATGCCAGCACTGTGTCGTGCAGGGAGCGCATGATTTTCTGCATGGATCCGCCGGGCAGATCGGTGCGGCCGATGGAGCCGGCGAAGAGGGTGTCTCCGGCGATCAGCTTTTGCTCGGCTTCGAAGTAGAGGCAGATGCTGCCTTCGGTGTGGCCGGGGGTGTGCAAGATTTGCGCGGAATGCGATCCGGCGGTGACGGTTTCTCCGGTGGTGACGCTGTGGTCGATTTCTACCTTTCCGGGAGGGGCCACGCCGATCCAGGCGGCTTGGACGTCGAGCATGTTGAGCAGGGCAGCGTCGTTCTGATTGAGCAGGATGGGAGCGCCGGTGGCGGCGCGAAGTTTCATGGCTCCGCCGACGTGGTCGATGTGGGCGTGGGTGATCACGATCTGTTTGACCTTGAGGTTGTGCTTGCGGATTAGCGCGAGGAGGTCTTCGATGTTGTCGCCTGGGTCGATGACCATGGCTTCGCGGGTGGTCTCGTCGCCAATGATGGAGCAGTTGCATTGCAGCGGGCCGACGGGGAGGATTTCGTGGATCATGAGTTTATTGTAGCGAGTTGATTTGGTCGAGGTGATTCGGTTCGATCGAAAGAGTCAAAATCCCCACTCTAACGTCGCAAACTGCGCGACCTTAGAATGGGGCACCCGCCGCCGTTCTACTGGACGGGTACTTGCGCACGGGAGGCTTCGGGTGGACAATACTGGCCGCGTGGTTGGGAGGAGTCTTGGCGAAATATAGGCAGCATGGGTATCAAGATCGGGATCGTGAGCCGCGGGGAGAGAATCGAAGTGAGCAGCCGCGGAAAGCGCCGGTGGAGCGCACGAGCGGTCCGCCGAAGTGGGACCACGCGCTGGGGCCGAAGCCGGTGAATCTGCCGGGGACGCGGGAGGTGTCGCGGTGCGCACAGTGCGGCGCGGTGCTGCAGGGATTTGGAATTGAGGGGCGGTGTCCGAAGTGCGGGTTTGAATTGCATTCGTGCAAGCAGTGCATGTATTTCGATCCGGGGAGCCGGTTTGAGTGCATGCAGCCGGTGAAGGTGCGCGTGGGGAAAAAAGATGAGCGCAACAGTTGCGAGCTGTACGACATTCGAGTGACGCGGGAGAAGGAGACATCCACTCCGGTGAGTGCGCGGCCGAAGGATGCTCGGGCGGCGTTTGACGCGCTGTTTAAGAAGTAGCGGTCCTTCACCACAGAGGGCATGGAGGTTCACAGAGGAGCGCCGTAGAACTCCTCGTCGCTTTGCTCCTTGGACAGCCGAGGCGGCAGTCGCTACATGGTTCTCTACGGCTTTTGGGTCGGTCTTAGCAGGATTTCACTTACAAACGATTGCGGGGCTTGCGTGGCCAGCATGGCTACGGCGTGGGCCACATCCTCGGGTTGGAGCATTTTCTTCGGGTCTTTGCCGGTGTGCGGGCTGAGTTCGGTGTCGACCGAACCGGGGCAGATCACGGATACTCTTATGTTGTGGCCTCGCAGTTCCTCTGCGACGGAGTAGGTCAGGCCATTCAATCCCCACTTCGAGGCGGAGTAGGCTGCTCCGTCGGGCAGGGCATTTTTCCCGGCTAAAGACGAAATGTTGATGATGTGCCCGCTGCGGGCGCGAATCATCATGGGGGCGAAGGCTTTGATGGCGTAGTAGACGCCGCGCAGGTTGGTGTTAAGGACGCGGTCCCATTCGTCGGGAGGAAGTTGATGAAGAGGATGGCTGAACCCGCCAACGCCGGCGTTGTTGACCAGGATGTCGAGGCGGCGGTGGGTGTTCTCCAGGCGGGCCGCAGCCTGTTCGAGTTGGTTAAGAACGGTAACGTCGCAGGGAATAATTTCGGCTCTTCCACCGGCAGCAACGATCGACTGAGCTGTGGCGTCGAGGGTGGACTGGGTGCGTCCGCAGAGAACTGTAGCCGCGCCCAAGGCGGCGAGCTTACGGGCGATAGCGGCGCCGATGCCGCGTCCTGCGCCGGTTACGAGGGCCACTTGGCCGAAAAGTGGTTGCGCGGTGTCCATTAGAGAATGACTCTGAGATGCGATTTTTAGGGCGTGGGCAAGTAAAACATCCGCCACGGCCAGAATTGGCATCTTAGCAGTAAAGTGGAGGGTGATTGGGAAGCCGCTTGCCTTCGGCAGGACAGGTACTTATAATCCGGCAATCCGGGATACAGGGGCAGCGTCCCACGTTGCACTTGCTTACCCTGCAACCCGGCGCACCTGTCAGGAAGCCCGGCATTCCAAAGCAGGATCGGAACGCAAAGTCGGTCCAGCGGAATGCAGTTGCCGCCAGGGTTTAGAGAATACGTTTCCTCGAAAAGTCATTTTCCAAGAGTCCAAGGAGCCAGACTGATGAAAACGATGCTGCTGACGGTTGTGCTTGGGATTGCCGTGACCGCGGTGGGACAGAATCCAGCGCAGCCAGCTCAGACACAACCAGCCGCACCAGCAGGACAGGCACAAACGCCGGCACCCGCAGGGCAAGCACAACCAGCGGCGCAACCGGCCGCGCCGCAAAATGCAGCACCGGTGATTAAAGATCCCGCTGAATACAACGCCTACGTGGCCGCGGTCCAGCAAAAAGATAACAACGCCAAGATCAGCGGGTTGGAAGCGTTTATCACGCAATACCCCAACAGCGTGATGAAGAATCAGGCAACCGAACTTCTGATGACTGCCTACCAGCAGGCTGGGAACAACAAGAAAACGATGGACACGGCGGTGAAGCTGGTGCAGGCCGATCCGTGCAACGTGCGGGCGCTGACCTTGCTGGCTTTCTATGACCGCGCCCTCGCGCAGAACGGCGATCCCAATGCGGCGCAGCTTCTGACGGACGGCAAGAAGTATGGCCAGGAAGGTCTGGACTGCCTGCCGAAGGTGACCGATCCTGATATCGCGAAGATGAAAGATCAGATGGCGGCGAACTTCAATGCGGCCATCGGAATGAAGGCGCTGCAGGATAAGGACAACGCGACGGCGGCCAAGGATTTGCGTGCTGCAGTCGACAGCAGCCCGGACACGCAGAAAGATTTCGGGCTGGTGTATCCGCTGGCGCTGGCGTATTTGGGAGAGACCCCGCCGGACTATCAGAATGGAATCTGGTTCGCGGCGCGGGCGGCGGCGTTGGCGCCTGATGCAGCGAAGCCGCAGATTGAGAAGTACGCGCGCTCGCAGTATGTGAAATTCCACTCCGCCGACGACGGCTGGGCCGATGTCTTGGCGGCCGCGAAAGCGGGTGGGCCACAGGTGGCGATCAAGCCGGCGCCGACTCCGGCGGAGCAGGCGCACAAGATGGTGCAGGAGACGACTCCCGACAAGATGGATTTCGCCACCTGGGAATTCGTGCTGACCAACGGTGCGCAGGAAGATCAGGACGCGGTTTGGAACGCGATCAAAGGCAAGCCGGTGCAGATGAACGGTACGATCATCAGTACCGAGGCGGAGCAGTTCATGATCGCGGGGAGCTCGGACGACATCGACGCGAAGAAGGCGGATATCACACTGAAGTTCGAAGAGAAGGTTCCCGTGAAGATGATCCCGAAAGATGGGGCCAGCTTCGACTTCCAGGGCGAGCCGGCGTCGTACACGCCGAATCCTTTCATGATGGTGATGGAGAAGGGACAACTGCTCAGGCAGAAGCCGGCGGCACCGGCGAAGAAGCCGCCCGTGCATCATAAGGCGGCGGCGCAGTAG
>Ga0209698_10003610_pt1 | contig 17125 bp, 11 predicted proteins | sample LitLauG_LLR_2012_FD_187203 | JGI IMG/M metagenome (GOLD analysis project Ga0209698, IMG submission 187203) | Freshwater sediment microbial communities from Pennsylvania, USA - Little Laurel Run_MetaG_LLR_2012 (SPAdes) (version 2) | ecosystem: Environmental > Aquatic > Freshwater > Creek >...
GGGGCCCCGGGGGCGGGAGCGATACGGGTGCCTACGTCGTGGGCGAGGGCACCGTGCTCGAGCTGGGCGCCAGTCGGACGCTGGTCGGGGGCATCGGCGGCGCGGGGACCCTCCAGGTCGACTCGAGCGTGACCGGTTCCGTGGTCCCGACAACGACGCTCGGGGGATTGACCGTCATGGCCGGCACCTTCGTGGGTTCGGCCACGGTCACCGGTTCGCTGCAGCTGAACGGCGCCACGGTCGATGGACCGACCCTCACGGTGGCCGCCGGTGCGACCGGCACGATCGGCACAACCCTGCACACCTCGAAGGTCGTGCTCGCCGGCGGTGGCAGCCTGGTGAACGACGGCGCACTGACCCTGCTCGGCGGATGCACGATCGGCGCGCTCTCCAGCCCGACGAGCGGGTTCGTGAACGGACCCACCGGTACCCTCACCTACGCCGGCACCGGAAACGCCAACGTCGTCGTACCGTTCACCAACGCGGGGTCCACGGTGGCCGCCGGCACCGGGGCACTGGAGATCGGAGCGGGCAGCGGTCCGGACAGTGGCCCCTACGCCATCGCCACCGGAGCCACACTCCAGTTCCGGGCCGACCGCTCGCTCGGACCGGGATCCGCCGTGACCGGCTCGGGCACACTTCTCGTTGACTCCGCCGTCCTGCTGACTGCGACAGCTCCGGTCCAGGTCGGCGGGCTGTCCCTCGTCGGCGCGACATTCGGTGGGCCTGCCACTGTGACCGGCACGTTGTACACCCAGGCGGCGACAGTGACCGGTGGCACGTTGACGGTGGCGCCGGGTGCGACCGGAACACTCGACCAGTCGCGGGGCAACGGGCTCACCTTGGTCGGGGCGACGCTCGTTAACCGGGGGACGTTGACCACCACCACCGACACGGTCGCTGGGTACTCCGACGCCATTCGCCTGGCCCAGGCCTCGCTGATCGACAATCGCGGCACGCTGCTCCTCACGGACCAGGTGGTCATGACCAAGGATGCCACGCAGGGTTCGCTGCTGAACGATGCGGGAGGCACGATCGCCTACCAGGGCACGGGCACCGCGGAGCTCCGACTCCCCTTCACCAACGACGGCAGCACGGCCGCCGCCGGGGGCGGCACGCTCTTCGTCTACCGCGACGGTCCGGCCGGCGCCGACGCCGGTTCCTTCAGCGCCGACGCGGGTTCGACGATCAGCTTCCAGGGGAACCGGTCCCTCCAGGGGGCGAACGCCTGGAGCGGGTCCGGGACCCTGGCCATCGGGCCCACCGCGACCTTGAGGGCAGCCGCCACTTTGACCGTCGCCGATCTCCAGCTGGCGGGCGGGACGTATGCGGGTTCGGCCACGGTCACGTCCAGTGCCTGGCTGGCCGGTGGCCGTCTCGTCGGCCCCGGATCGCTGACGCTGGTCGTGGGGGCAGTCGGCACCCTGGGTGGATCGACGAGCGTCAGCCTGACCCTGACCAACGGATACCACCTGGTCAACGACGGGACCCTGACGACCACCACCAACCTTTCCTCCGGCGTGGTCACCACGGTGGTCTTCACGGACGGTGCCACCCTGGAGAACGCCGGCACACTGAACATGACGGACTACGCGCAGTTCGTCGCCCTGGACAAGACCGCCGACGCCATGGTCAACGACGCGGCCGCCACGGTCTCCTACGTGGGCAGCGCCCGGGCCTGGATCACGGTGCCGTTCTCCAACCAGGGTTCGGCCAGCGTCTCGGGCAGCTCGACGCTCGAGCTCGGTCCTGGGATCGGGATGGACTCGGGCACGTACCTGACGGCCGCCGGTAGCACCCTCGACGTGACCGGAGCGAGGACGCTGGGTGCCTCGGCCGCGATCGACTCCTCGGGCCTTCTCACCATCGGCTCCGGCGGGGCACTGGCGTCAATGTCGCCGGTCGCCGTACCGAGCTTCTCGCTGGCCGGCGGGACCTTCAGGGGAAGCCTCACGGCAACGAACGACCTGCAGCTCGCAACGGGGACGTTGGCCGGCGGCACGGTGATGCTGTCCGCCGGGGGGTCGGGCACGCTCGGATCCATCGGGGGCACCTTGACCCTGGCCGGAGGTGAGCGCCTGAGGAACCTCGGATCCTTGGCTACGGTGCCGGCCCCCGGCGCCGGCCCGAGAATCAGGCTGGTGGGGTCCTCGACCCTCGAGAACGCGTCGAACCTGACCCTCGCCGACGGTGCTCAGGTCACGGCCGACACGTCGGGTGACGTCCTCGTCAACGATGCGGGCGCCACCGTCGCCTACGCCGGGACCACGTGGGCCACCGTGGACGCGCCGTTCGACAACGTCGGCACCCTCATGATGTCGGGTGCCGGCGGCCTGAGACTGGGTGACCTCACGAACCTGGTGTCGGGCACGTTGACCGGCGGGACCTATGCCGTCGACTCGGGCCGGCTCGTTCTCCCGTCCACCGTGACCGTCAATGCCGCTACCGTGACCGTCGGTACCAAGGCCCTGATCCGGGCCGCGGGCCTGGGTGCGTTGCGGTCTCTCACCCAGAACGTGGGATCGCTGACCGTGCTCGGCACGCTGACCGTCGACTCCAGCGTGCTGAACACAGGGACGCTGACGGTCGCCACCGGTGGTGTGCTCGACGTCGACGGCTACTCCCAGGGAGTAGGTGGTGCCACCACCGTCGCCACCGGCGCCACGCTGCAGTCGGACCGACTGGCCACGCGGGCCATCGACCTGACCGGAGGGACGCTGACGGGCAACGGGACCCTGGGCGGGGTGGTCACCACGGCCGGTGCCGTGGTGCAGCCCGGACAGGCGGCGGGTCCGCTCGTCGTCAGTGGTACCGACACCATGGGCCCCGGCTCCACGCTGTCGATCGGCGTGTACGGCCCGAGTGCACCGGGAACGGACTTCGGCCAGCTGTCGGTGACCGGCAAGGCGACGGTGGGGGGCACGTTGGTCATCAGCACCGCCACCGGCTTCCAGCCCGCCACCGGGGCGACCTACGAGATCGTGACATCGGCGGCACGGGTCGGCAGATTCTCGAAGGTGACGGGCACCACCCTGCCGGGCGGTCACCACTACGCCGTCTCCTACGGACCCACGGGGGTGTACCTCACGGTACGGTGACACCGCGGCCACCGTTCGAGAGGGGTCGTTCGTCCATCGGGCACGATCGGCGGGGGTGGTACGGCGTCGACCTGGCATGGGGGCCGGTCACCGGAACGCCAGACAGGAGAGGAGCGACGATGAAGAACATCGCCTTGGGAACGCTGGAAGTCGGCCGGATCGGGCTGGGGTGCATGGGCATGTCGACCGCCTACGGTTCGGCCGACCGGGACGACGCCGAGTCCATCCGTACCATCCACCGTGCGCTCGATCTGGGCGTCACCCTCGTCGACACCGCCGAGGTCTACGGACCATTCACCAACGAGGAGCTCGTCGGGCGGGCCATCAAGGACCGCCGCGACGAGGTGGTGCTCGCCACCAAGTTCGGGCTCATCTCGCACAGTGGCCGTGCTCCGGGTCGACCTGACAGCAGCCCCGCCAGCGTGCGCACGGCGGTAGAAGGCTCCCTCGGGCGCCTCGGCACCGATCACATCGACCTGTACTACCAACACCGCGTCGATCCGGACACCCCGATCGAGGACACGGTGGGAACCCTCGCCGAGCTGGTCGCCGAGGGCAAGGTCCGCCACATCGGTCTGTCCGAGGCGTGGGTCGGCACCATCCGCCGGGCCCATTCCGTCCACCCGGTGACCGCCCTCCAGTCGGAGTTCTCGCTCTGGACCCGCGATCCGCAGGAGGAGGTCTTCCCGGTGCTCCAGGAGCTCGGCATCGGATTCGTGCCCTATTCGCCACTCGGTCGTGGCTTCCTGACCGGTGCGATCCGCGCGGTCGACGATCTCGCCCAAGACGACTGGCGGAGGAGCAATCCGAGATTCATGGGCGAGAACTTCCAGCACAACGTGCGCGTCGCCGACGAAGTGGCGACGATGGCTGACGAGGTCGGGGCGACACCGGCCCAGGTCGCCCTCGCCTGGGTGCTGGCCAAGGGCGACTTCATCGCCCCGATCCCCGGCACCAAGAGGGTGTCCCGGGTGGACGAGAACGTGGCGGCCGACGATCTGGTGTTGTCCCCGGAGCAGATGGGGCGGCTCGACGGTCTGCCCGTGCCGGCGGGTGACCATCACAGTGAGGAGCAGATGCGCCTGCTGGAACGCTGATCTCGGCCACCTCCGGCCGACCCCCTGTCCGGGTCGCCTGACCTCCTGGCCTGTGGCTACCGGGCAGCGAGCAGAGCGTCGATCCGGTTGTCGAGCGCCGGCTGGTCGGCGACATGGACGAAGAGGTCATGGGGGCGACGGGGATCCGTGCGCCAGGACAGCCCGCCACCGGAGTTGATGTATGCCGCGCCACCCTTCCCCAATTCGGAGAAGAGGCCCTGCTTGCCTCCGACCGCGTACAGCAGGGTGGGCCCGTCCCAATCGCCGTCACCGGGGGGTCCACAGCCGAATCTCGACTCGTACACGATCCGCATCGGGTTGTTGGCGGACACGGTCGAACAGAGCGCCCCTCCGACCCTGGTCTGGATGCCGGTCGTGCCGTCGACCCATGCGATCGGCGTGGGCCAGTTCGTGCCGCTCACGACAGGTGGCGCCGAGGCGGGATCGAGTCTCTGGTTCGTGAGCGCCGGAGCGCCTCCCGGGAACAGCCCATCTTCGATGACCAGGCGCTTCACCTTGGCCTGGATCAACGCCCGTCCACCGAGTCGGCTGTGCCTGTCCGCCTTCGATCGGAGCAGTCCGGCCAGGTTCGTATAGGCCCCGATGGCGACGATGGTCACGCTGTGGTCGGGCTGGCCGGCCAGGAGGCGTCGAAGAAGGCTGACGGCTCCGGGCACGTCGTCGCTGGAGTGGATCGAGTGCGGGAGCTTGGCGACCAGATCATCGGTATATCCATGGGGTGCAGTATTGGCATCGCTGTGGGCGACGGCGCCCAGGGGGATGGTGGGGTGACCGTAGGCGGTGTCGATGGCATCCATGGCCGCCACCGCCAACGGGTTCCGGATGTCCGAGGTGACACCGAGTATCTGCACTTGTCCGCGCTGGGCGAGCACATTGGCCATGCCGATGGCCGTGGCGTCATCCCACCACAGGGACAGATCGGAATCGATGATGATTCGGGGGCCGCCGCCATGGGCAGGGCCACCTTGGGCCGCGGCCGGGGGAGGAGCGATCGCGACTGATGCGACCAGGAGCCCCAGCGTCAACACCAACGGTGCCGTTCGTCGACCGATCACCGGCATCATCCCCCATGAGAGCGGTGCGGAACAGGTAGTCCGGACCAGACACTAGTGGTGCACCTCGGTGGTCGGGGTGAAGGGAAGGTGCCCGCGGCGGCGTTTCTCGTCAGCGGTACTCTGGCAGTGTGCGACCCATCCGGTACTCCATCAACATCACGTTGGACGGCTGCTGCGATCATCGTGCGATCCCCGCGGACGAAGAGCTGCATCGTCACGCCGCCGAGAACCTCAACCAGGCCGACGCCCTGCTCTTCGGCCGGGTGACGTACGAAATGATGGAGTCGGCGTGGCGGCCGCCGGCGCCGGCGGGAGCGAGGCCGGACTGGATGGAACCGTTCGCCCAGACGATCAACGCGGCAAAGAAGTACGTCGTGTCGAGCACCCTGGAACAGGTGGATTGGAACGCGGAACTCGTGCACGGGGATCTGGGGGAGGCCGTCCGACAACTCAAGCGGGAGCCGGGCGAGGGACTGCTGGTTGGAGGAGTGGAGCTCCCACAAGCGTTGACGGAGCTGGGATTGATCGATGAGTACGAGTTCGTGGTCCATCCCAGGTTGGCGGGCCACGGGCCGACGTTGTTCGCGGGGTTGTCGAAGTATGTCGACCTGGAGCTGGTGAGCCGGCTGGAGTACGGCTCAGGAGCCGTGGCAATGCGGTACGAGCCGAGAAGGTAGCCGTCGGGCTCGCCGGCCGCATCGTGGGGCCAGCTGCGATTCGGCTCTCCTGCGATGAGATCGGCGATGCCGGGACGACGCGACTGGTCCCGCCCAACGTGGGATTCCGGTGACGTTTCGGTGACGTGACGGTGACATGAATTGTGGCCGAGCGGTCCGCCGCCGACCCCTTGGCCAGGGGGACGCGAGAGCGTAGGCTGACCGCAGATCCTCCCGGCGACTCCGGGCGATCTGGAGGTCGTGATGCGGCACACCCTTCTACGCACGGTTGCCACGCTGACCTTGGCGATGGGGGCGTCTGCCGCTCCCGTCTCACTCGTGCCCGGCCTGTCCGGTCCGGCAACGGCCGGGGCCACGGTGGCAGGGCAGGCGAACACCTGGGTGCCGACCGGAAGCATGGCGACGCCACGGGCGGGTCACACGGCCACGTTGCTGACAAGTGGGAAGGTACTGATCGCCGGAGGTGGGACGGCGGCGGCCGAACTGTACGAGCCGGCCAAGGGGACGTGGTCATCGGCCGGTTCGATGTCCGCGACCCGCACCGACGCCACCGCCACACTGCTGGCCGACGGCGACGTCCTCGTGGCGGGCGGGTGCTGCACCGGTCAGCACGCGCTTTCCAGCGCGGAGCTCTACGACCCGACCACCAATTCGTGGTCGCTGACCGGGTCCATGACGGTCGGAAGGTGGGGTCAGTCCGCCACGCCCCTGGCCGACGGCGACGTGCTCCTGGCCGGTGGTCTCGCCTGCGCGTCCCAGTGTGGCACTGCGTCCTTCTACACCACGCAGCGGAGCGCCGAGCTCTACGACCCCACCACGGGCACCTTCACGAGGACGGGTTCGATGCATTCGCCCCGGCAGCTGCAGACGGCCACACGGATGCGGGACGGGAACGTGCTCGTCGCCGGTGGTTTCTACGGCTGCGACGACAGCTTCTGCACGGACAACTCGAGTGCGGAGATCTATGAAGCCGCCACCGGGACGTGGCACCTGACAGGGTCGATGCACGTGGCCCGAGAGCAGCAGACGGCCACGCTGCTGGACGACGGGCAGGTGCTCGTGGCCGGTGGGCTGAACTATCGCGACAACATGGGCCCCGGTGTCAGCTATTCGAGTGCCGAACTCTACGACCCCGCGACCGGCGTCTTCTCCTCCGCTGGCTCGATGGCCGTGGCCCACGTCGGCGGATCGGCGACACTCCTGTCCAACGGCTGGGCGCTGGTGGCGGGCGGGGGGACGTCCGACGCCGAGTTGTATCAGCCGAGCCGCGGCATCTGGGTACCGGCAGGCCCGCTCCTCACACCTCGCACCGATCTCACGATGACGATGCTGCACGACGGGACCGTGTTGGCATCCGGTGGCACCGGTCCGGACGGTGTGCCGCTGGGCAGCGCCGAACGCTTCCTGGCCGGACCGGGGCCGCTGGTCCTACTGAGCACAGGCACCGTGTCGTTCGGCGCGCAGCTCATCGGCACCTCCAGCGGGGACCAGTCCATCGGCGTCACCAATGTCGGTACGCGTCCACTGCTGGTCAGTGGGGTTGGCGTGGGCGGCGCCCACCCGGCCGACTTCGCCGCCACGTCGACCTGCACGCCGGCAGCCTTGGCGCCCGGATCCAGCTGCTCGGTCCGAGTGGCGTTCACGCCGGCCGCGACCGGACTGCGGTCCGCGGAGGTGTCGGTGGTGGACGACGGTCCGCTGAGCCCACAGCAGGTGGCCGTCAGCGGCTACGGCGCCGGACCCTACGCATGGTCTCCCACCGGCTCGATGGCGACGGCGCGAGATGGATTCGCCTCGGCCGTCCTGCACGACGGGCGGGTGCTGATCGCCGGCGGCGAAGCGGCGCTGAGTCCGCTGACCAGCGCCGAGGTCTGGGATCCGGTCTCCGGCGCGTGGAGCGCGACCTCCCCGCTTTCGACAGTGCGTGCCTACCCCACGGCGGTCACCCTGCCGAACGGCGAAGTGCTGGTGGCCGGCGGATACGACGCCAATTTCGCTCGTCTGGCCAGCGCCGAACTGTACGAACCGTCCACGGGCACCTGGAGGCCCACCGGTTCGATGACCGAAGGGGGCAGCAATCTGACAGCCACCGTGCTGACCGACGGGAAGGTGCTGGTGACCGGTCAGGGGGGCAACAGCGCGGAGGTCTACGACCCGTCGACCGGTGCCTGGACGGACACGGGGGCGATGCCGGCACCGCAGTTCCTGGCCAGCGCCGTGCTCTTGGCCTCGGGGAAGGTCCTGGTGGTCGGGGGCGGCACGGACGCCGCCGAACTCTACGACCCCGGCACGAACGCATGGACGAGCACCGGGCACCTGATGCAGGCACGCCAGAGCGGGACCGCCACCTTGTTGCCCGACGGCAAGGTGTTGGTCGTCGGAGGTGAGCCTCCTGGCGGCGGTGCACCTCTCACCAGCGCCGAAGTGTACGACCCGACGAGCGGTACCTTCGCCGCGGCCCAGCCCATGTACGTCGGCCGCACCGACCAGTCGGCCACGCTGTTGTCGGACGGCACGGTCATGGTCGCCGGGGGTTGCACCGGGTCCTGCGGTGGCGGACACGACACATTGTCGACGACCGAGTTCTACAACGTCCAGGACGGCTACTGGTTCGACGGCTCCTCCATGACCGTCGCCCGGCGCGGGTTCAGCGCCGTCCTGTTGCCGCAGGGGAGTGTGCTGGCGATCGGTGGCAGCACCAGCAGCTGCTGCGAAGACACCGCCACCGCCGAGGTGTTCGACGTGCCTTCGATCTCGCTGTCGCCGGCCATGGGCCCGGCGGGCCAGGCGGTGATCGTCAAAGGGTACGGCTTCGACGCCCACGAGACCGTCGTGGTCGGCTGGGGATCCGGTCCCAAGCCGCGGGCCACCGTGACCAGCACCGCCACCGGGACCTTCCTGACCACGCTGGTCGTGCCCAAGCGCGATCCGGGGCCTGTCGAAATCCTGGCCATCGGCCAGCGGAGCAACGCCAGAGCCACCGCCACGTTTGTGATCACCGGGGCTTGATCGCCTCGTCGCACCGGAGTCGGGCGCCACGGGACGGCCGGCCGGTCCATCTCTCGACGGGACGGCCGGACGGAACTATCCGAACTGGTCGAGTACGGCCTCCGCACCGGGCGGCACCTCGATGACGAACGTCAGCAGTTCGGCGTCAATGGCCAGAGAGAAGGCGAAGAACCCGCAGCACGCGGCCTCCCGGCGCGCCAGCCCGACGAGGTCGTCAAGTGGCCGGAAGGCGGGGTCGATGTCCAGCTCCAGCCGCCCTGCGGAGATCCGGCGGCGGCGGACCACCGCGGCATCGAGCAGTTCCCGCCACTCGTCGAGTTGCGCACGCGCCGCCGATTGCGTCAGCGAGCAGGCGATCGGAACCGTCACCCTCGGGAGCCTACCGGGGGACCGCTGCGGCGGGCCCGGCTGACCGTGATCGCAACTCCCGGATCTCCGTGCCCCGTCGATCGTCGGCTCCGGCCACGGGTACCGTGGACACCTGTCGGACCTGATGCCACCGGTGCGATGAAGAGGCCAGCCGGCCACCGAGCAGGTGGGTCGCAGAGGATGGGAGCCGTCAACGTGAGCGGAGTGGGAACATGCCCGATGGTTCCGTGCCCGGCGACGAGGACGAGAGGCCGGTGACGTCGGCCGCCGGCGACGCCTTCCGGGGCCTGCTCGATTCGCTGGGCGAGGTCGCGCAATGGCTCGACGCCAAGGAGATGGGGGAGTTGGACCGGACCGAGGGTTTCCGCCACATCGCCCACCTCCTGGCCTGCGCACTCGACCACCACCTCGAGAGCGACCCGCAGCGCCCGATGTTCACCCGGGTCGTCGGACCGTTCCGGAAGGTCCAGGGTGAGAACCCCGATGCCGTCTACATGTGGTCCGCCATCGACGGGACGAAGTCGTACCTGGTGGGCGGGAGGAACGTGGGCGAGAGCTACCTCTCGGTCACGGTCCATGGTCTGGATCCGTCGGATCCGAACATCGAGCGGGTCATCGCCGACGTGCACTTCGACTCGCTCGAGCACGACGACGACGGCACGTACGAGATCACCCTCAGTTCCGAGGAACCGCCCCCCGGGCACCACGGGAACTGGCTGCAGATGGCACCGGACGCCCACACCGTGGTGACCCGCCACTACTTCGAACGACCCGAGGCAGCCGCCGCTGACCCCGACCTCCATCTGTCACTCCGCATCGAGCCGGTGGTCGATCCCGGACCTGCGCCGACATGGACCGAGGACCACCTGGTGGAACGGCTGGGAGCGGTTGCCGCCTTCGTCGAGGCGAAGACGCTGGGCATGCCGGCACCCGAGGAGCAGGAGCCCATCGCCTTCGTGTCGCGGATTCCCAACGAGCTGCCACGACCGGCCAGTTTCCGCGACTCCGGCCTGGACGTGCTCGGCGCGGTCGACGCCCACTATTCGATGGGACCGTTCCTACTCGGGTCTGACGAGGCGCTCGTCCTGGAAGGCACCATCCCCGCCTGCGCCTTCGCCAACGTGGTCCTGTGGAACCGGCACATGCAGACGTTCGAGTACCGGAGCCATCGGACGTGGCGGAACCGCTCGAGCCTGGACCTCGGGCCGGACGGCGACTACCGCATCGTCATCGCCCACCGCGATCCCGGTGTGGCCGACTGGTTGGACACCGAGGGCCACGAACTGGGCATCGTCTTCTGGCGGTTCTTCCTGGCGGAGGAACGACCGGGCCCAATCACCTGCACCGTCGTCCCCCTCGATCAGCTGGCCGGCGGCTGATTCGGCATGCGTCAGCCAGTTCGGACGTCACCACCGACTCCGCGCCCAGCCGTTAGAGTCGCTCCCGGCCTACCAGGTCTCCTCCAGTAGACGGGAACTGCGATCAGTAGGGAACTCCAGGAAGCCTCCCCCGAACCGATCGACGAGCGGACGACGGGCGGTGGCGGGCTGACGCGTCGCGAGCGTCTGGTGCAGTCACGGGATGCTCACCGGGGGATGCCGGTCCCGGACAGGCCTCGGTCCCGCTGGATCACGACAGCGGTGGCGACATTCGTCACCTGGGCCGTCGGCGCCTGCGCCTTCTTCTGGGCCCAGGTCACGACGGGCTTCGACCGTGTCATGGGGAACGAGGGTGACACCCGCCTGATCGTGTACCTGAACGAGCACTGGCTCCACGTGCTGCGTGGGAGCGTGGCCTGGCGCGACCCGGCGATCTTCTACCCGGTCCGGGGGATCCTGGGCTACAGCGACACCTTCTTCCTGTGGCAGCCGTTCTACGCCACCTTCCGCATCCTCGGAGCCGAGCCGTTCCTGGCCCTCCAGCTCACGATCGTGGCGCTGAGCCTGCTCGGCTTCGCCACCTTCGTGGCCCTGGCCCGGACCGCATTCGGTTGCACACGGGTCGTCGCCATGGTCGGCGCCCTGGTGTTCACCTTCGCGTCCAGCCTCGAGACCCATGCCGGCTCCCCCCAGCTGTTCGGCATGTACTTCGTTCCCGGCACCCTCCTCATGGCGCTGGCCGCGTGGCGGCAGCGGAACGCGCACCCGGCACGGTCGGCCGGGCTCGGCGCCGGAGCGGGCCTGCTCGCCGGCCTCCTCCTGTTCTCGACCTACTACGTGGCCTGGTTCTCCCTGCTCGCCACCGGTGTCGCCCTCCTGGTGACGTTCCTGCTGAGCCCCCGGGCGGGATGGGCCCGAGGCCGTCGGGCCGTCACCACGGGCTGGCGGGTCCTGCTCGCCGGTGGCGTCGGCTTCGCCGTCGGTCTCGTCCCGTTCCTCATCACCTACCTGCCCGTCGTGCACTCGGTCGGCGCCCGGAAGTACGGCACAGCCATGTACTTCGCGCCCGCCGTGCACGATGTCGTCAATCTCACCACCTCCAACCGGGTGTGGGGCCGGCTCCTCGAGTCGATATGGAATCTGCCCGCCAATGCCCCCTACGAGGTCAGCTACGCCGTCACACCGCTGCTGCTGGCAACCGTCACACTGGGCGCCCTGCTCCTGGGGTGGAGCGCTTGGACCGGTCGAGCCGTGCTCGCCGCCCGTCGGCGTTTCACGGTCGCACTGTGCCTGACACCGATCATCTTGGCGATCCTGCCGATCCGCATCTCGGGCGGATCCGCGTGGGTCCTGGTGTGGCATCTTCCGGGAGCGACGGCCATCCGGGCCGCCGACCGGCTGCAGGTGGTGTCCGATCTGGTGGCCGCCCTGGCGCTCGTCGCCCTGGCCTCCGACCCCTGGCTACGGGGTGCGCTCACCCGCTGTCGACCGTGGGTGCGGGTCCTGGCCGCCCTCCTGCTGGTCGGCGTCGTCGTCGAGCAGGTCAGCCTGCCCACCACGAGTCCGCTCCGCCGGAGCGACCAGATCACCACCTTGGCTGCGGTGCCCCCCGCGCCCGACGGGTGCACGTCCTTCTTCGTCGTCGACCGTCCGGGGCGGATACCGTTCTACGCGGACCTCACCGAGGCCATGCTGATCTCCCAACGACAGCGGATCCCGACGCTCGACGGCTACAGCGGGGAGTCCCCGGTCGGGTGGGATCTCCTCCTGGCCCCGGGGCCGGTGACCGACCTCGACGGCTACGCCCAGGTCTGGGCCAACAGCCACGGCATCCTGTCCGGGGTCTGTCGACTCGACCTGGAGACCGACACCTGGCAGGGCCCGTACCCGAACGGTTGGTGACCCGGCGGCCTGACGGCCGTCGGGAGGGACACGTCGGTGCAAAGGGGTCGACCCTGAGAGGTCACTGATGCCGCCGGCCCCGGAACGAGGGGCGCGGAATGTTCTACGGAACCGGCGGCCACCTCTCAGGGTCGAGATCGTGGACGGGGGCGGGACCGGACGGTCGACCGATCGGTGCACCCGGACCGTCGGCGAGCGCGGGAGCCGGCCCGACGAGGAAGGCGAGGTGGCCGTCGGCACCCACCGGAGGTGCCTCGGTGGCCAGGTCGGCCGGACCCTGCGTGCCGACGTACAGGTGGTAGATGTGGGTGACGTGGGGTTCGCGCTTCCCCACGGCCGGGGGCGGCTCATGGCGCACGGTCATCTGGACCACCTGCACGGGAGGTGGGCATCGCAGTGTCCGAGGGACTCCCTCATCACTGCCTCCTAGTGATCGCCGGCCTCCCCACGCAATTCGAGGGGCGTGGCTGCGATCGCGACTCCAATTCCACCCTCGCGCCGGATCGAGGGGATAGCAACCAGTTCCTCGGTTGCAACTGGCCCACTCCGGGGCCGATCAGGGAATACCCAGGTCCGCTACCCAGACAGGTTCAGTCGTAGATCATCACGCCGCGGATGTTGCGACCCTCCAGCATGTCGGCGTAGCCCTCGTTGACACCGCTGAGCGAGTAGGTCCGGGTGATCATGTTGTCGAGGTCCAGCTGGCCCTGCTCGTAGAGCCGGAGCAGGTGGGGGATGTCGTAGCGGATGTTGGCCGAGCCGAACACGGTGCCGACCAGCTGCTTCTCGAACAGGGTCAGCCAGGTCAACGAGAGATTGACCGTCGTCTCGGCCATCGGATGGATGTTGGTCACCACGACCCGGCCGCGCTTGGCCGTCAGCTGCATGACGCTCTCGATCAGCGTCCCGTCGCCGACGCCCATGGTCATGATGACCTTGTCGGCGTTCTTGCCCCAGGTGACCTCGTTGACGAGCGGAGTGGCCTCCTCGATGCTGGCCGCGGTGTGGGTGGCCCCGAACTTGAGGGCCTCGTCGCGCTTGAAGGCCACGGGGTCGACGGCAAAGATCCGCTCCGCCCCGGCCAGCTTGGCGCCCTGGATGGCGGAGATCCCGAGCCCGCCGATGCCGATGACGACCACGTCGTCCCCCGGCTTGACCTCGGCGCTGTAGACGGCCGAGCCCCATCCGGTGGTCACGCCGCATCCGATCAGGCAGGCCTTGTCCAGCGGGTAGTGGGGGAGGATCTTCACGCACGACGCCTGGTTGACGACGGTGTGATGGGCGAACGTGCCGAGGCACACCGCAGTCGAGAGGTCGATCCCGCTGAGGGAGTGGTGCCGATGGGTGCCGTCGTACTGGGCGCCCATCATCAACGTGGCTCCGACGTCACACAGGTTGGAGTGCCCGCGTGCGCACGAGGGACATTTGCCGCAGGCCGGTATGAAGCCGAAGACGACATGGTCGCCCGGCGCCAGGTCGGTGACTCCGGCTCCCACCTCCTCGACGACGCCGGCACCCTCGTGCCCGCCGATGATGGGGTAGATCCCACCCAGGTCGCCCGTGCGGAAGTGCTCGTCACTGTGGCACAAGCCCGATGCCGCCAGTTTGACCAGCACCTCGCCGGCCTTGGGAGGATCGAGCTCGATCGTCTCGATCTTCCAGTCCTCGTTCTGGCCCCACAGGATCGCTGCCTGGGTCTCCATGGTCGGTCCCTCCTCCATCGGGCCGGCGGGCCCGATATCCGTTTCCGCCGATGCTGGCACAACCGGGGCCCCGCTGCTGGCCGGGGACCACCTTCCCGGTGGGAAGATGGTCCCCCGATGCCTCGAGAGGAGGTGGGTCGATGCTGTTCTGGTGGTGTGCGCTGACGGTGGTGCTGGCAACGGCGTACCTGGTGACATATACCCTGATCAGGACGTCGGGAGACGATCGGCCCTGGTACCTGCGGCTCCGTCACCCGAACGGCTCCCGGCGACACGGCGGTGGCGGGTGAGGGACCGTCCGGGGGCACGCCGCGGGTCGGAGGGGCGCCTTGGTGATTGCGGATCGTTGCCGTGCCACCCTGCCCGGACCGGAACCTCAAGTGCCGTCCCGGCATGGACGATGACGGACGTGTCCGCCGTGTGCACGGAGCCACCGGCGGAAGCCCTGCCCACCCTGCCCGGACCGGTCACCTCCACGGAGAGTTGACCGGTGCGGCAGCCGTTCGTCCGAGGAAGTGAGCCGATGACCATCTCGCCGGATCTCGTGCTCGAGGGTCGACCCGTTCCGGGGCCGGTCCCCTCCGACGGCCCGAACATGCCCGATCCGCCCGGGACCCCTGCCGCCGGTGATGATGCCCGCGTGACCCGACGTCTGCTCCAGGGCGCGGTGCTGGGGGCCCCCGTCGCCCTGATGGCCGTCCTGGCCTGGACCCATCGGTCCATGTTCTACGACGGCTACATCTACCTGCACGTGGTCCAGAACATCCTCGCCGGACACGGTCCCGTGTTCAACCAGGGTCAGCGCGTCGAGGCCTTCACCAGTCCCGCCTGGACCATCCTGTTGTCGATGGCGGCCCTCGTCACGCCGTTCTCGCTCACCACGCTCGCCGTCGACCTCGGGATCGCCCTCACGTTGGCCGGACTGGCACTGGCCGTGATCAGCTCGGCCCGCCTGGTGCGCCGGGCCTCACCCGACACCTTCCTCCTGCCGTTGGGAGTACTCGTCTTCGTGGCCGTACCCGCCGTGTGGTCGCTCGCGTCGCTCGGGCTCGAGACCGGGCTGACGTTCTTCTGGCTGGGCGGCTGCCTGGCCCTGCTGGTCCGCTGGGCCGGCGGCGGACCACACGCACTGCCGGCGTGGTCGCTCGTGGTCCTCGGACTGGGTCCGCTGGTCCGACCGGAGCTGGGCGTCGACTCCCTGGTGTTCGTCGGCGTGCTGCTCATCGTCGACCGCACCGGGCGGACGCGGCGGGGTCAGGTCCGGATCCTGGCGTGGGCGGCGGCACTGCCGTTGGCCTACCAGGTGTTCCGGATGGGGTACTACGGCATGGTGGTGGCGAACACCGCGGTGGCCAAGGAGGCCTCGCTGCCCCGGGTGGGCCGGGGCGTCCAGTACTTCATGGACTTCGCCGGTACGTACTGGATGATCGTCCCGGCCATCTGCCTCGCCGCGGGGGCCTTCCCTCCCTTGGCTTCCGCCCTGCGTCGAACCGACCGCCCGTCCCGCAACCTCGCCGTCCTGTTCGCGCTGCCCGCGGCCGGCGTGCTGAACGCCGCCTACATCGTCCTCATGGGCGGCGACTACGTCCACGCCCGGCTGTTGGTGGCCCCGCTGTTCGCCGTGTGCGCACCGGTGGCCGTGGTGCCGCTCGGCCGCCGGTTCGTGATCTCCCTGCTGGTGATCCCCTGGGCGCTGCTGTGCATGACGGGCCTGCGGTCCACCGACGGTCAACCGTTCTCCCTGTCCCCGTTCCTGGCCGTGCACGGGGACGGGGTGACGAACCCGACCATCTGGGCCTGGACCCGCCAGGCGCCGTTCGCCGACCCGGGCGGGGCGTCGGGGGCGTGGATCCAGTTCGACGCCACCAGGGCACCGGTGCGCCTCGACCAGCCGACCGCCCCGGGCCTGCGGACGCCGGTGGTGGCCACTTCGCAGATCGGTTCATCGCCCTACGAACTCGGCACCGGGGTGCAGATCCTCGACCTCCTCGGCCTGGCCGATCCGCTCACCGCCCACCTGCTCCTCACCCATCGGGGCAGCTTCGCCGGTCACGAGAAGCCCCTCCCCACGCCATGGGTCCAGGCACTGTTGACCGCACCGGGCAGCTCGACGGCCCAGATCGGCGCCCTGCAGGTCAACCGACCCACCAGCTACAACACGTTGATCCCGCCGGTGTCGGGACATGCGCTGGACGTCCAGACGGCCTGGGCCCGGGCCGACCTGTCGTGCCCGGCGATCCACGCCGTCGAGTACGGGCCGAGCGCGCCGTTGACCTTCGGTTCGTTCGTGTCCAACATCGTCCACTCGCTGTCGCACACCACGACGCGTGTCCCGCCCGACCCCGAGACGGCGTACCACCAGCTGTGCGGCCCGGGCGTGCCCGCCGAGGTGGCGCGGGTGGCGGCCGCCTGACCGGCCCCTGACCAGGCGGTTTCCAGTGGCGCGCATCCCCCCGACGGCGCATACCCACCACTAGCGTGGTCCGGGGCTGGTCTGCAGCGATGAAAGGAACCGGATATGGCGTCAGAAAGTGATGTGGTGGTCGTCCAGGGTGGGCTGCCGAGCAAGGTCGTGTGGCAGATGGAGCTGATCGTCGGCCTCATCACCCTCGGCCTCGGGATGGCGCTGGCCTTCCATCCGTCGACGTCGTTGAGCGTGGTCTGCGTGTTCATCGGGATCCTGCTGATCCTCGGTGGCATCTTCCACTTCATCCGAGCGCTGGACCACGATGAGCAGCACCGGGCCTGGATCGCCGTCGCCGGCCTCCTGGAGGTGGTGATCGGGGTGGTGATGATCCGCCACCTGGACCTGACC
>Ga0209698_10003611_pt1 | contig 17123 bp, 16 predicted proteins | sample LitLauG_LLR_2012_FD_187203 | JGI IMG/M metagenome (GOLD analysis project Ga0209698, IMG submission 187203) | Freshwater sediment microbial communities from Pennsylvania, USA - Little Laurel Run_MetaG_LLR_2012 (SPAdes) (version 2) | ecosystem: Environmental > Aquatic > Freshwater > Creek >...
GAATGAACATGTGGGGACAGCCGCCCCCGGCAGTCCGGGCGAGCAAGGCTCGCCCACGCACTCCGATGACAGCTCGACCGCGGAAGGGGACGAACCCGCCCGGGCTTCGCTCGGCGCGGACGGCCGGGGCCGGCCGTCCCCACCTGAGCAGGTTCCGCCAGATCAGGTACCCCATAATCGCTTTCATCCCGGCGAGTTCTTCTCTGCCTTGCTCAAGCAGGTCTACATCGGGCAGCCCTATGTGCCGCGGAACCTTTACGTTCCGGTCGATTTTGAGGATCGGGAAACGCTCGAAGACCTGCTCTCTGAGCAAGAGGCGGATAAGAGTGTTCGCCCCTCACGGGTTCATATCCTCGTGCCGCAGCGCGGAGATAAACGCTCGCTGATCGATCTCGCCGGAAACAATGCCAAGCAGTCTTACGATCAGCGCTTCCGCGTGCTTAAACCCAACGCACGCAAGATTCAGGAGGAGTTGCAGGAGGCGCTGGGCTTGCCGGAACTGCCGAGCCGGATTGAGTGTTTCGACATCTCCCACATTCAGGGCGCCGACACGGTGGCTTCGATGGTGGTGTGGGAAGACGGCAAGATGAAAAAGTCCGACTACCGGAAGTTCATCATCCGCACCGTCGAGGGTGTCGATGACTTCGCTTCCATGCGCGAGGTAGTGACCCGCCGGTACAAGCGGTTGCAGGAGGAAAAGAAATCCATGCCCAGCCTGGTCCTCATTGATGGAGGCCTGGGCCAGTTGCATGCTGCGGCCGCGGCGCTGGACGCACTGGAGATTATTAATCAACCGCTGGCCGCGATCGCCAAACGCGAGGAAATTCTCTACGTCTATGGTCAGGAGAAAGATCCGATCACGCTCGATCATCATTCTCCGGTGCTGCACCTGATACAGATGGTGAGGGACGAGGCACATCGCTTCGCCCTGACCTTTCACCGCAAGCGCCGCCAGATGCGGGACCGCTCCACGGAATTGTTGGAGGTTCCGGGCGTGGGCGCCAGCACCACGCGCCGCCTGCTGGAACATTTCGGGAGCGTGAAAGCCGTGAAACAGGCCGATGCCGCTGCGCTGTCAGCGGTTGTGACCCGGGCGCAAGCGGAGGCGATCCGCAATCACTTTCAGAAATGAATCCTGCGGGACAAGATGCGTATCCAAATTGCAGAAGCCAAATGGATCCGGATAAACCCAGCAAACATGTAGTGACAGCTTCGGCGGTGGTGCCCGCCCGACGGGAGCGGGTGTATTCCCTGATCGCGAATTATCGCGACGGACATCCCCGCATTGTCCCCCAGCAGTTCAGCGGGATGGTGGGCGAACAGGGTGGCATTGGTGCCGGCACCGTGATTCGATTTCAGATGAGCCGGTTGGGAGGAAGCAGACCTTCCGCGCCGCCGTGACCGAACCCGAGCCTGGGCGCGTGCTGGTCGAAACCGATCTGGACACCAACGGCGCCACCACCACGTTCACCGTGGACCCGGCGACCGCTCCGGGAGATTGCCGGGTCACGATCTCGACCGAGATTAAAGTGCGCGGTGGATTTCTGGGATTCCTCGAAAAAAGGCTGGCTACGCTGCTGTTGCGACCGATCTATCAGAAGGAGCTAGAGCAACTGGCGATGGTTGCGACCGGGCCCATCGAGGGCTGATTCGTTCCTTAGTTAGCGGGACCCGGGCTGGCGTTGCCCATATCCAGCACGACCTTCCAGTTCCGGTCCGCCTGCAACTTCCAGATGCTGGTGTATTTGCCGTAATCCCCGCTAGGTTTACCATCTTTATCCTGCGAGTGGAATTCGTAAGTGCCCCAGGTGTAGCCGAGATCGCCTGAGGCGGAAACGTCGGCGCCGACCGGAGTCCAGGTCAGGCGATTGTTCTTGTCGTCAAGGAAGCCCATGGTTTTTGCGATGGCCGCCTTGCCTTGTATCGCGGGGGCGCCGTTCGGAACTTCGACGGCATGGTCGGCGTAATACGCCATATAGCCTTGCGAGCCTTTCTCCGCGGCAGAACGCATGAACTCCCCTTCCAAACGCCTAAGCGTGTCAGCCGTGACCTTCGGAGACGCGGAGACGGTCGGGTGCAGTGCGGGAAAGACAGCCGCAGCAATGCAAGCAACAAGCGCAGCGCGCACAAGGAATCTCATCGATGCCTCCTTACATTTGCGCGCTCATTCTACTCTGCGATCGTTTGCGGCGGATTGCTTTTGCTACACTAGCGGCCATCCATGAAACCTCTCCTTCACTGTCTGCTGCTTTGCGTACTGAACCCGTGGATATCTGTTTTCGCCCAGACTCCCGGCCTGCCGGACATGGCCACCTCGCAGGAGAAGCATGTGCGCAACGTCCATCAGTTGACTTTCGGCGGGCAAAACGCCGAGGCCTACTTCTCGGCCGATGGCAAGAAGCTGATCTTTCAGTCGTCGCATGGAGACGTCAAATGCGACCAGATTTTCATCATGAATATTGACGGCAGCGACCAGCACATGGTCTCGACCGGCAGGGGACGTACCACATGCAGCTTCTTCTATCCTGACGGCAGGCAGATCCTTTATGCCTCGACGCACCTGGCCAGCCCCGAATGCCCGCCGCGTCCGGATTTTTCCAAGGGCTACGTCTGGGCGGTGTATTCCGGATATGACATCTTTACCGCAAATCCTGACGGCTCGAACCTGAAGCAGTTGACCGACGCGCCCGGCTATGACGCAGAAGCGACCATTTCGCTGGATGGGAAGAAGATCACGTTCACCTCCGTGCGCAACGGCGATCTCGACATCTACTCGATGGACGCCGACGGCAAGAACGTCAGACAGTTGACCCACGAACTGGGCTATGACGGCGGGCCGACGTTTTCGCCCGATGGGAAGTGGATCGTGTACCGCGCCTATCACCCGAAGACGGAGAAAGAGATCTCCGACTACAAGGAGTTGCTGGCGCAGAATCTGATCCGCCCGACCTCGCTCGAAATCTGGGTCATGAAGGCCGACGGCAGCGACAAGCGGCAGATCACGAACCTGGGCGCAGCCAGCTTCGGGCCCGCCTTCACGGCCGACGGGAAAAGGATCATCTTCTCTTCCAACTACGATCCCGACACCCACGCCACCGGGGGCATGGGTAATTTCGAGCTGTGGCTGATCAATCCCGACGGCACCGGGATGGAGCGCGTGACCTATAGCGATGGGTTCGACGGCTTCCCCATGTTCTCGCCCGACGGGAAAAAGCTGGTGTGGGCCTCAAACCGCAACGCCAAGGCGCCGCACGAAACCAATATCTTTATTGGGGACTGGGTGCCATAGCAGTAAGGTTCTTCCCTGCCCTGGCCTTCTTGACGGCCACGGTCCGGTCTACCCAGTGGTCGGCCTGCTTCAAGTCGTCTCGCCGGGCCGCGGGATCTTCGCATTCGAGGTCCGCTGGTTCACGAAACATCAGGTTCAGATAAGCCATCGCGTCATCGTAATCAGGACCAAGCTGGATGGCCCTGTTGAGGCTGTCCATGCCTTCTTCGATCAGAGCCCTGTTTTTGGCCCGTGGTTCGTCGCAAAGATTCTTTTGCTCCCGTTTCCTGGCGTCCAAGTGCTCGTCCGGCCTCAGGCCCAGGTTGGCGCGGGCTTCCATGCGCGGTTGATAGCAGAGCGTCCAGTCGACGACCCCGATGGAGTAGTAAGGCTCGGGATCATTCGGATCGAACCCCCAGGTCTGCTGATAGTAGCGCTTCGCGTCCTCGAACTGCTTCAGGTTCAGGTACAGGTACGCGATGCCCTTGGCACTGTTGATCCTCGGCGGCAGCGGAGCGTCCGAATCCAAAACCGCCTGGTACTGCTCAATGGCCTGTTCCGCCAGCCGTTTATGGTCGGGCGATTCAACCCCCGGGAGGTATTGGCTGGAGTAGGCGGTGGCGAGGTAGAGATGCGCGACGGGTGGGCTGGAGTCAAGGTCGGTGGCTTTTCGGAAATGCTGAGTCGCGTCGTCGTACTTTCCATTCTTATAGGCCGCTACACCCAGGTCGAGTTCGCTCATATACGACTGCGCGGGCCGGAGTCATTAGCCATAAAACAAGTGGCAGGAGCAGGATCCATCGCGCTCTTGATTTCATTCTGAGCCTCGCTGCATCCCGGCCAGAACAGGCGCGGATGGTACTGCTTAGGAGGTTTGACACCGCCGGCGCATCAATCGGGCAGTTAGCGGCCGCCTCCGATTTCTAGAATCGCGCCGGTTACATAGGAGGCCGCCGGCGATAACAACCAGAGAACGCCTTCGGCTACTTCGTGCGGCTGGCCAGCCCGTTGCATGGGAATTGTTCCCCCGAGGCGCTGCAGGCGTCCGGGCTCGCCATTGGCGGCGTGGAGCCCGGTCTCGACCAGTCCCGGCGCAACCGCATTGACGCGAATTCCTTCGGTGGCCACTTCGCGCGCCAGGCCAATGGTAAAGCTGTCGATGGCGCCCTTCGTTGCCGCGTAGTGGACCCACTCGCCCGCCGATCCGTACTGAGCCGCTCGCGAGGAAATGTTCACGATGCCACCGCCGGGCCTGCCCCGTTTGGTTGACATCCGGCGCACCGCCTCGCGCGCGCATAACATCGCTCCGGTGACATTGACGGCGAAGACTTTCTCGATCGCGGCGGCGGTGACAGCTTCCACGCGCGCAAACCCGCCGGTGACGCCAGCGTTGTTGACGAGAGCTCTGATCGGGCCCAGTTGTCGCTCCGCGGTCTCGAACAGTCTCACGACCTCCGCCTCCTCTGAGACGTCGGCCCCAATCGCGATTGCACTACCACCCTCGGCCAGAATGTCAGCCACCACCTTGTTCGCCTCCGACTCGCCGGTGAAGAAGTTGACGGCTACCGCGTATCCGCGCTGGGCGGCCAGCCGGGCCACCGCCCGACCGATCCCGCGGCTGGCGCCGGTGATGATGAGGGTACCGAGGTCGGTCATGAGTCGGCTCGCGCGAGACACGGTCTAGGAAGAACAGCGTGATATCGGGTGCCAATCCCCGCTTCTCCATAGAGACAGCCAGAAGGCGGCATCCAGAGTCAGACTATGCCGATGGCACGGGTTCCCGTCTCCCGTGCATCATGGCAACGACGGCTTCGTACAACCGCTTGCGCGCCTCGTGGCGCTCGTAGGCGCGGGTGATGTAGCGGACGTTGACTTCCACGCCCGCCGCGGTCGGGCGCACGTTGATGCCCGGTACTGCCGACAGCGCCTGCACACGGTACTTCGCAGTGGCCTGCTGCCATTCGGCCTCCGCTTTGCCGGCGTTGGCCTGCGTCTCTTTCTCGACCAATTTCTGCACCCCATCGATGATGGGATAAGGATCCTGACCGGCGGGGATCAGCACCTGCAATTCGTCCCACATCCACTGGCCGGAAGTGGTGAAGTTGAAGAAATGGCCTTCGATGGCGAAGCTGTTCACAAAGGAAGCGCGGCGCCCGGTAGGATGTCCGGCGTCGTTCCAGCTGCCGGTCTCAAGCAGAACCGTTTTCAACAGTCCGACTTCGACCACTTCTCCGCCCACGCCGTTGATCTCGACCCAATCGCCGACCCGAATGCCGTTCCGTCCCATCAGCACAAACCAGCCGAAAAACGCCACGATGAAATCCTTCATGGCGACGGTAAGCCCCGCGCCGGCCAGTCCCAGTACCGTGGTGGTCTGGGTAGGCATACCAAAAACAATAAAGAGAATCACAATCGCGCCCACCAGCTGCGCAGCAAATTTCGCCACGGCGCGGAGCGTGTCGATGCGCTTGTTCTCGGCCGTCATCCCCGTGAACAAATGGTCGATCGACCGGCTGGCCGCGTAGACAAGCACCAGAACCACCAGTATCCCGAGGACGGACTCGATAATGCGGTGCAGCGCGGCACGCTCGCGCGTCTCCACCAGTGCGATCCAGTTGGCGTAAATCTCGCGCAACTCCTGCTCATCCTGCAGGCGCCGTCCACGGTCGGCAAGGTTTTTCTGATCGAGGGTGTATTGCTTCAGCGAATCGAGCGCTGTTTTGGCCGCGGCTTTGGACTCGTCCCGGCTGGCCGCCTTGCTGTTTTTCGAAAACCCTTTGGCCTGCTGCTTGGCGGACTCGCGATTCTCTCGGTCCTTCTCGACCTGCGCCTCCAGCTCGTCGTGCCGTTTGGCCAGGTAGGCTTGTTTCTCGACCGTTTCCGCCAGCGCCTGCTCCAACTGCACGCGCTTGTCGCGTAGGGCCTGCCAGGCCCGGACCACCGCCAGCAGCGTGTGCGCCTGGTAGTCCGGTTCGTGCGGATTCACCGCTGACCCGGGTGCGGTGGCGCTGTGATCCCCCGCCTCATGCTCGGCCTGCAGACGCTTGATTTTGGATTGCGGATCTCCCCCGGCCTGCTCCAGATCCTCGGCCGCGTCGTCCAGTTCGTCTTGATCCAGATCCATCTGCGCCTTGGCGACGTCGATCTGATCTTGCAGGTTATCCTTCTGCGACTCCGGAGCCAGGCCCAGTTTGCGGGTCAGCAGTGCGATGTTTTCCTGATCTTCTTTGAGTGTCTGTTCGGCTTTCTCTTTGCGCGCCGCGATCAGTTTGGCTTCCGGCGAGAGGGGAGGAGGATTCTGCTGGGCAGTCCGGAGAGCGTCGAAGAAAGCGAGGTCGACCTCGTGGTCTCCAACTTTTTCCGCCTCATGGGCAAGCGCCTGCTCTTCCGCCGTGCCCGCCATCGCCCCCATCCGGCGCGCTGTCTGCAGGGGACGCTGGTCGACCAGGGGATGGACCTCAGGAACCCGCGCACGCAGGAGCTTTTTGCCTGGCGTCGCCGTCGCATCGTCAGTCGCGGGGACCTCACGAGTCTCGAGCAATGCCACGACCGCCGCAGCCAGCAGCAGAAGCAGCACCACGGCCGTAATCCAATGACGAACTTTCATGCCCCAACAATGTAACAAGAAATACAGCAGCCCGCGACGACCACACCGTTCGTAATCTGCCTTGAACCTCGCGGTTCTCTTAGAATCCTCACTTCGACCTATGCCGGAATATTTGAGATCGCTGCTCGATGAGCCCTGGAAGCCGGTTTCACGGCCTGCACTGGTGGCGTGGGTGATCTTTTATCTGGCCTTTCTGGCTTATGCGTTCTCCGCCCAGGGGGGATTCCTCCTCATCGACTTCGCGAATCTGGTGGTCCACGAGGGTGGACACAACCTGTTCGGATGGTTCGGCCCTACCCTCGGTTTGTGGGGAGGAACCTTGCTGCAATGGCTGGTGCCATTTCTTCTGGCGCTATACTTCTTCACCCAGCGCCAGGTAACCGGCTTGGTTTTTTCCCTGTTTTTCTTCTTCGAGAACTGGCTCTATACCGCAACCTACATGGCCGATGCCCGGGCGCAAGTCCTTCCGCTGGTCACGACGGGCGATCCTGATTTTGTCGAACACGATTTCTACGCGATCTTTTCCAGCCTGGGGGTCCTTGACTCCGACACCAAAATCGCCGCCGTGGTGAGAGTCCTCGGCTGGTGCGGGATGATGGCGGTGGTCGCATGGCTAGCCGTTCGAGGCTGGCGAACGCCGGAACCTCACCGGCCGGCGCCTTTACCGCCGTTGCCACCGAAGCCGCAGGGTTCGCGGCTTCCCACCGGACGACCAACTTAGGATCTGGCCGCCAAGTCCTTCCGCAAATACATTTTGATTTTTTCCGGCAGGCGAGAGTTGTGCAGGATGTCGCGCAGCTGCGCCGGTGGCAGGTGGCGAGCAAAATCGAGGGCGCGCGCCAGGGGAGTATGCGGATGGCGCAGCAGGGCAACCCGAACTTCATGGCGCACTGACCATTTTGCATGGTGGCTCACCGCCTCGACGAACCCCGCAGTGGCTCCGGGACGCTGCAGGGTTTTTCCGATTGCGGCCTCGGTCAGACGCGGGTTTTCGAGGGCGGTTTGCCATACTCGGGATTCTTTGTCGAGCAGCAGTGCAGCGGCGACCATGGCGGAGGAACGGCGGGCCAGCGAAACGCGCTCTCCCAGAGTAATCGCGGCCAGCCGCGCGACCAGCAATTCGTCGGCGATGCGTCTAAGATCGGCCGGGACGGCAGGCCGCAGCGAAAACTGCGCCAGATCGAAGGTGTAGAGCTCGCGGACGAGGCGCAGCGCCAGGCGTCGCGGGGTGCGGGGATGAGCCGCAAGGGCGAGGCGCACTTTGCGGGATTTCAACACCGCCGTGTGTTTGCTGATCTGTTCAAGCTGTTCGGCAGTCAGATCGTCGTTCTTGATGAACCCCAGAGCGACATCTTCGCTAAGAGGAGTGTCGGCGGAGATCTGGAAATCAGGACGCTCCGGCGTGGCCGCGGACGGGAGCGAGCAGGGCGGCGCATTTTCGGTTTGGGCCTCTTCCGGCAGCATGGGTCTCTGAGGTATCGCCATCTCAGGGCAAGCTGAGGCGGCGGTTCCGATAATTTATCCGGCCACTTTTGCCGCTCCACGACGCGCCAAGCGCAAAGCGCCTTCCACCGGCTTGACCAGTTGCGGGCTTATGTCGACCCGCGGATCGAGCCGGCAGAGTTCATTGTAAAAAGCCTCCCGGACGCGCGGCGCGTGACCAAAGACACCTCCCGTCATGGCCACCCGGACAGGCACGCTTTCTTCCAGCGGGAAAAGACGAGAGGTCACGACCTCGGCGATCTGGGCCAGTTCCATGCCCGCCTGGGACAGAACCCGCAAGGCCAGATCGTCGTTGCTGCCGCTCAGGACCGGGAAAAGCTTGGCAAAATCGGGCGGTGGAATCGAATTCGCGGCGCGCGCGAGATCCAGCAACGAGGCGACTCCCCACGCTTTCATGAGGCCGGCGACGAAGGGAGACCTTTCGAATTCCACGCGGGTCGCGGTATCCGGTCCTTTTCGATCGGCGGCGTGCAGAACCGCTCTCACCGCGGTGCGGCCGATCCAGTGCGCCGAGCCTTCGTCGCCGACGGCGAAGCCCCAGCCTCCGGCGCGCGCGGTATGCCCCTGCTGGTTGCGACCGTACCCGATCGAACCGGTACCGGCAATGACAATTACGCCGGGACCTCCGTCAAATGCCGCGTCGAGAGCGATTTCCATGTCGCCAACGACCTCGACCGGCGCGGTGAGAATCTCGGCCAAGGCAGTGCGGATCAACCCCGCGATTTCAGGACGGGCTGCGCCCGAACCTCCGACACAGGCGCGTTCCACCTGCGTGAGCGTGATTCCGGCCGCATCGCAGGCCTTCCGTACACCCTCGTCGAGGGACGCGCGCGCCTGCCGTTCGCCCACGCGAACAATGTTGCTGGGGCCGGCGGTGGCGGTGGCGAGAAGTCGTGTGTCGTCGCCGATGGCACAGGTGGTCTTGGTCCCGCCGCCGTCAATGCCAAGGTAGAAGGGCACGACGTAGTTCTAACACAGGCACAGTTTGTCAGTCCCCGGTTCTCCGTGTGCCCTAAGAATCTTCGTGACTGACGCTGGCTGCTTCGTGTGCACAGACTCTCACTCCCGGAAACCCAAGATTCGCTGCATAATTGGCGTTCCGTGAACGCAGGCAGAAGCGCACAGTTTCCCTAACCTGAGGAAGACAGGGATTTCGTGTGATCTTCGTGGTGGAAGGCTTCTGCCCGGTGGTCCCCTATGGGCCTCAATCATCTCGATTTCGCCATCATCGCGTTGTACCTGGCTGGAATCACGCTGTTCGGGCTGCGCTTCCGCAAGAAGCAGCGGTCGCTGCGAGACTATTTCCTCGCCGGGCGGGACATACCCTGGTGGGCGATCGCGCTCTCCATCGTCGCGGCGGAAACCAGCACTCTGACCATCATCAGCATTCCCGGCCTGGCCTACGACACCAATCTCACCTTTCTGCAGGTCGTGATGGGCTACGTGGTGGGGCGGGTGGTGATCAGTTTTGTTCTGCTGCCGCATTACTTTCGCGGCGATCTCTACACGGCTTACGAACTGATTGAGCGGCGTTTCGGACGCGGCCTGCGGTCGTTGACTGCGGGATTGTTCTTGCTTACGCGGGCCGCGGCGGAAGGCGTACGCGTGTACGCGGTGTCGATCGTGGTTTCGATTGCGCTCGGGACCGGCGAGGTAGCCTCGATCGCGATCATCACTGCATTGACGCTGATCTATACGTTTGAGGGAGGCCTGGCAGCTGTCATCTGGACCGACGTGGTGCAAACCGTAATTTACGTAGGCGGAACACTGGTGGGGCTGGCTACGATCGTGCATCTGGTGCCCGGGGGATGGGCCGCCATCCATACCGCAGCGGCGGCAGCGGGCAAGTTGCAGGTGTTTGATTTTCGCGGCAGCCTCTCGATTCCCTATACGTTCTGGGCCGGGATGATCGGGGGAACGTTCCTGACCACCGCCAGCCATGGCACCGATCAGCTCATCGTGCAGCGACTGCTGGCGGCGCGCGGGCAAAAGCAGTCGACCACGGCGCTGCTTTCGAGTGGGGTCGCGATCCTGATCCAGTTTGCCCTGTTTCTGATGGTCGGCATCATGCTGTGGGCCTACTACCGCGCGCCCTCGGCGATGTTCGGGAAGGCCGACCGGATCTATCCCACGTTCATCGTCACCCGCATGCCTCATGGGATTTCGGGGCTGCTCATCGCGGCGATCCTGGCCGCCGCCATGTCGAACTTGAGCGCGGCGTTGAATTCGTTGTCCTCGAGCGCGATCATGGATTTCTACGCCCGGCTGCGACCGCAGGCGGATGAAACCACCAAGATGCGGCTCTCCCGGCTCGCGACATTGGCCTGGGCGCTGTTGCTGTTTGGGCTGGCGGTGATCGCATTGCACAAGGTGGGGCGCGTGGTCGAGGTCGGCCTGCAGATCGCCTCCGTGGCCTACGGGGCGCTGCTCGGCGTATTCCTGCTCGGGGTCCTCACGCGGCGCGCTCATCAGCGCGGGGCCATGGTCGGCATGCTGGCTGGACTCGCTGCGGAGCTGTATTTGTGGCTCGGTACGCACCTACCCTGGACTTGGTGGGTGATGATTGGGACGGCAACGACGTTTGGGGCAGGTTGGGTGGCCAGTGGTATTCTTTCCGGCCCGGAAGTTCGGCCTGATCGTCGGTGAAAAAAAGCAACCCGGGGGCAGCCCTTGGCGTATGGTTCAAGTAGTGGGGTCTCCATGAATAACGCATTCCGGCTGCTCTCTGTTTTTCTGCTGCTGGCTTCGGCGGCGATCGGCCAGACCACGCAGGAAACCACGAAACTCGAACGACAAGGCTTCGCCACCAATCTAGCGAGTGGCACGAACCTCCGCTTGCATCTGCATGCTGGCGACTTCCGCGTGGTGGGCAGCGCTGCGGAGAAGATTTCCGTGCGCGTCGAGGGCAAGAACGTTGAGCAGGCGAAGAAGATCAAGATTCAGGTGACGCGCTCGGACGGGGCCGTGGATCTCAAGCTCTCGCATGTGCCGAAGAACGAATTACTGGTCACCATTGAAATCCCCAAATCGACCAACCTGTACGCGCGGATGCGCGGCGGCGACCTCTCGGTGGAGGGCGTCGCCGGAGACAAGGATCTCGAGCTCACCGGAGGCGATTTGACCATTCAGGTGGGAGGTCCGCAGGAGTACTCCCACGTTGATCTTTCGGTGAGGTTTGGGGACGTGAGCGGCGCCCAGTTCGGCGATCCCAAGGGCTGGCTGGGAAATTCAGTCCGCAAAGACGGCAGCGGGAAATACCGGCTTCATGCCCATGTCATGGCGGGCGATCTGGTGCTGAAGTCGTAAACCCTTCGTCGCTGGCCAGGTCGCACCCGGCAACCTCTGTTTTCGCTTGAGAAGTTTTTTTCTTGGCGATGGTTGCGGCCTTTCTTTCCGACCCCTCGCGGTTAAAAGCTTTCTGGCCTCTCGCGTATACTGGCTCACCTCGACCATGTCGGAGCCAACCCACCGCACTCTCGTTCGTCCCGAACTCTCCCGCGACTTGGGGGTGAGCCACGCCTCGGCGGTCGTGGTGGGAACGATCATCGGCAGCGGCATATTTCTCGTTCCGGCGGAGATGATGCAGGCGGTGGGATCGGCCAAGCTGGTGTACCTGGTCTGGCTGGTCGGCGGCCTGCTTTCATTTTTTGGCGCCCTCACCTATGCCGAGTTGGGCGCCATGAAGCCCCAGGCCGGCGGGGAGTATGTTTACGTTCGTGACGCGTACGGACCACTGGCCGCGTTCCTCTATGGATGGACCTGGTTCATCGTCGCCAAACCGGCGTCTGTGGCGACGGTGGTGACCGGGTTCGTGCGCATTCTGGGGACCTTTCCAGTCTTTTCTTTTTTTTCCGCCAACCTGATTTCTGCCCCCATCTCAGTCACCTGGGGGCAGATCGTGGCCATCGGGGCAGCCATCCTGATCTCGTCCCTCAACTACATCGGAATCAAGAAAGCCGGAGAGTTCCAGTTGGTCGCCACCCTTTTGAAGGTCGCCATCATTCTCGGAATCGTGGTGGTGTGCTTCAGCGGATTCGGGAACGCCGCAGGCCGGGGATGGAGCAACTTCGCCGGAACCTTTGCCGGTGCCAAAGGCGGCATCGCAGGATTCATGGCGGCGCTGGTGGCGGCCCTGTGGGCCTACGACGGGTGGAACGATCTGAACATGGTGGCGGGCGAGGTGAAGCAACCGGAGAGAAGCATCCCCATCGCACTTATTGCAGGCGTTGCCATCGTTGGTGGCCTCTACGTGCTGGTGAATGCCGGAGTGCAGTATGTGCTTCCGGCGAGTGCCATTGCCGCCTCGCCTCGGCCAGCGTCGGACGCGGTCGCGCTGGTGGTGGGGCGCATGGGCGCCGGGATCGTTTCAGCCGGCATGGCCTTGTCGATGCTGGTCACGCTCAACGGCACGATCATGAGCGGCGCCCGTGTGCCATATGCCGTGGCGCGAGACGGATATTTCTTTCGCGCCCTGGCCGAGGTGCATCCCCGGTTCCACACTCCCTCAGTGGCGATTGTGGTGCAAGCGGCTCTGTCCATCCTGCTGCTGTTGCTGGGAGGAAATTTCCGGCAGCTGTTTTCTCTGGCGATCTTCGCCGAATGGCTCTTCTACATGATTGCAGGGAGCACCGTCTTTGTTTTCCGGCGCCGCGATCCGCAAGCCGTGCGGCCCTACCGGATGTGGGGCTATCCCGTGGTGCCCGCGCTGTTTGTTGCGGTCGCGGCCGCACTCCTGGGCTACACCTTCTGGAATGAACGGCCGAACTCCTGGTATGGGCTGCTCCTGATCCTGGCGGGAATTCCGGTGTTTCTTGCCTTTGCGGCTTCGCGGCGACGGCGCGCTCTCTGAAAAGCTTTCACCCCAGAGGACACCAGGAAAGCCAGAAGAAATCTTCTGGACTCTGGCCGTTTTGTCCTGATGCTTCCGCGTTTTCTGCCTGATTGGTCGGGTCATTCGTGAACTCGTTCCGGTTTTGGGCCGTCGCCCCGAAAGGACGCATTCCCTGTTACCTAAGGTCAAGAGCCGTTGACACGTTTACCCCCTGTCCGGTCTCCCGTATTTTGAAGACTCCAAAGTCCCGGCATTCTCCCCATTCCGGGTCCCAACGGAGCGTATTGGCACAATGGCGACACCTTACCGCGGATTTCAGTTAGGACTTCTTCCCGAACGCAAAATTAATAAGCGTGCGCTCGCGATCAGCTACGGTCTGGTGACGCTGGTGCTGCTGATATTGGTCAACGTAGGCGTCTTCTTTCCGGAAAAGCTGCAATTGCAGCAATACCACGTGACGGAGCTGATTCCGCTGCCTTCGTTGCGGCCGGAACCCGAGCCGATCAAGCGGGAAGCGCCGAAAGTCAAACCGAAGTTGCTGCCGGCAGCCAAGCTGCCTGTGTTCGAGCAGCCGAAATTGGTGGTTCCGCGGTCGGTGCGCCGTGAGGCGCCGGAGCCGGTGGAAGCGCCCAAGGTGGTGGTCAACCAGTTCGTAGCTCCGCAAATCAAGATCGCCGGTGGCGCGCGCCCCCAGCTGGTGCATACGGGAGACTTCGGCGGCAGCTCGAAAGCGCCCACGGTAAACGCGCCGATAGAGAAAGTGCAGACTGGCGGATTTGGCGATCCCAATGGTTTGCCCGGCACGGGCAAGCAGGGTGCGAAGTTGTACACCGCGTCGCTGGGCTCATTTGACATGCCCGCGGGTGCGGGGCAAGGCAATGGCTCGGGCGGAGCCAAGGGAATTAAAGGGACGGTCGCCAGCGCCGATTTTGGCAATGGCATCGCCACCGCCGGCAAGGGAGACGGTCGCAGCAACGGCAAGGGAGTCGCGACCGGCGGCTTTGGTGCGGAGCAGGTGGTGCACCAGGGGCCAAAGATCGCGCAGGCTGACAGCGGCGCTGCCACCACCCCGGTGGAGATCACGTTCAAGCCCAATCCCGTTTACACCGACGATGCGCGGAGTATGAAGCTGGAAGGCGAGGTTCTGCTGGAAATGACCTTCTTCGCCAACGGCACCCTGCACGTGAATCGCGTGGTGCGCGGACTCGGCCATGGGCTGGACGAAGCTGCCGCGGCCGCCGCCAACAAGATCCGCTTTAAGCCTGCGCTGCGCAGCGGGCAGCCTGTGGATTCGACAGCCATCGTCCACGTTGTGTTTCAGATGGCGTACTGAGCGTTTTGGCGAAGTCACTGTTGAGCGTGAACGAGAAAGAAATTGGTGGTTTGCAACGGGAGACTCAACCAGGTCTCCAACCGGGAGAAGAGAGTCATGCGTAACTGGAACTGGATCTTTACTGCGGCTCTGCTGGCGTCGATGAGCGCGGCCGCACAGCAAGCGGCGCCGTCCACGGCGGCCGCACCCACGGCTGCGCCCGACGCGACGCAGACCGCTCAACCTTCTACGGGCGCCGACCCGGCCGCAGCGCAGCCGGCGGCAACCCCGGCGGCACAGTCGCAAGCCCAGCCAGCTCCAGCTTCCCCGGCAGCTCCCGCGCCGCCAGCCAGCGTGCCGGCTCCCACGACCATGGACCAGGTCGTCACTCTGTTCATCGAGCACGAGCATGGGTTGATCAAGGCGATGTCGAACCGCACGCCGGTGGTCGAAACCTACCTGCAGAACCTGACCAGCGATCCGCAGCTTGGACCCGTTCCCAGCGGAGACCATTACTTCCTCGGCCGCATGGATATGGGTGAGTCGGTCGACCGCCAGGACTACCTGAAGGAGCAGGAAAAAGGCGGCATGCAAGCCCGCCTGTTGGGCGGTCTGCAGAAGCTCTACAAGGTTCAGTACCAGCCGTTGGGCTTCTCCTGGATGGTCTATGCTGATCGCAGCGACTTTGACCGCGAGCACTATGACTTCCACTACGTTCGCCGCGAATTTCTGGGCGACGTCCGCTGCCTGGTGTTTGACGTAACCCCCAAGCCGAAATCCGGCCGGGGACGCTTCCTGGGCCGGCTTTGGGTCGAGGACCAGGGCTTCAACATCGTCCGGCTGAACGGGACTTACTATCCCGCACCGCGCAACTCTTATTTCTTCCACATGGACAGCTGGCGGTTGAACCTGATCCCCGGCTACTGGGTGCCAGCATACATCTACAGTGAAGAAGGCGACTTCAGCGCCGGCGTGAAGAACAAACTGGCATTCAAGGCTCAGACTCGCATCTGGGGATACGACCTGAAAAAGGGCGGCAAGGACGACGAACTCACCAATATCCGCATCGAATCGGTGCAAGACAGCAGCGCGACCGCGCAGGATGCGTCTCCTCTGCAGGCTGAGCGGGTATGGCAGCAGCAGGCTGAGGACAATGTCGTCGAGCGCCTGACCTACGCCGGCTTGCTGGCCCCCGAAGGCGATGTCGACCACATTCTTCAGACCGTGGTTAACAACCTCGCCGTCACCAACAACATCGACCTGCCGCGGCCGGTACGCACGCGCGTGCTGCTGACGGCCCCGCTCGAAACCTTCAGCGTCGGAAACACCATTGTGATCAGCCGCGGTTTGATTGATGTGCTGCCCGATGAAGCCAGCCTGGCGGCTGTACTTTCGCACGAACTTGCGCACATCGTTCTCGGCCACAACCTGGGCTCGAAGTACGCGTTCAACGACCGCATGCTGTTCTCCGACGATTCCACGTATCAGAACCTGGGCTTCAAGCACATTCCTGAAGAAGAGCAGGCAGCTGACAAAAAGGCTGTCGACCTGCTCAAGAACTCGCCGTACGCGCAGAAACTCGACAACGTCGGACTGTTCCTGAAAGCCCTGCAGTCAAAAGCACAGCAATTGAACGCGCTGCTGACGACGCATTTGGGCAATCCCCTGGCGGAAAATGGCACGGTCAATCGCTTGACTGCTTTGGCCACGCAGGGACCCGCGCTCGACAACAGCAAACTGGATCAGATCGCGGCTCTGCCCCTCGGCGGACGGGTCAAGATCAACCCTTGGGACGACAAGGCGGAGATGGTGAAGACGGCTCCCGTGGCCATCACCTCGGCACGCGACAAAATGCCGTTTGAAGTGACCCCGTTCTTTCCGCGCTTGTCGCGCTTCGGCGCGGGCACTCCAGGCTCGACGCCCGGCCCAACCACTGCCCGGAATTCCAATTCGGGCAATTAAGCTCGTATCAGACTCCCCACTTCTCGCAAGCAACGCGAGAAGTGGGCCAATTCACTGACAAGTTGCACTAAGGCGCGGGCCGGGATCCGGAACATCCTTCCGGGATACCGGCCTGTGCTATTTAGAGCGAAAACGGAGTTTCCCTCTGGTTAGCGCTTGATCTTCCGCAGCGTTGAACCCCCGGGACCGAGATCGGCTTGCTCGCGTAGCAGCAGGCGCTGGTCGCTGCTGTGCGCATCGTGACAGTCCAGGCAGAGTCCCTTGACCTTCGTGGAATGCTTCCGCAGCTCCGCGGAGGTGTCGTGGCAAGCCGAGCAGATCCGTTCCTTGGGCATGAGCAGGCTCAACCGAGTCATGTCGCCTTGCGTCTGCGCCACGTGGCAGACGGTACAGGAAATCGTCATCGCGGAATGCACCGACTTGCCAGTCGTCTTGGCGGCATGGCAGGAAGAACAGTCGTCATCCTGATGGATGGAGCCGGGGTGCTCGACCGCAAGCGCGGGAAGGGATAGAAAGAGAAACAGAAAGAGAAACAGAAAGCCGGCCGCTGCACTGGTTCCGCGGATTCCTCGCATCGCCTTCATCAGGACAAAAATGTTAACCGGCGAAGAACGCTACGTCATTAGTAAGAATCCACTAG
>Ga0209698_10003612_pt1 | contig 17123 bp, 17 predicted proteins | sample LitLauG_LLR_2012_FD_187203 | JGI IMG/M metagenome (GOLD analysis project Ga0209698, IMG submission 187203) | Freshwater sediment microbial communities from Pennsylvania, USA - Little Laurel Run_MetaG_LLR_2012 (SPAdes) (version 2) | ecosystem: Environmental > Aquatic > Freshwater > Creek >...
CCGTGATATTCTCTAAGCGTCACAAGACAATCGATTAAATTACAGGAGCACATCAGCTTACGTGCTAGCCAGAGAGCAAAAGAAATCCCTCATCGACCAGTACGGCACGCATACTACGGACACCGGTAGCCCCGAGGTCCAGATCGCGTTACTCAGCGAGCGTATCGGCCAGTTGACGGAGCACTTCAAGACGCACCAGAAAGACCACGGCTCACGCCGCGGACTTCTCATGCTGGTCAGCAAGCGCCGGCGCTTGCTCGACTACCTCAAGAAATACGATACCGAGCGCTATAAAGGCGTGATTACGCGGCTCGGCATCCGCAAGTAGCCCTTGCCCCTGACGTAGGAGGGGTGCCCCATGTCTCGCGTCTTTTGCGAGACGTGGGAACTCCGAAACTCAGGGATACTTCTGAGGCCACCGTCTCCCGTGGGGAGACTTACAGCATTTTGAGGAACTTTCCATCCGTGCGTTTTTCAAGCGCAACGAATCGATCGATCAGGACTTGGGGTGAGGTGTGTCTTCGCTGCACGCCGTCCGAATTCCCATGTCTCGCAAAAGACGCGAGACATGGGGCACCCCCGTTCATCTTGATTACCTCTCTCGGCTCGCCGCTTATCGGTCGTAGCTCCCAAAGGAAAATGAAATGAAACCAGAACCAACCAGCATTACCGTACACCTCGCCGGCGGCAAACAAATCTCATTTGAAACCGGAAAGCTCGCCAAGCAAGCCGGAGGCGCCGCTGTGGTCCGCCTCGGCGAAAACGTCGTGCTCGCCACCGCCACCGCCAATAGCGATCCGCGCGAAGGCATCGATTTCTTTCCCCTTACCGTCGATTACCGCGAATACACCTACGCCGGCGGACGTTTCCCCGGAGGCTTCATCAAGCGGGAAGGACGCATGAGTGAGCGCGAAGTGCTCACCAGCCGGCAGATCGACCGGCCGGTGCGTCCCATGTTTGCCGAGGGCTTCAAGTGCGAGACCCAGGTGATTGCCTTCGTGCTCTCTGCCGACACCGATAACGATCCTGACGTCTGCGGGATCAACGGCGCGTCGTGCGCGCTGACTCTCTCTGACATTCCGTTCCTCGGCCCCATCGGCGCCGTGCGCGTCGGCCTGGTCAACGGACAGTTCATCGTGAATCCCACGTACGACGAGATGCGCGAGAGCCTGGTGAATATCATGGTGGTCGGAACGTCCGACGGCATCGTGATGATTGAATCCGGCGCGAAGGAAGTGAAGGAAGAGACCGTTGTTGACGCGATCGAGTTCGGCCACACCGAGATCAAGAAGATCTGCGCGGCCATCAATGAACTCCGCGAGAAAGCCGGCAAGCCCAAGCGCAAGGTCGAACCGCCGCAATTTGATGACGCGTACTACAACGCTCTAAGGGGTAAGATCGGCGTCGAACTGGCCGATGCGCTCGATACCAAGAAGCATCCCAAGGCGGAAAGCTACACCCTGGTCAAAGACATTAAGAAGAAGCTCGCCGCCGAGTTGCCGGAAGACGACGAAGATGCGAAGAAGAAGCTCTCGCATTACTACGAGACGTTGCGGGAGCGCATCTTCCGTGAGGCGGTGATCGAACAAAAGCGGCGTCCGGATGCCCGCGCGTTCGACGAAGTGCGCGAAATCTGGATCGAAGCCGGCGTCCTGCCGAGAACCCACGGCAGCGCGATCTTCACTCGCGGGGAAACCCAAGCGCTGGTCACGGCAACGCTAGGCACCAGCGACGACATGCAGCGCCTGGAAGGCTTCGAAGGCGAATCCAAGAAACGATTTTTGCTCCATTACAATTTCCCGCCGTTTTCGGTGGGTGAGGTTGGATTTATGCGCGGCGCCGGGCGGCGCGAGATTGGACACGGAGCTTTGGCGGAACGCGCAATCTCGGCGGTGCTTCCTGCGGAAGACAAGTGGCCTTACGCAATGCGCGTGGTCTCGGACATTCTGGAATCGAATGGATCGTCTTCGATGGCGACCGTCTGCGGAGCTTCGCTTTCGCTGATGGATGCCGGCGTTCCGTTGAAGGCTCCGGTGGCGGGAGTTGCGATGGGGTTGGTGAAGGAAGGCGAGCAGTATGCCATTCTCACCGACATTGCGGGCGCGGAAGATCATTACGGCGACATGGATTTCAAAGTTGCCGGAACGAAGGATGGCATCACCGCGCTGCAGATGGATATCAAGGTCGCTGGAATAACGGCTCAGATTATGCGCGAGGCTTTGGCGCAGGCGCAGCGTGGGCGTTTGCACATCCTGGGCAAGATGGATGAGGTCATCACGACGGGCCGCGAGAAGATTTCCGATTACGCTCCGCGGTTCTACACGGTGCAGATCCCGGTGGACAAGATTCGCGATCTGATTGGGCCGGGTGGAAAGATGATCCGGTCGATCGTGGAAGCTACCGGAGTGAAGATCGACGTGGAAGATTCGGGGCTGGTAAAGGTGGCGTCGAGCGATCAGACTTCTGCGGCGAAGGCGTTGCAGATGATTGGCGACATCACCGCGACGGCGGAAGTTGGAAAGACTTATCTGGGCAAAGTCACGCGGCTGGCGGACTTCGGAGCGTTCGTCGAAATTCTGCCGGGCACGGATGGGTTGCTGCACATCAGCGAAGTGGCGGAGCATCGCATTGCCGATGTGCGCGACGAGTTGAAGGAAGGCGATCAGGTGCTGGTGAAAGTGCTGGCGGTGGAAGGCAACCGCATCCGGCTATCGCGCAAGGCGATTCTGAAAGAGCAGCGCGCGAAGATGGGCGGCGGAAGCGACGGTGGAGGAGCTCCTGCACTCGCCCCTGCAACTGAGAGCGAGCCTGCTCCTTCGGGCACGGTGGTGATTGAGGGCGGAGGCGACTTCCCCGACGAGGCGGAGGCGGAGCCGAACTTCAATCGTGATCCGAATCGCGAGGCGGTGCCGCAAGCTGGAGTGCCGCGGCCCCACGGCGGAGATCGAGGCGGCGATCGCGGACGCGGCGGGCGGCCTGGTGGTGGAGGCGGCGGGCGTGGACGCGGACGTGGACGCGGCGGCGATCGCGGTGGACGCGGCGGTGGCGGCGGAAGACACTAGCCACGGATTTGCACGGATTCACACGGATAAGGGCTGCGCGCTGGCGCGGCCCTTTTTGTTTGGCGGGACGATTCTGCGTTTCGCCCTCAGCGGCTGAAGCCGGATTCATATTTGCGGCTTGATCGGCACGACTGTAAGTCGTGCCCTTCCCGGTTTGTCTGCCGATTCGCAGCTTGCAGGAATCTGCATCTTGACCGGGCCGCGTCCGGGCGAGACAATTCGGGGCGAAGTGGGCGCCCTGCATCGCTCATGGTCGAGATCCGTACGGAGGAGACCTACTCATGAAACCCAGCGCTCGCCAGCCTAAGAAATCTTCCACTCTCCCTGACAGTCTTCATCATCATTTGAATGCGTATGCGTTGGCCGCTAGCGCGGCAGGGGTCGCCGTGTTAGCAGTCGCCTTGCCCGCCGAGGCCAAGGTGATTTACACCCCGGTGAATGTGGAGATTGCTCCCCATCACCACTTCCTTCTCGACCTGAACCACGATGGCATTGCCGATTTCGTGATCACGAACAACGTATTTCAGTCGATCGATATCGGAGGCCGTACGCTGCTGGCGAAGCCGCTGGTCGCCAACAACGCCGTGGCTGGGGTTAAGGGATTCATCAACACCTTATACGCTTCGGCCTTCAAAGCAGGAGCCACAATTGGACCGTCGCAACCTTTCTCGGGCAAGATTCTGGCGGCTACGGGGACGGAGTACGGATATATCGGCCAGTGGCAAAACATCACGAATGCCTATCTGGGGCTGAAGTTCTACATCGGAGGAAAGGAACACTTCGGTTGGGCGCGGCTCACGGTGAGTTCGGGGACCGGGAGCATTTCAGCTGCGCTCACCGGGTTTGCTTACGAGACGCAGGTTGGCAAGGCGATCATTGCGGGAAGCACGACCGGGGCCGAAGTCGCGGGAGTGATGGGAAGCGAACCTGCTCTCGGAGAGCGCACCGCCGGTTCCGTGTCACAGTTGGGACTGCTGGCAGCGGGTGCGGGTGGAATTCCGATTTGGAGACGGGAAGATTCGGTGGTGGCGGGGCCTTCTTCCTAAACCTAGCCAAATCTCCACCACAGAGGACCAGAGGAACACGGGGGACTTGTTGTAGCCCTTTTCAGCGTAAGAACTCGTGACGTCCCTGCGTGACTCGCTCTTTTTCATCCGAGAAAGTCGTTGACACAACAGCCGGGGGCTGATAAAGTCGCCGCCAAAAAAGGACGGGGAAAGATCAGGCCGAAGGAGGAGCCCATGGCTCTCTCGCAGTTGTTCGCCTACTCCCTGTTGTGGGGCCCCAGGCTAGCAGTTCCAATCGTCCTCTCTGCCGTTCTGGCGTGTAATCAGCAGGCACAGGAAGGGCACGGATTGCTGCCGCCCGCCCCAGCCGACCAGACCAAATCCGCCATCCCACCGCCAGCGCCCTTTGATGAACCCCTGGGCAATGCCGGTTTCGCCCGCACTGTGCTGCACACGGCGGGACCGGCCGGCATTGACGTCACGGTCCGCGATGCGATCGTAGGACCGCATGCGGAGGCGCAACTAGCCGCCTTGGCAGGGCCGGTGCTGATTGATCTGAAGTCGGGCGCGGGCAGCGCGACCGCAGGCGAAAAAACCACCGACCTCTCCGCCCAAAAACCCACATCCTTTCCCGCCGGCGCGGCCATCGCGCTAAAGAACACCGGTGACACGCCGCTGGTGGTGCGGATTTATGTGACGGAGGGCAAGTAAATGCGCAGACTATGGGTGAAGATTTTCGCTGCGGCGTTGGTGGCGCTGGGGTTGACGGCTTGCGAGTCGCCCAGTTGGCCGGCCTATCGACATTCGGGTTTGCGACAGGGACAGCAGCGGGACGAGTCGGATCTTTCCGATCCGGCAAAAGTGCCCTCGCTCGCAGTGCGCTGGACGTTCACCCCGCCGGCAGGGGAGGGGGGATCGTTTTACGCTTCGCCGATTGTGATCAAGCACCGAGTTTTTATCGGCAGCACGGCGGGCTATTTTTACGCGCTGGACGCGAAGACGGGAAGCCTGCTTTGGCAGTACCCGGCGCACGGCCATCCCCTGATGGGAACCTGCGCGGGGGGCGGCGGCACCCAAACCTTTGGGCAGTATGGAGTGATGTCAAGCGCGGCGGCGTTCGATGACGACAAGGTGGTGTTCGGTGCGCCCGATCCCACGGCCGAAACGGGTCTGGGTAGCGCGCGCTTGTTTGCTTTAAGGCAAAATGACGGCAGCGTGGTGTGGACCAGTGACGTGGTGGCGCACGTAAACGGTTGCACTCCGGGCAATGTGGCTCCGGAGTTGCATGAACGCATTGCCTACTCCGCTCCATTGGTATCGGAAGATGCGATCTATGTCGGCATCCACGATGCCGGCGATGATCCCATTCAGAACGGAAAGGTCATGGCAGTCGAGCGCGGCACGGGACACCTGTTGCCGGGATTTTCTTACGAGTCGACGAGTACGCGCGGCGGCGGAGTGTGGAACGGGCCGACGCAGGGCGATGACGGCATCCTGTTCACAACTGGAAACACGCGTTGCGATGGGGCCGGCTGCCAGCCGGCGCCGGGGCCGGCTATCAACCGCGGCCTGAGCCTGGTGAAGATCCACCGTAAGACGGGAAATGTGATTTGGCAGTTTCAGCCCGTGCCTTACGATCTGGATGACGATCCGGATTGGTCGGCGGGTGTGACCGAGATGGGGACCAGTTGCGGCAGGTTAGCCACCTCGGTGCAGAAAGATGGCTGGAGCTATGCGCTGGAAGACGGCAACGGAAGTTGCCGCTGGCAATTTCCACCCACAGCGGGGCCGGGATGCAAGTTCGCGCCGGGCGGGGCACACATCCATGGCGATACGGACTACAAGCGTCCGGGGGCGGCGTGGGGTGACGTGCTGGTCATCAACACCGGCGGCGAAGCCCTGGTACACGATGGGGTGGGCGCAGGTTACGGCCGGCTGCACGCTTTGAACGCATGCGCACCGGATGAACTGCATCGCGTGCGCTGGCTGGTGGATGTTCCCAATTCCAGTGGCAGCGGATATTCCATCGGCGCGCCGACGATCACCGGAGGAGTGGTTTACGTGACCACCGACCAGGGCCACGTAGTCGCACTGGCCGACCCGCTGATCGCGCCTGCGTCGGGCTATCGTTGCTCCGACATCGATTTCGGGACGATGGCAAGCTGCACGCTGGCCGGGTATGCATGGGTGCCAGTTCCCAAGGTGCTGGCGGATGTGCCCCTGGATGGCAGCAGCGCGGCTGGATTGCGGAATGAAGCGGCAATCGCGCATGGACGGCTGTTTGTGGGGACTTTGGGCGGTCATGTGTACATGTTGTCGCCATAGCTGTGCCGCTGGCACTTCGAAGCCGAGGGCATTAGGGCGAGGAGGGTTTTGTGAGACACACTACAGGAACTGATTTTTTTGTAGCGCTGGTTACGTTTCTGCTGGCCGTGCCAACGCTGGCTGGGGCACAAAACGCGGCTGCCGCCGGCGCGCCGGAAAAGACCTTGGCGCCGGGAATGGCAGCGGTCGCGCGATACGCGGAAAAACTCGAGGTACCGCACAAGGGGAAAGCCAGCACTTCGATGCAGGTGGAGTTCAGCAATTGGACGACCCTCAACCGGACGCGGGAGACTACGATACCGCCGCAGGGCTTTTACATCGCCACCCTGGTGAATGGCACCGCTGTCACCGTGATCAACGGAGAGGAAAAGGTGCGGCACGCGGGCGAAATGTGGGCGGTGCAGGATGGTCAATCCATGAGCGTGAAGATCACGGATAAGAAGCAGGAGAATGTGGGATTGGAAATCGTTTCGATCCGGGGCGGACACTGAAGCGATGCTCTGCAAGAAAACTGCCGTGGTTGCTCCACGCTGCAGGATAGCGGGAGATCCCAAGCCCCGCCGGTGAACGCGCGAGGCTTGGGATGACATCTTCGAAGAGACGCCTGCCGGCTAAACCTCGTCTTGCTCCTTTAGCCTGGCGATCACGCCGAAATCTTCCAGCGTAGTGGTGTCGCCTTTGACGTCGCCGTTGGTGGCTAGTTCGCGCAGCAGGCGGCGCATGATCTTTCCGCTTCTTGTCTTGGGAAGCGTGTCGGTGAAGCGGATGTCGTCGGGCTTGGCCAGCGCGCCGATCTCTTTTGCCACCCACTTGCGCAACTCTTCTTTCAGTTCGAGCGTGGGCTGTCTTCCCTGCTCGAGCGTGACGAAGGCCGAGATGGCCTGACCTTTCAGTTCGTCAGGACGGCCAACTACCGCAGCTTCCGCGACCGCGGGATGGGCGACCAGAGCGCTTTCTACTTCCATGGTGCTAAGGCGATGTCCGCTGACATTGAGGACGTCGTCGACACGGCCCATGATCCAGAAGTAGCCGTCTTTATCCTTACGGGCGCCGTCTCCGGTGAAGTACACGCCGGGAATCTGCGACCAGTAGTTCTTCACGTAGCGGTCGGGATCGCCGTAGACGGTGCGCAGCATGCCGGGCCAGGGGCGTTTGATGACGAGGAAGCCGCCAGAGCCTAGCGGAACGGCGTTGCCGTCCATGGTGACGATTTCTGGGACAACACCCGGGAACGGGCGCGTGGCCGAACCGGGCTTGGTGGCGATGGCGCCGGGGATGGGCGTGAGCATGATGTGCCCGGTTTCGGTCTGCCACCAGGTGTCGACGATGGGGCAGCGATTGCCGCCGATGGTTTCGCGATACCACATCCAGGCCTCGGGATTGATGGGCTCGCCGACGGTGCCCAGCAGTCGGAGGCTGGACATGTCGTGCTTTTTCGGCCATTCATCGCCCCACTTAATAAAAGTGCGAATCGCGGTGGGCGCGGTGTAGAAGATGTTCACTTTGTGCCGCGCAATAATCGACCAGAAACGGTCGGGCTCAGGGAAATTCGGCGCACCTTCGTACATCAGGCTGGTGGCGCCGTTCTGCAGCGGGCCGTAAACGATGTAGCTGTGGCCGGTGACCCATCCAATATCGGCGGTGCACCAGTAGGTGTCTTCATCTTTGAGGTCGAAGACCCACTTGTTGGTGAGGTAGGTGCCGACGGAATATCCGGCGGTGGTGTGGACGACGCCTTTGGGTTTGCCGGTGGTGCCGGAGGTATAGAGGATGTAGAGCGGGTGCTCGGCGTCGAGGGGCTCGGCCGGGCAGACGTCGGAGGCTTTAGCCATCAGCTCGTGCCACCAGTGGTCGCGTCCGGCCTGCGTGTTGATGGCGGTTCCGGTGCGCTTGTAGATGACGACGTGCTTGACGCTGGGACAAGACTTCAGCGCTTCTTCGACCGCAGGGAATAATTTCACTTCAGCGCCGCGGCGGTAGGAGCCGTCCTGGGTGATAACGGCGGAGGCCTGCGAGTCGTGAATGCGGTCGACGAGCGCGTTGGAGGAAAATCCGCCGAAGACAACCGTGTGCGGCGCGCCGATGCGGGCACAGGCCAGCATGGCGATGGCGAGCTCCGGCGTCATGCCCATGTAGATGGCGACGCGGTCGCCCTTCTTCACTCCGAGGCCCTTTAGCACGTTGGCAAATTTCTGGACTTCGCGATGAAGCTGCTGGTAGGTCAGTACGCGAACTTCTCCGGGCTCGCTCTCCCAAATGATGGCGGCCTTGTTCTTGCGATGCGTGGTGACGTGGCGGTCGAGGCAGTTGTAGGAGAGATTGATTTCGCCGCCGACAAACCACTTCGCCCAGGGGCAATTCCATTCGAGAACTTTGTCCCACTTCTTGAACCAGTGCAGTTCGCTGGCGATGCGTGACCAGAAGGTGTCGGGGTCGTTGATCGACTCGTTGTAGAGGCGCTCGTATTCCGCGAGGCTCTTGATGTGGGCCTGCCGGCTGAATTCGGCCGGGGGCTCGAACGTGCGCTGCTCTTGCAGAATCGAATCAATATTAGTGGCTTGCATATCAGACTGCGGAAGAACGACGGCTTTGTCGGCCATGAGTGTGGACCTCGACACGGAGGAATTTTATTCGTGCGGCCCCTAGGGGCTGCACCAAATTCGCAGAAGTTTATTCTACACAGCAAAAGGCAAGATGTGATTGGAGTCACACTCGGGAAAGAATCGGCCCTGGGGGACCTATTGGTCGAGGAAGCGGGAGCGGGTTTCAGGAGTGGGCAGGGGACAGGCTTCGTAGCGACCGAAGATGCGGTAGCGGTGGCGGGCGACGAGGGTGTATCCCCAGTCGCGGATGGGGTGTGGGATGAGGCGCAGTAGGAATGCGGCTGCGGGCCAAATTCCGCCAAGTTGGGATAGGACGAAGGTTACGGCTTCGGAGCGCTGCAGAAGAGATTCACCCTGTTTCGGCGGATCGTCGGGAAGGACTACGTAGACGGTTTCGTGCTTGGAGTGGGCTCCGTGGCGGGCCACGGTCTGGGCGGCGAATTCACTCTGGAGTGACGCGAACTGGAAGAGTGCAGAGCGATCGCGCTTCAGGACAAACCGGACGAGGCGATTGCACAGCCCGCAGACGCCGTCATAAAGAAGGATGGGATGCCGCACTGGTCGAGTGTACCGGGCTCCGGCCCCACCAGGGGTCTTCCCTGCTCTATAATCGCTCCCGTCTGAACGAAGACTCATCCTTAGAACTTCGAGATTGTGCGAGGTGCTACCCACTCCATGAACCTCTTAAACACCTACAAAAGAACAGCACCAGCGCTTGCTGCGTTCGTTCTGGCGATCGGGCCTGTCGCCAGCGCGGCGCCAGCCGCCAAGTCGTACACCGTAGAAGTCCCCGGGACGAAAGAATGGGTCGACACCAACATTGACCTGCGGGGCGGAGCCAAGCTCCGCATTACGGCTACAGGTCAGATCACGTATCCCGCCGACACCTCGTACACCGGCAAGATGCGGACGGCTGGATCCTTCGGTCCGGATGGACTGGCGCGGGGATTCGCCGACCTGATCCATCAATATGCGGTCACGAGTGCGGGACATGGCGCCCTGATCGGGCGCATCGGCGGGGCGGATTACTCGCAGGCTTTTCTCGTGGGGGCCACCAAAGAGTACGACGTGCCCGTGGCGGGACGGCTTTTCCTGGGAATCAATCAAAGCGAGAAGGACGCCGAAGGCGCGACCGGCAGTTTTAAGGTGAGCATCGAAATTGTCGACGAGGGCTCCGGTGACGCCAATGTAGGCGGGCCGGCGGAGACTCGCATAACCGGCATCACGGAGGAGCTGCTCAGCAAGATTCCAAGGCGCATCTCAGATCCGGCGCACAATCCCGGCGACATGGTGAATGTGCTGATCGTCGGAACGCAGGATCAGGTGGTGCAAACGTTCACGGCGGCGGGCTGGGTCACAGTGGACAAATCCGTGGGCAACACGGCCATGAATGCTCTGCTGGAGTCGTTCGAAAAGAAAGACTATCTGACGATGCCGATGAGCACCCTTTATTTGTTCGACCGGCCGCAGGATTATGGCTTCGCGCATGCCGAACCGGTGAAAGTCGCGATGTCACGCAATCATTTGCGCGCCTGGAAATCGACACTCGAAGTGGACGGGCGTCCGCTGTGGTGCATCGCGGCCACGCACGATATTGGATTCGAGCGCGATCAACGGAACAACGGGGTCACGCATAAAATCGATCCGGCTATCGATGGCGAACGCGAATACGTGAATGGCACGTTGTCGGGAACTGGCCTGGTGGTGCAGCGCGATCATGTGACCCCGTCCGATCCCCTGACCACGGCGAAGACGGCGACTGGCGGGGAGTTTCACTCGGACGGGCGAATCCTGGTTCTCGTGCTGAAGAACACGAAATAGGCTAAGAAATCTGCGACAACTTTTGGCTGCACTCGCTGGCTGCGGAGTGAGCATGAATACTTTCCCGGTTCTGCTGGGCGCGTTGTGCGTGTACGCCCTGGCGTACCGCTACTACAGCGCGTTCATTGCCGCGAAGGCGCTGGCGCTCGACGATCGCCGCACGACTCCGGCGCACACCTACGCCGACGGGCATAACTATGTCGCTTCGCCGCGATGGGTGCTCTTCGGGCATCACTTCGCCGCCATCGCCGGAGCGGGCCCGCTGGTGGGACCTACTCTGGCGGCGCAGTTCGGCTTCGCGCCCGGCTTGGTCTGGCTGCTGGTCGGAGCCGTTCTAGCCGGATGTGTGCAGGACTTTACCGTGCTGGTGGCTTCAGTCCGTCATCGCGGGCGTTCGCTGGCGGATGTGGCGCGCACCGAGATCAGTCCCTTCGCTGGGCTCGTTGCCATGATCGCGGTGCTCTTTATTCTTCTGGTCACGCTGGCCGGGCTTGGGATTGTTGTGGTCAATGCGCTTTCCAATAGCCCTTGGGGCGTCTTCACCATTGGCATGACCATCCCCATCGCAGTCATCATGGGATGGTGGATGTTCAAGAGCCATGCTGGGACAATCACCGTTACCGGCCCCAGCATCTTTGGCGTCGTTCTTCTCCTCGGCAGCGTGATCGCCGGACACTGGGTGGCTCAAACCGGAGCGGCGGCGGCGCTCACGTTCACGCCGCATCAGATCACCATTCTCATGGCAATTTACGGCTTGGTCGCATCGGTGCTTCCGGTTTGGCTGGTGCTGGAGCCGCGCGACTACCTCTCAACCTATGTGAAGCTGGGGACGATTGCGATTCTGGTCGTCGGTGTGTTCGTGGTTCATCCCAACATTCAGTTTCCGAACTTTACTTCGTTCGTGCATGGTGGCGGCCCGATCATCAAGGGAACTCTCTTCCCTTTTCTTTTTGTGACCATTGCCTGCGGCGCCATCTCCGGATTTCATTCGCTGGTGGCCTCGGGCACCACACCGAAGATGCTGGACAAGGAAACCGACGCGCGCTTCATCGGATACGGCGCGATGATCGCCGAGTCGCTGGTGGGCGTGCTGGCTCTGATTGCAGCCTGCTCGCTGTATCCGGGCGACTACTTTGCCATTAACTCGACGCCGCAAGTCTTCAGCCATCTGGGACTGCCCACGGTCAACCTGGACGTGTTCTCCCGCGAAGTTGGCGAGAAGCTGGCTGGACGCACGGGCGGCGCGGTCTCGCTGGCGGTCGGCATGGCACAGATTTTTCGCGGCATGCCGGGAATGGATCGGCTCATGGGTTACTGGTATCACTACGCGATCATGTTCGAAGCGCTATTTATCCTGACGACGGTGGACACGGGGACCCGTGTGGCCCGCTACGTTCTGCAGGAACTGATGGGAAAAGTGCACAAGCCCTTCGGCAACAGCGCTTGGCTGCCAGGAAATCTGATCACCAGCTTCTTCGTGGTGCTGGGCTGGGGATATCTGATTTACACGGGGAATATTTCGACAATCTGGCCGCTGTTCGGAACCGGCAACCAGTTGCTGGCGACCATCGCGCTGGCGGTGACGACGACTTTCCTGATCAACATGGGCAAACTGAAATATGCGTGGATCACGGCCATTCCGATGTGCTTCGTGGGCGTGACCACGCTGACGGCGGGAGCGCTCTCGATCAAGAACATTTTCTGGCCATTGACCTCGAGGCCCGGGCAGGTGTTTACCGGCTATCTAGATTCAGGGTTGATGGCCATCTTTATTGTGGGCGTGGTTCTGGTCGTATTCAGTGCAATACGGCGCTGGATCGCGGCGCTGAATGGCGCTCCTGCACCGCAGGAGGCCTTCGGTCCTCCGCTCACGGCTGGCGGCGAAGTGAAGATGGGTTGCTGCTAGCTGACTCAAATCAGAAAATCAAAGACACCGCGAAAGTGTCGTTCAAATCGGATACGACATTATTCCCCGCCGTCAGCGTCACAGCATGCTGGCCAAAGGGCAGAGTTACTGGGATCAATAGCGTGGGGAATGCGCGGTGCGTAGCAACGCCGTTGGACCAAATTTGCGCGGTTCCAATTTGCGCGCCGTCGAGTTGAACGTTCACCTGCAGCAAAACGTTGGCAGCCTGGCTCCAAACGCTGCCGGTCACGACCAATATCGCCGGACCGTCTGAGGGAGCGTTGAACACACCTTTAAGCGGCAGCGGGCCCACTTGATTGATAATCGGCAGAATCTGCATGGATGGATCCTCCAGTGGAATGAGTTACCAGACTGGGGCCCTAAGACAGCGAATTTTAACACGCGAAGGAAGAAGTATCATTGGTCGAGGAAATCGACAGCCGTGACCACACGTCAGCCTAAGGTTCTTCCTAAGGTTCTTCAACCCAAGACCACGAAGCTGGGACCATCCGCCGTTCAGATTTTCGCCGCCAACGAGCGCATGAACCAGATGCTAATCGAACATCTCAACCCCGCCGCCTGGACCGCCAAACCAACGACAGCGAAAACGACAGCCAAGCCGCCGGGCAACGTCCGCACCATCGCAGCGATCTTCACGCACATGCACAATGTCCGCACCAAGTGGATCCGGCTGACCGCACCACACCTGAAGGTTCCACCCCAACTCAACCGCACCCACTGCACGCCGCAGCAGGCCCGCGCAGGATTGGCCGAAAGCGCCGCTCGCTGCGCCGAGATGCTCGCCGAAGCGCTCGGCGACGAGGGCCGCATCCAGAAGTTTTGCCGGGACGGGTGGGCTAAGCCGTGGCCGGTTGGCCCGGAAATGCTGTGCTATATGCTCGCTCACGAAGCCCACCATCGCGGCCAGGTGTTGATGCTCGCGCATCAACTTGGATTCCCACTGCCGAAAGAAGTAATGTACGGGCTCTGGAACTGGGAAAAGCTCTGGAAAGATTGCGGGGCGCCCGCCGGCCCCGGCTGAGCGATCCCCTTCACCAACACAGAATAAACCAGAATGGTTTAGGCTGTGTTGGCACTGCTCAGGAGGAATTTTATGTGGATACGTTTCATCCTCGCATCGGCCGTCGTGCTGCTGATCTTGCCTGTCGCGGGCAACGTGGGAATCCCTCCAATCCTTGCACAAACCGCCCCTGTCATTCACACTTGCCGGCATCCCGACAACGGCGTCGAAGCCACGTACACGACCTCAGTCTTTGTGGCGTGTACCCCGAAGGCTGCCCAGTGTGCACAATTTGCCGCCCAATCCTTCAAGGCCCCACCAAATGTGCACTTCATTAAAGGCTTCGCAGATCCGTTCCTTAGGCCATGGGACTCGAGCGGCCTGCCGAATCGTTGTGACCCCAAGGGAAATGCGGATGTGCCGTGCTGGGCACAAACTGAGTTGGTGGTGTACAAGCGAGCGCCAAACCCGAAATGTCTGTGCGATTCGGACTAGACAGAGCAAAGTCCCGGCCCGGCCCAGAAGCCTTGATTTGCTTGGCGAATTTGGCTGCCCCCCAGGGATTCGAACCCCGATAACCTGCTCCAGAGGCAGGTGTCCTAGCCGTTGAACGAGGGGGCAGTGTATTTGAAGAGAACTGGTCGAACGAATTACCCTTTGATTTTATGGTGCGGCGCGGGCGCGGTCAACCGCGATCGGTTACGGGGGATGCAGTGTGCGGTTTAGGGAGATGAACATGTCTACATTGCTGGAGCGGGGCGGCGCGGCCACTCTCGACTGTGCCGAGATTTCGAGGCTGCCGTTGGAGCCGGAGCACTGTGCGCTGGTGGTGATCGATATCCAGGAGAAGCTGCTGCCGCCGATCTTTCAGAAAGAGCAGCTGGTGCGCAACGCGCAGCTGCTCATTCGTGCGGCTTCGATTCTGAAAATTCCCGCGCTCGTCAGCACGCAATATGCAAAGGGTCTGGGCGGTACGGTACCGGAGATCGCATCGTTATTATCGGGGACCGACGCCATTGATAAGACTCTGTTCTCATGTTTCGGGAGCGAGGCTTTTTGTTCGGCGCTGAAGCGGCTGCCAGGCATCCGCCGGACTCTTCTTTTGTGCGGCATGGAGAGCCACATCTGCGTCACGCAGACGGCGCTGGGTGCCCTGCGCGAGGGATATCTGGTGCATGTAGCGTCGGACGCGGTTAGCTCGCGCACCGAGTGGAACTGGAAGATCGGGCTGGAGCGCATGCGGGCCGCGGGTGCCGTGATCTCGTCGACCGAGATGATGATCTACGAACTGATGCGGGCCTCTTCGTCCGCGGCGTTCAAAGAATTATTACCGCATCTAAAAGGATAGTTTCCAGACGCCGAGAATCTGGCTATGATGGAGTAGGCGGGTTGCAATTTTGAGCTTTCTGCGCAAACTCGTTGCGTTTCTCTGCGTAGTGGCCATTGTCTGGGCCGCGATCACACCCACTTCCGGCCTTTTCTGGGCCGTTCTCGTTCCATTCCTTCTTCTTGTCTGGATTCTAGCCGTCACGCTCGACAAGCGGCGGCCAGCAGACGCTGCGATTCCACGCCGTTCTTTCTTTCCAATTCTTGGTCCTCGCGCACCTCCAGCGTGACCTCTCTGATCTGAACAAGCCTTATCGATAACGCGGCGCTGAAGCGCCGCTCTTCCACCGGAGCGCCATGCGTGTAGTACTCATGCGTGTGCTGGAGGCTCGGTCGAAAGAACGTGGAGGGACCATGTCTATCAAGAGTCGGCTACGCACGTTATTGCTGTGCCTGCCTCTTCTGCTCGGAGCTTTCGCCGGGATGCCCATGCGCCCCGAAGAGATCGAGGAACTGATGCATAGCATGAACGAACAGAAAATCAGTTACGTCGTGCAGGCAGAGGGCAAGAATGGCGATCCCGAAATGCCCAAGCTGCCCGAACTTCCGAAGTTACCTGAGCAGGAGCCTTGACGCTTACTCCTTTTTCTTGACCCGCACCACCGTAATCTTGGCGAAGCCCTCCTCGAATGACGGCGGCTTCAGCTTGGCCGCCATGCGCCGCATTACGTCTTCGGGGACGACGCGGTCGCGGCGCTGGTGGCGCTCGACGCAGACTTCCAGAGGAACGTCAAAGAACACCGCCTGGACTTCGTAGTGGTAATCCTTGGCGAGCTTGATCCAGTGCTGGCGCTCCTGCGGCGTCAGGTTGGTCGCGTCCACATAGTTCATCGGACGCTTGGCGATCAGGCGGGCCTTGAGCATGGCGCGCAGGTTGGAGAAGACGAGATCCTGAAAGCGCTGCTCGCGGACGTCGTCGAACAAGATTGCGCGCATCATGTCGCTGGAAAGCGGCGTGACGCTATGACGCTTAAACCAAGTGCTCTTGCCGGAGCCGGGTAGGCCGATCGCAAGAACCACGATTCCTTTGGGCGGGCGAGCTGGAGCCGCGGGCACTGCAACGGGAATCTCGGAGGCTTGCGGTTCTGCCGCTTCAGGCTCGGACTCGGCGGATTCGGGCGCCACCTCTTCGGCTCCGCCAACAGGAATGACCGGAATTTTGCCTTTGGCCGCTGCCGGCGTGAAAGCTTGCGCGACGGCTTGTTCCCGACCGCGTCCTGCTCCTCCGCGTCCACGGCCTCCGCGGCGGCGGCGACGGCCGCGCTGCGCATCTGCCTCGGACGGCTGACCTTCCGGGGAAGGCATGCTGTCGGGCGGGAGGGCTTCCTCGCCGCGATTCTCTTCGATCTCAGGGTCGCTGACCGCTAGCTTCTCTGGCCGGCTTTTCGGGGAATCTGTGACGCCAGGTTCGTCCGGTGTCTGCCCAGCTTCAAAATATGCCGGCTGCAATGGGGGAGGGGCTGGCTGACTCTCAGAACCAGCGGGTTTCTTTTTGCGACGCTGCATGCGGTCGCGCATCCATTTACGCATGTTCAGGCTTATAACAGAGATGGCGCAGGCGGAGCAATCGGCCGCCACGCCGTGCGAACCATAGATGACAGGTGAGAGGAAGCATGCCAAACCAGATTCCAGCGCCGATTCAAGGACAGAAATACATCTCGCTGACCACATTTCGCAAGAGCGGAGTGGGCGTTGCGACTCCCGTGTGGTTTGGAGAAGAGGGCGGCAAGCTCTACGTGATGACGCGCGGCGATATGGGCAAGTCGAAGCGCATTCGGAATAATCCGCAGGTGAAGGTAGCGCTGTGCACGATGCGCGGCAAGGTTACGGGGCCGGAGTTCGCGGCCACGGCGCGTATTTTGCCGCCGGAGGAGCATGCGCGAGCGCGGCAGGCGATCAATCGGAAATATTGGATGGCACGGCTTCCGCTGATCTGGGCGCGCACGGATACGTATTTCGAAATCAGTTTCTCCTGACCTACCACTCGCCGGT
>Ga0209698_10003613_pt1 | contig 17121 bp, 11 predicted proteins | sample LitLauG_LLR_2012_FD_187203 | JGI IMG/M metagenome (GOLD analysis project Ga0209698, IMG submission 187203) | Freshwater sediment microbial communities from Pennsylvania, USA - Little Laurel Run_MetaG_LLR_2012 (SPAdes) (version 2) | ecosystem: Environmental > Aquatic > Freshwater > Creek >...
CGATTTTCAATCGCGCGATCGACCCGCGTAGAAGCGTAGGAATGTAGGGATGCCCATGCCTCTTCACCTCGTATGCGGTCTTACCAATCCCGTTGTTGGGGCCGGTACCTTCGCCTTTGGCCGAAGCAATAAGCAACTCGTCGCCATGCACGGCCAGAGCACTCGGATACCAATCCGTTGGAATGAAACCTATCGCCAGGCGAGTATTTTCGTAAAGGCCGGGCGAGTTGCTCGAGGTGTCGAAGATGGCAATCGCATCGAGCGAGGAATCGGCCACAAATAGGCGCTTACCGTCAAATGAAAGCGCAAGAGCAGTTGGATAGGTTCCGGAGTATTTCTGGGGTGGCACTGTTTCAAAGGACGTCTCGGATACTTTTCCGTCGACTGTCGTTATCGCAGCCACGTCATCAAAGTTCGACAGAGCCACGTAGAGAATCATTTCATCGGGGCTCAGCAGCATTGCTGTTGGATGTGTACCCGGATCAAGGGTATCTTTCGGCTTCTTCAAATCGATCCACCGAACAACCTTGCCATTCGCCAAATCCAGTTCCGCTACCTGAGATGCATTCCACAAACTGCACCAAGCCCGCTTGCCGTCACGCGTCGCAACGCACGTATACGGATACGACGACGGCACCAGATTGCTAGTGCTCAGGTCAAAACTGTGCAGCATTTTCCCGGTTGCCGCAGCCAGTAGCACGACGTTGTCCGCATAGTTATTGGCGACAAGCAACTGGTCCTGGCCATGATTGCCAATCACCGCCAGCCCCGCCGGATACGGAATCGCCGTATGCGGCGCGGTCTTGCGCAGTCCGATGGCAACTTTCTTACCCGCCGCCAGCGGCTGCGGCGCAATTGAAATAAATCTCTCGGGCGCGACTTTCCCTTCCGCAAACTTGTACACCGCGATCCCGTTTCCAAGATCCGGTGCAGTCGCGCCAGTTGGGTCAGAAATTGATCCCACCGATGCATACAAGTGCTTGCCGTCAGATCCAAATGCCAACCCAACAAAGTAACTCTGCTTGCCCTCGGTGCCGAATCTCGCGTCAGGAAAATCCGCAATCTGGTTCGACTTCAGATCGAGCACGGAAATCGACTGGTGCGCTAGCGTCTCCTGCGTTCCGTAACCGTAGTTCAACGTCGCAGCGTAGCGGCCATCGGGACTCACCACCATCGTCCCCGGAAAACTGTTTGTGGTTCCAACGCGCCCGGGCGCTGGCGCGGACAGCATCTTGCTGGTCGGCAGCATGATCGGAGGCCGATCGCTCGAAGCCGTTTGCGCGCCAGCCGCAACAGTCATAGCCAGCAGGAACCCACAAGAAAAATGCGGACGAAGATTCACAGCTGCCTCCGGAATGAGACTGGGTCAGAATGAAAAGTGAAGATGAGCGTAGAGCAACACTGGCCGGATGGTCAAAACCTGTCTGACCTGCGCCCCGGGAAGGGCCCGAGTTCTACTCGTGCCACTCTAAAGTCCCTGCGCCTTCGCCGGGCGTTCCGATTCCGCCGCCTGCTGGCCCTCGTACTCATGAACGTTGTGGCGAACATCGGAGCCTTGCACCCAGAAGATGACGTCCTCAGCGATATTCGTGGCGTGGTCAGCGACGCGCTCCAGATTGCGGGCTACCAGCAGCGCATCCAGAGCCTGCCGCACAACCTCCGGACGCTCATTCATGGTCTTGACCAGTTGAATGAACGCGTCATCGCGCATGCGGTCGATCACGCTATCCATTTCTAGAACCGCCTGGGCAAGTTCGACTTTGCCCTCGATGAAGGATTCAAGCGCCCGGCGCACCATGGCACTCACAGCCGCTCCCATGCGTTGAATGTCGATCGGAAGATCGGCCGCGGGAAGTTCGACCATATCCATCACGCGCTCAGCGATGTTGACGGCCTGATCGCCGACGCGCTCCAGATCGGAATTAATCTTGGTAACTGCAAGGATGAAGCGCAGGTCTACCGCCATCGGCTGTTGCATGGCGAGCAGGTCGAACGCGGCTTCATCAATTTCGCGTTCGGCCATGTTGATCAGGCTCTCGCCCTCAAGCACCATCTGGCAGCGGACCAGGTCGCGCTCCACGTACCCTTGGCGTGCGCGATCAACTGCCTGCTCCGCCAGACCGCCCATGCGAAGCAACCGTTGCCGCAGATCATCCAGTCCTTGTTGAAAGCGCGTGCGCATCGTCCGAACCTTCCTATAATCTAACCTATCCGAACCTGCCTGTGATGTAATCTTCCGTCTTTTTGTCGGAAGGCTTGGTGAAAATCTTCTCGGTTTTATCGAACTCGATCAGCTTGCCCAGCAGGAAAAAGCCGGTAAACTCCGCCACACGCGCCGCCTGCTGCATGTTGTGGGTGACAATCACGATCGTATATTTCTCTTTCAGTTGAAAGATCAGCTCTTCGATTTTCCCGGTCGAGATCGGATCGAGAGCCGAGCAGGGCTCGTCCATCAACAGCACTTCCGGTTCGACTGCCAGCGCGCGGGCGATGCACAGGCGCTGCTGCTGTCCGCCGGAAAGGCTGGCCCCGGACTTCTTGTGCACCGTGTCTTTGACTTCATCCCACAGCGCGGAAACCTTCAGCGAGTGCTCGACAATCTCACCCAGCTTGCGGCGGTCGCTGTATCCATTCAACTTCAATCCCGCTGCCACGTTGTCAAAGATCGACATGGTGGGGAACGGATTCGCCTTCTGAAACACCATGCCGACGCGCCGCCTCAGTTGCGTCGCCGAGGTGCCGTTGTAGGCGTCGATCTGGCCAATCTGAACCTTCCCCGTCACCCGCGCTTCGGGAATGGTCTCATGCATGCGATTCAGGCAGCGGATAAACGTCGACTTCCCGCAGCCCGAGGGGCCGATCAGCGCCGTAGCGTGATTCGCCGCCACCTTCAGATTAATATCGTAAAGGGCCTGGCCTTTGCCGTACCAGGCATTCAGGTTCTCTACGTCAATTCCAACGCCCATAAACTAAGCTCCAAAACTTCCGCGACGCACCACGTAGCGGACGGCCGCAACCGCGCCAACAATAAGAACGATGAGCACCAGCGATCCCGCCCACGCCAGACGATGCCACTCGTCGTAGGGCGAAATCGCATACACGTAGATTTGCAGCGGCAGAGCGGACGTCGGCTGGTTGGGCTGCAGGTTCCAGAATTGATTGCCGAATGCGGTGAACAGCAGCGGCGCCGTCTCGCCCGCCACGCGCGCGAACGCCAGCATGATGCCGGTAATCACTCCCGAAGTAGCCGTGCGCAGGACGATGGACAAAGTGGTGCGCCAACGCGGCACGCCCAATCCGTAAGCTGCCTCCCGCAACGCCTGCGGTACCAGCAGCAGCATTTCCTCGGTAGTTCGGGAGATGGTTGGAACCATCATAATGGCCAGCGCCACCCCGCCAGCCAGCGCGGAGAAGTGCTTCTGATAAAGCACCACAATCGCGTAAGCCACAATGCCGATCACGATCGACGGAACGCCGTTCAGTACATCGGCCGTAAACCGAATCGCACTGCCTAAGCGATTGCGGCCAAACTCCGCCAAATAGATTCCCGCGCCGACTCCAAACGGTACGCCGATAATGCTGGCGATCCCCAGGATCAGCACCGATCCCACGATCGCGTTTGCCATGCCCCCGCCGGATTCGCCCACTGGCTTGGGCAGTTGCGTCAAGAACGCCCAGTTGATCGAGCCCACGCCGCGATACACCAGGTACCCGAAGATGGCAATCAGCGGAGCCAGAACAATCACAACCGTAGCCACCGCAAGCCCCGTCATGGTGTGGTCGACCACACGGCGGCGCAGACTGATCGGCGGGACTTGGTTCAGCGCGATGGCGGCGGCGTTATCAGGCATTGCCCCTCGCAGGCTGACCGCGGGTGACGGTCCACACTAGTAATTGCGCCAGCGCATTCACAAGAATCGTAACCAGGAATAGCGCCAGCCCGATCTCGACGAGGGCGGAAAGATACGTGTCGCCCGTGGCTTCGGTGAACTCGTTGGCCAGCACACTGGCCATGGTGTATCCGGGCGCGAACAGAGACTTCGCGATCTCCGGCCGGTTCCCGATCACCATGGTGACGGCCATAGTCTCGCCTAGAGCTCGGCCGAGGCCAAGAATGATCCCGCCCACGATTCCCGCCCGGGCATTGCGCAACACGGCTACCCGGATCATCTCCCAGCGCGTAGCGCCTAACGCCAACGCAGCTTCGCGTTGGTGCTGCGGGACAACCATGAGCACTTCGCGCGTGATGGACGAAATGATCGGGATGATCATGATCGCCATGATGATCCCGGCGGCCAGCATCGAGTACCCGTAGAAGGGCCCACTGAAGAGCGGAGTCCAGCCCAGCGTTTTCGTCAGCACGGGCGCAACGTACTGGGTCAGGAGCGGAACCATCACGAAGATCGCCCAAAGCCCGTAGATCACGCTGGGGATCGCCGCCAGCAATTCGACAAAGAAGGAAAGCGGCCCCCGCAACGCCTTAGGACACATTTCGGTGGTAAACACCGCCACGCCTACTGCCAGCGGAACCGCAATGATCAGCGCGAGCAAGGACGAAACGAGGGTTCCGAAGATGAACGGACGAGCCCCGAACTGCTCGTTGACGGGGTCCCACTCCTGGCTGGCAAAAAACTTGAACCCGAAGGCGTGCCACGACAAACTCGACCGCGCCGTCAGTTCGTAGACAATGAGGAGTAGGACGCCAAGAACCGCCAGGCCGCAGGCGGTCATCGCATAATAAAAGACGCGATCGGGCAGTTCGCCCGAGGAGGCGCGAAGCAGCAGTCCAGCCTGCTCTGCCGGCACGGAACTAACTTTCTCTCCTGCAACAGGTTGCGGACCGGGCATATCAGGCCGTCGAAAGGCAGGATTGGCCATTCCCCTTCACCGTAGCAAAGGCTTGTTACAACGATGTTAAAAAAAGCCCGTTTGTGAAGCGCCACAGTAGCACAGGAACCGCTTTCCTCGACAAAGTGAACGATTCTGCAACGCTCTCCGGTGACGATCGATGCGACTGCATGTAAACTGTGAGGCTTCTCCCATGCCCACATTCGCCGCGGTCGATATCGGCTCCAACTCCGTACGCCTGAAAATCGCCCGGCTGCAAGCTGGACGCCTGCGGCCCCTGCTTGAAGATCGCGAAGTCACGCGCCTCGGCGAGGGCGTTTTTCGCTCGGGATTCCTCACTCCCGAATCGATGGCGGAAACGGTGAAGGTGCTGCGCCGTTTTCATCGCGCCACGCAGCAGATTGTCACCGACACCGTGCGCGTGGTGGCGACCAGTGCGATGCGCGATGCCCGCAACTCCCAGGCCTTTCTGGAGTGGGTGCGATCGGCTACGGGCTGGCGAGTCGAAATCATCTCCGGGGTGGAAGAAGCCCGGCTCATCCATCTCGGCCTCATCTCCAGTCCACGCACCGATTACTCGCCCACACTCATGATCGACCTCGGCGGCGGAAGCTGCGAGTTAACAGTCTCGCAGCGCGGGCACATTCGCGACGCAGTCAGCCTGCCATTAGGCGCAGTGCGTCTTACCGACGAGTTCTTGCCCCACGATCCTCCCCGCAAAGGCGAACTGAAGCGGCTGCGAGGCTTCATCGCCCGCGAGATAAACCGGGTTGCGGTTCGCATTGCGGGAGCACGGATCCAGAATGTGATCGCGACCTCAGGCACAGCCGCGGCGCTGGCTGCGGTCGCAATCCATATGCGCCGCGGCGGCAGTCGCGAGCGGCCCCTCGTCACCAAGGCGGAGATGGCGCGCACCGCCAAGCGTCTCGCCCGGCTTCCGCTGGAGGAACGCCGCAACATCGAAGGCATCGGTCCGCGGCGGGCGGAAATTATCGTGGCCGGCGCGATCGTTTATCACGAACTTCTCGACCGCTTTCATCTGCAGTGCTTTCGCTATTCCCCGCTCGGATTGCGCGACGGCATTCTCGCCCAGATGGCCGCCGACTACGACCGCACCACCCGCTCCGGCAGACAGATTGAATCAGAACGCTGGGAATCCATACTAAAAGCGGTGGACCACTACCACATCGACCGCAAGCATGCCTTGGACGTGCGCGAGTCCGCCATGTTCCTGTTCTCCGCGCTGCGCTCCGTTCACCGCCTGCCTCCCGAGTACCGCGAGTGGCTCTCAGCCGCTGCGATGCTGTATGAGGTCGGCGATTACGTGAATCGCAATGGGCATCACCGGCACACGCACTACATCATTTCGAACTCTGAGATCCTGGGTTACACGCCGCAGCAGCGGCGCCTGATCGCCGCCATCGCGCGTTACTTGGGGAAATCGCGTCCCGTCGCCGACGATGGCGCCATGAAACTCATCGACGCTGCCGACCGGCCTGATGTGCAGAAGGCGATCATCCTGCTGCGCCTGGCTCGCGCCTTGAACCTGGGCCGCAGCCGGGCAGTGCAAAGGATTCGCATCGGGCTGCGCTCGCCCGACGTGAGGCTCACGCTCGTTCCCCGCCGGCGCATGGGAGTGGACCTGGAACTCTGGGCAATCGAAAAAGATTGCACTTACTTCCGCGAGGTTTTCGGGCGGGAACTTTCGACGGCAGTTTCGTAGAGCGTGCGCACCAGCTTCGGAGTGAGGCACCACTGCAGAGTGCCCGTGGTTCGCCGCATCTCCACCTTGGCGACCGATCCCTTCTTCAATTCGAGTGAAGCTTCGCAGCCGGAGTCGCTGATCACCGATCCTAGAAATTGGCTCAGGTTGGGATTGTGTCCCACCACCATGATCGCTTCCTGCCGCGCGTACTTGTCGAGCAACTTGCGGAAGTCGGCCAGGCCCGCCTCGGGGCGCAGCCCTGCATCCATCAGCAATTTGCCTTCATAGCCCAGTTCGTTTCCAACCAGCACGGCGGTCTGGGTGCAGCGCTTGAGCGGGCTGGAGATAATCGTATCTACCTGAACCTGCAGCGCAGCCAGCGCGCGACCCACATAACCGCACTGCTCAATTCCCTCTTTGTCGAGGGCGCGCTTTTCGTCACTCTTCGGGTTCGGAACATGCACGCCAGCACTGGCGTGACGCAGAAAATAAAGGATCATTGCAGCTTATCGCTCCCTGCTGACAGCAACTCTACTCTTACGGGCAGCTGTTCTGCGCTTGCGCACCGGAATTGACACCGGCGGCACGACCGGCGCCTTTCCCTCGGCCACACCGATCAGGAAATTCTGCGAGCAGAAGGCGGAGGAACCAGACGGTGGCCGTCCATTCCGCTTGCCATGCGGCGACTGCCACGCGCGGATGTAAGTCGTATCCGGCAACAGAACTCTCGCCTTTCGATTGTCGGCGAGATAGGCATTGAGAATCTCGTGCCGCACCCGGTCTCGCAGCATTTCATCGCGTAGCGGAACCAGGACCTCCACCCGCTCATAGAGATTGCGCGGCATCCAGTCGGCGCTGCCCATGTAAATTTCTTCTTCGCCACCATTGCCAAAATAGTAGATGCGGCTGTGCTCCAGAAAGCGGCCCACGATGCTGCGCACGCGAATGTTGTCGCTCACGCCCCGAACTCCAGGGCGGAGCGCGCAGATGCCGCGCACGATCAAGTCGATCTGCACTCCCGCCTGCGACGCGCGATAAAGCGCCTGCACCACGCTCTGATCGAGCAGGGCGTTCATCTTCGCGATAATCCGCGCCTCTTTCCCCTCGCGCGCGTGCTCGGCCTCGCGGTCAATCAACGCGATAATCTTCTCGGCCAGATCGAGCGGCGCCACCAGAAGCGGCTCGTAGCTGGGATTCTCGGCATATGCGGTCAGAAAGCTGAACACATCGTGCACCGCGCGCGTGATTTCCGGATTCGCCGTAAACAGGCTCAAATCGGTATAAATTCGCGCTGTCGTCGCGTTGTAGTTTCCGGTTCCAATGTGCGCGTAGCTGCGCGTCATGCCGTCGGGATCGCGCCGCACCAGCAGCGACAGCTTGCAATGTGTTTTCAGCCCGACCAGACCATGGAATACCTGCACCCCGGCATCTTCCATATCGCGCGCCCAGCGGATATTCGACGCCTCATCAAATCGCGCCTTCAGCTCCACCACCGCCGTGACTTCCTTGCGCGACGCCGCATCCATGAGCGACGGCACAATCAGCGAATGCTCGCTGGTGCGATACAAGGTCTGCTTGATGGAAAGAACCTTGTCATCTTCCGCCGCCGACTCGATGAACGACACCACCGCGTCATAAGAGTCGTAGGGATGATGCAGCAGAATATCGTGCTGCCGAAGTTCTTCGAAAAGATCCTTCGACTTCGCCGTCAGCCGCAGTTCCCGTGGGGTAAAAGCGCGGTATTTCAGTTCGGGACGCTCGGCCTGATCGTAGATATTGAACAAGCGCGAGAGATTGACTGGCCCATTCACCGGGAACACCTGCCAGGGGTCGAGCTCAAAAACGGAGCGCAGACGATCGATGATCTCAGGATCGGCGTCGGCTTCAATCTCCATGCGGACGGCATCGCCCTTGCGCCGGTTGTGCAACTCGGTGCGGACCGACTCCAGCAGGCTGCGGGCTTCCTCTTCTGCCAGATAAAGATTGCTGTTGCGCGTCACCCGGAAGGGCGCGGAGGAAACGATGTCGTAGCCGTGATACATCTTCACCGCGTGGTGCGCGACCAGATCCGCCAGAAAAATGAAGTCCGTCGTTCCCTCAGAAGGCAACCGGACCAGCCGTGGCAGAACTCGCGGCACCGACACCACCCCGGTATAGGTCAGCGCCGACCGCCGTCTCCGCCGCAAGAGAAATCCCAGGCAGAGCGCCTTGTTGATGACACGCGGAAAAGGATGCGCCGGATCGACCGTGACCGGCGTCAGCAGCGGATCCAGTTCGCGCTCGCAGTATTCGTCCACGAATCGCAGGCCGGCGGCGTTCAGATCGTCCAGCCCCAGCACGCGAATCCCTTTTTCGGCCATCGCAGGACGCAAGCGCGCATTCCAGCAGTCGTACTGGTCCGCCACGAATTCGTGCGCCAGCTTGGCGAGTGCGTCCCGCTTCTCCGTCAGCTTCAAACCGTCGGGTCCGGCCTCGTTGTAGCCGTCCTCGATCTGCTGCATCATCCCGGCGACGCGCACTTCAAAGAATTCGTCGAGATTGCTCGCCGAAATGGCCAGAAACTTTACCCGCTCGAGAAGAGGATTGCCCTCGTCCTCGGCCTCTTCCAGCACGCGCCGGTTAAACGCGAGCCAGGAGACGTCACGGTTGATAAAGTATCCGGGATTGTCCAGCGAGATTCGAGCCATATCAAGCGCCCAGTCGGTTGTGGGCCGTGTCGTTCCCCTGCTTTCCACTCTAAAACTGGAATGGTCGCACCTGGTACACGGCGGGCCGCAGAACCCACGGGAAGCATAGTATAGACCATCGGGAAGCTTGCCGCTGCGCGACGACTAAGCCGTGTCTATAGCCTCTCGCGCCCAAAATAAATCGGCGCCCGGACAGGCTTTTTGTCCGTGCGCCGAATTCTTGCGTCTTCCATCCGGCCACATTCTTCGTGGCCGGTTGATCAGGCTGGTTACGGCAGGTAGTAACGGAATGAAGTAAAGATCATTCCATCCACTCCGTGCGGCTCCAATCCGTGCGAGTCCGCCCAGGTGCTGCGATTGATGTAGGAGAACTGCGGGCCCCACTGAATACGCCCCTTCGGTCCGTTGTAGAAGCGGTACCAGAAGCCAACTGTTCCCTCGGTGATGACGCGCGTGTCAGCCGTGCAAGTGCTCGGCGAACCCGGCCCGAATCCACCGCTTCCCGGAATCACTTCCGCATAGCAGGTTGCATTGCTGATGTTGAAGTTTCCGTAGCCGACGTTCTTGCCACTGACGGGGTCGAGATAAGCCTGACGGCCCGCGTACTCCGAGCCCGCGTTTAGGTAGACATCCAGCTTAGGACCATGCCATTCCAGCGTGGCCAAGCCCTGATAGCTGCGAATCAGTGCCAGCGATCCATCTCCGTGCGTGGCTGCATCCGGCAAGCCAGAGGTGCCGTAGCGCCCGACTCCCTGCCCGGCCAGTCCGTGAACTCCGAAGTCGAGATGCTTGTTGGCGAACGACCAGCGCAGGTTCGCGCCGATGCCGCCGCCGTTCTTGGAATTATTCAGAGCTCCCAGAGCGCTCGGCCCGGTCCCTCCGTTGCAGGCAGTTGTCAACGACACCTCAGCGCAGGGGAATATCCGATCCCGGAAGCGGCTATAGATTCCAAACACTTCATAGTGTCCGAAGCCCGGCTCGAAGGCCAGCTTGGCGATAACGTCAAGCGAGGGGTTGAACGAGTAGTTCGCCTGGTTGTTGAACAAGCCGCCCGTAACACCCGCCTGACCGACGATGAAATTGGTTTGGCCGCCATGCGAAGTGAGCGTAGCCGACGCGTCTTCCGCCGATACGCCGAACCACACGCGGTTGTTGAAGTTCTTGGTCACGCGGAAGCCGTATTGCCGCGCCCAGCTGAAGCCGACGGTGTACTGCGGATCGATGGTCATCGGCAGCGCTTCCGCGCGGTTGTCCAAGCCCTTCCTTGTTTCCGTCACCAGACTCCACATTTGCCCGCCGGTCACGGTCCAGCCGCTGTCAAACGCAGCTTGGCCCCAGGCCTGGCGTTGCCGGAAGGTGTAGCTGTTGCTCTGGTTGTTGTTGGAGGTAACGCCCGCCGACAAAAAGTCGCCTTCCACATAACCGGCCAGCTTCACATCCTTCAGCCGGCCTTCCGCCAACATCGAGATACGCGACTGGCGGCCGGAACCGAAGAACTCCGAAAGCCGGCTCTGCGAGGCAAAGGGCAGCGGCACAGTGTTGAGCGGCGTGTTGATGTCCCCGCCAAGAGCTCTGGAGCGCCGTACCGTTTCAGCGGCCAGGAAGCCGCCCGGGGTGATGGTGATCCCTTTGACGCGGATTGCCGTCGGGGGATCCGAGATCGTCTTCTGCGTCTCCTGCAGTGTTTGGACGGTGCTGATCATACCCGTCTTCAGATCGGTTACGTCACCCTTGAGGGCGGTAACCGTTTGCTGGTCCTGTGTCGCCGTGGCCTGCGCCGCGTCTGCCTTGCCGGCAGCATCGGTGGCCGCGGACTGCGCCTGTTGCACCGCCTGATCTTTGCGGTGCAATTCATCGCGCAGCTCCTGGATCTGCTGTTGCTGCTGGGTCAATGCCGCTTGCTGAGCGGCGATCGCATCTTTCAACGCCTGGACGTCAGCCGCCGACACCGCCGGCGCTTTCGCCTTTTTTGGTTTAGACGGGGTGCTGGTCTGAGCAACCAGGGCTGTCGCCATGAGAACAATGACACACACTCTCCATGCAGACTTCATGAGTCTCTCCTTTTCGACCTATAAAAAAATGGAACTCCCGGGAATCTAGTTGACTTGCTTGATAGCAACTTTCACCTTCGCCGCCACATTATCGGGCAAAGGGGCGTAGGCCAGCGCGGACGTCATTTTCTGTCCGTCGGTAACCATCCAGTTCAGGAAATCGTTCAGTATTTTGCCTTTGGCGGAGTCTTTCGCTTTTTGCGGAATCAGCAGCCAGGTAAAGCTGGAAATCGGGTAAGCATCCTTACCGGGCGCATTGGTGATCGACACGCGGAAATCCGCGGGCATCTTCGGTGCCGAAGCCGCCGCCGCGGTCACACTTTCCAGCGATGCCTTCATGAAAATTCCGGACGAATTCCTGACGCTGCCGTAGGGAATCTTGTTCTGAACGGCATAGATCAACTCCACATAGCCGATCGAACCGGGCAACTGCCGAATGGAGCCGGCAACGCCCTCATTTCCTTTTCCGCCCAGCCCTTTCGGCCATTTCACAGAAGTTCCGCTACCCACTTGCCCCTTCCACTCGGGACTAATTTTGGAAAGGTAGTCGGTCCAGATGAAGGTCGTCCCGCTGCCATCGGAGCGGTGCACGACAACGATGTCCTGATTGGGAAACTTGATGTCCGGATTGGCGCTCGTGATCGCCTTGTCATTCCAGTTTGTGATCGTGCCCAGGAAGATGCCAGCCAGAATGTCGGGGGTGAACTTCACTTCACCGCTGACTCCCGGGATGTTGTAGGCAGGGACATCCGCGCCCAGCACGGTTGGAATATTCAGCACCTTGGTCTTCAGCTTGCCTTCGGCCTCTTGCAGTTGAGCATCGGTCATCGGCATGTCGCTGGCGCCAAAGTCTACGGTTCCTTCCGTGACCTGGCGGATTCCTCCACCGCTGCCAATGGATTGATAGTTAACTTCCACATCGGAATGAACGGTGTGATATTCGCTAAACCACTTTGAGTAGACTGGATATGGGAAGGTTGCGCCTGCTCCATTCAGCTTGGTCTGTCCGAATAGGGGCAAGGCTAAGAGGGCACACAGCACCAGCAGCACATATTTGCGCATGATAAGAGTATTCCTCCTATTGGTAGATATCCCCGTTCTATCGGCGAAGTGTTACAGGACGGTTACAACTGAGTGAATTTCTAATGAATGCGTCCTAACAGCCAACGAAATGATTGACTTAGAGATTGGGGGCTCTAGCGTCCGCTTTGCAGCCGGCTAATCTCGCGGGGGAACAGGGTGTTGCCCGGAAACTGATCGTGCAACCCGGTGAGGAGTGCCAGAGCCCGAGGCTTGTCCTTTTCGCGCACGTACGCAATCGCCAGCAGAATGCGCGCAAAGGGCGCGAGATAGTGGCCATGGTCGGCCGTAGTCTGAAGATCGGCGATCCCGCCCTGCTTATCGGAGGGCAATCCACCCAATGAAAGAATCCAGCGCACCGGCGCGGCCATGCTGCCGATGATGTACTTGCTGAATCCTGTGGCCAGCAGCGCGTCATAGCAGTCATGGCAAACCGCCAGCAACTGCTGCCCTGAGGCCGATGCCTCTTTGGTGAAACGCAGAGACGCGAAATTTCTCTTTTCAATGAGCGCGGCGTAATCCGCTTGCAATCCTGCGCACAACGTCATCGCGAACAGGCCATCGCGATCCTGGGGGTTTTTCACCAGCCGCACATGCGCCAGTCTCTCGGCGTGGCCGATCGCAGCCTGGAAGCGGTCGTGCAGCGCAGGATCGGGCGCCAGCTTTGGCCTGTCCGCGAATGCCTTGTCGTTCTCATAAAACTGAGCTTCGAGAACTCCCAGCCGGTTGAACTCAGAGAACAACAACCCCGCGGCTTCGCTCACCGGGCCGACCGGATCATCCGGATGCTGCTGCTGCCACGCCGCGAAATCCTTCTGTGCGCCGGCAAAATCAAGGTTATAAAGTCCTGTGAAGCCACGATCCAGCGGTGACGTTCCCCCTCTCCCGGGAATGTCCTCTGCGCTCGCGCGGGGGCACAACACGATGCATAGACACAGCGCTGCCACCGTCGTCACCAGTCCTGAGTTTTGTGCTTTAGCCATGTTGCCGTCTTGATGGTCTATTATCGTTGAACCATTCCGGGATGTAATCTGCATCTTTATCGGGACCTTGACTATCTGATGACTTCGGTGCCCCAACGAGTTTTCTGTTGTGTCAAACCTTTGTCAATTTCGCCGGCGCGAGAGCGCCTCCGGCTGTAGAAGCGAGATCGCATGACTGATTCACCCAGGAAGTATGCGCCCGGCTGGCCCGGAATCCCTCCCCGCTGGACCTCAAGCGCCAAGACCGGCGTCGGCACAGCGCTCAATCAGCACAGCAAAGTCTGGTTCACGATCAGCCACGGCATTCTCAACGAAGTCTATTTTCCCCGCGTCGACCAGGCCTGCACTCGCGATCTGGGATTCATGGTGACCGATGGCCGCGAATTTTTCTCGGAAGAGAAGCGCAACTGCGATTTCGAAAACCATCCCATCGAGCCGGGAATTCCTGCCTACCGGTTGCTCAACACCTGCCACAGCGGGCGCTACCGCATTCACAAGGAAGTCCTGACTGATCCCTACCGCAGCGTAGTTCTCCAGAAGATACGCTTCGAGCCGCTTCAGGGCGAGCTTTCCGACTATCACCTCTACGCCCTGCTGTCGCCGCATCTGGCCAACTGCGGATACGGCAACACCGGCTGGATGGGCGACTACAAGGGACTGCCTGCGTTCTTCGCCGAGCACGATGGCGCCACTCTGGGCCTGGCATCGTCCGCGCCGTGGAAGAAAATGTCGGTAGGATTCGTCGGCGTTTCCGACGGCTGGCAGGATATTTCGAAGCACTTCCAGATGCAGTGGGAGTACGACCGCGCCGAAAACGGCAACATCGCCTTCACCGGCGAAATCGATCTCGCAGCCTGCAACGGCGAATTCGTGCTGGCCCTCGGCTTCGGACACCTCTGGAGCGAGGCCGGCCAGCAAGTACGCTCTGCCCTGTTGGAAGACTATTCCGATACCCGGCAACATTACGTTTCGCAGTGGAGCAACTGGCAAAAAACCCTGCTTCCCCTCGATCAACCCGAGCGCCAGTGGGATCTCTATCGCGCATCGACTATGGTGCTGCGAGCTCATGAGTCCAAGGATTTTCTCGGCGGCATCATTGCCAGCCTGTCCATTCCCTGGGGATTCAACAAAGGCGACGAAGATCTCGGCGGCTACCACCTGGTCTGGCCGCGCGATCTGGTCGAAACTGCAGGCGCGCTGCTGGCAGCCGGAGCGGTCAGCGACTCGGTACGCGTATTGCGCTATTTGGAGGCCACGCAGGAGTCCGCAGGCAACTGGGCGCAAAATCTCTGGCTCGACGGACGCCCCTACTGGAGCGGCATTCAGATGGACGAGACCGCATTCCCCATCCTGCTGCTCGATCTCATCCGCCGCCAGGCTCCGGAGCAACTCGGCACACTCGACCGCTGGTGGCCCATGGTGCGCAATGCCGCCAGCTTTATTATCCGTAACGGCCCGGTTACGCAACAGGATCGCTGGGAAGAAGATGCCGGCTATTCCCCATTCACACTCGCCGCGGAAATTTCCGGACTGCTGGCCGCAGCTGACATCGCCGATCTCACCGGACATAGCGGCGAAGCACAGATATTGCGCGACACAGCCGACGCCTGGAACGACAACATCGAACGCTGGACCTACGCGACCGGCGGCGATCTCTCGCAGCAACTCGGCATCGAAGGCTACTACGTGCGCATCTCGCCGCCCGACACAACCGACGGCGCCGCCTCGCCCACGCAGGGTTTCGTTCCTATCAAGAATCGACCCCCCGGTCAGGACGGGGGGCAGGATGGCGATCGTGCCTATCACATCATCAGCCCCGACGCGCTCGCCCTGGTGCGCTTCGGCCTGCGCGCGCCCAACGATCCGCGCATTTTGAATACGCTGCGCGCCATCGACGCTCTGCTCGCCGTCCAATTGCCGCAAGGCCCCTGCTGGTATCGCTACAACGGCGATGGCTACGGCGAACACAAGGACGGTTCCCCCTTCGACGGCACCGGAATTGGCCGGCCCTGGCCTTTGCTGGCCGGAGAGCGCGCTCACTACGCATTGGCCGGTGGCCATCGCGACGAAGCCGAAGCCCTGCTTTCCGTCATGGAGAACTCGACCCTGGGACAAAGACATCTGCTGCCGGAGCAAGTCTGGGATGCGGCCGACATTCCCGAGCGTGAACTATTTCGCGGCAAGCCGTCGGGCTCGGCCTGCCCGCTCGTGTGGGCACATTCCGAGTATGTGAAATTGCGCCGCTCCATTCGCGACAGCAAAGTGTTCGATCAGCCCCCGCAGACCGTGCAGCGCTATCTGGTCGAGAAGCGCAAGCGGCAAATTTTCGGCTGGCGCTTCAACAACAAGACACGTTCCATTCCACGCGGCAAAACGCTGCGCATCGTACTCCTGACGCCGGGAATGGTTCACTGGAGCATCGACGGCTGGAATTCCTCCCACGACACCGACGCCCGCGACACCGGCCTCGGCACCTATATTCTGGACCTGCCCACGGCATCGCTGCCGGCAGGCGCGCAAGCCGCATTCACGTTCTACTGGTCCGACCAGAAACGCTGGGAGGGAGTGGATTACATCGTCGCGATCGAGGCCAACTGAGCGGGCTCAATTCGCGAACGGTGTCAGGCCTGATTTTTCGGCAGGCACCGCATCTCCATATCCCTCCGACAGAAGGCTCCCCAAACAACGGCGGTGGTGTTATTTCCCCTTTTAATTCCCAGGCGGTTCCATGCTTCTACTGCACTCTCAGCCGCCAGGTGTCGCCGAAGAACGTGGTGGTGTTGTAAACGGTTCCGCCGAAGATCAGGAACTGGCGCGTGGCGGGATCCCACGCTGCCCCGAACAACTCGCGGGCAGGCGGGATATTCGTGGGGGCGATCCAGTGCCAGTTGCTGCCATCCCAGGCCCACGTAGTGTCCTGGTCAATGCCGTTGGTGCCGCCACCAAAAACCACCACTTCATTTAACGCCGCATCGTAGCCGCTGCCGCTGAAGTAGACAGGCGGGGGTTGGTTCGCCGGAGCCTGCTCGGTCCAGTTGTAGCCATCCCAGGTCCAGGTGTTCTGCACTACCCAGTTGTCAGAAAGCCCGCCGAACAAAACTACATTCTTGTGGATGGGATCGTAAACCGTAACCGCCCCGGCGCGAGGATACGGCGTCGTCGAGGGATTCAGCAGCAGCCAATCTTGGCCCGTCCACTGGTACATGCTGCGCGAGAAGAATTGCCCCTGATATCCGCCGAACATGTCGACATGCCCGTTTGCCGGATCGATGAAAAGCATGGGATTGGTGGCGCCCGTGGGAACAGTTACCGGGCTGGCCTGGGTCCAGGTCGAAGTAGCCCCGTCAAAAATCCATGTGTCATTCAAAAAGGTGGCGCCGACGAATCCACCGAACATCACGATTTTGTGGATCTGGGCGTCGTAGGCCATCGCCGCATCGGCGCGAGAACTCGGCGCGCCATTGGTTTGCACCTGGGTCCAGGCGCTGCCGTTGAATGACCAAGTTTCGTTCAGCAGCCCTTTGGCATCGGCGCCGCCAAAAATGACGACCTTCTTGCTGATCGGATCGTAAGCCGTGGCAAAGGCTGTGCGCGGCGGAAGGGTGCTGGTGAGCTTGAGTTTCGTCCAGGTTTGTGCGGCTGGCTCCGCCGCAGGAGACAGAGAGGTCACAATCGCGAGCAGCATCGAAATGGCCGCCCCGCGCAGGATTTGACAAGTGCGATGTTTCAACATGATGGGAATTTTCTCCTTAAGGCCAAACCGGCAG
>Ga0209698_10003614_pt1 | contig 17120 bp, 13 predicted proteins | sample LitLauG_LLR_2012_FD_187203 | JGI IMG/M metagenome (GOLD analysis project Ga0209698, IMG submission 187203) | Freshwater sediment microbial communities from Pennsylvania, USA - Little Laurel Run_MetaG_LLR_2012 (SPAdes) (version 2) | ecosystem: Environmental > Aquatic > Freshwater > Creek >...
GATGCGCTTGCCGAGCGGTGACTCGTTGTTCCACCAGCGTTGCGCCATCCGTTCGCTAATCACCGCCACCTTCAGCGTCTCGGGCCCGTCGCCGGCGCGCAGAAGGCGTCCGGCGCGCAGCGGAATATGCACGGTTGCAAAATACTCCGGGCTGGCCACCTGGCACATCGCGTTGGGTACTTCGCCGGATTCGACGGGCTGCCCCTCGATGGAGAAACTGCGTCCCGTGGAATGATTGCTGTATGGCATGGCGGTCACCGCCGCCGCACTCCGCACACCCGGGATCGCGGCGATCCGCTCCAACACCTCCCGGTAAAATCCGACTCTTTGGTGGGGCTCACGATACTTGTTGTCGGTAATCGCCAGGCGCATCTCCAGCAGCGTGGCGGGCTCGAGCCGTGCGCCGTTATCCACAAGCGAACGGAAGCCTCGCACCATCAGCCCCGCTCCCACCAGCAGCACCACGGCCAGCGCCACCTCCGCCGCCACCAGGACGTTGCGCAGCCGCCGCCGGGCGCTGCCCGAGGACCCGCCGCGACCACCTTCCTTCAGGGCTCCGCCGAGATTCGGTTGGGAACACTGCCAGGCCGGCGCGATCCCCGCCAGGATCCCGCTCGCGACCGCCGCCGCCAGCGTAAAGGCCAGCGCCCGGCCATCCAGACGAATGTCTTTCCAGCCCAGGATGTAGCGTTCGATTTCCGGCGGCATGCCACCCTTGATCAAACCCATTCCCCAGTTCGCCAGCAGCAGCCCCAGGCACGCCCCCGCCAACGAGAGCAGCAAGCTTTCCGTCACCAGTTGCGCGATCACGCGCCCGCGCGAGGCCCCCAGCGCCGTGCGCACCGCCACTTCCCGCAGGCGTCCCGTGGCCCGTGCTAACTGGAGATTGGCCACGTTGACACAGGCGATCAGCAGCACGAACGTAACCGAGCCCAACAGCATCACCAGGTACTGATTCGTTGTGGCGTCGACGACAAACCGGTACGCCGGCCAGACCATCAACCGCCGGTTGCGGTTGGTATCGGGAAACGCCTGCTCAAGGCGGAGGCTGAGATTCGCGATCTCGGCGGCTGCCTGTTCCACGGTGCGGCCCGGTTTCAACCGTCCCGCCGCGGCCAGCAGGTTCGAGCGCCGGGAGCCGCGCTGCTCCGGCGTCAAGGCGTGCGGAGTCCAGAGCTCCGTGCCCAGGGGAAAGTCAAAGCTCGACGGCATGATACCGGTCACCAGAAAGTTCTGGTCATCGAGCCGGATGGTCTTGCCCAGGATTCCGCTTTCGCCTCCGAAACGCCCGCGCCAGAGCGCATCGCTCAGAATCACCTCGCGCTCGCGGCCAGGCTGGTCCTCCCCCGCCTGGAACGTACGTCCCATCGCCGGCGGCACGCCCAACACCTCGAAGAAGCCCGCGCTGACCAACGCCTGAGAGACCCGCTCCGGCTCGCCGCTCGCTCCCACAATGTTCGCCAGCCCGTACTGGAACGTAACCAGCTTTTCCAGCGACGTGGCCTCGCGGCGCACGTCTTCCAGATCCGCCGGCGTGGTGTAACTCCAATTGTTCGCATTTTCGGGAACGCGCTCCAGCACCATGGCCAACGTTGCCAGTTGCGGCAGCGCCACCGGTCTCCACAGGAGCGCATCACAGACGCTGAAGACGGCCGTAGTGGCGCCGATTCCCAAAGCCAAGGTGACTACGGCGGTCACAGCAAAGCCCGGCGCTTTCCCTAACAGGCGCGCGCCGTAGCGGATATCCTGCCACAAGTTCATGGTCCGCCTTCATTTTAGCTACGCGCACTCGATGGCGGAAGTTCAAAAAAGGGGACAGGCTACTAAACCCCGAAATTAATTTGGTGATTTCGTGTACTGTCCCCGAAACTCTATACTGGACTATAGAATGGACGGAACCTTGCTTCCCACTTCGCTGGTGGGATCCCTGCCGCAGCCCGATTGGCTCATCAATCGCGCCATGCTTACCAGCAACACGCCGCCGCGCGTACGCATGCGCGACCTCTGGCGGGTCTCCCCGGAATATCTGGAACAGGCCCAGGATGATGCCACCGTGCTGGCAATCCGCGAACAGGAGCGCGCGGGGCTGGATATCATCACGGATGGGGAGATGCGGCGCGAGAGCTACTCGAACCGTTTCGCCACGGCGCTCGAAGGCGTGGACCTGGACAATCCCGGCATTGTCACCAGCCGCAGCGGGGCGCAGGTCCCCGTGCCGCGCGTCATCGGTAAAATACGCCGCAAACATGCCGTCGAGGTCCGCGATCTCGAATTCCTGCGCGCCCACACCGGTCACCGGGTCAAGATCACGGTGCCGGGCCCATTCACCATGGTGCAGCAGGCCAAGAACGATTTCTACCAGAGCGAAGAAGCCATGGCTCTGGACTACGCTGTGGCCGTGAACGAAGAAATCCGCGACCTGTTCGCCGCCGGCGCCGATGTCGTCCAGATCGACGAGCCCTACATGCAGGCCAAGCCCGAACTGGCGCGCCAATATGGCCTAAAGGCTCTAAACCGGGCCCTGGAAAATGTCCAGGGCACGACGGCGGTCCACATCTGTTTCGGTTACGGGCACATGGTCAAAGGCAAGCCCGCCGGATACTCGTTCCTGGAGGAACTGGCGGATACGCCGGTCCATCAGGTCTCGGTCGAGACCGCGCAGCCGTCGCTGGACTGTTCCGTACTGGAAAAACTCCACGGCAAGACGATCATTCTGGGGGTGCTCGACCTCGGCACCCATGACGTCGAGACGCCGGAAACAGTGGCCGCGCGGATTCGCCGCGCCCTCCCCCACGTCGCTTCCGACCACCTGATTATCGCTCCCGACTGCGGCCTCAAGTATCTACCCAGAGAATCCGCCGCGGGAAAGATGCGCGCCATGGTGGAGGGCGCCCGGCTAGTGCGGGCCGAATTGCCGGCGCCGGCCTAACGAGCGGCGCTGCTGTGCGCGCCCCAAAGCTCCCTGGTCGCCAAACGGGCGCCCTCCGCCAAGGCTTTTAGCTTCGCCCAAGCGATCTGCGGATGCACGCGGAATCCCATGCCGCAATCCGTGCCGGCGATGACGTTCTCGCGCCCAACGAGCCTGGCATAGCGGACAATCCGGTCGGCGACCAGTTCCGGATGCTCGACGACATTGGTATGATGCGTCACCACGCCCGGAATCAAAATCTTTCCCGGCGGCAGTTTCACTCGCTGCCAGAGCTTCCATTCGTGTTCGTGGCGCGCATTGGCCGCCTCCAGCGAATAGGCCCCCGCGGTGATCTTCAGCATCAGATCGACCACGTGCTCCAGGGGCAGGTCGTGCGTGTGCGGCCCGTGCCAACTGCCCCAGCAGATGTGGTAGCGGACACGGTCTTCGGGGAGACCGCGCAGAGCCTGATTCAAGGCCTCCACTCGCACCGCGGCGAACTTCCGATACTCCTCGATGCCCGGATTCGGCACGATCATATCGTAGGTGTCCGGCAGCGCCGGATCGTCGATCTGCAGGATGAAACCGGCATCCACCACCGCCTGGTATTCGTGCTTCATGGCATCGGCCAGGGCGAAGACGTACTCCTCATCGTTGGCGTAATGCTCGTTGAAGAAGAAGTGTTCCAGCCAGCCCGGCGACAGCACGCACATGAAGGTCTCTTCCACGCTGGCGCTCGATTCCGCCAGCGCCGCCCGGAACACCTCCAGATCCTTCTTCACGTCTTCCTGCCCGATATACGCAATCGGGCCGGAGCAGACGGATCGCTCGCCGGGGGCCGCGGTGAAAAAGCTGAGATCCTTGTAGAAATCGGCGAACTCGATCCGCTCGCCGGTCTGCATGGTCATAATCGGTGGTTCTCCGGGCTGCAGCTTGCGCGTGGTCAGGCCGCTCAGACGGCGGCCATAGTAGGAAACACTGCCGAACCCGATTTTGCCCAACTCACCATCGCTGACTATGTCGATTCCAGCCTCCGCCTGCTTGCGAATCACCTCGACGATGCCGCTATGCACGTTCCGGCGCATCGCGTCGACATCTACCGGCCTTCCCGCCATCACCGACTGGAACATCTCGCGGTACTCCGGCGGTCCATCGAGCCTCCCCGCATGGGTAGTAAGAATACGATCGGTGCTGCGCTTCATGGCTGTTTTCCTCCGTCCCGGTGCACCTTCATGGTGACCAGGGGGAGTATATCACCGGGCTGCCCTCGGCCATCCACCGTCCGTGATATCTTAACTTGCATACGATTGACGACGGGGCGAAGCCGGGTAGTCTTTTGCCCGCATGGTTATTGAGAAGGCAGAGGGATGGACAGAATGCGGCACACGCCTGGCGGGATTAAATTATCGTTCTTGGTAACGGTCATCGCGTGGGCGGCGGGTTGGATTGCTCTGGCGCAACAGGGCCGGCGGGTGGACGATGCGGCGCTGAAGGATGCCGGCAAGGCGGGCGAAGACTGGATCAGTTACAACGTGAATTGGTCGGAGCAGCGTTATAGTCCGCTCACGCAAATCAGCGCGAGTACCGTGAGCCGGTTGGGGTTGGCCTGGTATTCCGATATTCCGGCCGCTGCCGGTAATCCTCAAAACCGCCAGGAGGCCACACCGCTGGTGTCGAACGGCGTCCTGTACAGCATCACACCGTGGAGCATCGTTTACGCCGTGGACGCCCGCACCGGCAAGGAACTCTGGCATCAGGATCCCGATGTAGACCAACAGGTCTGGCAATCGCGCATCTGCTGCGGCGTGGTCAATCGCGGCATCGCGTTGTATCAAGGCAAGGTCATGGCACCCATCATTGACGGAAGACTCCGGGCTCTAGACGCGGGGAGCGGCAAAGTCCTGTGGGAAACACGCGTCTCGCCGGAGAACATGCCCTACACCATCACCATGGCGCCGCGGGTGATTCAGGGCGGGAAGGTTATCATCGGGGTCAGCGGCGGCGAGTATGGTGTGCGCGGTTTCTTCTCGGCTTATGACGCCGAGACCGGCCAGATGGCGTGGCGCTTCTACACGGTGCCGGGCGATCCCTCCAAGCCCTTCGAGCGTCCGGATCTGGCCGAAGCCGCAAAGACCTGGAGCGGCGAGTGGTGGAAAATGGGCGGCGGCGCCCCCGTATGGAATGGGATGGCCTACGATCCCGATGCCGATTTGGTTTATGTCGGCACGGGACAGCCCGGCCCTTGGACCGACGTGCACCGCGGCCCCGGCGACAACCTCTATAGCGATTGCATCCTGGCGGTGCGCGGCGCCACCGGCAAGCTGGTGTGGTATTACCAGGAGGTGCCCGGCGACAATTGGGACTACGACTCCATAGCCGACCTCATGCTCGCCGATCTGACCATCAATGGAAAAGCGCGGCAAGTGATTATGCATGCGCCCAAAGACGGATTTTTTTATGTGCTGGACCGGCGCACGGGAGAACTGCTATCGGCCGAGCCATGGGTAACGGTGACCTGGGCGTCGGGCATCAATCTGAAGACGGGGCGACCGGTCGTGAATCCGGAAGCCCGTTATGGCGCGACGGCGGTCAGCGTCATGCCCGGGCCGGGCGGGGGTCACGTCTGGCCTCCGTGGTCCTTCAATCCCACGACAGGGCTGGTATACATTCCCAGTACGATGGGCGGCGCGTACAATTATGCAGCGAGCTCCAATTTCGTTCCGGCTCCTACAGACATCGGGCCGACGGGACGAGGCCAGATGAACATGGGAACGGCCTTCGGCGGCGGGGGACGCGGGGGCACCGGGCGAGGTGGCGCCGCAACGCCACCAGGCGTGGATTCAGCCGCCGCGGCAGCGGGCCCAGGACGCGGCGGACCGGCGCCCGCCGGCGCGGCACAGGGCAGTTCCCCTCCGCGGCCGGCTATCCCCGCCATCGGACCGCAGGGCCGCGGCAACATTCTGGTCGCCTGGGATCCGGTAGCCCAAAAAGAACGCTGGCGCGGGCTCGCCGCAGGCTTTAACCAGGGAGGCACGCTCGCGACCGCGGGAAATCTCGTCTTCTCCAGCGTCAACAACCGTCTGCTGGCGTATCGTGCCGACACCGGCGAGCAGCTTCTCGAATTGGCGACAGGCCTGTCGCAAATGGGTCCGCCCATGACGTTTCAGCTCGACGGAAAACAGTACGTTGCGGTGGCCGGCGGCCCTCCCGGAGCAGGCGGCGGACGCGGCGGAGGTAACGCGGGCAATGCTCCGGCGGGAGCCGGACGCGGTGGCGCCGCGACTCCCCCCGGGCCCCGGCCGTCTTCCCGGCTGTTGGTCTTCGGGCTTGACGGCAAAGCAACTCTTCCACCAGGAGCACCCCAACCATGAAAACTCTAGTTCCCTCCCTCGCGGTGATGATGGCCGTGGCGGCTCTGCCGGGTGTGGTCCACGCTCAGTGGCCGTCTTACCCGACCAGTGGAGTTCCCCGGACATCGGACGGCAAGCCGAACCTGGACGGGCCCACGCCGAAGACGGCCGATGGCCACATCGACTTATCCGGAATCTGGCAATTTCGTAACGCGGGCGGGCCTCCAGCACGGGCGGCGGCCTCGCCGCCTCCCGCGGAGCCTCCCGCCGGAGGACTGGGGCTCGGCCCGCGCCCTCCCGGAATCAACCAGTTTTTCAATATCGGCTCCACCCTCAAGGATGGCCTTCCGTTCCAACCTTGGGCTGCGGACTTACGCAAACAGCGCAGTTCCGAGAACAACAAGGACAACCCCGATGCGCACTGCCTCCCTCTCGGCCTGATGCAACTGCACACGCATCCGCAGCCGAGGAAGATCATCCAGGCGCCCGGCGTCATCGTGATTCTGTACGAGGCCCAGGGCGGCATCCGGCAAATCTTCACCGACGGCCGTCCCTTGCCTAAGCCGGACGTGCAACCCTGGTGGTACGGCTACTCGAACGGTCACTGGGACGGCGATACCCTGGTGGCGGAGACGATCGGATTCCGGGATGATGTATGGCTCGACGTGGAAGGCAGCCCGTTGACGAATGCGGGAAAGATGATCGAGCGATTCCGGCGGCCGAATTACGGAAATCTCGAAATCGAGGTCACTGTCGACGATCCGAAAGTCTACACCAAGCCCTGGACTGTCAAGATCGCGCAGCGGATCATGCCCGACACGGACCTGATCGAATTTATCTGCAACGAGAACGACCGCAGCGGGCCGCACCTGGTGGGCAAGTAGCGGCGCAGCTCGCTACCGGCTAGCTTACTCTTTCTTTCGCGCTCTCCTTCCTAACTTTCTGGCGCAACTTTCAGAGCAATGAATGACCTGCGGCTTGTTTGATAGAATCTGTAGCCAGATTTGGTTCACATCATGATTAGAACTAAACTCGGAGACGAAATCACGTCGCACCTGGGTTCGGTTGGCATAGGAGAGGTCTTTCAGACCACCGAGTGATCGCGCCGATCCTGCAAATCGATGGCTTCGCGAAACGATCGGCAGCACGGCCGCGGCGGTTGCAGCGTTAACCGCCGTCGCGTGGGGTTCTTGCTTCCGACACTGTTGATGTCGGTCGCGGCGTCTGCCCAGCAGCCCACGAACGCAGGTGACAGGTTCGGGCTTGCGCCGGGTCCGCACGCTGTGGGGTTCCGGTTGCTCGTCGAGCAGGACCGCTCGAGATCTGTCTCAGCGAGCGACGGCACCGGAACGTACGCCCGGCCGATCAGGCTTTACGTTTGGTACCCGGCCAAAGCGCCGTCGAAGCCGATGCGCTTCGGTCGTTACGCGGCCCTTGCCGACGACGACGTGTGGCGGGCGGAGATTTCGGGCCGCGCAAGCGACGTGCTGAAGTTCTCGCACGGGCCGCTCGCGCGTTCACTGGCCCCGGCGGCGTTCGAAGCGCTGCTTCAACGGCCCGTGTTGGCAGCCGAGAACGCCAGGCCCGCGACCGGCCGGTTTCCGTTGATCGCAATGGGCCAAGGGCTTTACTACGAATCGCCGATCGCGTTCGCTGCCCTGGGAGAATTCACTGGCTCATGAAGGGGATCGTCGTCTTGGCGGATTTGCCGATCACATGGCGGCCAGCGCGGCCTTACCGCTTTGAATGGCGGTGGCTTGATCCCGGCGACGAACGGCACTCACCATCGATTTGACATGAGGCATGGCCGCCTTCAACTTCGCGGAACTCGGCATGTGAGTCGGCCATCGGGCATCCGCATCGTCAATCCGATACGGGTGAGAAGATGGGCTGGTCATCTGGTGCATTTCATACAGACATTCCCTGCATAGTTCGATCTGGTCATCCCACTCGGCCTCGCCGGCAGTTTCCAGCGAACGGAGAATGGTCAGTAACAGAGTCTTGGTACTTTCCTGCAACATAGGTATGTTCCTTGGTCCAGCCTCCAGGTCGAGTGTAATGTCGCGTGTTGCTGAAGACCTTCCATGCCAATCCGTCGTTTTTGCAAGAGCCATCCGGGAAGGACGGCAAAAGATTGGCCGCGAACGAGGCCGCTCGGCTCGTGGTAGTAATGCCAATTACAGTATAGCAAGTCAGTGGCGAGCCCACGCCCGACCCTACGTGTTAAACGGCACGCTCCCGCTTACAGCGGTGAGCGGAATGACCCCCTACTTCCTGGACGCGAGGCTTTGGTACGCCGCCTCGACAAACATGGCGGTGGTCCAGGCGCCCGTCGTGGCGCCGTACTGGGGATCGTAATCCCGCGTCGGGCGCGCCGCCTTCACCTCTTCCAGAGTCATGCCCTTCTTGATCGAAGCCTGGATGCGGTCCCGAATGATCGTGATCATATCCCGGTATTCGAGTACGTCGAACTCGTCACAGATCCGCCCATGACCTGGAATCACATAGGTGCCGCCTTCCTCGTGGTGTGCAGGTATGGCCAGGTCCAGAACGCGGTTGAGCCCGCCGATGACTCCCTGCAGGCTGCCGCCTCTCTGCAGATCGATCACCGGATAACTCGTGGTGTTCAAGATATCGCCGGCACTCACCACGTCGGAGCGGCGGAAATAAACCATGCTGTCGCCGTCGGTGTGGGCCGCGGGTTGGTGCAGGATCTGAATGCCCTCACCGTTGAAATAGAGGTCTTTTCCCTCGCCGAGAAAAGTATCCGTGGGCCAGGCACCGGTAGGCCACAGAGCGCGGCCGCCCTGGGGCGCGCTCATACGGTCGAGCACCTTCTGATGCGCCAGGATGGCCACGGTTTGCGTCGCGCTCGCGCCCGGAGTATTCACCACCGATACCTCGGTGGCCGATCCGAACACTTTCGCCAGGCCCTCATTGCCGCCCACATGGTCGGCATCCACCGCTGTGTTGATAATGTAGCGGAGCGGCTTTTCCGATAGCTTTTTTATGGCCGCGAGTACCTTGGGGACCATGGCCGCGCTCGGGGTGTCCACCATCAGCACACCCGTTTTGCCCACTTGCAGCGTGATGTTCGCCCCGGCGCCGGCCAACAGGTAGACATTCCCCTGCACCGGCAGGATCTCGATCTCCTCCGCCGAGGCCAAGGAGGCCATCGCGAGAATCAGTGCCAGAATCTTCACTTCTTGCCCCCCGGCTTGGGCAGCGTTTTCAGCTTGGACTGGTACTCCGGATACATGGTTTCCGCTCCCCCCAGGGCGGTCTCTTCGGGAATTCCAAAGCGTGCGGGAAACTCCTTCAGAAACGGATTCTCTCCAGGCAGATAGTTGGGCACCTGGCCTTTGGGCCGGTTCAGGATCTCCTCCACGTATTCACAGGGCCAGAGCCAGTTCCCGTTGTCTTGCGTGGCCAGCACAAAATCCTCGGTCCGGATAAGCGGTTCGGTAAGGTAGACCGGATCGGTGATGAGCGATACGTGCGTCAGGTAATTGCCGTGGCGGATGAAATGTTCCGTCAGCGTGGCCAGGTCGCTTTCGGGGAGGCCATTGCGCCGCAACCATCCCATCTTGATATGGGTGGTGGTCACGGTCAGAATATCGCCCTCCCACTTGCCGGTGGAAAAACCCATGAAAGTGTGCGGCGCATTGGGGGACGGATGGGGCCGTCCGTCCATCCAGATGGTACGCGACTGTTCGTAGGTGCTGATGTAGTTGTTGATGGAGATCACCTGCTGGGTTTCGGGATCTTTCTCCTCCCAGATGCGGAGGTTCAGGGGACCCCGGTAGATATAGGAGACGATGTGGACGCGGCACTGATGCTCTTGGAGCGTAAGCCGGGAAGGATCCCAGCTTTCGGCGCGCAGCCGGGCGGCATCGTTGATGGGAAGCCCGAGGTAGTCGCCGAGTTCCGGCCCCGGTCCGCGTTCGAGTTGATCTTCGTGCTGGAGCGCCGTCCAGAGCCCGGAGAGCAGAGCCTGCGCGGAGGCCGGGAGGCCGGCCAGTCCGATGGCCAGCAGAAGCTTGGCGTTATTCATGGTGACTCCTGAGAGAATACACCAATTCGAAGGGCCATCTGTGGAGCAGCACTCAACCGCGACTGCTGATATGCGGGGCGAGCCGCGATTTCTCCCGATGCACTAAGCCTGCGCGATATCGGTCTGTGCGAAATCCTTACCTGTGAACAGCAGAGGCAAGCCGGCAACAGACGCGATTGCATAAGACATGCAATCCCCGAAATTCAAGCCGGCGGAATGACGTCCACGTCCAAACCGCAGAAACGCGGCGGTGGCGGCATCCAGATGTTCTTCGTTGAACGCCACCACCTCCGCTTCCAGCCGGCGAAGAAAGGCCCGGAGCAACGGACGGGAATCCTGGCCCAGCCGCGCAGTCAACACCATTGCAGTTTCGAGCAGAGTGGGCGCTCCGACCACGACGATTTCGGCGTGGTCGATCGCGACGATCATCCGGTCATGACCTGGCTCTTTCAAGTGGATGGCGATGATCGCGGAGCTGTCCAGAACCATGATTCAGTAGCCTTCCGGCCCGTAGCCCAGAATCTGGTCTTCCTCCTCGCGAGTTAGCACGCGCCCCAACTCACTCGGAGGCACCAAGGGCCAGACATTCCGCTCCATGTATTCGCGCAGGCTCTTGCGCGTCCCTGGCTTTCCCGCGCGAGCCCGGAGTCGTGCCCGGCGTTCCAGCAGGGCCCGCCGGATGGCTTCGGTCTTGGTTTCGTGGGTGAGGCGGGCGACCTCGCCAGCTAACCGTTCGACCTCCGGATTCTTGATATTGAGACCCATGGTAGAAAATCTATTATATTCTACCATCCGGCCCGCTGAAGCGGTCGAACACCACCGATATCGCGGCGCCAGGCCGCCGCTTGCTCCAAATCACACTCGCTGGCCGCAAACTCACCTACGAAGGGCCAGCACTTTACGCTGGGCTCTGGTGGCCGCACTCTAGCGTGCAGGAATGGAAACTCGCCGGAGATGGGCGCCTGGTTGAGATCAGCGGGCGTTACCGCACCACGACCTTTTCGGCCGCCTGATTCGCGTAATCATCTTCGCAGCGAACGGCGATGGTGTGCTCTCCCGGGGGCGCATCCACATTGAGGGTGTAATCCAGTTCCTGGGAATCCGATAGTCCGCTGGTGGGGGCCACAATGGTCCATTCGCCGCCATCCAGCGAATACTCAGCCTTGCCGATGTTGTTCAGCGCGTCGGCGGCATGCCAGCGGATTTCGAGTTTTCCCCCGTTGCGCGCCGCCGCCAGGCCGGTGATCCTGGGCGGGGTGTTGTCGATGAGAAAAGTATCGCTCTCCAGGCGCGAGGTCAAGGCCTCGCCGGGAGGATTGGAGGGCGCATCCGAGGCCGTAATGCGAATGCGGTACTCGCCATCGGGAAAAGCCGTCGAGTCCCAGGAGTAATATTTCTCCGCCACCCGGTCCTTCAGCAGCTTCCATTCCGTCTCGTTGACTCCCCGGATCTCCGCGGTGTAGAGGAGCGAGTCGCCGTTGGGGTCTGCAGCCGTCCAGCGTGCGCCGATGAAGCCTTTGACGAACTGCATGGCCGGTGAGTTGGTAGCGGGCGTATCGGCGGGCGTATTGGTCGTCTCGGAGCGGGTCGTCTGGCGGGTAAGCGCCGGCAAGGAAAGCGTAGGAGCGATCGTGATCGTCGAAGCCGGGGGGAATTTGTAATTCGCGGGAGTCACTTCGATGCGCTCGACGCGCGGCTCCACGTTCTTGGGCAGGTAGGCCACATCCACCGACTCCAGCTCCGGCGAGCCGGAGGCGCCGGCCGTCAGGGTCACCCGCCATTGCACGAAACGCGCCGGGGGGGATGTAATGCGGCCTCCTTTCGGGGTGGTGATCGCCGCCGACCACGGGCTCCAGTTCTTCTGTGGCTGATCGAGGTTGCCGCTGCGGGTCACAACCGAAATCCCCCCGGCATTCAGATGAGCTTCGAAACTCAGCCGACCCCACTGGGTGTACATTCCTGAGTCGAAGACCTCACTCTCGATCGTACCCTGTGGTTCCAGCGCCGAATCGATCTCATAGACCTTGCCCACGTTTCCAGTGGCTGCGTAAAGGCGCCCGTCCGGCGCCGACTGAAAGGCCGTAACCTGAGTAGCCGGCACGGTCAGCAACGCCGTGTAGGTCGACGGCGATTCGATCCGATAGAGGTTCCCCCGGTTGCCGGCTCCCAGCACCAAGCGGCCCGAGGCGTCGAAAGCCATGGCATACACGATGTCTTGCGCGCTGGTCCAAATCCGATGCGGGCCGCCGTTGTCGTCGATCCGGTAGACGTCGCTGCCCCCGGTAACTCCGACGGGAGCCGAGCTCAGCGCGACCGGCGGCGGCGCGGCTTGCCTGGGGGCTTGCACACCGCCGCCCACGGTCAGGGTGATCGGCGCGGGCGCCGGCGCCAGTGCGGCCGGAGGTGGGGGAACGGAAACGCTGGCCGGCCTCGTACCGACTCCTGCCGCGTAGACCGAACCGTCGCGTCCCACCGCCACCGCGGTCACTTCCTGCTTCGGCATCTGATAGAGCACGAACCCCGCGCCGGCGGACGAAATCCGTAACACTAGGCCGCCGGGCGCCGTGCCCGCGACGACGTTGCCGGTGCCGTCCAGAGCCATCGAGCGCACGTGCGTCTCGTCGCACTGAAAGAAGACCTTCCCTTTCCCATCCGGCGGCACGCGGTGAACCTCGCCGGGATCGCCCGTGGCCACAAAGAGGTTGTCCTGCCGGTCGAAAGTCATCGCCCAAATGTACTTGGCCTTGGGGTCGTAAAAGACCTCGGGCCGGGCGTTGCCTGTAATGCGATACACTTTGCCGTCGGGTGCGGTGCCTACATAGACCCGGTCTTTGGAATCGACCGCGATGGCGTGGATCTCGAGCGCGTCCAGCTCCGCCGCCACTTTGCCCTTGCCATCCGTACCGATGCGGTAGAGCTTGGCGCCGGTGCCCCCGCCCGCATAAAGGTTCCCCTTGGAATCCCGTGCCAGGCTCCAGAGATACATGGCGGAAGAGTCGTAGTACTCCTGCCAGTGCGGCGCCAGTGAGATCACACCATCGCTGCGCAAGGAGAGATTCTTGGCGACACCCTTCTGGAAGCCGGCGTAATCGCCTTCCGACCAAGTGCGTGTTTGACCCGCGAACAGAGCCGCGGCGAGCGCGCAGAAAAATAGTGCGCGGCGTGAAAGTTTGCAAAATTCCATCATGGGTTGACAGTTCCGAGCCGCGATCGGTGGACCCTCTGCATCGGGAGCGGCTATTCCTTAATTCACGTGAATCCGTAGCGAGTAACTGCCGGTCACCACGTAATCGAACGGCAGCGCCATCTGCTCGGTTGCGGTTTCCGCCGACGTCACGATGCTCCGGTTGGCGGCCCGCCCGGCCTGCATCACATTGAGCACCGAAGAAGGCAGGCTCGGCAGCGTCTTGTCATCCAAATACGCCGTAGGACTCGCCTGCAGTAGCGAGACGTAAAGCTTGTTGTTGCTCCGCTCCTGGTTGATGAGCGAAACCGTGTCGCGCAGATCGAGGAACCGGTTCGCCGCGCCCGCCAGATTCTGCACGCGGTTCACCGTATCCGCATCGCTCAGAAGAATGCGGTGATCTCCGCGCGCGATGCCCTCCGGAATCTTGATCATGAACTCCCGCTGGATCGTGTCGCCCCGATAGGGCCTCAGGAAGACCTTGACCGGGACTTCATCTCCCGGCCGCACATCCGGGCTGCCCACCCAGGCGTTCTCAATCGCAGCGATGCGCCGCTCCGGCAACAAATCCACCGTTACGCTCACACTCTTCACATCCGGAGTCTTGACGTTATTCAGGTAAAGCTTGCTGAACTTGTCGCCCCACCAACTGGCCAGCATCATGGGGGCGGGAACAGGCAACTCGCCGGACGTCTGCATGGTGGAAAGCGAGAGATTCCTCTGGCCGTTCATCTCGACCAGGCCAGACAGGCGGTAAGTCGCTTCGTCCGCGAATTCGTTCAGCTCCGAAAGGCTGTCCGACAGTGTCAGCATCATCAGGTTGGGCGTCCACTTCTGCTGCACAAACACGTTGAAGTGGAAATTCTTCTCCCGCAGCACGCCCCCGTCGTCCTTGAGCGCGCGCACCTTCACGCTGACCGGGATCATCTTCGATTCGCTTCCCAGAATTCCCATGATGCCGCTGTGGCGGTCCTGATGCAGTGCGCCCACAATCTCGGTAGCATTGGCCATCTTATTGGGCTGGTACGCCGACGCCAGCGTCATGAGCACTTCGCCCTTGCTCATCGGCATGTCGATGGGACCGAGGTTGAAGAAGGGATGTCCGAACGCCAGCACACGTTTGCCATCGTTATAGGTGACCGTCCCGAGCCCGGTGACGCTCTTGTCCCCATCCACCAGTACGCCGGCCACCGCTTCGCCGGGATTCAGCGAGCGTTCCCAGCCGGCAGCCGGCTTGTTGGTGTGAATTCCGCTGCCGGCGCCGCCGCTTTGCACCGCCGTAATTCCCAGTTGCTGCAACACCGGCGCAAATTCCCGCAACGTGCTGTCATGGAATCCGGAAAACGTGACCGGAGCTTCGATGGGCACCATCATCGCATTCAGTGGCAGAGAATTGGGCGAAGCACCCGCCGCCACCAGTTGCGCGAGCATGCCGCTCGGCTCGGCGCCTTCTCCATTTTGCGCCACCAGTTTGCCCGCCGCTTTCGCGTCGAGTGGCCGCGATTGATCCAGATCGTTGATCTCGAGCATCTCCTCGATGGGTGTGATGCCGCAGATCGCATCCGGCGAAAAGACGCTGAGGCGCAAGGCGATCGCGCCGACCAACTTTCCATCGATATAAACGGGGCTGCCGCTCATGCCGCCCGCCACATTTGTCCGGACGGCCTTGCCGCCCATCTTGCCGATGATAATGTCCTGATTCGGCCCCCACTGATTCTTCCAGCGGCCGACAATTTCAATCGGAATGGGCTCGGCTTCGGTACCCTGGAGCACGGTCCAGGCGGTCGCCTTCAAACCCGGTTTGATATCGCTGAGGTGAAAGATCTCTACCTTACCCGCCTTGGGGCGGGAGGGAGGCGGTTCCACGGCAGATAAGGGAATCACCGCGGCCGCGAAGCCGATCAGAATCGCGGCAGTTCGCATTTTCATGGGGTTGAAAGCTCCAGTTAGTTCTATTGTACACCGAGCCCGGTCACCACCCTTTCAAGAATATTTCCAGTGATTCTGAACGACTTCGGCCAATTCCAGCCCGGGACCACACAATCCCACAGTTACCATGCAGTGTGGAACGGATCACAAAAGCAGACCATGCCTGTGCGGTGGCGGCTGCCACGGCGCACGATTTCAATAACGAGCTGACTGTTATCCTCAGCAGTGTGTCGACTTCGATTCAAGCGCTCGAGCCGGGGCACCCCGCCCGTCCGCACCTGCTCGATTTGCAGAACGCCGCGCAACGCTGCGCACGAATGAGTTCGGGGCTGCTGCGTTTTGGTGTGGAGCGGCGCACGCGCCCGATTTCCGCCGCCCTGGAAACCCTTCTCGCCGAGTAGAACCGCATTCCGGCCCGTTCCACACAAGCTGGACAGCCTGTACCATCTCCTCCGCGCTAGTGTAGGAAGGAGTGCGCATCCTCGGTATTGAGTCCTCGTGCGATGAAACTGCCGGCGCGGTGGTGGAGAATGGGCAAACCATCCTCTCCTCGGTCGTGGCATCACAGATGATGACCCACGGCAAGTACGGCGGTGTGGTACCCGAGCTGGCTTCCCGCGAACACTTGCGGGCGATTGTCCCGGTAGTTCGGGAAGCCCTCGAGCAGTCGGCATCGCATTGGGAAGACCTGGCCGCGATCGCTGCCACGGCCGGTCCTGGACTGGTGGGCTCCTTGCTCGTCGGGCTCACCTACGCCAAGTCGCTCTGCTTTGCCCGCGGCCTTCCCCTCATCGCAGTAAACCACATCGAGGGCCACATCCACGCGGTGGTTCTGGAGAGCCGATGCAGCGGAACTCCGGTGGAGTTTCCCGCCTTAGCCCTGGTGGTGAGCGGAGGACACACCCATCTGTTTGAAGTGCGCGCAGGCTTCCAGTATCGCCTGCTGGGCAAAACCAGAGACGACGCCGCGGGCGAAGCCTTCGACAAAGTGGCCAAGCTTCTCGGGTACAGCTATCCTGGCGGCCCGGTGATTGACCGCCTCGCTCCCCACGGCAATCCCCAAGCCGTACACTTCACCTTCGCCAAAATGAAAGGCAACGCGCTGGATTTCAGCTTCAGCGGCCTCAAGACCGCCGTGCTGCGCTGGGTGGAAGGCCACGATATGGAAGGCGAAATTGGCGGTCGCCGGGCGCTTCTGCGTGTCGAGCCGCGCCCCACCACCGAGGACTGGCTGGCCCTGACACCGCCACGCACGCTCGACCTCTTGGCTTCGTTCCAGCACGCCGTCATCACCGAGCTGCTGAGGCGGGCCGCCGCTTCGGCGGAACGCATGGACGCGCGTTCCCTCATCGTCTCCGGCGGGGTGGCGTGCAACACGGGACTGCGGGCCGCCGCTCACGCGGCCCGGCTCCCCTGCCCGGTACACTTCCCTTCGCCGGCCCTGTCCACCGACAACGCCGCCATGATCGCCGCCGCCGCTTTCCCCAAGCTGGCCCGCGGCGAGTTTGCGGGCCTCGATCTCGCCGCCCAGGCGAATCTGACGCTCGCTTAGCTGTCGGGTGCGCTCCGGGCACGTTCCTGGCGGATTCAGACGCTGCCGTCAGAAAGAAATCCGCGCTCCTAACTGCACGGCCCGGGGGCCGCCGGAGCCGAAGATCTGGCCGATGCGCTGAGTGGGCTGGCCAAAGCCGGGCG
>Ga0209698_10003615_pt1 | contig 17113 bp, 12 predicted proteins | sample LitLauG_LLR_2012_FD_187203 | JGI IMG/M metagenome (GOLD analysis project Ga0209698, IMG submission 187203) | Freshwater sediment microbial communities from Pennsylvania, USA - Little Laurel Run_MetaG_LLR_2012 (SPAdes) (version 2) | ecosystem: Environmental > Aquatic > Freshwater > Creek >...
ACGCTCGCGCCGATGGCGTCGCGATTGCTTTTGGTTCCCCGCAGCTTCAACCCGATCCAGGAGTTGCCGTTGGAGCTTTCATTATGCAGCAGAACGGGGCTGCCTGCAATAGGCAAGATCGCTATATCGATGCGGCCATCGTTATCAAAGTCTCCGGTGCAGCCGCCGCGATAGGAATTGTTTGCGGCTGAAGTAAAGACGGGTTTGAACTGGCCGCCCTGATTGCGGAGAACGGTGATCGGCTGATGGTAATTCGGCGATAGCGGATAGACGTGGCCGTTGGCGAGCCAAAGATCTTTCTGGCCGTCGTTATCGAAATCGGCAAAGCCGCACGCCCAGCCGAGATAGTCTTTTGTGGCGACTGCCACGCCTGAAGAAGAGGCAATCTCATCGAAGAAGCCGCCGGCGTCTTGTTGGAAGAGCGGGAAGTAATCGTGAAAGAAGGTCGTGGTTAGAACGCCGATACGTCCCCTGTGATCGAAATCGCCAATCGCGACACCCATGTTCGATTGAGCACGCCCATCAGCGTTCATGGCGACGCCGCGCTCCAGGCCGGCCTCTTTAAAGGTGGCGTCGCCTTGATTGATGAATAGGAAGTTTGGGTCGGAGTCGTTGGCGACGAACAGGTCGATCTTGCCATCGTGATTGAAATCGTCAAAAACCGGCGTGAAGCTGTGAGCGGATCTGACGTTGCCCAAGCCAGCCTTGGCAGTTACGTCGGTAAATGTGCCGTCGCCATTGTTGCGGTAGAGAACGCCATGGCCGCCTTTGAGCCCGATGGGGCCACAGAACGCGTCGAAGCCCATGTAAGGACACACGGGTGCCGGTTCCTTCAGAGACAGGGCGTGCAGGTCCATGTAGCTCGCGATGTACAGATCGAGATTGCCGTCACCATCGAAATCACCAAAGGCGCTACCCGTGTGCCACTCAACGCTACGGCTCAATCCAGCGGCTGCCGATACCTCGGTGAAGGTGCCGTCGCCATTGTTTTTGTAGAGCAGATCGACGCCTATGTTCGTGATCAGGATGTCGGTGAAGCCGTCGTTGTTGTAATCGGCTGCGTTCGCGCCGGTGCCCCAGTAGGCGTTTGCCAAACCAGCGCGTAGCGTGACGTCTTCAAACTTGCCGTGCCCGAGATTGTGGAACAGATAGACACCGTTGCGCGAAGGCTCTGGCGCGCCTCCGGCTACCACTTTGCGGAGTTGATCCATATCGGAACCGTTGACGATTAGGAGATCCATCAAGCCGTCGTTATCGTAGTCGAGCCAGGCTGCGCCGCTGCCGTTGGCTTCGGTGATCCACTTCTTGGCAGGTCCGCCGCAGCGCATGTCGGCGCGGATACCGGCGGCTGACGCCACATCGGCGAACTGAATAACCTCGGGAGCCGTAGCGGCCACGAGCATGCTCGCCAGTAGTGCAATCCTCATGCGATACGGTTCCAGTGTAATGCAACATAATAAAAGGGTGAATATTCGTCCCCTTGCGCTTATCGTCTTTTGCCTGCAAGTCGCTTCCGCACAAGACGTCGAGCAGCTCTACGGAGAGGCGAAAGCGGCGCAAGCCCGGAACGATCTGCCGGCGGCTATCAGCAAGTATGAAGAGATCATTAAGCTAGCTCCGAAGGTAGGGCCGGCGTACAACAACCTTGGCGCTCTCTATTTCCGGCAGCACGAGTTCCGCAAGGCCGCGGACGTGTTGGAGCGGGGGCTGAAAGTTGACCCGTCGATGACGTCTTCCATGGCGTTGTTGGGCATTTCGCTCTACGAAGCCAGCGATTTTGAAAATGGCCGCACGCGGCTGGAGGCGGCCGTACGCGCCAACCCGAACGACAACAACGCGCGCCTGTACCTAGTCAAAGATCTAACTCAACTGGGGGACGCGGATGCCGCCGCCACCGAACTGCAGCGGTTGGCCAAGCGGCAGCCCGATAACCAGGAAGTCTGGTACATGCTGGCCAAAGCTTATATGAAGCTGTCGGAGAAAGCCATGGCGAAGATGAACGCGATTGACCCTAATTCCGTGTTCGCCCTGCAGCTTTCGGCGGAGATGATGGAGGCCATGAACAACTATGACGGCGCGGTTGTGCAGCTCAAGAAGGCGATAGATCTGGCCCCGCAGAAGCCGGGATCGCACTACAAACTGGGCGAAGCGTATTGGGGCCTTTCGCAATGGGATTCGGCCGCCTCCGAATATCAGGCCGAACTAGCGAACGATTCGGGCAACTGCCGGGCGCACTGGCGATTGGGAAGCACGTTGAATCAGAAGGGCGGCGACCCGCAAGAGGCGTTGAAGGAACTCGATGAATCGATGAGACTCTGCCCGCAACTCAGCGAAGCCCACGCGGACCGTGCGCGTGCCCTAGTTACGCTTGGCCGCAATGCCGACGCGGTGCCGGATCTGCAGGCGGCTATCAAGGCGGATCCGACGGAGCCTCGCAACCACTTCCTGTTAGCGAAGGCGTACCGTGCACTCGGTCGCGGTGAGGATGCGCAAGCTGAGATGCAGACGTTCAGCAAGCTGGACGAAGCTGCTCGTGCTGCGACGGCCGAGCGAGCGCAAGAGGTGATTAAGAATAAGGAGACGGCGCGCTAGGGTTTGACGAGCTTGCTATAGGTTTCACTCTCGGCCTTGGCCTTGTCTGTCAAGCCGGACTTGCGATATACCTGGGCGAGCATGAAGTGAATGGGCGCGTCTGTGGGCGCGAGTGATTCGGCCTTTTCGAGTGCAGCGCGGGCTTTCTCCAACTGGTTCAGATAACTATAAGCCTTGCCCAGAGCGCGATGCATGCGGAAGTCGGCGGGCGCCAGCTTGACGGCTTGGAGCAGATAAGGCAGACTCTCTTCAGCGTGACCGTTTCCGACTAGTAAGGAGCCGAGGTTGAGATACGGCCCTGGATCCTTTTCAAGCGACACCGACTGCCATGAGATGGCGGTGCGATAAGCATTGTCGGCGTCCTCAATCTGATTCAGGCCTTCGTACGCAAGGCCGAGGTTGTCTTCGGCTTTCACATCGCGGGGCTTCAAGGTTAGACACTTCTGGAAGGCGGCAACGGCTTCGCTAAAGCGATTCTCGTTGTATTTTGTGCGGCCTAAGTAGTACCAGCCCAAGGTATCTTGCGGATTCCACTCCACAGCTTTCGTGAACCACTTGTCGGCGTCCGGATAGTCTTTGAGCAGAACATAATCGCTGGCGACAACTTCCAAATCGGTGGAAGTCGGTTTGCGGTACTTAGCGCCCTCAGTGTATTCGGTCAAAGACGGTACGGCGTTTTGCTGTTTGAACAGAATGTAACCGAGAAGAAAATGGGCTTCGCCCGATTGCGGATGCTCCACAATATAACGGCGCACGTCCTTTTCGGCTTCCTGCACCTTTCCCGCTTCCAACAGCGAACGGGCTTCAGCCAGCGGAGTTTCCGGAGCAGAATGGGATCCCGTGAGTTGCGCGTAGCGAGCGGTTTCGGATTCTGCTTTTGCAGTCAGTCCCTGTTTGCGATAGACCTGCGCAAGCAAGAAATGAAGTGGCGCCTGATCGGGGGCTAGCGCGATTGCTTTTTCGAACTCAGCTTGCGCATTGGGAACCTGACTACGATTCAAGTACGCTTTGCCTAGCTCCCGGTGTGCGTCGACGTTGTTCGGGGCGATTTCGATGGCGCGCAGAAGAGACGCTATTGCTTCTTCTGCGCGCCCGCTCGCTGCGAGCAGAGTGCCGAAATCGAGATAAGGTGTTTCGACAGTTGGTTTGAGCGCAACAGCTTTGCGATAAGCTTCCAACGCCTCGTCCGCTCTGCCGGCGTGTTCGAGGGAGAGTCCAAGATAATCCTCGGCGCGCGCGTTCGCCGGCTCAAGCTGGAGGCAGCGCTGAAAGGCATCAAGGGCTTCCGTAAAATGCTTTTCGTTGTACTTGGCACGGCCTAGTTGATACCAAACTGCGGCGGTGCTGCCATCCTTTTCAAGGGAGCGGGTGAAGTACTGGCCGGCGGCAGCGTAGTCCTCTAGCATGAATGCGTCTCCACCCATGGCGGCAAGATCGAGCGCGTGAGGTTCGCGGTAATTGGTCGCTTGCATGTACTCGGACAGAGAGGCATGCGGATCGGCGCGACGGAAGAGAATATAGGCCAGCAGGTAATGGCCGTCCGCAGAGTTTGGCTCCGCCGAGAGGAATGACCGAGCCGTCGTCTCGGCTTCCATGAGTTGATTGCGATCAATGAGAGATTGAATCTCGATGAGCTGCGGTGGGACAGATGACTGAAGGGAAAGCGCAAAGAAAAAGACGAGCAGCGACATCCATTATCAAGTGTACGGTGTTTGAGCAAATAAAAAGCCCGCGCCTCGATGTTCAGAGGAGCGGGCTTTTCTTTTTGATCAGTCGCTTCTAGAATCTGACTTCGAAGTGTGCCTGACCTTGCCGTTGAGTGTTGGCTTGGCTGTTGATCACCTTGCCAAAGTTTGTATCGAGCAAGCCGGTATCGGGTCCGCCGAAGATGACACGATTTAAGGCGTTAAAGTATTCAATTTCCAACTTGAGCTTCACTTTCTCCGTCAAAGCAAAATACTTGGAGAGTGCGATGTTCTCGTTGAGCTGGAAGGGGCTGCGCATGCCTGCTACATAACGCGGTTCGTTACCGATGGCCCAGTTTCCAGGGTTGCTAAATGCAGCAGAATTCAGTACGGGCAGGCCCTTGTAAACGTTCGCGTAGGAATACTGTAGTGTCTGACCGGATACCAGGTTCGGGCGGTTGCCGGTGCCGTTGCCTAGCGGATCGCCAGGAACATTCACTTGCAATGGAGTGCCGCTGGCATAGGTGAGCAGCGGACTGATCTGCCATCCGCCGAGGGCGGCATCCGCCAGACGGTTGCTGTTGGACATGTACTTACGGCCCTTGCCAAACGGCAGTTCGTAGGTACCTGCGATGTTTAGGATTTGCGGCTGATCGTTGTTATCAATCGACCATTCGGCCTTCTGGTTGTTCTTATCGAGCGAAGCCGAAACGAACGAGGTAAAGCCAGAGTTGGTGTTCGACATCATCTTGGACAAGTTGTAGGAAACGAGGAAGCTCAAGCCGTTCGTGTAGCGTTTTTGCAACTGGATCTGCATAGCGTTGTAAAGCGCTGAGCCAGTCATATCGAAGTTGTTGAAGATGCCCGAGAACTGCGGATAGGGCCGCAACGCTTGCAGAACCGTTGCGTTGGCGCCGTTGTCTGTCAAGAAGTTGGCGTACGGGATCTTGATGCCGGCAGCCACAGCGGCGGAAGAAGTCGCAGGTTCTCCCAGGAGCGAACCATATTTTGCAAGGTAGGCGGTGGGGATCTGGTTGATTGGATTCAACTGCGACGGCAAGCGGTTGCCGCGATTACCGGTATAGGATGCGGTGAGTAGCATCTGGTTGGGCAATTCGCGTTGAACGCCGATGCTCCAAACCACGTCATACGGAGCAACGCCATCGTTCTTGGGATCGAAGGCGTTGATGGACGTCCCGTTCGCCATGATTGGGCTAAAGGGAGTGGAGGCGGGAGTGGGAAGAATGTTGCTATCCCATGAACCGACGGCCGCTGTGGTGCTGCCTGTCGAGTTGCGAGTATATGAACCCACCAATAGGTTGCCGTAGTTGACGGCAACTTTAGAGATGCCATATTCGTAAGCGCCGCCATTGAGGAAGTTCATAGACAAGCCACCTTGCAGCACGGTCTTGTCATTGAGCTTGTAAGAGAATCCACTGCGTGGGCTGAAGTGATCCCACTTGATAGAAGCTCGCGTGACACCAGCGCAGCCAGTGCAATCACCGAACTTGGTGGCCGCCCCCAAAAGCCCACCAGCAGCCGGGTTGGGGATCTTTGAATCGAAGTAAACGATGATGTTGTTCACCGCACTGAAGGGCACCATCACATCCCAGCGGACGCCCACGTTAACGGTGAGCTTGGGAGTCCACTTGATGTCGTCCTGAATGTAGCTAGACAGATCAAAATTGCGGAGCCGTTCTTCCTGCGAACCGGTCCGGTTGCCGCTGTCCACAATACCCAGCAAATAACTCGCGAAAGAATTGCCGGTGGTCGATAAGTTATTCGGATCGGCTGTAGTGTTGTTGCTGAAGTTGAAATTACCGGCGCACTGCTGGCATTCGTTATCGTCTTGCAGCGCACGCCGCATTTCCCAGCCGATATTCAAGGTGTGCCGGCCCTTCGTCCAAAGGTAGTTGTTCTCAAAAGCAACGCCTAGCTTGCGGTTGATGGAGTTGGTATTGGAGGTTCCAAAGTTGCTAGGCGAAAGGTTGCCACCGAAAGTGATGCCCGAGACGAGGGGCGCTCCCGGCGCAGACGATAGAGCGAGAGTTTGCGCACGGTTCGGGATTTGGAAATTGAGTTCACCTAGCCAACTGGCGCCCACTGTAACCACCAAATGCGGGGTCACTGTATAAGCATAGTTGGCGATGAACACCGTTCCGAGATCCGGGAAATACGTAAAGCTATTCAACGGGTTGTTCTTCGGAAGATCGTTGCCACCGTAAGACGTCTGTTTGTCGCGCCAAGTTGTGAAGTGGAGGGACTGCTTATCGGAGAGCTGGTGGTCAAGGGTAAAGCCCCAGGGATTCTGGCGAACTGGCAAAACGCCTAGCATGTTTAGCTGGTTGTTCTGGAAGCCGCCTAATGTAGGATTCGGCATGTACTGCAGCAGGCTGGCTGATTGCGGACTGAAACAGGCCAATGGAATCTTATTGCCGACGAATTGCTTGCCAGGCGTGTTACCGCCAGAGGTGCATCCGCTACCAAGCGGATCGAAGATTGGAATTTGCTTACCGTTCGAATCCACCAAACCACTAAAATCGCCGTTCTTTTCGGCGGCGGTGGGAAGAGAAAAGGAGCCGGTCTGCGACTGGTTCAGGCGATACCATTCCATCGCCAAATAGAAGAACGTCTTGTTCTTGCCGTTGTAAACATGAGGAATGTCTACTGGGCCGCCAACTGAAAATCCGTAATTGTTCTCGTGATCGATCGGCGTCGCAGAATTGTATGCGCCTCTCGCATCGAAGAAATTATTACGAATAATCTCAAAACCGTCGCCATGAATTGAGTTCGTTCCGGACTTGGTTTGGTAAGTGACTACGCCTTGGGCCAAACCATACTGTGCCGAGAAGGATGAACGCAACACGTTGAATTCGGTCACGAGTTCGAAGGGAGGATTCCAAATTGTTTGGAAGCCTTGTGTTTCCGGCTGCGACATCGGAACGCCGTTGAATACAACTTCGTTTTGGAAGTCGACACCGCCGTTGATACGGTGGCTGAACGTTCCACCGGTTACGCCGGGCGCGAGGAAAATTAACGAATCGATCTGACGGCCGCGGCCGCCACCGATTTCCAGCGGCAATTCTTGCACAACCTTGTTTTCAATGGTGGTGTTTAAATCGGGCTGGGTGGTATCGAGCGCGATTACATTTTCGTTCACTTCAATTGTTTGGGTCGTGTTGCCGGTTTGCAAAACAACGTCGACCGTGGCTTGGTGTCCGACTTCGATACCGGTTCCGTTGTGAACAGACGTCTGAAATCCAGTGCTTTCTACCTTGATGGTGTAGGTGCCCGGAATCAAATCCGTGACGGTATAGGAACCGGCGGAATTGGTGACGGCGGTTTTCGCAACATTCGTTGCATCGTTGGTGATGGTCACTTTGGCGTTCGGAACGACTCCGCCTGAAGTGTCTGTAACTGTGCCCGTGGCACTGCTTAGCGTTTGGGCGTTCATGTGGCCGGTCGATGCCAACAACGCAACTAGCGTGAAGGCAAAGACGGGCGCTCTCAGCGATGCTAGATGCAGACGTGTGCAAAAAGCGCTCACTTGGAGGAATTTCCTCATGTGCTTTAACTGCTCCTTTGTAGATAAACCTTGAATTTAATGACTAACCTTTAGTCGATCTAGCCCTTCTCGTCCGCTTTTGGGAAAAGGAAAGAAAAGTACACTAGACAACTTTTACCGCTTGGGTACAGTATACATCGTTCATATTATCTGCAATTCTTAACAATTGCTGGTTCGCCTTCCTAGGCGGCGGTTGCGGTGCGAGCAGCATTTTGTTTTAGGCCACGGTTGGCCAGTTCGGCGGCATATTGCGCTTCGAAGCCAGTGTTTTCCGCTTGGGCGCGGAGATTTTGGATTGTGTTGAGGCTGATTCGATGGCAGGCCTCGCCGTCTTTCTTGAGTACGTCCCAGTAATGGGACTGTTTTTTCATTTCATGGCGCTCGGATTGAATGCGCTGCGCTTCGAAGCCAAGCTCGGCTTTACGTCTTTCGGATTTTAGCTTTAGGAGATCGTTCAGGCATTTATGGAAGGCGCGGGCGTGGGTAGTTTGATAGCGCAAATAGAGGGCGAAGAGTTTGGGGTCGGTGATTTGGCCGGTTGTTTCGTCGAGGCAAGAGTCTTGGAGACTTTGGGAACGCTTGGCGAGCCAATACGACTCGGCCATCTCCCGAACAAGGATAGATTCGGTTTCAGTCGTTGGTTGGTGCTCGGCTAACAGTGAAGCATTTAACGCTTCGAAGCCAGCTTGATCTTCCGCCGGGAGGAGTTTGAAGTTGCCGTTGTGCCGTGCCAGGCCGTGGACCGTTCGGTTTTGGGAAGAAGCTATGCGACCGGCGCTCGTGACCGCGCCCGTGGAGTGAAGTGCGTTAGCGCGGTTCGCCGCGAGACGAGCTGCCGAAAGCGGCGGCTGCGATTTGGGCGTCATGGAAGAGAGGGAGGGGAAAGGCGCGCCGGGTTCAGGGATGTCTGCAACCTTGGGCGACTCGATAGCTGAAGTCACGGAGGTTGCGGGTTGTGGATGCGGCAGGGAGGAAGGGAAACCGGCTTTGCGGGCTAGTTTGCGTTCGATGTGTGCGTTGGCACGGCGTTGTTTGCGGTTCATGGTGTTGAGTGATCCTTTCCGGTGGTGAGATCGAGGCTGACTCACGGTTCGCCAAAACAGCGCGGCAGACTGTCGGGCTGACTAGAAATTAGCGCCAGGTTGGGGAGGGCAAGAACGGGTTTTCAGGAACTTGTGGCGGGAAGGGCTTGTAAGATTAGGAAAAGATTGGAGATAAAATATTTTCGATTTTGGCGAAAATTGGTGACTGACACTGCTACGGTGCCCACAATTCCCAGCCTAGGCTGGCTGTCGATCGAACAGAAGAATGTCGGTGTCACGCCGACGATGAGGCGGTGAGCAGCGCGAGGCTCCAGCGACGTCGCCGGATTCAACAGGCTGTGACTTATGGGACGAAGTATCTGTTGGCGACGGCTAGAAAGCCGCCGCGCTGCCAAGAATGGCCGCCTTACGCGTCTGTGCATGCGAAGAGAAGATTCCGGAACGCCGGCGGGAATGCTGGGGAAGTCACGGTTTTAGGGTAGGAAAAACCATAAATATCGGACCACATCAGGCTGACCACTTCTAATAGCCCCGTTGTTTGTCGACGACGCCTACGAGGGGCAAGCCGTTGGCGTAGCGGCGGACGTTATCGGCAAACACGTCGATCAAGCGGATTTGGCGGTCGGGGCTCCAGCCGGACGTGTGGGCTGTCATGACGACGTTCTTGCAATCGAAGATGGGATGGTCTGACGGCGGCGGCTCGACCGGGAAGACGTCGAGGCCCGCGCCTTTGATCCAGCCTTCTTTGAGCGCTTTTACCAGGGCCATGTCGTCGAAAAGCATGCCGCGCGAGAGGGCCAAGAAATACGCTGAGGGTTTCATGCTGCGAAAAATCTGTTCGTTGAACATTCGTTCGGTGATGGGTGTGTGCGGTGCGGCGGCTACCAAGACATCGACCTTAGCGGCCATCTCAGGGAAATACGAAGGGTCGTGCAATTTGGCGACGTACTCCGGTTTCGGCACAGGTTTGGCGTCGGTGGCGATGACCTTCATATCGAAGCCGAAATGGGCGCGCTTTGCTAGAAGAGTGCCGATGCCACCCATGCCCACGATACCCATGGTTCGACCAACCAACTCGGTGTGATCTGGCGATTTCGGTGTGCCGACAGACATCATCTGGCGCTTGGCGAACTGCGGCATGTAAAGAGTGGTGATGCCGCGCGTGAGGCAGAGCAGCATGCCGATGCCGGTTTCGGTAATGCCGTGGGCGAATGTTCGCTGATAGTTGGTCACGACGATGGAGCTGCTCCGTAGCGCTTGATCCATGCCTTCCATGCCTGCGCCGCCCGACATGAGCCACTTGAGTTTGGGCGCTTTTGCTATGCCATCGGCACGAATGTCGCCGTACACGACTTCCGCTTCGGGCAGGGCGTTGAGGAAGTCTTGGCGCGATTTGCAAATGGCGATTTCCACGTTCGCCGCCGGCGCGGCCGCTTTGATTTTTTCGACCTCGAACGGCTCGAAGGGATAGCGAGTCACAATGCGCAGTGGCGTGTTCTCAGCTCTTACCGTGCTGACGATCAGTGGCGGTTGTACTACGGCTTCGCGAACCACTGCCGCCGCGGCAGGGACCGCACTTCCGGCGGCTAAGAAACTGCGACGCGTTGCATTCTTTTCGGACATGGCCGCCAGCTTATCACCAAACGAGAGGCGCAGATGATAAGTTTTTGAGTGTGTCCACCTCAGACTACGTTTGCCTGCGCACACCGTCGCCCATTACGGTTGACGGCGACCTGACCAAGGAAATTTGGAAATGCGCTTCGCGCTCGCCGCGCTTCGGAGATATGGTTACCGGCGACCCCGGCTACTTCGATACACGGGCGGCGGCACTGTGGGATGACGAGAATTTGTACGTCGCCTTTTGGATTGAAGAACCCTTTGTGGAAGCGCAACTCACCGAACGCGACTCGCTCATCTTTAATGAAAACGATGTAGAGCTTTTTATAGACGGCGGGGATTGTTACTACGAATTTGAGATCAACGCTTTGGGCACCGTTTATGAAGTGTTTTTTGCGTGGCAAGATACGTTCGAAAAGAACGCGCAGTTTGCGGCTCCTGAATTTGATATTCGAAAGCGAAGGGCCGTCACTTTTGGCGGCGATTATGACCGGCAGGCGAAAACGTTTTGGCGCGGCACGCACCCGCGTGGTTTGCGCTGGGCTTTCTCGATTGGGATTTTCCAGGGCTGAAATCGGCGGTGACGGTGGATGGCAAGATTAATGACCGTTCGTCAGTTGATAGAGGCTGGACTGTTGAACTGGCTTTGCCGTGGGCGGGAATGAAAACGCTGGCGAACGGGCGGCAGCTACCTCCCCGCGAGGGCGACTTATGGAAGATGTTCTTTGGGCGTTTTGAAAAACTGATGGTGAACGGCGCCGAAGTGAGCCCGCATCCGGCTTGGGTGTGGACGAAGCATGGCGTTTATGACACGCATTTGCCAGAACGCTGGACGCCCTTGCGGTTTTCGAATCTTACGGCGTGATTTTTAGTTGGGCCGTTTTAGCGGCGCTATCGAATTTTGCCGTGATGGTGGCGGTTGTCTCGGCAGCGACAGGTTTCGCGGTGATGGGGAAGGTCGCGGTGGTGGCTCCAGCGGGAATTTTTATTTCGTCAGGAACAATTGCCGCGGGCGAACTGCTTTTCAGGTAAATGGTGAAGCCCAATTGCTTGGCGGGAAAGGCAATGGATACGGTGCCGGTGACGAGGCCGTTGCTTTGCATGCTTGGTTGGCTCAGGGTTAGATTGGTCAGAATGGGGAAAACGTTCAGGGTGTTAGAAAGCGTTTCGTTACCGGCGGTGATGGTGATCAGCACGTTGACCGCTTCCTCTGGCGGCTTTACGGCTATTTCGAATTTTCCGCCGTTGGCCTCTGGCGGGAGAGTTACATTGGTGGGCAGATTGACTAACGCTGGGTAATTGGATTTGAAAGTGACCGGGGTGGTGCTTGTGCGCTTCTCGGCGAGAGCGAACTGTGCCGTTACGGTTCCTTCGCCCACCAAGTTAACAGGCGAAATGCCAAACCAGGCTTCTTGATGCGGGCCGGCATAAGGCCCGATACGATTTGGAAAAGGACGGTAGAGCGGGTCGCCGAGATTGATAATCATCCATTTGATCCAGCGCGTGCCGCGCAATACCGCATCGCCCACATTTGCGCCATTGAACAAGTACAGAAAAATTCGGTCGGGATGAACCAAGCCTTCGAGAAACGGCTCAGTGACGGAGCCGCTGGTTACGGTTATGCCGCGTTGGAGCGCTCCGCCCGCCCAATTGGACATGTTTCGGGGGTTGGTGGCGGAGGCGCTATCCAGGTGGAAGCCGATGGCGCCGGGGGCCCAAGAAAAGACGTCGTTATAGTGAGCGAGTGAATACCAGCCGGCATAGAGCGCGGCATTTTCGCATCTCAATTGAGATGGCGAGGTGCCAAACTCGGTTTCCTTCTCATCAAGAGTCACGTCGAAACCGGCTCTTTTGGCGAACACGCTTGCTTGGTAGATAGACCAGTTACCCGCTCCATAACCGCTGTCGACCACGTTTTGGTGAATGGGGACAGTGAGGTCGAAATACGATTTTCCCTTCAGGCCGTCTTTCTCCGCCAGTAGAGCTTTGTCTACCAGCGATTTTGCGATTTCCGCCGTTGGCCCATCCAGGCGCCAAACGGAGTAGATTGTCTTGGCTTTGGGTGAGTCTCGATAGGTAGCAAAGGGGACGAACGATTCGTAGACGTTGCCTTGGGCTTCGGCCTTTCCAAAATACGGTTGATCGCCCGCCTCTCTACCCACGGTAGCCGGCGCCGTGAACTCATCCCAAATGTCGGAGACCAATTGATCGACTGCTACCGTGTGCCCCTGGTGCCTAATCACGTAGGGTGTTTCAAATGAAAAGACAATGTAGAGGATTTTTTGCTTGCCTAGTTTGTCAAGGCAGGAGCGCAAGGGTTTTTTGATCTCGGGCTCAAAGATTGAACCGTCGTCGATGCTGTCCTTGATAGTGTCGATTTTGCAGAGATTTGTTTTAGGAATGTCGCGTTTTGCCATGTAGTATTTGGCAACGCGCTGCGACTCGTCGCTGTTGGCGTTGTAAACCACCATGACGCGTTCGTTCAGCGGGATTTCGGCGGCGGCTAGACTCGCGCCAGAGGCGAGTAGCAAAGACAAGAAAAACAGCTTCATCTACTTCTATTGCAACACTACAGTTTCTAGTTTTCGCTTTTCGCCATGGCGATCCGATATTTTTCGGCATCCCAATTCATGAGGCGCGCTACTTGATGGACGGGAAGATAGGTGGCGCGCGCCTCGCGCGGAATGCGCTCGATGACTCGCTTGAGGCAGATGAGGAGTTCGTGCGCGGCGCGATTCATACAGCGTTTTGTGAGTACACCCGCGCCTTCCACAAGAAGGAACACCGGAGCGAAGTTATGGCGTGCCTGGTAGCTGGTCGCGGCTGTGGCCATTGTCTCGCCGGGGCGAACAATGGCGGCGGCCGGACCGAGGTAGACACATTGATCGGGGAACAGCGTGCCGTGGGCTGCGATTTCGCAAGACAGGGAATTGGTGGCTAACGTGTGAACTTCGGGGTCTATGGCGATTTGCCATTCGCTGTCTTTCGCGAGTTCTGCTAAACGCGTTAGGTCTGGCGCTTCTGCAGTTCGGGTCAGGCCGTTTAAGCGGCGTTCCACCTCGTGAAGCAGTGCTTCGGCTGCTGCGCAAGCTTCGGCGGCTACAACAAGGCCATGGTTCTCGAGAATAAGCACGTCGGGGCGGCTGGCGCTTTCTTCTTGAATTCGGATGGCGAGTGGAATGCCGGGGTGCGTATAGGGAATCCATTTCCAGTTCAGCCCATGAAGCAGGGGACGAATATCTTCCGATCCCCGCTCCCGAGCGGCCCAGGCAATTGTGCGGACGGAATGAACGTGGATGACTACTCTTTGCGGTAGAATGGCATGTACTGCCGTTTCCACCGACGGGCGCAAGGCGATGCCGCTGGGCGTAAGATATTCGGGAAACTTTTCGTCTTGTGCCGCGAGCTGCCGTTCGATGTCGGACATGGGCACGGGCAGAAACATTTCATCCTCAGCGGCGCGGCTCAGCCATTTGCCGGAGGCTTTGACCCACAGAGTGCCATCGAGCTTGATAGACGTGTTGCCGCCGCCGGCTTGCACTAGATCTAGATTCCGTCCTACGCGCGCCGAGACGGCGACTAACTGCTGTAACGATTCATTCAACATGCGTGAATGTTTAAATGATAGCCGAGCGGCGAGTGATGGAGTTCTGTTTAGAGTAACCGGAAACTCACCTCCACGACGGCTTCGACCGGTACTGCTTTGCCGTCTTTCATGCCCGGCCGGAAGCGCCAATTTTGAACGGCTTCTTTTGCTTTTTCATCCAGGCCGAAGCCAAGCGGTTGCACGACCCGTATTTCGCTTGGTACACCTTTGGCATCGACGATGATCTTCAACAAGACTTTGCCGCTGAGTTTTATGCGGCGGGCTTCGTCCGAATATTCGGGCTCAACTTTGAGGATCAAGATTGGTGTTGAGACGCCGTTGCTACCTGGATGATAAGCGCGAGGGCCAAAATCGTTGCCTGCGCCGCCGGTTCCATGATTGCCCATTCCAAAAGGTCCGCCAGGTCCAAGGGACGGAGGTCCGAGTACTCCGTTGGGATCGCCGATTTGATCGGTATCCAGTCTGGGTGCGTCCATGAGCGGCATTGATTCGGGATCGTTAATTGCGCGCGCGGATTGGTGATGGGTATGATGAACACGCGGGTTGTCCGTTGTGGCGGAAGGTTGCCGCGTGAAACGGGAAGCTTACGAAGGTCGCCGCCTCCGCCGGTATCGTACGCAATCCTGGGCCGCACGAATTGCGACAAATCGATGAAAATGCCTGGGGGTTTGGGCTGCAGGCGTAATTCGCCGTGGCTCAAAAACCAGATGAGCCAGAAGGCCGCCAAGACACCTAGATGAAGACTCAGCGACACCGATCCAAGGGCGAATCCGCGGAGTTTCGGCTCGCGCGAATCGCCGATTATTTGCTGCTCAAACATACCCAACACCCTCGACTTGCAACAGTGACGCGCTGATATTGGACGCGGTTGCATGCTCGGAGCTAAATTTAGATAAATGTCGCAACTCTCATCAAAAGCAATAGAAAAGCTGCGCGCCTGGTGGTGGCATCGGCAAGGCTTAGATGACGCCGCTCAGTTCGGGTCGGCTGGGGATGTGTTTGCCCAGACAGGCTGGGCGCGATCGGTGGGAGGCTGCAGCCCCTACCTTACGCTGTTTTCGCGCGTGGGTATGAGCCGCGAGGCGGCGGACAAAGCGGTGGCGAATCTGGAAATTCACGAATTGCCGAGCGCGCGTGCGTGTACCTATATTGTGCCGGCGCAGGACTATTCGCTGGCTTTGCGCCTTGCGCAAGAAACAGGATCGGGCGATATGCGTGCGGCCGGGAAGTTGGGGGTTACGCGGAAGGAGATTGACGGAGTGTGCAAGGCGGTGATTGCCGCTCTGAAGAAAGGGCCGCTGACACCGGACGATATTCGTCAAGCAAGCGGAGATGCGGTACGCAGCCTGGGGCCGGAGGGGCAGAAGAAGGGCATGAGTTCTACTCTCCCCTTGGCTCTGGGTGAGTTGCAGAGGGCCGGCGAGATTCGGCGCATTTCGACGAACGGGCGGCTCGACAATCAGCGGTACTTGTATGGATTATGGTGGCCGAATCCGTTGAGCGGTTCCAGTTTGCGGGAGAGCGATCTTTTGCCCGAACTGGCGCGGCGGTTCTTTGAGTGGATTGCGCCGGCGAGGCTTGCCGACTTTCAAGCGTTTGCGGGAACGAGTCAAAAGGGTGCAAAGAGTGCGGTGGAAGGGTTGAAGCTGGAGCCGATCGCCGACGATGCAGAGTTTCTGCTGCCTGCGTCGCTCAGGGATCGGTTTGAAGGTTTCAAAATGCCGGAGGAAGCGAGCTATCGCTTGGTGAATGGGTTAGACTCACTGCTGTTGCTGCGTCGCGATGCTTCGATCCTTCTGGATGCGGCCGACATGGAGCATCCGCTGATGGCGTCCGCTTCACGCGCGGGCGGGGTCTTAGCGGAACTTCCTACTCCTGCGATTGTGGATCGCGGCCGGGTGGTGGGATTGTGGGAATACGATCCTGAAAAAGAAGAGATTGCTTATGCCGTATTTGGGAAGACGAACGCCGCATTGAAGAAGGCGGTCGCAGAGACTGAAGAGTATGTTCGCGAGCAGTTAGGCGATGCGCGGACGTTTAGTCTGGATAGCCCTAAGAGCCGGGTGCCGCGGATTGAGGCGTTGCGAAAAGCGAAGTGATTTATTGCGCTTTTGCGTGGACGGTTAAGATGATGCGGCGATAGGAAGTTAGCTTGGGCGTGCCGTCGTCTGTAACGGCAAGAATGATGTGTGCGACGCCGGTGGCGGGACAACCTGGACCGAGCGGTAACCACTTAGGTCGGCAGGTATCTGTGGCCGTTACGGTGGCTTTGGGCATATCAACCGCTGTGATGTTGATGGCTGCCAAGGCCGGATCGGCACTGCCCGCTTCGGCATAGTGAAACCATTTAAAATGCAGGGCCTGGCCGTCCGGGTCGTGGGACTTGGAGGCGTCTAGAGTAATTGGCTGGCCTACTTGAACATCCAGCAAGATGGGTGCGGTGCCGGTTTGGCCGTTTACTTCGAGAATTGGATTGTGATTAGCATGGGCGAAATCGGAGACGGTCCAACTCATTCGCGCAGCGAAGTCATTTTGAAAGGCTTCGCGCCAGCGCCAGATGGTGGCTTGATCAGAGATATAGGTCCGGCCGTCGGCGCCGGTGACGGAATCTTGCGAAGTTACACGTGGGAAGAGGTCGCCACCTTGGGTCCAAATGGGATGCGTTTCGCCGTAAGGCTGCCGGTAAATGTAACGGCCACCCCAGCCGCCCCAATCCGGTCTTCGAAACGCGTTCAAGCCGTTGTCAATAAGGCTGAGGTAGGAAGGGGTGTCGCCTTCCATGATGAACATGAACTTTGGATACACCTTGCCTAGCGGACCTTTGCTTCTGATGTTTGCATCCAGCCACTCGTTTGTGACTGTGGTGAAATCCGCGCCGGCACCGTTGCGATAGTATTTGTCGCCGCTGATGCCGGTCCAAGTGGCGTAGTAGTATTCGCCTCCCGTGGGCGTCGAAGGATCAACGATGTAGAACAAATTCGGGAACTCACGGCGAATCCAGGGG
>Ga0209698_10003616_pt1 | contig 17112 bp, 15 predicted proteins | sample LitLauG_LLR_2012_FD_187203 | JGI IMG/M metagenome (GOLD analysis project Ga0209698, IMG submission 187203) | Freshwater sediment microbial communities from Pennsylvania, USA - Little Laurel Run_MetaG_LLR_2012 (SPAdes) (version 2) | ecosystem: Environmental > Aquatic > Freshwater > Creek >...
CGCCGTCGCCACCGCCGTCGCCACCGCCCGCGCTCGCCTCGCCCCCGATGCCGCGGCGACCGACCTCGCAGCCGCCACGGCGAGAGCCGCACCAGGCGGGGTCGACGTCCTCGCCCACGGCACCACCGTGCCGACCAACGCCTTGCTGGAGCGGCGGGGCGGCCGGGTCGCGCTGGTGTGCACCGAGGGGCACGCCGATGTCATCGAGATCGCCCGTCAGGTGCGGCCCTCGCTCTACGACGCCACCGTCGACCGACCCGAGCCCCTCGTGGCCCGATCCCTCCGCCTGGAGGTGGGTGGTCGCCTCGACAGCGCCGGCGCGGAGCTGGTCCCGCTCGGCGAGCTGCGGTGCCTGCCTCCGCGGGGGGAGGTCGACGCCGTCGCCGTGTGCCTCCTGCACGCCGACCGCAACCCGGCGCACGAGCGGACGATCGCCTCGCGTCTGCGGGCCGCCGGCTGGGACGTGACGTGCTCGCATGAGATCTCCCCCGAGTTCCGCGAGTACGAGCGGACCGTCACCACGGTCGTCAACGCCTTCCTGCGACCGGTGTGCCGCCCCTATCTGGCGGAGCTGGCCGCCCTCGCCCAAGACGTGCTGGTCATGACCTCGGCGGGCGGCCTCCGCGGGTTGGCCGAGGCCCGCGAGACGCCCGCGGCACTCCTCCTGTCGGGTCCCGCCGGCGGCGTCCTTGCCGCGTCGGCCGCGGCGGTGTCGGCCGGTTGGCCCGACGCCGTCTCCTTCGACATGGGAGGCACGTCCACCGACGTTTGCCTGATCCGGGGCGGACGGCCCGACCCGGCCGCGCAACGTACGGTGGCTGGGTATCCGGTGCGCCTTCCGTCGCTCGACGTGCACACGATCGGGGCCGGCGGCGGCTCGATCGCCCGCATCGATCCTGGCGGCGCGCTGGTCGTCGGCCCGCACAGCGCCGGTGCCCGCCCGGGTCCGGCGTGCTACGGCCTCGGCGGTGAGGCGCCGACGGTGACCGACGCGGACCTGGTCGCCGGCCGGCTGCCCCACGACCACGCCCTGCCCGGGCTGGACCGCCTCGACGCGGGCGCGGCCCGCGCCGCTCTGGCCAGGGCCGGGGTGGACGCCGCGGGCGTGCAGCGCGTCGTCGATTCCAGCATGGTCCAAGCGATCCGGCGCGTCTCGGTCGAGCGGGGCGTCGACCCCCGTGGTCTGGCCCTGGTCGCCTTCGGGGGCGCCGGTCCGCTGCACGCGTGCGCCCTCGCCGACGAGCTCGGGATGCCGGTCGTCGTGGTCCCGGCCCGCGCCGGGGTGCTGTCGGCCGCCGGCATCCTGACCGCGCCCCGGCAGGCGGACCTCGTCCGGGGGTGGCCCGATCCCGACGATCACGCCGGAGCGATGGCCGCGGCCGCGGCACTGGCCGGGTCGGCCCGCCAGCAGGTCATTGCCGCTCTCCCGGTGCCGGCCACGGCCGGGGTCGAAGAGGTGTCGGTCGACTGCCGCTACCGCGGTCAGAGCCATGAGCTCACCGTGGCCTCGCCGACCGTGTTCGCCGCCGAGCACGAACGCCGCAACGGGTACTCCCGTCCCGGGGTGCCCGTCGAGGTCATCGCAATACGGGCCCGCGCCGCCATCCCCGCGCCCGTCTCGATGGGTGATCTGGCCGACGTGGACCGGCGAGGCACGACGCGGGGCCCGGCGGTGATCGCCGAGGTGGACTGCACGATCTGGGTCGCCGACGGGTGGACGGCGCGCGTCGGCGGAGGCGGGGCGTGGATCCTCAACCGGGGGTAGATCCCGCCAGCCTGCAGGTGCTGATCTCGCGGCTGAGCGGCGTGGCCGACGAGATGGGCAGCGTGCTGCGGCGCGCCGCGTCGTCGCCCAACATCAAGGAGCGGGCGGACTGCTCGGCCGCGCTGTTCACCCCTGATGGTGAGCTGCTGGTCCAAGCCGAGCACATCCCCGTGCACCTCGGCTCGATGCCCGCCTCGGTGCGCGCCGCCATCGACTCCGGTGTCGCCGTCGAGGCCGGCGTGCAGATCGTGCTCAACGACCCCTTCGCGGGGGGGACGCACCTCAACGACATCACCCTGGTCGCTCCGTGCGTGGCCGACGGGCGGTTGGTCGGCTGGGTCGCGAACCGCGCCCACCACGCCGATGTCGGCGGCATGGTGGCGGGATCGATCCCACCCGATGCGCGGGAGATCTTCCAGGAGGGCCTGCGCATCCCGCCGGTCCGGATGAGCCCCGACCTCGCCCAACTGATCGCCGCCAACTCCCGTGCGCCGATCGAGCGCGCCGGCGATCTCGCCGCCCAGGTCGGTGCCAACGCCGTCGGCGTCGCCCGTCTGGCCGCGTTCGCCGGCGAGCCGCTCGACCAGGTGCTGGCCTATGGCGAGCGCCGGATGCGGGCCGCACTCGCCGCCCTCCCGGACGGGACCTGGTCGGCGACCGACGTCCTCGACTCCACCGGACCCGACCCCGAGCAGCAGCGCCCGGCCGTGATCCGCCTCCGCATCGACAAGCGCGGCGATCGCATCACCTTCGACTTCGGTGGCACGGACGCTCAGCGGCCAGGCAACGTCAACGCCGTCGAGGCGGTCACCGCCAGCGCGGTCGCGTTCGCGCTGCGCTCGGTCGCCGACCCCACCATCCCGGCCAACGCCGGGGCCCTCCGGCCGGTCCGGATCATCGTCCCCGTCGGTTCGCTGCTCCACGCCCGCCCGCCGGCCGCGGTCGGTGCGGGCAACGTCGAGGTGTCCCAACGCGTGGCCGACGTGTGCCTCGCCGCCCTCGCCGGCACCGCGCCCGGCCGGGTCGGTGCCGCTGGGCAGGGAACGATGAACAACCTGATCCTCGGCGGTGCCGGCGGGTGGGTCTACTACGAGACGGTCGGCGGCGGGCAGGGCGGCCGCCCGCAGCGGGCCGGCATGAGCGGCGTGCACACCGCCATGACCAACACGATGGACACGCCGAGCGAGGCGCTCGAGCGGGCCTACCCCCTGCGGGTGCTGCGCTACCGCCTCCGCCGCGACAGCGGCGGTGCCGGACGTTGCGCCGGCGGAGACGGCATCGAACGCGTGATCCAGGTCCTGGAGCCGGCCATCTTGTCCCTCATCACCGAGCGCCGTGTCACCCCGCCGCCGGGCCGGGCGGGCGGGTCGCCCGGCGCGGTGGGGGAGAACTGGCGGTGGCCCGGCGGCGACGAGGTCCGCCGGGTGCGCCTCGGCGACAAGGTCACCGTCACCCTCGCCGCCGGCGACGCGGTCCAGCTGCTCACCCCCGGTGGGGGCGGCTACGGCCCCTCCGACGCTCGCGTCCCGACGTCTGAGTAGGCTGGACCCGTCACTCCATGCGGCTGTCTTCGCGCAAGGACGGAGCAAATGAACGTGCGCAGGCTGCTCGGCATCCCGGTGCTGGTCGCCGTCGTCGGGCTCGGGGGCGCCCCGACTGCGTCCGCCGGGCCGCGGCCCTCGCCCCGATCCGTCAACGGCATCGCCCTCAGCGTGTCGTCGGGGGTGCCGGGCGCCCGCGTCGTCGCCACCGCCGATGCCAGCTGTGCCCCGGCCGGCTCGCCGTCGTTGGCCCTCCAGTTCGGCAACGCCACGCCGGGGGGCGGAGCCGGGACGGTGGGCATCGCTGCGCTCAGCGCGGCGCGGACCGCGGCCGGGACCTACCAGGTCAGCTTCCTCATCCCCTCGACGCTCGGTGCCTACCAGCTCGAGGGCGGAGGTCCGGTGACGACCGGGACCTACGTGATCCGCACCATCACCGCGAACTGCAGCGCCACCTTCACCGTCGGCGGCGGCCTGTCGACCTTTTCGCTCAGCCCGGCGACAGTGACCCCCTACCGGGGGATCACCGCAGCCGGCACCCTCGGGTACTGGCTCTACGAGGCGGCCGGGTGGGTGCGCTCCTTCGGCGGGGTGCACAGCCTCGGCACGGCGGGCAGTTCGGCGCCGTCGCAGCCGATCGTCGGCATGGCGGCCACCCCCGATCTGCAGGGCTACTGGCAGGTGACGGCGGACGGTACCGTCTTCGCCTTCGGCGATGCCCTCTGGCGCGGCGACGTGCGCACGTTGCGCCTGCGCCAGCCGATCGTCGGGATGGCGGCCACCACCTCGGGGCAGGGCTACTGGCTCGTGGCCGGCGACGGCGGGGTCTTTTCCTTCGGCGACGCGCGGTTCCACGGATCGACGGGCAACCTCCGCCTGGTGCAGCCCGTGGTCGGCATCGGTGGCACGTCCGACGGCGGGGGATACTGGTTGGTGGCCGGCGACGGCGGGGTCTTCTCCTTCGGCGACGCCCGCTTCCACGGCTCGACCGGCGGGATGCGCCTCGTCCGCCCGGTGATCGGGATGGCGGCCACGACCGACGGTGCCGGGTACTGGCTGGTGGCCAGTGACGGCGGGGTCTTTTCCTTCGGCGACGCCCGCTTCCACGGCTCGACCGGGGGTCGTGCGCTGACCGCGTCGATCACCGGCATGGCGAGCCCCGACGCAGGTGGCTACTGGCTCGTCGGCGGGGACGGGGGCGTGTTCGCGTTCGGCGACGCCACCCCGCTCGGCAACGCGCTCACCCCTTCGAGCTGACCGCCCGCCCGAGGCCGATGCGCGCCCGAAGCGCGGCGGCCCGGCCCTCGGCCTCGGCCAGCACCGCGCCCTCGTCGACGGTGGTCACCGCCCGGTCGCGCAGGACCCAGCGGCCGGCGCAGAGCACCGAGTGGATGTTGTCGCTCTTGAGCGACGACACCAAGGCGGCGGCCGGGTCCGACAACGGGACCAGGTTGGGCGCAGCCGGGTCGATGAGGACGAGGTCGGCGGCGGAGCCGACCTCGAGGGTGCCGAGCTCGCCCTCCCAGCCGAGCGCCCGGGCTCCGTCCCGGGTGGCCATGGCCACGACGGCGGCAGCGGGCAGCGCCGTCGGGTCCCCCCGCCGGGCCTTCTGCACCAGCGACGCCAGCCACATCTCGTCGAGGATGCTCATGCGGTTGTTGGAGGGCGCCCCGTCCGTGCCGATCCCGACCGTGATGCCCCGCTCCAGCATCTCGGCGATGCGGGGAAACGCGGCGAGCACCCGCAGGTTGGACGCCGCGTTGTGCGACACCGGCGTCGCGGTCGCCGCCAGGAGGTCGAGCTCGGCGTCGTCGGCGTGCACCACGTGGACCGCCAGCAGGCGCGGCCCGAGTACGCCGAGCGTGGCGAGCCAGCGCACGGTGGAGTCGCCCCGGGTGGCCCGGCAGTGCGCGTTCTCTTCGACCACCTCGGCCACGTGCATCTGCACGACGGCGTCGATCCGGGCGGCGTGCTCGATCGAGCCGAGGATCAGGGCGTCGCTGCAGTTGAAGATGGTCCGCAGCGTGTAGCTCATGCGTATCCGCCCGTCCGCCGCCCCGTGCCAGCGGGCGGCCAGGTCGTCCTGGTGGTCGAGGACCTCGGCGGTCGACTCGACCATCTGGGCCGGCAGCCCCGCGCCCGCATCCATGCTGCTGCGCCCGACCAGGGCGCGGATGCCCGACGCGGCGACGCTGCGGGCCATGCCGTCGACGTGCTGGCCGCCGGGATCGGCGAGCAGGGTGACCCCGTTGCGGATCTGTTCGAGGCAGCACGCGAGCGTCGAGATCTCCGCGTCGGCCTCGCTGAGGGCTGCCTCGTAGGGCCAGATCCGGTCGTGCAGCCAAGTCGGCAGGTCGACGTCGTCGGCCAGGCCGCGGCCGAGCTGCTGGCTGGTGTGGCAGTGCGTGTTGACGAAGGCGGGCGTCACCAGCATCCCCTCCGCGGACAGGGTCTCGGTGGCGGCCGAGCCGCTCGGAGCCGCCCCGACGTGGGTGATGCGATCCCCCCGCACCTCGACGACGCCGCGCTCGATCACCCGTGTCGGATCGGCCGCCAGGAGGGGCAGCACCCGTGCCCCGCTGATGCGCAGGTCGACCGGCCCGGTGTCCACTTCGCCCATCGCGGCATCGTAGGTGGCCCGGCGGACCCCGCCGGCCCGTCCCCCTACACTGGCCCGACGCCAGGTGGGAGGCAGCCATGGAGCTCGGGATCTTCATACAGGGGTACACCCCTCAGTTCCGGCGGGACGTCGATCCCGACGCGGAGCACAACGCCTTCATGGACGAGCTCGCGACCGTCGTCGCCGCCGACCGGGCCGGGTTCAAGTACGTGTGGGTGCCCGAGCACCACTTCCTCGACGAGTACTCGCACCTGTCGGCCAACGACGTGGTGTGCGGCTGGTTGGCACATGCCACCGAGCGGATCCACATCGGATCGGGCATCTTCAACCCGCTCCCGCAGGTCAACCACCCGGCCAAGGTGGCCGAGCGCGTCGCCATGCTCGACCACCTGAGCGGCGGCCGCTTCGAGTTCGGCACCGGGCGAGGGGCGGGCAGCCACGAGATCCTCGGCTTCCTCCCCGAGCTCACCGACATGTCGGGCACCCGGGACATCTGGGAGGACGTGATCGGCGAGTTCGCCAAGATGTGGACCCAGGACACCTACGAGGGCTACGACGGCAAGTACTGGTCGCTGCCGCCGCGCAAGGTCCTGCCCAAGCCGTGGAAGAAACCGCACCCGCCCATGTGGTACGCCTGCGGCAACGTCTCCAGCTACGCCATGGCCGCCCGCCGCGGCCTCGGGGTGCTCGGCTTTTCGGTCGGCAGCATCGACGACATGGGTCCCATCATCGACGCCTACAAGTCGGCCATCCCGAGCGCCGAGCCGGTCGGTGCCTACGTCAACGACAACGTGATGGTGACGACGGCCGCTTTCGTCGCCGAGGACACCGAGACCGCAGTCCGGTCGTTCGTGGCCGCCCGGCCCAACTACCTGCAGAGCAACGTGTACCGCTACCACGACACCTTTCCCCGCCCCCCAGGCGTGCCGGCCTGGCCGGGCGTGCTGCCCGATCCGCGCCCCGAGGACATCCGCGCCGCCATCGGTGCACCCGGCCTCGTGGTCGGCGACCCCGAGGATGCGCTGCGGGCGTGCCGGGAGTGGGAGGCGGCGGGTGCCGACCAGCTGGTGTTCGGCACCGGCCCGGCGTCGCTCGAGGACACGCTCACCACCATCCGCCTCCTCGGCGAGCACGTCATCCCCGAGATCGATCACGACTCCGTGCACCGCAGCACCCGCATGCGCGACGCCGCCGCGTCCTGAGCCCGCCGCCCGAGGAGGCCCGCCCGATGTCCGACACCGCACCCGCCGCGACGCGCACGGACCCCTTCGCACCGGCGACGCTCGGCCCGATCACCATCCGCAACCGCTTCGTCAAGGCCGCCACCTTCGAGGGCATGGCCAAGCGCAACCAGGTCAGCGACGCGCTCGTCGACTTCCACCGGGCGGTCAGCGTGGGCGGGGTCGGCATGACGACGCTCGCCTATTGCGCGGTGTCCGTCGACGGTCAGGGCGCGCCCAACGAGATCGTGGTCGACGACGACGCCGTCCCCGGGCTGCGGCGCTTCACCGACGCCATCCACGAGACGGGTGCGTCTGTCTCGATGCAGCTCGGCCATGCTGGGCCGGTGGGTGCCGGGGCGGGCCACGGCGGGCTGTCGCCCTCCAAGGTGTTCGCCCCGACGTCGTTCAAGTTCACCCGGCCCGCCACCGAGGACGACCTGCAGCGGGTCATCGGCGACTTCGCCGACGCGGCCGGACGGGCGGTGCAGGCCGGCTTCGACTGCATCGAGCTGCACTTCGGGCACGGGTACCTGCCCAGCTCGTTCATGAGCCCCAAGCTCAACCGGCGCGACGACCGCTGGGGTGGCAGCCTGGAGAACCGGGCCCGCCTCTCCCGCGAGATCGCCAAGGTGGTGCGGGACCGGGTCGCGGACCGGGTGGCGGTGATCGCCAAGCTCAACATGGCCGACGGCGTGCCGGGCGGGCTCTGGCTGGACCAGAGCGTGCCGATCGCCCGCCTGCTCGAAGCCGACGGGGCGCTCGACGCCCTCGAGCTCACCGGCGGCAGCTCGTTCCAGAACCCCATGTACCTCTTCCGCGGGGACGCACCGATCGCGGAGATGGCGGTGGCCTTTCCCAAGGCGATGCGGCTCGGCTTCAAGCTGACGGCCAAGCGGTTCATGCCGTCGTACCCCTTCGAGGAGGCGTACTTCCTGCCCTTCGCCCGCCAGTTCCGCGCCGCGCTCGACATGCCGCTGATCCTCCTCGGCGGCATCAACCGCATCGACACCGTGCGGCGGGCCCTCGCCGAGGGCTTCGACTTCGTGTCGATGGGGCGGGCGCTGCTGCGCGAGCCGGACCTGCTGCGGCGCTGGCAGAAGGGCGAGGTGGGCGAGTCCCTCTGCGTGCACTGCAACAAGTGCATGCCGAGCATCTACCGCGGCACCCACTGCGTGCTGGTCGACCCGGCGCAGCGCCCGGGCCACAACCTGGCCAAGGCCTGAGAAAGGGGACCCGCGGCTGCTCAGCGGTTGCGCCACACCGGCGGCCGCTTCTCCAAGAACGCCGCCCGGCCTTCGGCCGAGTCCTCCGAGCGGAACACGACGCGCGCCGCGCTGCGCGTCTCCTCCCAGGCCACGTCGTCGAGGGCCGCGACGGTGCGCTCCAGGATCCGCAGGCTCTCGCGCACCGACACCGGCGCGTTGACGACGATCCGAGCGGCCAACCTCAGCGCTTCGTCCAGGGCCTCGCCGTCGTCGCACAGCACGTTGACGAAGCCGAACGACGCGGCCCGCTCGGCAGAGATCGGGTCGCCGGTGAGCACCACCTCGCGGGCGATGTTGAGCGGCAGGGTCCTTGCCGCGCGGAACACGCCGCCGTAGAGGGCGAGCAGGCCCCGCTTGATCTCCGGCAGTCCGAAGCAGGCCGCGCGCGAGGCCACCACGAGGTCGCAGGCCAGGACGATCTCCATGCCACCGCCGAGGGCGAGGCCCTCGACCGCGGCGATGACCGGCTTGGCATGCGAGCGGCGGATGATGCCGTACTCACCACCGCGCGGCGTCGGATCGCCGCCGGTGAGGCGCAGGTCCGACCCGGCCGAAAACACGGACCGACCACCGGTGATGATCCCGACCCAGAGCTCGTCGTCGTCCTCGAGCTCGTTCATCGCCGCGTCGAGCCCGGCGGTGGTGTCGGGGTCGATCGCGTTTCGCTTCTCCTCGCGGTCGATGCGCATGACCAGGACGTGGTCGTGGCGCTGGACATGAACCGGCATGGCGGCCTCCTCGCTCGGGGCAGGTCGGGGGCGACCGTACGGCATCTGCGGCGGCCGGTGCCGAGCGGCGCTGGGCGGCCGGTGCTCAGCTGGGCTGCGGCGGCGGCACGATCACCGTCGGCCGGGTGGCGTGGTGCAGCAACTTCAGGGCGACGCTACCGAGTCGGAGCCCGTGGAACCCCCCGGTACCGCGGCTGCCGATCACCACGAGGTCGGCGTCGGCGTCGTCGGCCCGTCCGTGGATCGCCCGGGCCGGGTCGTCGTCGACGACCACGACGCTCCCGAGGTGCCCCAGCACCTGCAGGGGTCCCGCCCACTCCCGGCAGTGCCGTTCGGCTTCGTCCCGCCAGTCGGCTGGGTCGGTGGATGTACCCGCCCGGGCGCCCGGTTGGTGCGCGTGGACGACTTGGACGCTCGCCTTGGTCCTTGCGGCGAGCTCGCAGCACCAGGCGACGGCTGCGAGGCTGCCGGGTGATCCGTCGACGCCGAGGACGATGTGGTCGACGTGGAAGGATCCCGTGCCCGGGGGGATGATCGCGAGTGGCCTGGTGACGTGCTCGGCGATGTGGTGGCCGGTGCTGCCGAGGTGCAGGGCCGGGTACCACCCTTCGCCGGTCGTGCCGAGCACCGTGAGGATGACCTGCTCGGACTCGGACACGTCGTGCAGCATCTGGCGGGGGTCGCCGTGGAGCACGAGGCTGCGGAATGGCTGGCCCCCGGCGCTCGCCGGTGCGCTCCAGCGGGTGTGCAGCGCACGGTGCGCCTCGTGCACGTGCGCCTCGTCGGTGCCGTGGGGGATCACGGTCGCAACGATCAGCTCCGCGTCGAGCGCGGCGGCGGCGCCGGCCGCCCACCGCACCGCCACCGTCGCCGGCGCGGTGCCGTCGGTTCCGACCAGGATGCGCGACATGGGCCCGACGTTAGGGCCCGCCCGCAGCCGCCCGACAGGGCCGAACGTCGCAACTCGCGCGCCCTTGGTCGTGCACCGTGGCGACGCCCGGGATGCTCGCCGGTGGTCCCTGCCCGGTACGCTCCACCCCGCGGGGAGACCGATGAGGAGGAGCGGTGGCAACGATCATCGACATCGAGGACCGGGGCCGGGTGCGGCTCCTGACGCTCAACCGCCCCGACGCCCTCAACGCCTTCAGTGACGCGCTCTACGATGCGGCGACCGACGCCCTCCTCGACGCGGCCGCAGCCCGGGGGGTGGCCGTCGTCGTGTTCACCGGAGCCGGCCGGGCGTTCTCCGCGGGAGCCGACCTCGGCGAGATGGCCCGGCGCAACGCGGGTGCGGTCATCACGAGCCGTCACGGCTTCGGTGGCTATGTGGACCAGCTCATGTCCTTTCCCAAGCCCATCGTCTGCGCGGTCAACGGCCTCGCCGTCGGCATCGGGGCCACGATGCTGGCGCTGTCCGACCTGGTGTTCGTGTCGACCGACGCCAAGGTCCGCTGCCCCTTCACCCGCCTCGGCGTGGCACCGGAGGCGGCCAGCAGCGTCACCTTCCCCTGGCTCATGGGCCGCCAGAACGCCACCTGGGCGCTGATGAGCTCAGAGTGGCTCTCCCCCGAGGAGTGCCTGCGGATGGGCCTGGCCTGGCGGGTCTGCGCCCCCGGCGAGCTGCTCGACGAGGCGATGCGACACGCCCAGGTGCTGGCGGCCAAGCCCATCAGCTCGCTGATCGAGACCAAGCGCACGATCGTCGAGCCGTGGCTGCCCCAGATGGCGGTGGCCCGGCAGCGCGAGAACGCCGCGTTCGGGCGCCTGCTCGGCCAGCCGGCCAACGCCGAGGCGCTGCGGGCCTTCGCCGAGCGCCGCGAACCCGATTTCGCCTCCGTCGACGATTGAGCGCCGGGCGCGGTTAGCGTTGTCCCGGTCGACGAAGGGGGAGGTTGGCGTGAGCGCGACGAGCGAGGTGGACACGGCCCGCGAGGTCGGCCTCGACGTCCGGCCCCAGGCCGGGCACATCGGTGCGGAGATCGGCGGGGTGGACCTGTCCGAGCCGCTGTCGCCGGAGGTGGTCGCCGCCATCCGGGCGACGCTGCTGCGCTGGAAGGTCGTCTTCTTGCGCGACCAGCACATCTCCCAGGCCCAGCACATCGCGTTCGGCCGCTGCTTTGGCGACGTCACCCCGGCCCATCCGACCTTGCCGGGCGCGTTCGACGACCACCCCGAGATCCTGCTGCTCGACAACCAGCTGCACGGCCGCATCGGCGGCCCGACCGTCGAGAGCCGCTGGCACACCGACGTCACCTTCGTGCCCAACCCGCCGATGGCCTCGATCCTGCGCGGCGTCGTGGTGCCCGACTACGGCGGCGACACCCAGTGGACCAACCTCGTCGTCGCCTACGAGCGGCTCTCCGCGCCCTTGCAGCGGATGGTCGACGGCCTCCACGCCGTGCACCACAACGTCCTGCCCATCGCCCGGGGCGAGGTGACCAACGAGCTGGCGCAGCAGTTCGCCTCCAGGGACATCCGCTCGGTCCACCCGGTGGTGCGGGTCCACCCCGAGACGGGGGAGAAGGCGATCTTCGTCAACCCCAACTTCACCAGCCACATCGCCGAGCTGTCCCGCCAGGAGAGCCGCCACCTGCTCGCCATGCTCTACGAGCACCTCGCTAACCCGGAGTTCACCTGCCGCTTCCGCTGGCAGGCGGACAGCATCGCGTTCTGGGACAACCGGGCGACGGCCCACCTCGTGCCCACCGACATCCCGCCCGGCGTCCACCGCTCCATGCAGCGCATCACCCTGGCCGGCGACACCCCGGTCGGCCCCGACGGCTTCACGTCGTACTCGCTGGCCGGCGAGGCCTTCAACTAGCGCGAGGTCCCGCGTCGAGCGCGCCACCCATCATCCTTCGGGTGGCGCCTTCTTGGCCCGGCTCGGGGCGACCCGGGGCGGCTCGCCCGGCATCTTCGGGTACACCGGTGGCCACGGCGCGTCCTGCAGGCCGGCGGCCCGGTCGCGCTCGTGCAGGACGAGGACCGGGTCGAGTGGCTGGGGGTGGACCGCCATGTCGGCCCAGGGGTCGCCTGCCGCCGCCACCCGGGCCGGGACGGTCTCGATCGTGAGCGCGTCCGGCTCGATGGTGTCGAGCTCGTCCCAACCGAAGGGTGTCGACACCTGGGCGCCCGGCCGGGCCCGCACCGACCAGGCGCCGAAGATGGTCTTGTGCGGCGCGTTCTGGTTGAAGTCGATGAACACCCGTCGGCCCCGCTCCTCCTTCCACCACGCCGCGGTCATCAGGTCGCCGCGGCGTCGCTCGAGCTCGCGGGCCAGTGCCACCGCCGCGGCGCGCACCTCGTAGGAGCTCCACCGGGGCTCCAGGCGGATGTAGACGTGGATCCCCCGGTTGCCCGTGGTCTTGGGCAGGCCGTGCACGCCGAGCTCGTCGAGCAGGACGCGCACCTCCTGCGCCGCCTCCCGCACCATGGGAAAGGTGACGCCCGGGGTGGGGTCGAGGTCGATGCGCAGCTCGTCGGCGTGCTCCGGGTCGTCCGCTCGGGTCGGCCACACGTGGAAGCCGAGGCAGCCGAGGTTGACCGCCCACAGCACGTGGGCCAGGTCGGCGGCGACCAGTGCCTCCGACGTGGTGCCGTTGGGGGTGCTCACGACCGCCGTCTGCAGCCACTCGGGATGGGCCTTGGGCACCCGCTTCTGGAAGAACGAGCTCCCGCCGGCCCCGTTGGGGAAGCGCTGGAGCAGCACGGGTCGGCCGCCCATGGCGGCGAGCAACGGGCCGGCGACACGCTCGTAGAAGCGGACCAGGTCCAGCTTGGTGTCGGAGCGCTCCGCGAAGAACACCTTGTGCGGATTGGTGATCAGCAGCTCGCGTCCCGCGGCTTCGACCACCACGCCTTCGTCGGCCATCGCCCCGACGGTAGCGGCCTCAGCTGCGCAGCAGCTGGTCGAGCAAGGACACGGCCGCCCCCAGGATGCCTTGCGAGCCTGATGGGGCGTCGGGCGCGGGGGCGCCAGCGATCACCACCAGCTGGGGCGCCACGGCCTGGCGGTGGCAGTAGCGGCAGGTGCCGTCGGCGTCGGTCTGGAGGGGCGCGCCACACGACGGGCAGCAGGCGGGGGCCACGGCCGCCGCGGTCGCCCGTCCGGCGGCTGCCGCCTCGCGCGCCGGCAGGGCGGCGAGCTGGTCGGCAGGGACCCAGATCATCTCGCACGGCCGGCAGACCTCGACCGAGGCGGTCGGCGGGGTGCCCGATGACAGGCTCACCGGCCGCTGGGGCTGGCGGCAAAAGCCGCAGGGCTGTCCGGTCGGCTCCACCGACTTCGACACCATCCAGGCCTGGATGGCGGCGCCGTCGGCGAGCAGGCGGCGCATCACCGGCAGCCCGAAGGCCGCCCCGCGGCAGGACCCGCACTGAAACCGCAGGGCACCGGCCGTGCTCACGCGCTCGAGGTCGGCGCCGCACGCCGGGCAGATGCCATCGGGATCGCTCACCTCTTGGTGATCGGCTCCTCGGGTGCCCCGCTCAAGGCCGACATGCCACGTTCCGGGTGAAAGAGCGCGGCCGCTACCTTCTCCCCATGCGGATCGACGGATGTGGCGCGGTCGTCAGCGGTGGAGCCTCGGGCCTCGGGGAGGCGACGGCGCGCCGGCTGCACGCCGGGGGAGCGGTCGTCTCCGTCCTCGATGCCAACCCCGATCGCGGGGCGGCCCTCGCCGCCGAGCTCGGCGCCCGGTGCCGTTTCGTGCGCGTCGACGTCACCGATCCGGCGCAGGTCGCCGACGCGGTGGGGGAGGCGGCCCGGGCGGCACCGCTGCGCGTCAACGTCAACTGCGCCGGGATCGGCCATGCGGCGCGCACCGTCGGCCGTGACGGCTCGCCGCACGACTTCGACCGCTTCGTACGGGTGATCAGCGTGAACCTGATCGGGACGTTCAACGTGATGCGCGTGGCCGCATCGGCGATGGCGGCCACCGACCCGCTCGAGGGTGGCGAGCGGGGGGTCATCGTCAACACCGCCTCGGTGGCCGCCTTCGACGGTCAGATCGGCCAGATCGCCTACTCGGCCTCCAAGGGCGGCATCGTGGGCCTCACCCTCCCCGCGGCGCGGGATCTCGGGTCGGTGGGCGTGCGGGTGTGCACCATCGCGCCCGGCCTGATGGACACCCCGCTGCTCGGGCAGCTCCCGAGCGACGCGAAAGAGGCGCTGGCCGCCGATGTGGTGTTCCCGAAGCGGCTCGGCAGGCCCGAGGACTTCGCCCACCTGGTGGAGGCCATCGTGGCCAACAGCTACCTCAACGGCGAGGTGATCCGTCTCGACGCCGCGCTGCGGATGCCGCCCCGATAATCCCGGCTCACCCGACAGGACGGGTGGGTATCCTCACGTTCCGTGACCCCCGATGTCGCCCCACTCATCTACGCGCGCGGCCTGACGAAGCGCTTCACCGACTTCGTCGCAGTCGACGGCGTGGACTTCGAGGTGGCGCGGGGCGAGGCCTTCGGCTTCCTCGGCCCCAACGGCGCGGGCAAGAGCTCGACGATGCGGATGATCGGCTGCGTGTCGCCGGTGACGAGCGGGACGCTGCGGATCCTCGGGATGGACCCGGCCGCCGACGGGGCCCGCATCCGGGCTCGTCTCGGTGTCGTGCCCCAGGACGACACCCTCGACCTCGAGCTGACCGTGCGCGAAAACCTGTTGATCTACGGTCGTTACTTCGACCTGCCCCGCCGGGTCATCCGGGAGCGCACCGAGCAGCTCCTCGCGTTCGCCAACCTCTCCGAGCGCGGCGACGACCGGGTCGAGCCCCTCTCAGGGGGCATGAAGCGGCGCCTCACCATCGCCCGCTCGCTCATCAACGAGCCGGAGGTGCTCCTGCTCGACGAGCCGACCACCGGCCTCGACCCCCAGGCCCGCCACGTCCTGTGGGACCGGCTCTACCGGCTCAAGGCCGACGGGGTCACCCTGGTGCTCACCACCCACTACATGGATGAGGCCGAGCAGCTCTGCGACCGCCTCGTCGTCATGGACAAGGGCCGGATAGCGGCGTGCGGCTCGCCCCGCCAGCTCATCGAGGAGCACGCCACCCGGGAGGTGCTCGAGCTGCGCTTCGACCGGGCCGACAACGCGGTCATCGCAGAAAAGCTGACCGGGTTGGCCGGGCGCACCGAGGTGCTGCCGGACCGCCTGCTGCTCTACACCGACGACGGTGACCGCGCGCTCGCCGAGGTCGGTGCCCGCGGGCTCGAACCCGACAGCGTGCTCGTGCGCCGCAGCACCCTCGAAGACGTGTTCCTCCGGCTCACCGGCCGGACGCTGGTGGACTGAGGTCGCCGTGTCCACGCCCCTGTCGCTGCGGTCGTTCTCCTACTGGGCCTACCAGTACAAGCGGACCTGGCGGTCGTCGCTCACCTCGAGCTTCCTCAACCCGGTCCTGTTTCTCGCGGCGATGGGGGTCGGGCTCGGGTCGCTCGTCAACAAGAACGCGCCGTCCGCGGCGCGCCTCGGCGGCGTCAGCTACTTGACGTTCCTCGCCCCCGGGCTGCTGGCTGCCTCCGCGATGCAGATCGCCGCCCAGGAGGCGACCTACCCCGTGCACGGCGCGGTCAAGTGGCTGCGCACCTACCACGCCATGCTGGCCACCCCGCTGCGGGTCGTCGACGTGCTCGTCGGTCACCTCGCCTGGATCGCGGTGCGCCTGTTGCTCGTCGCCAGCATGTTCACCGCCGTCATGGCGGCCTTCGGTTCGGTGAGGTCCTGGGGTGTGCTCGCCGCCATCCCGGCCGCGGTCCTCACCGGCATGGCCTTTGGCGCACCGATCGCCGCGTTCGCGGTCGGACGGGAGTCGGACAGCGCCTTCGCGCCCATGTTCCGCTTCCTCGTGGTGCCGATGTTCCTCTTCTCCGGGACCTTCTTCCCGGTCAGCCAGCTGCCCGCCGTCCTGCGCCCGGTGGCGTACGTCACCCCGCTCTGGCACGGCGTGGACCTGTGCCGCTCGCTCGCACTCGGCCGCGCCGGCGCCGTGCGCAGCCTCCTGCACGTCGCCTACCTGCTCGCCTGGGTGGCTGCTGGGACCGCGGCGGGGATGCGCAGCTTCCGTCGGACGTTGGTGACCTGATGGCCGCGGCCACCGACCGGCGGACCCTCACCGCCCGGGTGATCCCGATCACCCTTCGGGGCGGCCGCGGGCGGCGCCTCGTCGAGCGCAACCTCCTGGTGTATCGCCGCACGTGGCTGATCATCGTCTCGGGCTTCTTCGAACCGCTCTTCTACCTGTTGTCGATCGGCGTCGGCATCGGCAAGCTGGTCGGTCCGCTGCACGGTCCCGGTGGGGCCACGGTCCCCTTCCGGGTGTTCGTCGCCCCCGCGCTGCTCGCCGCCTCGGCCATGAACGGCGCCATCTACGACTCGACGATGAACGTCTATTACAAGCTCAAGTACGCCAAGGTCTACGACGCGGTGCTGGCCACCCCGATCGGGGTGCGGGATGTGGCGGCGGGCGAGATCACCTGGGCGCTGATGCGGGGCGTGCTCTACTCGAGCGCGTTCTTGGTGATCATGGCGGTGCTCGGGGACGTGTCGTCGGGATGGGCGGTGCTCGCGCTCCCAGCGACGGTCCTCATCGGGTTCGCCTTCGCCGCGCTCGGCATGTCGGCGACGACGTTCATGCGGAGCTGGAACGACTTCGACTTCGTGCAGATGGGGATCCTGCCGCTGTTCTTGTTCTCGACGACCTTCTACCCGCTGGCGACCTACCCGCGCTGGCTCCAGCTGGTCGTGGAGTGCACCCCGCTCTACCACGGCGTGGCGCTCGTACGTTCGCTGTGCCTCGGCTCGGTCGGCCCTGGCCTCCTCGTCCACGTCGTCTATCTCGCCGTGCTCGGCGTGATCGGGTTGCGGGTCACCGCGCGCCGCCTGGGCGGCCTCCTCTGCCGCTGAGCGCGGTCACGGGATCACCGGGCGCAAAGCGCTCGATGGTGGCGTTACAGAAAAGGAGGAACCGACCTCC
>Ga0209698_10003617_pt1 | contig 17111 bp, 12 predicted proteins | sample LitLauG_LLR_2012_FD_187203 | JGI IMG/M metagenome (GOLD analysis project Ga0209698, IMG submission 187203) | Freshwater sediment microbial communities from Pennsylvania, USA - Little Laurel Run_MetaG_LLR_2012 (SPAdes) (version 2) | ecosystem: Environmental > Aquatic > Freshwater > Creek >...
GGCAAGTTGAGCCCCATTCGAAACAAGAGCAATGGCCGGCCACTGCCACGGGACCATTTCTGCGAGAGTGCTACAGACAGGAACTTATGATTTGTACGGGCTTGGCCCCAATTTCTGGAGCTGTTCGGTAAAGCTCCGGACAACTTGCGCAAAGCGTGGGCCTTCCGCAGCAGACACCCATTCCAGACGGAAGCGTTCTTCCTCGATTCCGAAATCGCCGAGCATCAGGCGAATGGCCTCGGCCCGCTTCTCGGCTTTCAGGTTGCCCTCCTGGTAGTGACAGTCACCGGGATGACAGCCGCACATAAGCACGCCGTCCGCTCCCTTGGTGAGAGCTTCGATGACCAGGTTCGGATGAACCATACCCGAACACATCACGCGAATCATCCGGATGCTGGGTGGATACTGAATCCGCGACACTCCCGCCAAGTCGGCGCCGGCATAGGAGCACCAGTTGCAGCACAAAGCGATAATCAGAGGTTCGAAGGTGTCAGCCGGAGGAGCAACCGCCGCTTCTGAAGCTGTGGGTACGCTGCTTTCTTCCATCACGCTACCTCCAAGGCTGCTTCGATTTGTGCCCGGATTTGATCGAGCGTAAATCCCCGGATGAAGATGCCATTCTTGGGACAAGTCGCCTGGCAGCACCCGCAGCCCTTGCAAGTGGTCTCGTTCGTATCGACAACTTTCTTGACGGACCCTTGCCACATGTACTCGAGCAGGGTAATCGCCTTGAATGGGCACGTGTCCACACAATAGGCGCAGCCATCGCAACTCTGGTCGACGACCTCAGACACGTTGGCTTCCAGGTCGAGGTTATCGCGCACAAGCACCGCTGCGGCTCGGGCCGCTGCCGCCTGCGCCTGCAGGATGGATTCCTCGATGCTCTTGGGAGAATGCGCTAGCCCGCACACGAACACGCCGTCGGTCATGAAGTCGACCGGGCGGAGTTTCATGTGGGCCTCGAGGAAGAAACCCTCGCTATTCAACGGAACTTTGAGGAACTGCGCGATCGTCTTGTTGTCTTCATTAGGATGAATGCCGGCGGACAATACCACGTGATCCGCGTGGATCATCATCGGCATACCCAGGGTCTGATCAACGACCGTCACGTTCAGCTCTTCTCCATTGGCGGACACATCCGGTCTGGCGCTTTCGTCGTAGCGCACAAACACGACTCCCTGCTGCCGCGCTTTCGTGTAATAGCTCTCCTTAAACCCGTAGGTCCTGATGTCGCGGTACAGGATGTAAACATGCGTCTTTGGGGAGAGCGTTTTGATACGCAGGGCATTCTTGATGGCATCGCTACAGCACACACGGGAGCAATACGGGTGGTCGCTTTCTCGCGAGCCCACGCACTGGATCATGACAACGGTCTTCGCGCGGTCCTTCTCTGCTGCGCTCAGCAATCCGTCCCCGGAAGCGAGACGCGCTTCGAGCTCCTTCTGGGTCATCACTCTCTTGTCCTGCCCATGCAGGTACTCCTTCGGCTGGTACTCGTGTGCCCCCGTCGCAACGATCGCGACGCCGTGCGCGACTTCCATGGTTTGGCCGCCAACCGAGATCTTTGTTTTGAAGTTTCCGATTGTGCCTTCGATGCTTTCGATGGTGGTGCCGGTAAACAAATGGACTTTGTCGTTCTGTAAAATCTCTCGCGTCATCCGAGCAAGTTCGGCCTGCGGCTTGTTGCCGTTGAGCATATAGAAGGTATGCCGCAGACTCCCACCCACCTCGTTCTCTTTTTCCACGAGATAGACCTCAAATCCCTGATTCGCCAGCGACAAGGAAGCGGTCATGCCCGACAAACCCGCGCCAATCACCAGGGCGGATTTTTCTATCGGAATCATCTGCCGGTGCAGCGGTTGCAACAAGCGTGACTTGGCGATCGCGATCCGCACCAGGTCTTTGGCTTTGTGGGTGGCTTTTTCCGGCTCGTGCATGTGTACCCACGAGCACTGGTCGCGGATGTTGGCCATCTCGAACAGGTAGGGATTGAGTCCTGCCTCGGCCAGCGTATTCCGGAACAACGGTTCGTGAGTGCGGGGAGTGCAGGAAGCGACCACGACACGGTTCAGATTGTGTTCGGCGATCTTTTTCTTGATCCCATCCTGGGTATCGTTGGAGCAGGTGTAGAGGTTGTTGTCTGCATACACGACGTTGGGCAGGGTCTTCGCATACTCGACGACTTCCGGCACGTTGACCACGCCGGCGATGTTGCTCCCACAGTGGCAGACAAAGACCCCGATGCGCGGCTCTTCTCCGGACACGTCTTTTTCCGGCGGATAGACTTTCGGTGTAATCAGCGTGCCGCGGGCGTCTTTCAAAAGCGCGAGCACCTGCGCGGCCGAGGCCGAGGCTTGCATCACGGTCTCCGGAATATCTTTCGGCTCGGCAAATGGGCCAGCCACGTAGATTCCTTCGCGCGATGTCTCCGCAGGATGGAAGGCAGACGTTCCACAGAAGTTGAATGAGTTGAGTGATACACCGAAGCGCACGGCCAGCGCCTTGACATCCTTGGGCGGTTGCATGCCCACCGACAGGACGACCATGTCATATTCCTGGGAAAGCTTTCTGTCGCCCTCACCGAGATATTGGACACGTAAGTCCCGCGTTCCGGAGACCTCCTCAATAATCGGCACACGGGAACGGATATAGCGCACACCCAACTCTTCTGCCCGGTGGTAGTACTGCTCAAAGCCTTTCCCGAAGGCGCGAAGGTCCATGAAAAAGATGTCGCATTGCAACCCCTCGCCCAGGTGCTCTTTGGCCATGATAGCTTCCTTGGTGGCGTACATGCAGCAGACCGAGGAGCAGTAATCGTGTTCGGAATCGCGCGATCCCACGCACTGGAGGAATGCGATGCGCTTTGGTTCCTTCCGGTCAAAGGGCCGCAGCACGTGGCCGGAATACGGGCCGGACGCAGACAGGATCCGCTCGAACTCGAGGGAGGTGACCACGTTGGGGAAGCGTCCGTAACCGAGATCCTTCTTCAAACGTGCATCGAAGATCTCGTATCCGGGAGCGAGGATGGCAGCGCCCACGTTCAGTTCGACGGCCTTTTCGCGCTGTGTGTAGTCGATCGCGTCCGCCTCGCAGGCAGTCTCGCAGAGATGACAATCGCAGCAGATGCCGCAGGCCAGACAACGCTTGGCCTCGGCTACCGCTTCTTCCACGGTGTAGCCGACGTGGACCTCGGCAAACGTTCTTCCACGGGTTTTGGGGTCGAGCGCCTGCATGTGGATCTGGCGCTGCATCAGTACACCGGTGGTATCCACCATGTATTCGGTGTGGTACGGGCCCTCCCACTCGCGCCCGATGCGCAGGTCCTCGTGGTTGAGCCAGCGATCAATCGAGATTGCCGCTTTTTTGCCGGCGAGCTTGGCGTTCACGACCACGTCCGGGCCGGTCACGCAGTCGCCGCCCGCAAACACTCCAGGCAGGCTGGTTTCGAGCGTGCGCGGGTCGGCTTTGAGCGTTCCCCACTTGGTGGTCTCCACACCCAGGCGTTCTCCTAACCCGCCGACATCAGGGAACTGGCCGATGGAGATAATGGCGGCATCGCAGGCGAGGACAAACCCGGTGCCGGGAATGGGTTCGGGAGCGGGGCGACCACTGGCATCAGGCTTGCCGAGTTTCATCCTCTCGCACGCGAGGCCAACCACGCGCCCATCCGGCCCGGCCTGGAACGACTTCGGCGCGGCAAGAAACATCAGCTTGACGCCTTCACGCTCGGCATCTTCGATCTCACGTGGGTCGGCAGGCATCTCGGCGCGAGTTCGCCGGTAGACGATGGTGACGTCGGTTGCTCCGCAGCGAAGGGCGGTGCGCGCGGCGTCCAGAGCGGAGTTCCCGCCGCCAATTACGAGCGTCCGCTTTCCGGGAATTACCGGCTGTTCGAGATTGACCCGCCGAAGGAACTCCACTCCCCCGGTGACACCGGGCAGGTTCTCTCCAGGCACCGCAAGCTTGCGTTCAACGTGGGCGCCGATAGCGACGAAAACCGCAGCAAAGCTTTTGCGCAGGTCCTCGAACGCGATGCTTCGACCCACCGGCGTGTCCAGAAGGATCTCAATTCCGATGGCACGCAGCCGGTCGATTTCAGCATTCAGCAATTTGCGCGGCAAGCGATACGAGGGAATCCCAACCGTCAGCATCCCGCCAGCCCTGGGGTGCGCCTCAAAGATGGTTGGCCGATAGCCTTTTTGCCGGAGCTGATAGGCGCAGACGAGGCCGGCCGGGCCCGAACCAATAATCGCAACTCTTTCCGGCCGGTCGGGAACGGTGGGTTGCGGAAACTTATAGTCGGCACAATAATCCGTGACGAAGCGTTTCAACGCGGGAAGATTGACAGGATCGTCCACTTCGGCGCGAGTGCAGGCTGCGGTGCAGGGATGAGTGCAGACGCGGCCGCAAATTGAGGGGAGCGCGTTGTCGCGCAGAATGACCTGGAGGGCTTCCTCAAATCTACGTTGCGCGATCAGCGTCACGTAGCCCTGTCCGTCCTGATGAACGGGGCACGCCGCCTGGCAGGGAGAAGTGCCGCGTCGCGAAATCGAGAAGACATTGGGAACGGCTTGCGGGAAGGGCCGGAAGATCGCCTTACGCTCCGCCAGCCCCTGGTCGAATTCTGACGGGAGCGTCACCGGACACTCGGCCGTGCATGCGCCACAGCCCGTGCACTTGCTTTCATCGATGAAGCGCGGCTGCTTCTTGATGGTGACCGTGAAGTTTCCAGACCGGCCCTCGATGCGCTCCACTTCGCACAAGGTGAGGATGTCGATGTCCTTGTGGCGCCCGATCTCAACCAGGCGAGGCGCCATGGTGCACATGGCGCAGTCATTCGTAGGAAAGGTTTTGTCGAGCTGGGCCATCACTCCGCCGATGGCAGGCCCGCGTTCCGCCAGGTAGACCTTGATGCCGCCAGCCGCCAAATCGAGGGCGGCCTGCATGCCGCCGATCCCGCCTCCGACGACCAGAGCAGCTCCGGTGGGTTGCGTTTTGGATTCCTCAGATGGCATGGGGAACGACCTCCGCTGCGGGCACCTGCTGATTGGCTCTTTCCCGGACCGCCAGGAAGTACAAAGCCAACGGGCGATAGACCATGTGCGACCACTTGCCGAACGACATTTCGATTACCAGCATGGGCGTGGCAATGACGACATGTAGGGCGTACACGACGTGACAGGTAAGAGCGAAGCCAAAATAGCGGAAGATGTGCGCGGTGATCCCGCTGAGCGCAGTCAACATGAGCAAGAAGGGAAAAACCAGATCCTGGAAGTGCGTCTCCTTGCAGATTTCCTTATGCCCTCTCAACCGGCAGTTGAGGATGTCTCCGATGCCGTAAAGGATGAAACCAGTAGCCAGGTAGCCCAGTAATCGCTGGGGATGGTAAAGCGGATAGATGTTGTCCGTCTGAAACCATCGCAGAGCAAACACTTTGATCGTCAGCATCATGACCGTGCCCACAGCGAGCAGGGCGTGCCCAAGCCATCGGCTGTGCTCCTTGCACTTGTGCATGAGCGGCTGCGCCACCGATTCGTACGCGTAGACCCAGGCCTCAACCGCGTAGGTCGACCACGGGATGCGCGGTTGCCCATCCGCGCCCATCGTGAGCCGCCAGATGTGAAGAATGCGTGACAACAAGAGCAAAAGAGGAAGCAGTATCACTGCCAGTGTGTAATACGTCATGAGTGGAAACATGTGCTCGAGTCCGAGTGCCATGGTGGCAAAGTCGTGAGCCGGCATCGCCAAATACCAGAGGTGGTAGCCGACAATCAGGAGCACAGTGAACACCGCGACCGACATCAAAGAACCGAGATACCATGCCTGGGACTGGAGAAGCCGACGACCGATTCCCGTCCACTCGTACTTCGCGCTGAGGAAGCGCCGCAGTGTAATCATGGACAGCCTGGGCTCAGACTGGCGCGGGCAAATGATCGAGCAATCCCCGCAGTCATGGCAGACCCACGGCTCAAGACTCGCCACCAGTGGCTGCTTCAGCCCCAACAGCGCATAGCGAATGCTTCTACGGGGAAAGGTTACAGAATTGTCGGCCAGATCACAGGAGAGCGTGCAGCTTCCACACTGATAGCAGCCCGTCGGATCGAACTTCCCATATCGCCGGATATCCGCCAGCAGCGTGGGATCGCTGACTGGAATTGTTCCTACTGCCATGGACCACCCCCTGTTCCGAGGGTGCGGTTATTGCGCTGCCACCACGACTTCTTTAGCGAGCCGCCGGGTGTAGATCAGAAACTTTCCCTCTTCTTCGATTTCGCGAACCTCAAAATTGTCCTTTTGATAGGCCGATTCCAGGGCAGATGCCTCCTCCCATGTGGCATAGAGGTTTCCATCCCACATGAACTTCTTTCCATCGCAGATTAAGGAGAGATCCGGGCTCATAGGATTCGCGAGCTCCATCACCAAGACGTCGACTGCAAAGGCTGTCACTTGTAAAACTGGCCGCTACTTTATCCCGGGGTTAAGCGAGAGTCAAGAACATTATTTAACTAAGCTAATCATAAATCTAGTTGACAATCATCCAGGCTTAGGATACTGTGCCCGGCTAGGGTCCCGCATTCTCCGGTGGTTGCTTATGCGACGTCGTTCGACCACGGCCTGGCACTTTCCCCCCTCGTTAGAAATCCCTGGCTGCTGCCTCACCTCCCGCCTGCACGCGATGCCATCTCAATATCTCTCGAACATGGCGCTTCGCGTTGGCTTTGATGAGCGAACAACCGGGCGGCCGAAAGCGTTGCTCCGGAGGGCGGCGAGATCTGATTTCTGATCCAAAGCTTCGTACTTATCGCGTACGAGAGTTTTTAGCATTCTCATTCTGGAAGGAGGTTCCGCATGGCCGCTCGACTTGCCGCAGAGTGGTTTGCCATATGTGGAGGTTGCGAAGTCACCATCCTCGACATCGGTGAACCGCTGATCGACGTACTCAAGCAAGTGGAAATCGTGCACATGCCAGTCTTGATGGACCATAAACTCTTTGGTCAGACTGGCGAAAACGCAGAGATGGAAATCCCGGTAGCGGATGTCGGGCTTATATCTGGAGGAATCCGCAATGAAGAGCACAAGAAACTGGCGCTGGAAATGCGCAAGAAATGCAAGATCCTGATTGCCCTGGGTTCCTGCGCTTGCAGTGGCGGCATTCCGGCCCTCGCCAACCAATACCTCACGGCAGATTTGTTGGAGAAGGTCTACCGTGACAGTGTTACAACGGAAAAGAACGGCCTGCCGAACGAGCAGGTTCCGGTTCTAACCGACCGGGTTTATGCGCTCCAGGAAGTCATCAAGGTGGATGCATTTCTGCCTGGATGTCCGACCACGCCGGAAATGGTGGCCGGGGCGTTGATCGCTCTTCTGCAAGGCAAGCCTCTGCCCGCCCTGTCTACGAAGAGCGTTTGCGACGAGTGCCCAACGAAACGGGAAAAGAAAACGGTCTCCACGCTGAAGCGCCGCCTGGAGGCTCCGGCATTCACGCCAGGAGCGCCCCTCAGCGAAATGCGCTGCCTGATGGAGCAGGGGTTTCTGTGCGATGGGCCGGCGACGCGCGGCGGTTGCGGCGGTAGCGAGACCACGCCCCGTTGCATCCGTGCCTACATGCCGTGCGAGGGCTGCTTCGGACCAATGACCGAAAAAGCCAATCCCATGGTGGACATGATGGGCGCGCTCTCTTCCATCGGCCTCGATCCGAAACAGATTCCGGATCGGGCTGCCACCTTCAACCGTTTTGCCGGAGCCGGCCGCTTGCGCCCGCTGCCCAAGAGGTGAACTATGGCGAAAACACTGGTCATTCAACCTGTCACTCGCATCGAAGGTCATGCCAAGGTAACCATTCAACTCAATGATGCCGGCAACGTGGACACGGCCCGCGTGAATGTCATTGAGCTCCGTGGTTTTGAGAAGTTCTGCATCGGGCGTCCGGTGGAGGACTTGCCGCGTATTACACCGCGCATTTGCGGTGTCTGTCCGTGGTCGCACCATCTGGCTGCTGCCAAAGCATGCGACGCCGTCTTTGGCGTGGAGCCCCCTCCCGCCGGCAAGAAGCTGCGCGAGCTCTGCAATAGCATCGCCTACATGGAAGAACACATCCTGCACTTTTACTTCCTGGCGGGAGCGGATTTCCTGCTCGGCCCAGACGCCGATTACTCGGTTCGCAACGTGATCGGAATCCTGAAAGCCGCACCAGAAGTTGCGCAGCGCGTGGTGAAAGTCCGCCACATGTGCGCGAGGATGCTGGAAATCATCGCGGGCAAGTCGATCCATCCGCAGGCAGCGGTTCCCGGCGGCTTCAGCAAGCCTCTGGCGGTGGCGGAGCGTGATCAACTGCGCAAGATGGCAGACGAAGCGCTCGACCTCGCCAAGTTCTCCATCGCATTTGCCAAGGAGAACATCTTCCCAAAGTACCTGGAAACCGTGAAATCCCTGGGCGTCATCACCACCGGATTCCTCGGCACAGTGAAGGAGAATGGCGCGCTCAACCTCTACGACGGGAAAGCACGACTGATGACGCCGGATGGCTTGTACGAAGACTTCCCCTACTCCAACTACACGGATTTCATCAGCGAGCACCTCGAGTCATGGAGCTACCTGAAGTTCCCGTATGCCAAAAAGTGGGGCAACTTCTCCATGGACCTGGCGAAACCTTCGGGAATTTACCGCACCAACACCCTGGCGCGCATCAACGTGTGCGACTTTATCGACACGCCGCTCGCGCAGGTGGAACTGGAAGAGTTCCGGCAGAAGTTTGGCCGGCCGGCTCAGCTCACGCTGCTCTATCACTGGGCGCGATTGATTGAGTTGCTCTACAACGCGGAAAATGCGATCCGCCTGCTCGATGATGCGGACATTACCAGCACCGAAACCCGGGTAAAGTGCACGCCGCGGGCGGCGCGGGGCGTGGGCTGCACGGAAGCGCCACGTGGCACGCTCATTCACGACTACACGACCGATGCCGACGGTATGATCACCAACGTAAACCTGATTGTGGGCACCACCCACAACAACGCTCCCATCAACATGTCGGTCACCCAGGCTGCCAAGAACTTGATCCATGGCGGCCAGTACGACCAGGGAGTGCTGAATACGGTAGAGATGTCGATTCGTGCCTACGATCCCTGCTTCTCCTGTGCCACCCATCGCCTCGATGGGAAGCTCTCGGTCAAGCTGGACATCGTGGACGCGGAAGGCAATCTGCTGGACACGCTCGCGAACTGATCTCGCGACTTAGATAAGGAGGGAGAAGGATGCGGGAAACCGACCATTCCGATCTCCCCGAGTTTTGCCAAAAACCCACGCTGGTGTTGGGTTGCGGCAATAACCTGTTTGGAGATGACGGCTTCGGGTGCGAGGTAGTGGATTACCTGGAAGGGCACTACTCGTTACCCGAAACCGTTTGCGCACTCGATGTCGGCACGGGCGTGCGCAAGCTCCTGTTCACTCTTTGCTTGAGCCCCGTACGTCCGCGGCGCCTGCTCATCATCGATGCAATCGATGCCGGGCGGAGTCCGGGCGAGCTCTTCGAAATCGACCCCGCCGAAATTCCAGCCGTCAAACTGGACGATTTTTCGATGCACCAGATGCCCACGTCTAACCTGTTACGTGAGTTGCAGGAGGCTTGCGGGGTGGAAGTGCGAGTGCTGGCCTGCCAGACCGGGCCGCTGCCTCAGGAAATATCACCGGGGTTGTCCGCGCCCCTATTGGCGGCATTGCCTCATGCCGCAGAGTGGCTGATGCGCCAATACCTGACGGAATGTGAGCCGACGGCCATGACCACAGGAGGTCCAACGTGCCTGACCGCGGCCAGGCCCATGCGATAATCAACCACGGAAACTATTTTCCGTAGGAGTGGAAGAATCGACATGGCAAGGAACGGGAACGGCGGCAATGTCGCTCATGATTTCCTGGGAAGCGCCCAGATCTTTGCCTCCGCGGTTGAAGAAGTCGTGGAGAGGCAGATATTGGAGGAGAGTGCCGGCAAGCAGTACACCCTATCGCAGTTCAGGTTGATAAAGATGGTGGCGCTGACCGAAGCGCATACCATCAGCGATGTGGCCCTGTTCCTGGGAGTAAGCAATGCGGCCGCTAGCAAGGCCGTGGACAAACTTGTGCGCCGCAAGTTGCTGCGCCGCGAGGAAGGCAGCCCCGACCGCCGTGAGATTCGCCTTTCACTGACCGATGCAAGCCGTCACTTGCTTGCTACGTACGAAGAGAAAAAGGAGCGTAAGCTGGCTCAGGTCTTCCGCGGATTCTCGGAAGAAGAGCTGAAACGAGCGGCCCGGCTGCTTGATCGCGTGTCCGCCGAACTCGTGGAGCACCATGCCCAGCCCGATGAGGTTTGCCTCCAGTGCGGAATCTATTACCGTGATCAATGCCTCGTCCGTCAACTCGCCAAGCGCAATTGTTTCTATGTACGCAATCGACGCCAATCAAAACAAGCTCCTGCCGAACCGGCTCGTTTGTCGTACGAAGAGGAACTGCAGGATCTCGGATCTTAGCGGATCCTGCTCGCCAGGATTGATCGCGAAGTGATTACAATCGAAGGTAGGTGATTCCCGTACGATAACGTAACGCTCTGATGCAAGTCCGGCAGCGTTCTTACCTGTCTCCCACTCTTCCACAGGCGCTGCCCGGGACGACCGGTTTCCTGTCAGTATTCATGACGCGAAGTGCCGGAGGATGAAATGATGAACGATCCCACGGTCATCCAGAGGCTGCTGTTCCTACTCTCTTTCCTGGCGAGTTTGTCTTGCTTTTTGTCCAGAGTTCGTGTGACCAGATCCCACATCGCGGCAACAATTGGACCATGGTTCCCGCCACCGGAGTCTGAGTTCCACGATCAGGCAACGCTCTTCCGCTCAACTCTCCACCGTGAATGTAAAACCCAAGGTGACGGAGGTGCGCACAAAACCGGCGGCGGCGGAAAAGCAGCATCGAAAAATCGGTTGTCGGTTGCCGGTGATTGGCTAGCTCCGGCCATCGTCTGGTTTTTGGTCATCATGATGGGCATGGCGGTTGTGAGTTTCTTGCTTGGCGAGAGATAGCTTTTGACGCGGCCCCGCGACGCATAGGTGAGCATCATGGTCATAGTTGTGATGGGCGAGTTCGAAACGAGCAGCAACGAAGTTGCCAGGCGCCTCGCCGAGTCCCTGGGATGGGAGTTTGCTAACGTGGAGACCTTAGCTTGCTCCGCCCAAACAGGAAGTCCTATAACCAATTCCCAACGGATTCCTCAGACGGAAGCGCTCTCTGCCGCGATCTATTCGCTCACTTGCGAATGGCGGGATGTAGTTGTTTCGTGCCCGACCTTAACTGACAAAGATCAGCGACGCCTCCACCATAATCACCCATTAGTTAAGTTTGTGCACCTGACGTCACCTGACAAGACGGACCACTTTCTCTTTTGCGACCAGCCAGCCGGCCTCACGAATTCTGGGATGCCGGGGAGACGGACCGAAGGAACCGAAAACGACGAGAGTGTACTCTCAGTGGATTCTTCTCAGGGAGTGGAACACATTCTCGGCGCGGTACTCTCCACGCTCATTCTGAAGCGCAGGCCGCCAAATATTCCCGCGGCATAGGCCTGCTGGAAATTTCCCGCGTTGGCATTTGTTACCGCAACATGAAAATGTTGCGGCCCGCGACTTTCGCCCACAGGCCGTGTTCATGGCGTCTTAGGAGGTAACACGCCATGCATTTCGCTGGCGGCTTCCCCGGCATCGATAAGTCCGCGTTACATCTTGCATTGGAGCCTCGATACCAGGACGTCTAATTCGAAGGCGAGAGTCCATGCATTCGGTTGAGTGGGATCACAAAACGGAAGGCGGGGCGCTGCATTGTGCCCTGCGCCCGTTGAGTCTCAGCTTCAGCCCCGGCGTCCCCTGCCATTTCCACCAGATAAGGAGAAACCGTTGTGAAATCCACTTTCAACGTTTTGCCACTTCTCGTCGCCGGACTGGTTGCGGTTTCGGCTCAGGCCCAGTACGGTCCCACGCCAATCAAGCACGTGATAGTGGTCTTTCAGGAAAACCGCACGCCTGACAATCTGTTTCAGGGATTGTGCACCGCAAACGGTGGCGTCCCCGGATGCAGCCCGTCGGGCAACGGGGGAACCTACAATATCGTTTCGACCTATGTGAATGCCCAGGGCCAGACCGCGCCTTTGCTGCCAGTTGGGCTGGCCACCAACTTTGACTTGGACCACAGCCACGGCGGACCAAAGCTTAACGGAACGATAAGCGGATGGAATTTCGAGTACGCTAATCAGGGAATTGGCAAGAAGCCCGGATTAAATGTTCCGGCGGGCTGTGGTGCGAACATCTTTGGCTGCGTGGTTCCGGCCAACAATTATTCTCAGTTCATGTATGTGTATAACTCCGCCGTGACGAATACCAACGGGAGTAAAGGTGGTCTGCTCGATCCGTACATCACCTTAGCGACGACGTACGGCTGGGCCAACAAGATGTTTCAGACGAACCAGGGCCCGAGCTATCCAGCCCATCAGCATATTTTTGGTGCGACCTCGGCGCCCACTGCGGCAGACGACGCGGCGGGTGTTTTTGTTTCAGAGAATGCCCCGGGTACCTATGGCTGTGGATCGGGAGAATCAGTACAGCTGATCAGGCCGAACGGGAGTGGAAGGCCTCCTTTTGGCACTGAGACGCCTGGCGACTTAACACCCGAGTGCTTTACGCGAAACGCCATGGATTACCTGTTTAGCCTGGCTAACCCTAAGATCACCTGGACCTACTATGCCCAAGGGCAGACTAGCCTGTGGGTAGCGCCGAACTCGCTTTCGAACATCTGCCTCCCCGTGTTTGGCGTATGCACCGGGCCGAACTGGACCAAAGGCGCATCGAACGGTTACGTCGACCCCATCCCGCCCGACGTCTTGACCGACATCTCCAACTGTACGCTTTCGCAAGTAAGTTGGGTAACGCCAGCCGGACAGTATTCCGATCATCCCATTAACAGCGGACAAGGTCCGTCATGGGTGGCGGCCATTGTCAATGCCATCGGAAATAACACATCGTGCGACGACGGTCTTGGCTACTGGAAAGACACGGCCATCTTCATTACGTGGGACGATTGGGGAGGTTGGTACGACCACGTACCGCCGGTGTTCCAGACGGGCGCGAACCAGAACGACTATCAACTCGGCTTTCGCGTACCGCTGGTGGTGGTTTCAGCCTATTCTCCCAAAACCGGATACATCAGCAACCTGAAATACGATTTCGGCAGCATTGTGAAGGGCATTGAAGGTATCTTTGGTCTCGGCAATCTTGGTTTTGCCGATGCGCGAGCGGCCAACGATCTCCACGACTTTTTCGATTTTCAGCGAACCCCAACCGCATACAAAACGATTCCAGCTCCGCTGGATGGAAGTTTCTTCATCAAGAATGAACCTCTTGAGAAAGATCCGCCGGACAATGACTAGACAACGTGTTCCGTGATTTTGTCCTGTGATTACGGGTGGACAGACTCACAATCGCAACGCACGCGAGGCCTGATTGTCCCGGCCTCGTGCGCGTCGACCGTTGCTGTGTTGACCCTTGCCGTCAAGTAGGGTACTGGCGGAGGCGGACAGCTCGGAAAGAAATTCAGGCGCGACCCGCGAACTCCCGCGTTTCGGTGGACACCTTGATTCTTTCGCCCTCTTTAATAAAGAGGGGAACGCGAATTTCGACTCCAGTCTCCAACTTGGCTGGTTTGGTTACGTTGCCGCCTGTCGAGTCGCCACGGGCGCCAGGCTCTGTCTGCGTCACAGTCAGTTCCACGTGAGTTGGCATCTGCAACCCGATAGGGCTACCGTTGTACTTGTGTATTTGGATAACAAGTCCTTCTGCCAGGAAATCTCGAGCGTCTCCGATCATCTCCTCAGCGAGGCTCAGGGTTTCGAAGCTTTCCTGGTCCATGAAGTAGAAACCATCTCCGTCGCTGTATAGGAAGGATGCTAGGACCATTTCCAGGTCCGGCTCCTTGAACTTATCACTGGCCTTAAACGTCTTGTCAAACACCGCACGGGTGAGGAGATTACGCATCTTCAGGCGGACCAGGGTCTGGGCGCCCCTGGCGGTGGGAGTGGATACCTCCGCTTCCAGGCAATGAAATGGAGCGTTTTCAAACTCAAAGAACATCTTGCGCTTGATATTTATGGCGTCGATCAGTGCGGCCACGCGTTCCTCAAATGACAAGGCCAGAAGCGGTGGACAATATCCTGGTCCTGATCCGGTCCCCTTTTAATTAGATGGCGAACACCCATAGCATAACAGTCAGCAAGCCCGTGATCAGCCAGGGAAGAGTGCGCATACGTCAGCGACGCGAGGCGATACATCCGATTCCGCTGTACTACTGCCTTAGAAATAGAACTTCAACGCAAACTGAATCTGTCTTGGATCGCGGGCGGCGGTGAGGAGTCCGAACCGTGAATCTCCCAGAACTGTGCCCGGATTGCCGTTCTGCGGACCTGGCTTGGCGAACAAAAGGTTGGTGTGGTTCAGAACGTTGAAAAACTCGGCTCTAAATTCCAGATGTGTCCTCTCGGTAAGCGTAAAAGACTTGAATGTGGAGAAGTCCCAGATGCGGTTACCGGGCCCCTGGATTGTATTCCGGCCTACATTGCCGAACGATCCCGGTTGAGGGTCAGCGAAAGCACAGGTATTGAAGAACGTCCCTGGCACGCAAGGCTGAGCATTGGGATTGCCTACCTGGTCGGGGCGCTGCGAAACGCCACCCGCTCCGCTATCGGCATTTGCGAAGTTTCCATTGCCGTCTAGGACCGTAAACCAGTTCCCGGTCGACACGGTGACGATGCTAGTGACCTGCCAACCTCCAACCGCCTGGTTCAAGACACCGTTGGCATTGCCGAAGAATTGCTTGCCGTGGCCGATCGGGAGTTCGTAGACAACGCTGGCGACGAAGCGATGTCGTACATCAAAGTCCGAGTTTCCTTTTTCGGCCTCAGGATGACGGAAATCGCGAAAGTCGCTGTTGTTCTGAGTGGGTCCCAGGTTGGCATTCGACGCGATGTCAATCGAATGGGCCCAAGTGTAGGAGGCCTGGAACTGCAGCCCCCGAGACAATCGCTTCTCGTAGTGCGCCTGCAGCGAGTGATAATTCGACTTACCCGTGGATCGGAACCAGTCAATGCCGGTGTCAAATACGGGATTGCAGTTACCGGGGGTTTGCAGCGTACAGGGACCCTGCCCCGGTAAAGAGGCGAACACGGGCCGCCGCGGCGCGGTAGCGTCGGTGGCATTCGGACTCGGCGAAGCCTGATTCCCGTTGAAAAAGGTGTAAAGCTTGGTTCCTTTCGAGCCCGCGTAGGTGAACTCGAAAACGCCCTGCCCTGGCAGTTCCCGCTGCACCGAAACGTGCCACTGCTGCATGTAGGGTGTAACCAAATTCCTGTCCGCGGAGAAAAAGATCGGGGTGTTGGGATCTGTCAAGGCATTCGCTGGGAAACCGCCCGCCAGGAAGCGCAGCCCGGGAATCGTGCAGTCTGACCCGGCCGGATTTGCGTCCGGTGCGCTGCAGGGCGCTACGAAGGACTCATTGGTGAAGAAGGGAGGGTTAAAGCCGGGGCTTGGGTTCGAGTATGGCCCGTTCTCTTGTCCGCCATAGAAGATCCCATAACCAGCACGCCACACGGTCTTGGGATTGAGCTGAAATGCGAAGCCGATGCGTGGTGCGAAGTTGTTCCAATCCGTATTGACCAGTCCCTTGCTGCCGGTCGAGCTCACGTTAACGGCTTGGCCAACCGTCTGAGTAAGTGTGACGTTCAGGCCGTGGGGCACGATCAATGTGGGATTCGAGGGATTGGTCAGATCAAAGGTAGCCATCTCATTGTGGCGTTCCGTGACAGGCCCGAAGAGTTCGTAGCGGATGCCGAGATTGAGCGTAAGACGGCTGGACACCTTCCAGTCATCTTGTACATAGAAGGAATAGGTCTGGCGGAAGTAGTCAACGTTGTGCAGGTTATTGATGCTGCCGCCATTCGCCAGCCCCGCCATGAAAGAAGCGAATCCCAAGCCACCCGTCCCGGCATTGGGAGATCCGGGATTGTCGGTAAGAGTAGAGCTGAAGTCGAGAGTGCCGCGGGCAGCATCCGGCTGGAAGATTGTGAATTCTTCGTGCCGGATCTCCGTGCCGAACTTCAAGCTGTGCGCACGTTTAATCCAGGTAAGGTTGTCCGAGAGGGTGTACGAGTTTTGCAGTTCTTTCGAGGGAAGAAATGTCGGACTGCCCAACTGGGGTGCACTGCCGTCTTCGTTGAAGGTCAACTGGGGAAGTCCGCCGAGTCCCGGAGCAAAGGGAACCCCCGGGAAGCCGATCTGGCTCGAGACGTCGACGTTCGCGTTCAGTTGCAGGCGGCGCGAGTTGATGCGGTTGTAGCCGAGACGGAATTCGTTGATCAACTGTGGCTTGAAAATGTGCGTCCAGCTGGTTGCGAAGCTGCGATACGAATTTTCTTCGTCTCCGCTGAAGAATCCACCACCATCCGCGAATCCCGGAAACGTTCCCGGAATGCTGCGCGGCTGGTCTTCATAACTGAAGCGGAAAAACGCGAAATCGTTGTCATTAAATTTCTGGTCAACTCGAATATCGAAGTTGTTTCGGGTCTCCTTGAGGACAGGATTGGACAGAAAGTTGTTGCCTTGGAAGAGCGGACCGGGAGGTGGATAGAGAGCTGCCAGCTTGAGTGCCAATGGATCCAGGAAGCCGCCCCCAGTCTGATTGGCGGTCGTCGGGATCATATTCAGCTGCCCGTTTACTGCGAAGGGCACACCGCAGAAGCCCGTGTCGTTGTTGCCATTGGCCTGGGTGAGCCTCGTATCGAAGATTTCTCCCGCGAAGGTGGGATTCCCACTGCAGTCCACGACCGGACTGCCATTTCCGTTGAGTACTGGCTGGTTGGTGAGGATTTCCGTGAAATTTCCGATACGCTCGTTTTGACTCGGCACGAGCGCGGTTTGCGTCTGCGCCTGCCGGATGCGCAATCCTTCATAGTCCACAAAGAAAAAGCTGCGATTTCGTCCGTCGTAGAACCCAGGAATGTAAATCGGGCCGCCAAACGTGCCACCAAACTGGTTCTGCTTGTATGGGGG
>Ga0209698_10003619_pt1 | contig 17110 bp, 12 predicted proteins | sample LitLauG_LLR_2012_FD_187203 | JGI IMG/M metagenome (GOLD analysis project Ga0209698, IMG submission 187203) | Freshwater sediment microbial communities from Pennsylvania, USA - Little Laurel Run_MetaG_LLR_2012 (SPAdes) (version 2) | ecosystem: Environmental > Aquatic > Freshwater > Creek >...
CGGTGCCGCCGAATCCGGCACCGCCAGAATCAACGAGCCGCGCCCAGTGGAAGCCGGACGCATTGCGTTTCGCGCGAAGATACTTGCCGAAGGTGCGTAGGAAACAATATGACGCTCAATGAATGGTTCGCCCGCTTCATTTAGTAGCGCGTGAAACGGTACATGGTGCAGAAAGCCGCTTGGCGCAAAAATGATCCGTGAGATATCCAGTCTTGCACCCAACGGCTCAATGAGCGCCTGGTGAAGTTCGCGCAAATGCAAGTTCGCTGCCTGCTGTGACCCAGGTTGAAATTTTGCGGAGTATTCCTTCCCTAGTGTGAATTTCCCAAGTTGAAACTGCAGAAACCGGAAACTCTCTCGCGTAGCGTCGATTCGGCCGCACTCCAAATGCTCCAAACTCTCGCGAGTCAACACCCAGGCGTGCATCCTGTCGCCAAGCGGAAAGAACTCCACTAAAGCCGCATCTTCACGCAGCGTTGCTTGAATGGCTTGTCTAGGCAGGAAGTCAACTTGATCTTGGCTACCGGCCTTTCCACGTTCCGCATCCGTCCAGAGTCGCAACAGTTGCTGCTCGTCCTTCTGAATTCGCAGTCGTACCGCGCGTAGCGTTTCGTTCGCGGGGGCGCGAGATGCTCCCGCTGCTACTTCCAACTGCCGGTAATGTGCTGTCAGGTTTCGCCGTAGTTCCTCAATCTGCTCAACCTCGCCGGCTTGTCCAGGGAACTGGCTCAACCCTGCGTCGTAAAGGCTCTCCAACAAGCTCCGCGATTTTGCTCGTTGTACCCAAGCAAATGCATCCTGATTCCCTACCAATCCATGTTCCAAGCTGAGACGGGTAGCAGCCGTATACATCTCCGTCTTGTCTTGCAAGAACGAAATTTTCAGCTCTTCAACCCACAGCGCCTGTCGGGCTTCTTCCATCTCACGTACGCCCTTTACGTACTCGTCTGCCGCCCTCTCCCACGCGCCGCATCGTTCGAATAGCGTGCCTCGCAGGTAATGTAAATGGAGACGTAGGGAGGGGGAGTACTGCGTCTTCTCCATTGCCCGCAGCCTCTCCCTTGCACTTTCAAAGTTTCCGTCCGCCATCGCCAGCCGCGCCAAAAGCGAATTGCAAAGCGCTAGTTTCCCCGTAAGTGGCGAGTATTCAAGCACGCGTAGCGCCCGCTCGCTGTAGCGCCGCGCTTCAGCCAGCTTTCCGTCATGCTCGCTCACCAATGCCTGATATAAATCCAAAATCGCTCGCCAGTAACGGTTATCTTCTCGCGCTAGCAGCGCTCGCGCTTCATGGAACAGTTTGAATGCCTTGTGTGAATCTCCCCGCCGGAATGTCGCTACCGCTCGATTGACCGTGGCTTTCGCTCGCTCATAGTTCATGCCCAGGTGGTCAAAGGTGGTGGCGGCGCGTTCCGCCAGTTGGCCCGCTTCGCTCACCATGTTCAACTCCAACAGCATTTCCGATTCGTCTAAATCGCAGAGCGCGCTGTGATAAGCGTCGCCCGCCTTCTCGCATTGCTGCCTGCTCTGCCGGTACAGTTCCATCGCCCTTCGGTAGTCGCCACGCAGATAGTGCAAGTAAGCAATGTTGTAGTCCGCCCCCGCCACCAGCGCCGGCAGCTTATGCCGCGCACACCATTCCCGCACTGTTTCGTATTGCTCCAAAGCTTTACGGAACTGTCCCACGTAAATACAACACGCCGCAATGTTGCTTAAAACGATCGCATAGTCCTGCGGCTCAGAGCTCTTTTCTAAAACAGGCAGCGCCGATTCATAATGTGTCAACGCGTCTTCATAACGGTCTTGACGAAAAAAAATATTCCCGACGTTGACATCCAGTCGGGCCAGCCGTGCCACATCGCCGTGCTTTTCAAAAATCGCCTTAGCTCGCTTGGCCCACTCGTGTGCCTCGTCGTAGCGCCCCAAATAAATCAGCGGCTGCAAGCCGCCAAAGTAAATTCGCCCTGCTTCCGCTTCATTTGCTTCAAGTAGTTGCAGCGCCCTCCGATACGCTTCAATCGACGCTTCGTACCTCGCCTCGGCGTAGTGAACATGCCCCTCGCACCGCAATCCGGTCGCCAGACTGAAGCTGTCGCCCGCTGCGTCCGCTGCCCAGCGCGCCACCTCTCCCAGGCGCCTGGCCCGCGGCTGGTCGGCATACAGGCAGCGAATCAACTCAGCGTGAATGGCGCCCACTGTCTCAGAGTCGTGCCATTCCGGATGTTCGTCGAAGAGTTCCCGCCGCGTCTGTGCTGCTCCGTCGCCGCTCAACTGTCGTACCCAGTCGCTTCGCATTTTGGCCGGGTCTGTCATCAGAAATTCATGCCTTCAAGCAACTCCCGCAGTCTCTTAAGGCATCGTCCCCGGATAAACCCGATTGAACCTACCGCTAGCCCCAGGCTGCGCGCCACTTCATCATAAGGCCGTACCGGCTCCTCAAAGAACAGCATGTGAATCATTTCGCGGCACCGCTCCGGCAAATGCAGCATCGCGTCTCTGAGCATCTGCTGCCTCTCAAATTGCAGTTTCATTTGCAGGAACGATGGGTTGGTATCTTCCGGGTCCCACTCCGGTTCCACCACGTGAGTTGAGTTTTTCCCGTGTAGTCTTTTCTTCCAGTGATAACAACGGTGAGCTGTCGTCGTAATCAGCCAAGCTCGCAGTGCTTTCACCTGCCGCAGATTTCGCAACTCAGCAAATAGGTCCAGCCAAACCGCTTGGAAGATGTCCGCGCAGTCTTCTGGCGACAGCCGGTAGCGCAAAGGTACGCTCCAAACCACTTCTTTGTATTTCTCCACCAGCGCAGCCCAAGCGTGCTGGTCTCCTTCCAGGCAGCGAGCCACCAGTTCGTCGTCACTTGCAATCCGGGCGGGCGGCACGCGCTTAAGCGCATCCGGCTTTAGCTTCATCTGCCGGCTGATCGTTCCTTCGTCTTTGCTTCGGCGACAAAAAGCTCGTCCGAATTCCAAAGCGTATAGTGGTCGAAAATCGTCGGCCGCAAATTCTTGACGCGTGGCTGTGCCGCCACTAAAACGTGAGGACTTGTTAAACAAATCAACGGCATTTCCTCAGCTACGATCTCTTGCACCCTGTTGTAAAGCTCCCGCCGCTTCTCTTGCTTTAACTCGCTCGCCTGCTCATCCATCAATCTGTCAATCTCAGCTTCCCAACTCGTCGCCGGCTGCTTCTGTTCTGGATTCCAAACATGCATCCCCCCGGCCGATTTCCACACATTGGTCTCAAAAACCGGATCCGGGTCCGCGCCCCCCAAACCCATCACGGCGGTGTCGTATTGATGCGTATTCAGGATGCGATCCACCATAGATCTTGATTCCAACGGGACAATCTGCACCTTCATTCCGATGGCCTGCAAGTCCGCTTGGATCATGGTTGCCATGGCGCTGCGCTCTTGGCTGCTCGCTCCTGTTGCGATCGTAAACTCCACTGTCTTGCCGTTCCTGTCGCGCAACTCGCCTGCCTTATCCCGTGTGAATCCCGATTCGCTCAGCAATTTCTTGGCCTGTTCCGCCGAGTGTTTTCCTGCCGTTAGCTTTTGATTTAGCCAAGCCTTGTTGCCTGGACTCACGGGGCTCGCCAACGGCGAAGCCAAGCCGCCGTACACCAACTTCACGATGCCGTCTCTGTCAATGGCCGCGGATACCGCCTGCCGAAACGCCTTTATCTGAAACCATTCCTTGGGCCCTGGGCTCGCATCTTTTGTCAGATTGAACAGCAGGAAGTTGTACTCCAGGCTGGGGCCCAAATCTTCTACACGCACACCGCGCGCTCTCAGCAGCCCCACATTCCGCGCACTCACCCGATTCACTAAATCCACGTCTCCCGTTAAAAATCGAGCGATTTGCGCATCCTCGTCTCCCACAAATAAAAAAACAATTTCATCCAAATACGGTTGTGGCGCTTTCCAGTAATATGGATTCCGCTCCAATACCAGACGCTCGCCAGCCCGGTACTCTTTCACACGAAATGGCCCCAAACCCGCCATCGCCTCCGGTTTAGTACTCAAACCCCAGACTTGGTTTAGTTTCCCCTCCCGGTAGGCCGCTTCCAGCAAATGTCTAGGCAGCATCGGCAAGCTGTCAAACATCCGCTCTCCCGGCGCATAACGCCCCGGCAAATCGATTCGCACCGTTTGCCCATCCAACTTGCTAACCGTGACGGGCTTTTCGTGAATCAGCAGCGGGTCTCGTTGCACGGCGTGGACTTTCTCGTCCAAATACACCTGAAAGCTGAAAACCACATCGTCGGCGTTAAACGGTTGCCCATCCGAAAAGCGTAGGCCGGACCGCAAATGCACCGTGTAATGCAAACCATCTGCCGATGGATGCACCCATTCCGCTAAAACAGGCTCCACCTTTTGCGTTTGCCGGTTCACACTCATCAAGTCACTCGACAGCCGCCCTAGTACTTCGCGCGATGGGGCGTCTCTAGAAAGCAGCGGATTGAGTGTCTTCGGCTCCGACCTCTGCGCGATCACCAGTGTTCCCCCGCGCATTCCCCGCTGCACAGTCTGTGCACCGAGCGCCGTTGCCAACAGCGGCAAGATCAAAAAGTAGAACGATGTTCGCCACGCCAAGATGATCCTATTGTATTGTTTCTGGCATCCTCGGCTGCGTCCCCTGCGGCTCATCTGAAGCCGGCATCTGCAGTAAAACAAAGAAAACTATCATCAGTACCACGGGCGCCACTCGTCCCCAATGCGATTCCAGAACGGCAAAATGGCGCAATCCAGCCAGCATTCCGCCCCAACTGGCTGTGGGCTCCGCCACGCCCAAACCCAGAAACGACAGCGCCATATCCGCCAATACAAACTGCGGAAAAATGACAAGCGCCTGCGCCCAAATCACTCCCCGGAGCTGCGGCAAGATGTGCTGCCTAAAGATGTAACCTTTCCCTGCGCCCATTGCTTGCGCCATGCGGACGTACGGTCGATCTTGTGCGCTCAAAACCATCCCCCGAATGAGCCGCGCTGGTCTGGCCCAACCCGCTAGTGCGATGACCGTCACCATCATCCAAAACGCACCACTCGGAGACAGCCGCAGCGGCAGAATCGCTCTCAGTGCCAGCAGCAGATACAGCCAAGGTAGTGACAAAAACAACTCACTCGTCCGCATCAGTGTTGCGTCCAGCCATCCACCTCCCAATCCTGCCGCTCCTCCCACAGCTAGCCCGAAACTCAGCGCCAGCAACGTCGCGGTAATTCCTCCCGCAACCGATAGACGGCCTCCATAAAGAAACCGGCTGAAAATGTCGCGACCATATTCGTCCGTTCCCAAAAGGAAAATGCGTGCCGGCTCAGTCCCAGGCACGCGCTGCCACGACGGTGCTTCTTGGGCCCGTGACCTGTTCTGTTCTTCCTCGCCGTAGGGCGCAAAAAGCGGCGCGAGCAGTAACGCCGCTGCCATGCCTACAATCAGCCACTTTGCCGCGTGTTTCATCAACCGGCTGCCCGAATTCGTGGATCATTCCACATCAACAGCAGGTCTGCCAAGAGATTTCCCACCGCCAGTGCCACCGCCGAAAACATCACCGGCGCTAAAACCAGATATGTGTCCTTCGTCATTACCGCTTCCACAAACAACGGCCCTAATCCAGGCCATCCAAAGATCACCTCAGCCAGCAGTGAACTGCTCAAGATCCCGCCAATCGACAAGCCCAACAGCGAAATCATCGGATTCGCCGCCACTCTTAGTACCGAGTGCAACCAAATTCTCGGCGGAGAAACACCAACCGCCCTTGCGGCCCTCACAAAAGGCAATCCGCTCGCTTCCGCCAACGCATTTCGAAAATGCCTGAACACGATCGGAAACAGCCCTGCCGCTAACACGCCCGCCGGCAACGCTAAGTGCCGCAAGATATCGAGCAAGCCACCATCCTGCGCCGACCGCATACCACCTGCCGGCCATCGTGCACTTCCTGCAGCCCAATAAACAAGCAATGTTCCCAAGAGCAGTTCCGGTATCGCTAGCAAAAGCCCCGCCGCCACGTTCCACACGTGATCAATGCCGCCTCCCCTCCTCACTGCGGCCCACAAGCCTGCCGGTAACGCCAAGCCCCATGCGAGCGCAGTACTGGTCAACGTAAGCAATAAGGTATTGGCACACCGCGGCAGCAATAAATCCGCTACCGGCTCGTTATAAACAATCGAAACCCCCATCTCTCCGTGTGCCACGGACACCAGCCAATCCCCATACCTTACCCACCACGGCTTCGTTAGCCCATACTCCGCTCGCAGCTTGTCCACAGTCGCGGCAGATACTCGCGGATCGAGCCTCTGCAAATCAAAATAGTCTCCTGGTGACGCGGCTAATAATGCAAACCACGCAGCCGACACTGCCAGCAAAAGCAGCATCGTTTGCAAAACGCGTCTCCAGATCATCCCGAAAGTCTGCCTTCTCTCATCACAGCGACGCTATCCGCAAACCTCCGCGTCAGCCATTCGTCATGTGCGATCACTATATAGGTGAGCGGCCAGCGCGCTTGTAACTCGTCCAATAAATCAAGAATCTGCCTTCGCAACCCGCGATTAAGCCCTGAAAACGATTCATCAAAAATCAGCAATCCATGGCACTGCTGCTCGCACTCGCACATCACTAAAGCTCGGGCAATCGCCAACCTCGCGCGCTCCCCACCACTGCAAGTGCCGCTCTTTCGTCGCGCTACCTCAACTGGGAGTCCCACCCGCTCTATCCACTCAATCGCCTTCTCTCTCCGCTGCGTCTCACCCACTCCCTCAAGCCGCAGACTCTCCGTCACGACCTCCCACGCCTCCCAAAAGGGATTCAAACTCTCTCCCGGTTCCTGCGGTATCAGTTGTGGCTTCTTTGCTCCTTTAAACTCAACGGTCCCGTTATCCGCTGTTTCCCACCCCGCCAAGCATTTCGCCAGCGTCGACTTCCCCGATCCCGATTCACCTGTTATCACCAGCCGCCCGCCGGCCTTTAGCTCTAAATCCACACCGTCAAGAGCGCGCACTCTTGCATAGCTCTTGCTGACTCCCCGCGCTCTCAATACCCAATCCGCATTGGCCAAGTGAGCCCGAGTCGGAGCAGGGCTACTCTCGCTTGGCAGTGAAATGTCCATCACCCTGTCTGCAAAGTGCTGCGCCATCTCCGGCTCATGCGTAATCAGCAGCAACCCAAACCCAAGCTCGCGCTGCAAATCTTTCACCAGTTGCATCACTTCAGTGCGAGTACCGCGATCAAGTGCCGCCGCCGGCTCATCGGCCACCAGTAACTTCGGTTTGCACAACAGCGCTTGTCCCAGAGCCACCCTCTGCAACTGCCCACCACTCACTTGATGCGGATACGCATCGTAAATCTCCAACGGCAGACCCAACCGCGCGAGCATACCCTTCGCTGCTTGAATCGTCTGCCCGCCAGCCACGTCCCGCATCTGCCGCCCCAGTGTAAGAACTGGGTTCAGCGCGCTCGCTGGCTCTTGCGGTACAAGCGCTACAGTCGGTCCTCGCATCCGAGCATTTACCGCGTTCCCGCACACCCGTATTGACCCCGTCACTTTCGCGTAGGCTGGCAGCAAGCCCAGAATGGCCCAAGCCACCGTGCTCTTCCCGCATCCCGACGCTCCCATCAATCCAACCGACTCACTCGCCCCAATCGTCAAGTGAAAGCCCTTAATCGCCCACCGCTCCGCCGCGTAGCTTACCGATAGGTCTCGAATGTCGAGGATCGGTTCCGCCACTTACTCCACATCTCTCACACACCGAAATCCCAGCGTCCCGGCCCGGTCCTTCGACGGCGCAATCAACAAGTACTTCCCGTGTTCATTTAACTTGTAAGTCTCCGGGAAATACCACATCGACCCCTGTGGCTGGTAGTAGCTGCCCCCACGCAAAACCGCCGCTCTTGTGTGCGGATCTTCGAATTCATCCGTCCACTGCCAAACATTTCCAACCAAATCCATCACGCCAAACGCACTCGCCCCATTTGGATGCGCCGTCACTGTGTCCGGTCCTGTCAGATCGCGTCCCCTGTCAGGCTTCGGGACCGCACTCTCCTTCCAATCATTTCCCCATGGATACAACCGCCCATCCGTGCCCTGCGCAGCATATTGCCACTCCCACTCATGCGGCAGTCGCTTGCCCGCCCACTTCGCATAAGCCCGCGCGTCTTCCAGCGAAACCCAAGTCACCGGCTTATTATCCCAACCCGTCGGAATCTCGCCGTTCTTCCAATCGCGCAAGAAATTATGGTCATCCGCCGGCTTGTAACGGCTGGCGTCCAAAAACTTCTTGAATTCCGCATTCGTCACCGGATACTTGTCGATATCAAACGCCGCCACCTGCATCCTATGGCTGTGCGCCCTCCGCGGCGAATCCTCCCACGCGTACTGCACATCCAACCCCGCCCAGTTGAATCCTTCAATCTCTATTCCGCGAACACTAAAATCGAACTCACCGCCCGGAATCCGCACCATTCCCTCACTAGCACTTTTCGCTCTAGCAGTCGCCCCGCTCTCCACTATGTGCTGTGGTAAGAAATGCCACTCATGCGAATAAGCGCTCAGGGCCTTTTGAGTCATCTCGCGTCTCCTCGCCAAAAAAGCAGCCAGCCCCGCCGGCTCTTTGCCCGCATCCACCGCTAGAATCGCCCCATATCCATTCGCTTCCATCGCAAAATTCAAAGCCGTCTTGACTTTCAATTCCTCGCCATTCCAAACGTCGAAATAGCGCCGCCCATCCACGAAAGGCAAAGTAATCTGCTGCCCCTCGACCCGGAACTCATTCCGATTCACAAAAAGATAAAGCGCCTGCCCTTCGCCGGGAAACTTCGAAGCATACACGCCATATGCAATCGTCGGCACAAACGGTTCCCACTCTTCGCTCGCCAGCAAATCCGCAAACTCCCGCTCCACATGGGAGATCCTCCGCAGCGCCTCCGCATCCCGCTCCGTGATCTGATTCCAAATCCCCCAAATGTTCTCCCAACTCACATAGCCCATGCCATTGAAGAATGCATGCTGTAAGTCATCAGTCTTGTCGCGAGCCCACCGATCGGAGATATGCGACATGTGTCGCGGCTCCAGCCACTTTTGCTTGCTCGCCGTCGGCACAAACTTGAACGTCCAGTAAGCCCAGCTCTGGTTATTCCAGATCAACCCCTCATCCGCCGTCGGTGCACCCTCGGGCTCAAACACCACCGGATGGCCCGTCTTATCCGACGCCGTCCGATAAGCTCGCGGCAATCCTCCAAACGTATCGCCGTTCACGCCATCCACGCCAATCTCCGCCATCAGCTTGGCCGTCGCGTCCCAATGCGGCATTCCCGGATCGCGCGTCCCGTTATCCCACGCCATCGTCGGAAACAACACCCGCACGTTGCGCTTGTGAAAATCGTCGACCATCTTGCGCACTGCCGGAATCCCTCCCGGCAAATCCCGCAACAAATCCCATTGATTGCGATTATCAATCCCGATGTTCGGATACACCGGCCACAGCAACACACTGTCGATCCCGCCATACCGAGCCTCTAGATCGTCCAGGTATTTGTCAACAGTCCACTTCCCCTGCGCCACATCGAAAAGTGTTCTCTCTTCCACCATCACCTGCGGTGAAACAAAGTTATGCCGGATCCACTGAAACTCAGGCCGCCGGTACTCGCTATCGTCATAGCCCATGCGCGTCTTGCGCTCGGCCCGCCAAATCTTCAAATCGCGCAGCCACGCATCACGGTCCGCCGCCGGGTCGTTCTTAAACTCCCACATCCCCGTCTGCGTCTGTCCGGGCCCGGGAATCTGGTTGCCCTGCGGCTGATGCGCCGTGTCCTGCCCCCACATCGCCGCCCCGGTCAGCAGCGTCGCCCAAATCCCAGTTCGTCTCGTCATCTCAACTCTTCACACCACGTACGGCTTCCGATACTCCCGCGTCAACAACTTGTTGGCCTCGCTGTCATTCCCGAACGTCGGCCCTTCTTCTAGCGTCAACTTTCGTCCCACCCGGTAACTGATATTCGCCAAATGGCACAACGACGCGCTCAAATACGCATTGTCAATCCCATCATGCAGTTCCTTACTATTCCTAGACCGGCACGCCGCCAAAAAATTCAGCATATGCAGCTTCGTCGTGTCCTCATGCTTCTCCGGCCGCTCATCCATAAACAGTTCGTTGGTCTCCCCACGGAAAGCCTGGAACCCGCCATCACTCATCGCCGCCCACCCGTTCGTCCCGTAGAACAAATTGCCAACCATGATGTCCAGTGGCGGCCCGCCATTCACCGGAGCCGTCATTGTAGGTGCCGGCGACGACGCTGGTGGCGCAACGGCCCCTGCTGCCGGCGCTCCAACCCGCCGCACCACCGGCGCACCTTCTCCGCCTGTTAGTAACCCACGCACTTCAAACACAATCTCTCTCTGGCCATACTTGTAACTCGCTAGCAACGTGTTTGGCGTTTCCTGGTCATCAATGTATGCATACTTCCCGCCCTGCGCAAACGCCGTCTCCGGCATCCCCGGATCCTTCAACGCCCACCGGCAAATCCCCATCTCATGCACACCCTGATTCCCGATATCGCCATTCCCCGTATCCCAAAACCAGTGCCAGTTATAAATGAAACGCAGCCTGTTGAAAGGCCTCATCGGTGCCGGCCCCAGAAACAAATCCCAGTTCACACCCGGCGGCGTCGGCTCATCCTCCGCATGCCCAATCGACGCGCGTCTCTTAAAGCAAAGCCCCTTCGCCAAATAAATATCGCCGATCGCGCCACCATGCAGCGCCTCCATCGCGCGCATCTTGTACGGCGTGCTCCGGTGTTGCGACCCCACCTGCATCATCCGCTTCGTCTCACGCGCCACTTGAATCATGCGCTGACCTTCGTAGATGTTGTAACAAGCCGGCTTCTCGCCATAGACATCTTTGCCCGCCTTCATCGCCCAAATCGCCGCCAGCGCGTGCCAGTGGTTCGGTGTCGCAATCGAGACCACTTCGACACTAGGATCCGCAAACGCCTCCCGCATGTCGACAAACTCTTTAGCCTTATCGCCCGAATTCTTGAGCAGCGTCGCCTGCGCCTTTTCCCGCGCCGCCTGGTTGACATCGCACAGCCCAACCACCCGCGCCTCACTCATCTTCGAGTAGATATTCAAATGGCTCGTTCCGCGCCCACCCAGGCCGACAATGGCAACATTGATTTTGTCGTTCGCACCCCAAACCCGTGCTGCCGACGCCGCCGTCAAAGCCCCGAGAAAGAACCGTCGCGATGTTTTGTCAATCATAAAATCTCCAGCGCGATCATATCAACTGACAATAGCCCGGAAGCAAATGGGGGCACTCCGGGCGTCTTACACGCAAGTCTCAACCGTCCTGAATTGCAGGCGCGTCCCATTTGCGCTGTTCATCACCTCAGCGCTCGTGGCGGGTTCTTTCACTTCGCTGCCTCAAGCCTCCAAATTAGAGCGCATCCAGACTAACTCCGGATCGTTCATAAAGAGTACGCCAACGGTCACCCTTCCAATTGCAGTGAGAGCTTGGATCTCCGCACCGTTCCACGCGAAATGCCTATGCCACTCGTCAGTTCGCGGATGAAATAGTCTGGTCAGTTCTCCCGTGTCCGGGTCAATGCTCGAAATGTTCGGGCCTTTGTAACGATTGCAGTGGATACATGCCAACGCAAGGTTATTGAGCTCATCCGCGCCGCCATGCTGCTTGGCAATAACGTGGTCTATTTGAAACGGCGCCGGGTGCATTGACGAAGGCAACTGACAGTATTCACATCGCCCCGCGGCTCGAACACGGACCAGCCGAGCCGTGTCAGTATCCACCGTAGCTAGCCTTCCGTGTGATGCAGAGACCGTCTAGCCTTGGCGCGTATCACCGCCAGCAGATTGCTCACATGGATGTAACTATCCAACTCAGCCGCCTCACTGCTGGACAACGAGCCGCTTCTCGCCATCTCGCTCAGTTCGTTCATTCGCAAGACATCACGCTCGTCGAATTCCAGAGAAAGAAGGTATTCGGCCGCCTCGCGCGACAAATCGTCTCGCTTGGTCTGGATAAGGCGAGCGAGTATGCCGGTTTCCGAATTTTGCCCGAAAAGCTTAGGGTTGGTCGCCATTGCCAGCTTTTATTCTATCTCGCCAGCACTGCCTCTTTGCCAGCAAAACATGGCCAACTCATTCAACGCAGCTTCAAATCGCCATCCGTAACCTCTCCCGAGCCGCCCAATCCTGCAGCAACCGAAATGGTCTGCCGGAAGGCAGACAATTCCCCCGACCCCGGGCCTGCACCACCGCGCGCCGGCTCGGATCAATCTCAATGGTCAGCACATGGTGAACCTTTTCACCCCGCCAGTACCGCAGCGACCAAATGCGCGACATCCCTCGCTGGCACCGCTCAGCATAGCTGCCGACACAATGACGCAGCGCCGCGCCTTCCGCCCGGAGCTGTGCGCTATTGGTGAGTTCCATCATCTGCCACCGTCTCGGGCCAGCAGAATCGTCCTGCTGACTTGACTCCTCCACCAGCATCGGTTGTAACGACGACCTCGTCCACGCAAAAGCCGCGTTGCCCTTGCCGAGGCTCCGATGCCAATCTCCCATCAAACGCAGCATCGACTGCACGCTTCGCTCCTTAATGGAAAACGTCGGCTGCGGCGGCTCCAATTCCACGATTCCCTTCGGCATCTCCACGGCTATACGCTCGTGTCGAATCGCCTGGATGAAGTCGATCATCGGTCCAATCTGCATAGGGTCGAGGTCGCCCGCGTTACGCGGCCAACTGCAGGCCGCCTTTCGGACCTGGCGCATGAGAAGCGTTCACCATCGCCTCGGGTCCGGCCGCTCCAATAAACAACTACGGGTGTGGTCGAGTATAGGAGCAAGGAAAAATGGTTCAGTGATTCCGAACGATGGTAAAACGGTTCTTACTCAATATGTGTGAATCGGCTTTCTCAGCTTAAGGGGACGTGCGTGTTAGAGAATAGGTTGTTTCTAATTGATCGGGTGAACGACGGCCTGTTGTCAGCGCTCGAAAACAGAGAAATTGCCCTCTGGATCGGCACTCTTCGGCGAGATCCGGCTGATCGAGACGCACTCGCGGCATTTCTGGGCCTGCCATGGAAGATGGTTCTCTCGGACGGCTACGACCCAAAGCTTTTTAACTCTCTCGAAACCCAAGCCAGTGCGGAAGATCCCTTAGTGCGTAAGAGGGGTTTCGTTCAAATTGTTGATGCAGATCCGGCGCGAATCAATTTCCCGCAGCGTTGCCTTCCGATATTTCTCCTGAACGGACGGCAAAATGGGGGGGGGACTTCGGACTTTTCCAGCCGTCTTCGGCGAATGACAATGCTGGAGGAGCTTCGCCGATCGGGTATTCGTCGACTCCTCGTTATTTCATTTCAGGGTGATCCAATCCCCGCTGATTTGAGAGACCTTTGGTCGGACGGCTTTAGGGCCTCCCTCACTTTTGTGTCTGACAACCCTGATTCAGAGCGGCTCTTGAGCCGCTGGATCGATAGCTCAGGAGGCAGGGTTGCGGCCGACCTTTTATCTTTATCTACCGGCCAGGCCATACAAGACATTCTCGCCCGTTACGCAGCAACCTACCCAGAGGAACGGCGTGTAATCCGAATCCGGGATGCGGTTGGGGTGTCGCATAAGATCGACGTCACTGGCGTTGATGAACCGGAAAGACCAATCTCTGAATTGTACTCGCTCATCGAAGAGCGGGACCTCGCCCTCCTAACACCGGACGAGCTCTCAGAAGCTGACTTTATTGGTTTCTTCAGAGACCCGACAACTTCGTGGAAGCCGTATGCGGCAGGCCTCCCTTGGGTCCGCAATCCACAGTGCAGCAAGATCCTGAATGGGTATCTTAGGAAGCTCGATTCGGCCGGGTCGGAGGCGAACTGCATCACCCATATTTCATCGGAGTCCGGAGCAGGCGGAACCACGCTCGCACGTTCGCTGGCTTGGGAATGTGCACGTGCGGGTTATCCTGTTTTACTGGCAAAGCAAGTTCCCTTTGTTCCCGACGCCCTCCCAATAGTCAACTACCTAAATCGTGTCCATAATGCGGTTGGCAGCCAAGTTCTTGACGCAAAGGTAGTCAGGGGGGCTAAGGGCGCTGAGGAGAATTCGAGCGCCCGCCTATATCAGTGCCCTTGGCTGATCGTATTTGACAGCTTCCACTGGCAGTATCGCGAGGCTGAGCTTGTCAGTTTTGTGAACGCGTTCGAAAAGTCCGGAAGGCCCGTATGTGTACTTGTTGTAACCGGAACTATTTTGGGAGAGGCGTTTGTTGAGCGACCTTTATTCAAAGAACTCGCTGAGCTAAGTCATGCGATCGAGTCAAGTGAGGCCCAGCAACTTGGTGAGCACCTTAATAAATTTCTTCGCCATTATGGCAAACAGCGCGCGAGTTGGCAATGGGACCAATTTTATCGAAACCATACCGTTAACTACCTAGACGGCATTGCGGCATTCTGGGTCACGTTGTCATTCTGGATTCAAGGCCAATACGACCTTTCGGAATCCATTCAAGAGTGGATGTACCGCTCGTTTAAGCAAAATTCGGGCGACCGCATTGTCCAAGAAGCTGTCCTTCGCATCGCTGCCCTTAGCACAGAGCGTCTTCCGCTTCCTGAAATCCTACTACCGCAATCAAACGGTGCCTGGCCTACCTCGCAATTGCTTCTTGATGCCAGGTCCAGTCTAGCCGCACTAGGTCTTGTCAATCTGTCGGCTGGTGGCGAAAAGTATTGGGCGCTTATTCACGACATCCTCGGACGTTTCCTGATCAACGCGCTCTTTTACGACTTTTCGCTGCGAGACGCACTCGGATTCGCTGCCGCCAAAGACCCCGAGCATCTGCGTTTCTTGCTGCTCAGACAAATATCGGTTGATCGCGTTTTGGGTGAACGGGCCTATCGTCAGATTGGGGAGGAATTCGCAACTTCAATTTTTAAGATCGACCCGGATCACGGGCATAGCAATTTTGTAGCTATCTGGAGGGAGGTCATCAATGCACTCCATTCGATGCCGAAACCGCTTCGAGACACAAGTCGATTGTTTCGCCATCACACCGCCATCTCGAGCCGTCGGATCGCAAAGCTCGACGAGAAACTTTACAACGTTACGCAAGATGAAAAGATCAGTCTTCTCACCGAAGCAATTAACGATATTAACTACGCCCTGACGCATATAGCATACGTCGCAGGATCAGAACCGAACTTGAACCTTTTCAATTCACTCGCGAATGCTTACTTTGATCTTGCAGAGTTGGAAACAGCGAGAGGAGCAAAGCCGGAACTAATAGCTGAGATCAGACAATTGGCGAATGACGCTACACGCCACGCTTTCGATGAAAATCCTACTAACTCCTTTGTGATTGAAACGTATGTGAAAAATCTCTTACAAAGCGCAGCGACCAATTCGCCAGTGGCGATTGAGCAATGTGTTGAGGCACTGGGAATCCTCTTTTCCGCGCTTTCGTCTAAAGAGTCAGCCTACCGGGCGTCTCAGTTAGGCAGTCTTGCGGATCGTGCTGTCCATATTCTTTTCCAGAAGACCCCGCCACATTTTGAGGAATCTAAACCCAAAAACGCAATCGACGTTCTGGTCTCGGGATGGACGGTGCTTGCCGCCCGAGGTGAGGCGGGGGGAGGGGCCTGGACTGGGATACCGCAAGTGCGCCTTGACAGGGCGCTCCAGGTATTGGCTGATCCAGCCGGCCGAGGAAACATGCAAGTCATTCGGCTCCGCTATGATCTGATTTGCATCAGCCAACCATTTGCTTTCAGTGAGCAGTTAGAGCTCGTTGAGCAGTTGCAGGCCTCAAATTATCGGACATCGCCGCAGCTTCGGTTAGAGTACGCGATCCTCCTGTATCAAAACGCCAGATTTCTCGAGGGTGACAAGGCGTTCCGCACTCTGCGCCACCTTTGGCACGAGAGCGAACACTTCGTGGAGGTTCCTGAAAGATTGAGGTGGCTGCGCGGCAACGACCCCAGAACACTTAAAATCGTTCACGCCAGAGTCGGTTCGGATTCCGACCTCCGGCCGATGGCACACGTTGAGGAGTTTGGCTCCTCATTGGTTCCTTTTAGACCGGAAGAGCACGGCCTTCGGGACTGGAAGGCGGGGAGCCGATTCACCTGTCACGTCTCATTCGGCCATAACGGTCCGTTTCTGAGGCCAGTGACCGCGGGTGCCCGTGGCTGATCCACTAGACGCCGTTGCGCTTTATGGGAGAAGCTTAGGTTTCGAAGTTCGACCAAGAACAATACTCGTCGAAGGAAATACTGACGCGGACCTATTCCACCTAGCGGCCCACCTGGAAGCAAAATCCTCTGGTACCGACCTCCTGGGAACCGACCTCGCAGTCGTCGCGGCCGGCTCAGGTGACTCTGGAGGCACGTATGGCGTCATCAGAGAACTTATAAGCCTCCGCGCGATGGCGCGCACTTGCCTCCTACCGAACGGACGTCAGCGCTATCGATTTATCGGGCTGTTTGACAACGATAACGCCGGAAAGCAGGCGATCCGAGCCATACGAGAGCTTGATAAGAGCGTCCTCGAGTACAAGGACGTGTTTCGACTGTGGCCCTTCATGCCGCTAACCTGCAACCTGGATCCCGGAGCCTTACAAAAGGCATTCGAGAGAGAGAACAGTGAGGTCAAAGGAATGGCCTGGGAATTGGAGGACGTCTTGCCCACAGACTTCTTTGATTGCTTTCTCTGTGAATATTCCGGAGCAGTTTCCCGGACCACCACTGCCCACGGAAAAGTTCATCGTGACCTAACAAGGGACGGAAAGGCTCATTTTCATCGTTTCATTAAGCAAAATGCGCTCCGACGCGATCTTGACGGCGTTGTCGACGTACTCAAAGCTCTCCGCGTGTATCTTGGACTGAAATGACGATCAGCATTTCCAAAACAGACCCGAATTGCAGCCCGAACCTCCAAGGAAGCCGGACAGTGGCATCACTGCTTTGTGCCGACATCGGCTCAGGCTGATTGCGGTGCAGATCATGCCTTTGATGACTCCGGTTCCCCAACCAACTAAAGCAAAATCTTGCCAAATAGCAAAGCTATGCCCAACAGCAACCGCCCTCTCTACCTACCGCCCCTCCCCCACCATCCC
>Ga0209698_10003620_pt1 | contig 17107 bp, 16 predicted proteins | sample LitLauG_LLR_2012_FD_187203 | JGI IMG/M metagenome (GOLD analysis project Ga0209698, IMG submission 187203) | Freshwater sediment microbial communities from Pennsylvania, USA - Little Laurel Run_MetaG_LLR_2012 (SPAdes) (version 2) | ecosystem: Environmental > Aquatic > Freshwater > Creek >...
CTATACCGGTGAGGCCAACTCGCGCCACGCCGTCGTCATGGACACCGCCACCGAGAAGACTGCCAGCACGCCCATGGAACTCGTCTTGATCGCGCTCTGCGGATGCACTGCCTCCGACGTAGTCGGCATTCTGCGCAAAAAGCGTGAGCCGTTCACTCATCTTGAGGTTCGTGCCGAGGGCGAGCGCGCCTCCGACTACCCTGCCGTCTACACCGAGATCCGCCTTGTTTATCGCATCGGTGGTAAAGTGTCTCGCAAAGCGGTGGAAGACGCCGTGCGCCTCTCGAAAGAGAAATACTGTTCCGTCTCGGCGATGCTAGAGAAGACGGCGAAGATCACAGCGGAAATTCAATATGACGAAGTAAGTCATCAAGGAGCGAAATGATGAGACGACCGGTTGTCATCCCGCTGCTCTTCTCCGTCTTTGGATTTCTGGCATTTTTGCGCACGTCGGGTGCGGAGCATGTAAGAGCCGTGCAAATTGTGGATCTGATCGCAACCGGAATGTGTCTCGGGGTTGGCCTGGCAAGTCTGCTGCTCCCACGGGGCACAAAGCCAGAGTCCCAAGCGAAGAACCATGCCCGCTAAGGCGGTACTTTTCACTCAACCCGGCTGCCTCTCCTGCGAACTGATGAAAGTCTTCCTCGAAGCCAAGGAGATCGCGTTCGAAGAGCGCGACATCAGCGCAGATGTCGAAGCCCGCAACATCATGATGGAGCAGCACGGCAGCAATGAAACGCCCACCCTGGTCCTCGTCGTCGGCAATGCAGAGGAGGTCATCGTAGGGTTTGATCCCGAACTTCTTGACCAGTTCCTCAGTTCGGCCCCATGATCGGATCCGGTGACCGAATCCTTAGCCCATCCCAGTCAGAGCAAGCACCAACCCCTGCGCGGTTATGTTTTCATCGCGTCCGCGGCATTTCTCTGGGGAGTCTCTGCTGCCCTCGGCCGCGCTGTCTTCAGCGGACAACTCGCGCTTAGCGGTGATGTCTTGCATCCCATCGACCCCCTGATCCTTTCTCAGACGCGAACTTCGTTCTCGTTGCTCGTGCTGCTGCCCATCCTTGTTGGCCGTCGCGGTTGGCAACGCATCAAGCTTCCCACGGCCGATCTTGTGCAGTGCTTTGTGCTGGGGATGCTGGGCGTGGCCGCTTCCAACTACTTCTATTACGTGGCGATTCAGAAAACCAGCGTGGCCATCGCCATCGTTGTGCAATATACGGCGCCGGTCTGGGTGCTGCTCTACGTGGTCGCCCGCGGACAACAGAAAATCTCACTGCAGAAGGTCGCCGCCGTCGGAGTCGCGATCGCCGGCATCACCTTGACCATCGGTATCGTCGGAGCCAGGTCCTCGTCGCCCCTTCGTCTCGACCCCTTCGGTCTACTGGCCGCACTCCTGGCTTCGTTTTCCTTCGCTTTCTACAACGTCGGCGGGCACCGCATTCTGGCACGCTTCGACCGCTGGCGCGTGCTCGTGTGGACACTCGCATCGGCCGCCGTTTTCTGGCTGGTCGTCAATCCCCCGTGGAGGTTAGTGGCCTCCCATTACACGCCAGCGCAGTGGGGATTTCTCTTCGTGTTCTCCATGATCTCGGTGCTCGGACCGTTTTCGCTCTACTTTCAAGGCCTGCAATATCTCGAACCTACCCGAGCCATCATCGCCAGTTGTCTGGAACCTGTGTTCTCGATCCTGCTCGCCGCTGCGTTTCTCAGAGAAGGCGTCCGCCCGATACAGATCCTGGGAATTGTGCTGGTGCTTGCAGCAATCGTGATCGTGCAATTGCCCGGCAGTGGCGTGGCCTCCAGAGATTCGGTCGTGGTCGATCCCATCGAATAGAAAACTTATTTCTCGGCCTCGACGTACAAACTTTCGGCCCGTCGAACTTCGAGTTCGATCTGATCAATCTCCGGAATCGCGCTTTGTCCGAAACACGAGACAGTTACTTTCTCAAATGCGGCATCGCGCAGCAGTTGTACGAGGGCTTTCCCGTCGAGCATCTGCGAATGGTTTGACCCTGGGTGAACGATGTCTTGAAAGGAATGATTCAGACTCAGGCGCGCCAAGAACGTTTGCGCGGCCAGCGGACTGAAATCGGCAAGATACTCCCGCGCGATCAACTCCAGGTCCGGGACCACGATTCGCAAAATTCCATGAGGCCCAAGCGCTCGGAAGCACTCCTTAGCAATCGCCAGCGATTCCGCGCCAGTGAAGTGTTCAAAGGCATGCGAAGAGTAGATATAACGCACGCTGCCGTTTGCAAACGGGAGCCCCCTGCGCACGTCGTAACGCCGCACATCGCGAGGCCATGCCGGTGTTTTTAGCAGGCGGTTTAAGACCGGAATTCGCGACAGGGTTATGGTCGGCGAGTTATCCAGGTTGTGCCACCCGCTGATGCCCGACAGACCACATCCGATGTTGATCTTGATTTCACCGTTGATTTTGTTGAAGGGCATGCTTTTCCGAATCCTAGCATGACCGAAGCGACGCTTCAGGCTCGCAGAGGGCCCGGCCCAGTCCTACTCCAATCTCTTTCCCTTGGTTTCCGGCAACTGCGTCGTCATCAAGGCGGCCAACAGGTATCCCACGGCGCACAAGTAGAAAGCCCAACTTAGTCCCTTGGTCTGGCCAACCCGTCCAATCACCAGCGGAGCGACCGAACTCAACGTTCGCGCACCGTTGTAGGTGAAGCCCAGGGCCCGCGCTCGCACACTCGTCGGAAAGATTTCGCTGCCCATGATGCCAGACCCTGAAAAAATGCCCGTCCCGAAGAACGCGACCACAGTGCCCAGCACCAGCAATACTCCCTGCGATCGTGCAGCCGCATAAAGCGGAATCAAGACGGCTGCCACGAGCGTGTAGACAAGGAATGCGCGGCGCCGCCCCAGATGATCCGCCACCCAGCCAAAGCTGGCATAGCCAGGAAACATCCCGCACAGGTTCAGCACGACCATCAGTGTGGTCATCCCCATCACGCCGAAGCCGCGTCCACCCTGCTCCACCGGCAGCGACAAGTACGGCGGCAGCCAGGTAAACAGCCCCCACCACCCAAACATCCCGAAGAAGTTAAACAGGAGCAAAGCAAATGTGTGCTTCACATAAGGCGCCCGAAAGATCACAGAAAAGCTCGTAGAGACGTAACTTGTTACGTTTCTGCTTCCAGTGGCAAGCCCTTCGTGCCGAGCAGGGACCTGTCGCTCCTGCCACATCTCCGATTCAGGCACGCGTCTCTGAATCCACAACGTAATCACCGCCGGCAAGATCCCCACAAAGAACACGGCCCTCCACCCGTAATACCGCGCCACTGGCCCCGCGACCAGCGCAGCCGCTGCGAACCCCAGCGCCCAGGAACTCTGCACGATCGAAATGGCCTTCGCCCGTAACTCGTTTGGCCAGCTCTCGGCAACCAGCGTCGCTCCCGTATTCCATTCGCCTCCCATGCCCAGCCCGAGCACGAATCGCGCCACCGCCAACATCGCAATGCTGGTAGCCAGCCCGGAGGCAAACGAACACGCCGAATACGTCAGAATGCTCGCCATCAGCGCATGTTTGCGTCCGATGCGGTCGGCGAGGAACCCGAACAGCACGCCGCCGATTCCGGACGCCAGCAGCGTCAGCGTTCCCAATGAGCCCGCGACGGTCTTGCTCATTCCGAGCTCACGCATCAGCAGCGCCAGCACCAGGGAGTAGAGCATCGCGTCGAAGGCGTCGAGCGCCCATCCCAGCGCCGCCGCCAGCAGCGTGCGGCGCTGCCCGGGCGTTGCCTGCCGGATCAGTTGTAGAGGACCGATAGCCATGCCTGTAGGAGATGCCGGCCGATTGTACGCCTCGAATTGTTGATTGCTGATTTTTTGATTGTTGATTGAAAAGAGCCGCGCTTGTCGGAGGGAAGATGGCAGGTCAATCAAACAATTACCAACTCATCCGGCTCCGCGCCTCGATTTCCGCGTCATCAGGTGGAAACAGCGCCGCGCCTTCTTGACATCCTTGGCAATCTGCTCGCGCAGCGCCTCCACCGTCGGAAACTTGATCTCATCCCGCAGCCGATCAAGAAAGCAGATCTCGACCTCCGTCTCCGGTGTCAGTTCAAGAGGATGGAAATTCAGCAGGTGCGTCTCAATGGCAAATAGCTCCGTCCCAAACGTTGGACGATTCCCCACATTCGTGACGGAATCGAATTGCTCCGTTCCGACGCGCGTGCACGTGATATAAACGCCGTCCTTCGGCACAATCTCTTCGTAGCGAGCGAGGTTGATTGTCGGCACAGTGTATTTCGAACCGTAGCCCCGCCCGCGTCCCGGAGTGCCCAGAATGCAGAACGGCCGCGCCAGCAGATGCCGCGCCCGGCTCACCTTCCCCGCGCGCAAAAGTTGGCGAATCTGGCTGCTGGAGACATGTTCGCCGCGCAAAGTCATCTCAGGATAAACCTTGACTTCGAATCCCATCTCGCGCCCGAGTTCGGCGAGCAGGTTCATATCGCCTGCGGCCTTGTGTCCAAAGCGGAAGTTGTAGCCTTCATACACCTCTCGTGCGTGCAGCTTTTTCTTGAGAATGCGTTCTGCGAATTGTCGCGGTGTCATCAGCGAAAGATCTCGGCCGAAAGGAAGCAGCAGTACCGCATCAATCCCAGTACCTTCGAGCAGCCGTAGTTTCTCCGCGGTCGGAGTCAGCAGTTTCAGTCCGGACTCGGGTCGTAAAATCCGCGCCGGATGTGGCTCGAACGTCACCGCCACGGCCTTGGCGCCGGCTTGCCGCGCCCGCGCAACGATCTCGCGCAACACGTGGGCATGGGCCCGGTGAACGCCGTCAAAGTTACCCACACTGACCAGCGTGGGGCCGAAGTCGGCCGGGACGTCGTCGAGTTTGTGAAACACCTGCATAAAAGCAATTCAACATTCGAGATCGCCGAGTTCGCCGAGAGACAATCTGAAGTGTTTCCAGTTACGGTCCCTAGTATTTCTCGGCGCTCTCTGCGACCCTCGGCGGTAGATGTTCTTAGTAGCCTAGATCTCAAACTCCAGCTTCATCCCGTCAAACGCCAGCCGCACGTGCCGCGGCAAGGTGGCGTTGGTGGCCTCGTGCGCGAGATCGTGGCAGATGTGCGTGAAGAAGGCGCGCTTTGGTTTCAGCCGGTCCACGATCGCCAGCGAGTTCTTGACCGTCGAGTGCGTCGGATGCGGCTTATGCCGCAGCGCGTCCAGAAAGAGAATGTCCAACCCTTCCAGTTGATGAAACGACGATTCCGGAATCTCGCTGTGATCCGTCAGGTAAGCGGCCGAGCCAAACCGATAGCCGTAGATTTGCGTTTCGCCGTGAATCAATATAACCGGCTCGAATCGCACGTCGAACACATCGACGGGTTCGTCAATGGGCCGGAGTTCTAGATGCGGCAAGCTGCCGAACTTATAGTCGGCGTCGAAAATGTAAGTAAACATCTTGCGCAGAAAGGCCGCCGCATCGGGCCGGGCGTAAAGCGGCAACTTCTCCGGTTTGTGGTGATAGCTCAGAGGCCGTAGATCATCGATGCCGAGGATGTGGTCGGCGTGCGTGTGGGTATAGAAAACCGCGTCCACCTGGGTGATATTCTCGCGAATGGCTTGGGTGTAAAAGTCGGGCGTCGTGTCGATGAGCACGACCTTTCCGCCGTACTCGATCATGATCGACGGTCGGGTGCGCCGGTCGCGCGGATCCGTCGAGTGGCACACGGCGCAATCACACCCCAGCGTCGGCACTCCCATCGAGGTACCGCTACCCAACACGGTTAAGATTGCTTTCATCTTCCGCTGGTTCCCGTGCCCGCCTGCGGAGGACGCGCCAGCGCATTCGTGACTTCCACGTACGCCATGCGCAGTTCGTAGAGGCTGTTCTGCAGAAAATTCTCTTCCACCGGGGTGAGATTGCCCTTGGTCTTTTCCGCGATCAGGGTAAGCGTGTCGATCGTCTGCCGCGCGCCAATGATGTCAACCCGCGGTTGCCCGCCTTGCTCGCGCATCAGGCCGAGCTGCAGCATCGCAGTCATGTACAGCGAAGCCAGGAAGCGCTCAAAGGTCATCTCGAATTCTTTGGCCGAATGCCCGCTGAGTTCGACCTGTGAGTCGAGATCTTTGGACGACTGCCGATAGGCCGCGGCTTGCGCCTCCTGCTCAACACCGGTTGGAGGGGTGGGCATTTCGCGATCCGAAGCCTCGCCGGCATCTGCGACTTGAGGCGTGGGCATCTTCGCCTCGGCCGAAGCCTCCTTCGCCGCCGTTGGTGTTGGTGCTATCGGAGTCTCGACTTGCTCGTCGATCTCCGTGCGCAACTCGCCATCGGAAGTGAACAGCCGCCGATCCGTTACCTTGAATCCTGATTGTTCGTGTTTCTTCTCAGCCATAGTTTTTCTCTCGAAGTAATCTTGAACGCTGCGTTGTCGGCGACTCATTCGCGGCCCTACGGCCCAAGGCCTTCTGGTTAGGCCCGCTGATGCTCGAGCGGAATTGCCTCCCGCGACAAACGGGCTTCCTCAACCGGCAACTGAACCACGGTCGCCTTGCTCGTGCCAATCGTTACCTCGCGGCCCGGAACTCCAACTTCACGCCGAATGTAGCCCAGAGCTATAGTCTGCGTGCTGCCTGCAAGCAGCAGAGAAGCCGCGCTGGTAATCTCACCCACTTCCTTTTCCCCGGCGAGAACCTTCGTCCCCGCTGGAATTCCCACCGTTTCCTCGGCGAGGAATCCAGCGAATTTTCGGTGCACTGCTCCGCGCGACCGAATCCGCTCCACGATTTCCTGCCCAACGTAGCATCCCTTGTTGAAGTTCAAAGCGCGCACCTGCTCGGTTTCTTGCGGCAGATCGCGCTCGCGGATGTCCACACCATACCGCGGAACTCCCGAAACAATACGGTCCAACTCCAGAGCTTCGGAGCCCACCGGCGCGGCACCGGCGTCCACCAGCGCTTGCCACAGTTTGCGCACATCTTTGGACGCAATCCAGATCTCGTACGATTCATGCTGCGCGTCTTCGCCGTGGACGACCGTGCACTCCAGGCAATTGCACTGGCAGTCGCACCGCGGAGTGAAAACCTCGAGCGGATGCGCCTCGGGAATCGCGATCCCGGCCGCCTCCAGCACCACCCGCGACTTTGGTCCCGCGATCCCCAAAGCTGTCAGTTGCTCTCCCAGATTCGCGACTTCCACGTCGTCCATGATGATGTAATGATCGAACGTCGCCAGAATCTTCTCGACTTGGCTGCGATCCGTGTCCACCACGATCGACTCGCCGCGGTTATAAGCATAGAGATCGCCCAGGATGTGCCCCTGCGGATTGAGCAGAAAAGCATAAACACCATGCCCTGCGGCCAGGTCGCGGATGTTATTGGTGACCATCCCGTTCAGCCAGCGCACGCGATCGCCGCCCGTGAGCGAGATCTTGTTCCGGAATCCAAGATCATAGACGCCGCAGCCAGTGCGCAACGCCGCGAACTCCGCCCGCGGATCGCCGAAGCGCGCAGCCGTCGTCGCGCCGCGATACTCGCTGACGCAGGCCGCGCCCAATCCTTCGCCTTGAGCCTGGAGTGCTGTGATCCCCATACCGGTAGTTCGATTATAACGATTGTGTTAACTTTCCTGCCGTGGACCCGCAAAAGCCAACGCAGGCACCGAAGAAGAAGCGCATTGCCGTCGTCCCCGGTGACGGCATCGGAAAGGAAGTCATTCCGGAAGCGGTCAAAGTCATCCAGGCGTCGGGCGCTGCCGTCGAGATGGCCGATTTTGACTGGGGCGCAGATCGCTACCTGCGCGATGGCGTCACTGTGCCGCCCGACGGCTTCGCCATGCTCGGCTGCGATTTCGACGCGATCCTGGTCGGCGCCTTCGGCGATCCGCGGGTCAAGACCAACGTCCACGCCAAAGAGATTTTGCTCGGCATGCGCTTCAAAATGGACCTGTACGCCAACGTACGGCCGGTCCGCCTGCTTGATGCGGCTCTTTGTCCGCTAAAAGGAGTCGAGCCCAAAGACATCGACTTCGTCGTCGTTCGCGAAAACACCGAAGGCGTTTACACCGACGCCGGAGGCATCTTCAAGCAGGGAACACCTGACGAGATTGCGACGCAGGAAGACATCAATACGCGCAAGGGCGTCGAGCGCATCATCCGCTACGCCTTCCAATACTGCAAAGAAAACACCAAGCTCGACGGCTCGCCGCGCAGCAAAGTTCTGATGTGCGACAAGTCCAACGCCATGACCCATGCAGGCGGCCTGTGGCAGCGCGTGTTCAAGGAGGTCAGCGGCGATTACTCACAGATCGCGGCGCAGCACATGTACGTCGACGCCCTCTGCATGCAGATGGTGCGCGATCCGCGCCAGTTCGATGTCATCGTCACCAACAATATGTTCGGCGACATCATCACGGACCTGGCCGCAGGCCTGCAGGGCGGCCTGGGCATGGCCGCCAGTGGCAATATTCATCCCGGCAAGACCTCAATGTTCGAGCCGGTGCACGGCTCCGCCCCGCCGATCGCGGGCAAGAACATAGCGAATCCCTTCGGCGCGATTCTGACCGCAGCCATGATGCTTCAGCACTTGGAGTTCACAAAAGAAGCGGACAAGATCGAAGCCGCAGTGCTCGAAGCCGTGCGTCAGAAGAAAACGACACAGGACATCGGTGGATCGCTCGGAACGAAAGAAGCGGGCGAGTGGGTCGCTGGGAACTTGAGGTAGCAATTCTGAACAAGAGAAGATTGAATCGCGACGAAGCTCTTGAGGAGTACTTAATCTCCAAGATTAAGTTCGAGGAGGCGATGTTGCTGTGGAATCTCTTGGAACGAGCGAACCAAGGCCGAATAGAAGACCCAGGCTTCGTTTTGCATTCCGCGGTCGAGTTTCAAAGTGCGCTATTTGAGATTGCGGTCGTCTGGTTCGCAACGTTGATTGACGCCAGCGCGCTCAACGTTTTCGATATCTGGCCAGTACTATTTCCGGCTGAAGTGCAAGAGATCGACCGGGTAGAAGAACTTCTGGAGCCCCACACGAAGTTTCTCCGCGACTTGAGAAACAAGGCGATCTTTCACGCCGAGAGGAGCGCCGTCAATTACTTCAGAGCATTAGTCGCATTTGCCGAGCACAAGGATGAGCTCGCCGAACCGCTTCAACAATTTGGAAAAAGCTGTCGAAATTGGCGAAATCGGAAGAAACTGCGATTCCGGATTTGCAGCAAAAGCGCGAGGTATTATTCGCAAAGGTTACTGCTGACTTGCCGCTGCGATACCACGACTCCGTCAGAAAGCTCATCGGCCTCGTGTAAAGCTCCAATATCGTCAACTCGTACGCCATTCGCACTTCTCTCAGGGCCGTCTTCCCGCCAGCAGCGCCAACTCCCGCCACTTCCAATGGCAATCCACATCTACAAATCCAATTTCACGCAACCATCCCAGCTGAGTTTCGAGATCCAGCAATTTGTTCGACGGGTCCTCGGTCTCGACAGTAAATCCGATCCGCTGCAGGAACTCTTCGTGCAATCGCTCGGAAGGCGATGCGACGTGCTCCAGATTGCAAAAAGCGCCGCCCGGATTCAGCAGTTCGTAAATCTCGCCATACAGCGACCGCTTGCGCTCGTGAACGACGTGATGAATCGCGAAGCTGGAAATAACGGCATCAAACTTTTTTAGCGTGGGCAGGCCATCGTCAAGATTGTGCGCGACAACAGACACCAAGGAATCACCCGCAAAGCGCTTCCGAGCCGCCTCCAGCATGGCCGGAGAGAAATCCACCGCCACGGCTTCCGTGCCGCGATGCTGCTCTCGTACCAGTGCCAGCAGCCTTCCGTCGCCGGTGCCGAGGTCGAGGATCCGGCGCGCGTTCTGCGGCATGAATTCGAGTAATGCCGCTTCCCCTTCCTCACGGTGCGAGATTGAATCGGCGCGTTCCAGGTAGTCGCGAACGTGCTCGCTCGAAGTCCAGAGATTTACCGGCTTGGTAGCAGTCATCAGGGTAAAGTATAGAGAAACATATAAACTCAATCTCAATGAAAATGAATAGGGCTCAGGTGCATGGTATAGGGATTCGTTGGTTGGTTTTTGCGGTCGTACTGGGTATGGCCGTATTGACCCATTCTTTCGCCTTGGCTCAAGACACTCACCCGTCGGACAAAAGTGCGACTCCCCAATCTCCGCCCGCGCAACAGCCGTCCCAGCCTGCCCCGCCCAAAGAAAAAGAGTACGAAGTCAAGATCACTCCCCGCCAGGCCGAGGAACTCTTCCACTCCGTCGACGAAATTCTCCAATTCGACAGCAAGCAGACCGGACTCCCCATCAAGAGGGACGTGAAGCGCAAGCTAACGAGCCGCGATGAAGTCGTCTCTTACCTCACCAAGCACCTCAACGACGACGACACCAAGCGGCTGCGGCGCTCCGAACTCGTGCTGAAAAAGTTCGGGCTCCTGCCGCGCGACTTCAATCTCGAAACCTTCCTGGTCGCGCTGTTGCGCGAAGAAGTCGCGGGCTACTACGACCCCAAGACTAGAACCGTGAACCTCCTCGACTGGGTGCCCATCGAAGAGCAGGAGCCTGTGATGGCTCACGAACTCACGCACGCGCTTCAAGACCAGTCCGTCGGCCTGCAGAAATGGATGAAGCGCGGCGACAAGGATCTGGGTGAGATCAAGAAAGACCCTACGCCCGCCGACATCGAAAACGATGAGATGGACGACGCACGCGAGGCCGTCGTCGAAGGCCAGGCGCAGACCATGATGTTTCAGTACGCCATGGCCCCCGCCGGACGCTCGATTGCCGATTCCCCGCAATTGCTGGATGCGATGGAAGAGCAGACGCTGACCGGCACTCCCAGCACCAAGGTTTTCAACGAAGCGCCCATTTTCTTGAAGGAGTCGATGACCTTCCCCTACACCTACGGCATGGAGTTCGTAGTTAGGCTGATACAGAAGGTCGGCAAGGAGAAGGCCTTTTCCGGTGTGCTTCAGAATCCTCCGCACACCACGCGCCAGATCATGCAACCGGAGACCTACTTGTCCGGGGAAAGGATCGAGCCCATGCGCGTGCCCGATTTCAAGCACGATTTCAAGGATTATCAAAAGTTCGACATCGGAGCGATGGGAGAGTTCGACGTTGCGGTGCTGATCCAGCAGTACGTCGGAAAGCCCGCGTCGAAGCGTCTTTGCCCCGAGTGGCGCGGTGGATACTACTATGCGGCGAGGCCCAAAGCGAACGCGTCCGCCCCGCTGTCTCTGCTCTATGTATCGCGCTGGTCCAGTCCCGAGAAGGCCGCAGAGTTCGCAGGAATCTATGCCGAGTCACTGACGCAGCGTTACAAGAATGTCGGGGGCGAGCCCGCGCCGGAGACATCGGCCAGCCACAATAGCGACTCCAAGGACGAACCGAAGCTGACACCGCTCAAGGGTCGCCACGCCTGGGCGACCGAAGAAGGCACCGTCGTGATCGAAGAGCAGGGTGATACGGTGTTCGTTAGCGAGAGCCTAGACTCCGCCACGAGCGCGACGCTGGAAAAGGAAATATTCGCGGCGCCCTCGGCCTCAAACTAGACCGACCCGCGCTACTTCTTTCTCTTCGGTTGCTCATCAGGCGTTTCCGCCAAAAAATGCTGCACCCTCGCCGCCACCACGAATTGCTTTCCCCCGCGCTCGATGGTCAGCTTGCGTTCCTGTCCCGGCGTGCCTCCCAGCATCGACCACACTTGTCCCATGGTCGAGCCCCGAACTGGAATGTCATTCACCGCAACCAGAAAGTCGCCCCCCTGCACTCCGTCCGGTAGTTGAGGCACCGAAGGTTTTCCTTCAAAATCCGCGACGCCAAGAATCGTGAAGCGTCCGTCATCCTCGGGCCGCAGGACGAGGCCGATCACGTCGAAGTCCGGGAAATTGAACGTACGCCCGATTTCGAAGTAGACAGTCGAGCGCGCGTAGTCGAGGCCGACGCGATAGTTGAGCAGAGCTTGAGAGCCGAGCAATCCTGCGGTTGGCATTCCGGCCCGCTTTTCGAAGAAGTCCATCCAGGTTTTCGGCAATCCAACGAAAGCGACGTCGGTCAGAAATAGCGGGCCGTACTGCACGCGGTCCACGCGCATCAGTTTCCACTTCGGTTCTTCCTCCAGTCCCCACATGTTCGCCGATCCGACGGCGCCCGTCAGATGCGGCCAGTCCGTATGAGCGGCGGCGAGTTTGTCGAACACGTCCTCGGAAAGGAAACTGATCGAGGATCCGACATCGAGCGCGAGGTTATATTTCTTCTTCTCAATCTGAGTAGGAAGCTGAATCAATCCGTTGTCCGCATTGATCTGCACCTTGCCGCTCGATCCCCGAAAGTGAATGCTTCCGGGCGCGCCAATGGAGAACTTGCGGCCGGGATAGTCGACCAGCACGTCATAGTGGCGCAGCACCGTCGCCGGAACATTGATCTCAGCGTTGAGGCCGGGCGCAAAAACACTTGCGGCACTGACCGGCTTGAGCGGAATGTGCGCTTCCTTGATGCCGTCCAAGGCAATCGTCATGCCGCCGATGGCGATCGCAGGCGGCGCGGGCGCGGAGCAGGCTTTGTCGTCGCAGGTCACCGCGAGTCCCAGCATGGTCGCGAGATGGCGGGACAGTTCGAGATCAGGGTTCCCGTTATCCACCCAGGCATGGACGCGTTGCGTCGAGCCATCTGGCAAACGAATATCGGCATCAACCACAACGCGGTTGTGGTCAATAGCGGCCGGAACGGTCACAGGCTCAGGCTGGGTCGCCGGCTTCTTTTCCGCGTTGCCAACATCACAAAGCAAGAGAAGCGCACACGCCGCGATACGAACTCTCATTTCAAGATTGTAGCTCCGCTCCAGGGCACCCCTATTGAGTGTCTGATGAAGTAGCCTCGTGTTTCGCGGCCTCAGCGCCTCTTTCTTTGTGCGCTTCGCGGTTAAAAGCTTCATGGCCCGGCTGACGCAACCGACTTATTGGTTCCCTAAGTGTTAGACGCACATAGCCCGCTGTTTCCGTGCCGCAGATACCGGATTTCCCTCCTGTATAATCACCAGTTTGACTTGCGGACGCGCAAGCGTTCTGGAGGGGCGATTGCCACAGGCTGAAATCGGCATCATCGGCGGCAGTGGGCTTTATTCGATGCCGGGGCTAACCAAGGTCAAGGAAGTGCGGGTAAAGACGCCATTCGGCGTGCCTTCTGATGCCTACGTATGCGGCACCCTCGAGGGACGAAAAGTCGCTTTCCTGGCCCGCCACGGACGCGGCCATCGCCTTCTCCCCAGCGAACTGAATTTCCGCGCCAACATTCATGGCTTCAAGCAGCTCGGCGTGGAGCGGATCGTTTCCATTTCCGCTGTCGGGTCACTGAAGGAAGAGCACAAGCCGCTGGAGTTCGTCATCCCTGATCAGTTCTTCGATCGCACCCGTCATCGTATCGACACATTTTTCGGCAACGGCGTCGTCGCCCACATTGCCTTTGCCGATCCTGTCTGCGCGGAACTGGCCCGCGTCGTCGAGGCGGCCTGCAACAAAACCGGAGTCGTTGGCAAACACGGCGGGACCTATCTATGTATGGAAGGCCCCCAATTCTCCACCAAGGCCGAATCGAACGTCTATCGGGGCCTGGGCATGGACGTGATCGGTATGACCAACCTGCAGGAAGCCAAACTCGCCCGCGAGGCCGAGCTTTGCTACGTTACCGTCGCGATGGTGACCGATTACGATTGCTGGCATCCTCATCACGACTCGGTGACGGTCAACCAAATCCTGGCCGTACTGGTGAAGAATGCAGAAAATGCGGCGAAGGTCGTCCGCGAGACCGTGGCGTCCATGCCACCGTCCCGCACCTGTAAATGCGGATCCGCTTTGGCGCACGCGATCCTGACTGATCCCAAAACAATTCCGGCCGCGACCAACACGAAATTGAAGCTGGTCATCGGCAAGTACGTGAAGGCGAAGGGTCGCTAATCATAACTCCAAACTAATTACTTTTTCGGGAGCTTGCTTTTCGTATGAGTATTCTGGTAGTCGGTTCCGTCGCGTTCGATGACATCGCGTCGCCTTCAGGCAGCGTGAAAAATATTCTGGGCGGGGCAGCAACCTATTTCTCGTTGGCCGCTAGCTACTTCACCAAAGTTCGCGTCGTCGCCGTCGTCGGCGAGGATTTCGGCCCTGATCAGGAGAAAGTTTTTCACCAGCACGGCATTGACACCCGCGGTATCGAGCGCGCGAACGGCAAGACATTCCGCTGGGGCGGATCCTATTCCGATAACCTCAACGAGGCCAAAACTACTTTCACCGACCTCAACGTCTTCGAGACCTTCCAGCCGCGCATCCCGAAAGAGTACGAAGACACCGAGTTCCTGTTCCTAGCCAATATCCAGCCCACTCTGCAGGCGAACGTGCGCCGCAAGATGAGCGGTGTCCGCTTCACCGGCCTTGACACCATGAATTACTGGATCAAAGGCACGCCGAAAGAGCTGGCTGCCACCCTGAAGCTCGTGAACGTGCTGCTTATCAACGACACCGAAGCGAAGATGTTGACTGGCGAAACCAACCTGCCCCGGGCCGCACAAAAAGTTATTGCCATGGGGCCGCAAGCACTGGTCATCAAGCACGGCGAATACGGCGCCACAATTTTCTTTCGCGAAGCAGCGTTCGGCATCGGACATCATCCCTTTCGGGCTCCCGCACTTCCCATCGAAGAGGTGAAAGACCCAACCGGTGCGGGCGATTCTTTCGCCGGCGGATTCATGGGCTACATCGCCTCGCAGCAGGACCTGAACCGCGAGGTTTTGAAGCGCGCCCTGTTTTATGGAGGGGTCATGGGATCGTTCGCCGTCGAGCGCTTCGGCACGGAGAGGCTGCAACAGTTGACTCGCGAAGAAATCGACGCCCGCTTCCAGGTCTTTCGCGAATTGACCCACCTCGAGTAGTCTGCCCTCAGGTGGGCTATAAGCGGTTTTGGGAAGGGCACGACTTTACAGGCCGCTGAAAAATGCCGTCATGAAGCAGTCTTGAAAGGGCGCGGCTTCAAGCCGCGCCGTTAAGTGCCATAAAATCAGTGCGGCTTTAGCCGCTGAGGGAGTTCCACGCCGGGCAAAATGACTTTTTCAGCGGCCCGTTCAGTGGTTCCGTAAGTGTCACCAAAGTCTTTGGCGGCTTCAGCCGCTGGGGGCACAGCGGTCGCAGAAGGAGCCGTTCAAGCGCTGCCCGCAGCCAAACCATGGTCAAGTCACGAACAAACTCTCCTGCCACCTCCGGCTCGTACTCCGAAGTCCGATTGCTGGCTTGGTTGGCGACGTGCGTCTCGGTGCTTTCCTTCCTTTTCTATTACCAGCGCGGCGAGATCCTTCTCTACGGCGACGCCGTGGCTCACATCAACATCGCCCGCCGCGTCTTCGATTCGAAAACTCCCGGCCTCTTGCAGTTGGGCACGGTATGGCTACCCTTACCCCACCTGCTGATGATCCCCTTCCTGATTTCAGGGGAGATGTGGCGCCGTGGTGCAGGCGGTTCGATTCCATCGATGGTGGCGTATGTCTTCGGCGTTGTGGGCATGTTCCGACTCGTACGCGGAGCCTTGTCGCGCAACGATGAGCCGGACAGCGCCGCCCGCGTCGCCGCGTGGACTGCCGCGTCGGTCTACGCCGTCAATCCGAACTTGATCTATATGCAGACCACAGCCATGGGCGAAGCGGTGTACCTCGCCTTCTTCATCTGGGCCGTCGTGTATTTCGGCGAGTCCATGCGCGAAGACCGCAAGGCACTCACGAAATGCGGGCTGTGTCTGGCTGCGGCATGCCTGACGCGCTATGACGGATGGTTCCTTGCCGCCGCGATGGCCGCGGCCTTCGTACTTTTGACATTCGTCCCTACGGGGCTGCCGAAAAACTCACCAATGCTCGCGTTTCCGTGGAAGAGCGGCCCTGGTGGTCGTTTTTGGGGTGCGAAGGAAATTCTTCCTCAGCCTGCTAGCAAAGCACCCGACAAAAAACCTGCGGATACTCGCCACCAGCGCATCGCGATCCTGAAGTTCCTTCTGCTTGCCTCCGCCGCGCCTTCGCTCTGGCTCGCCTACAATGGAATCGTCTACCGCAATCCCCTCGAATTTGAAAATGGACCCTACTCCGCAAGAGCGATCGAGCGGAAGACGCAGACCCCAAGTAATCCTGGTCATCCCGGCAGCGGGAACCCGCTCCTCGCCGGAATGTACTTCGTGAAGTCGGGCGAAGCCAACATGGCAGAGAACTCATCGCTCCAGCGCCTGTGGGTGTTGGTTGGATTCGCAGCGCTGATTGGAGTCGTACTGCGACTGCGTTCTCGGCAAGCAGCTACGTTAGTGCCGCTACTCTTTCTCCTGGTTTCCGTACCGTTCTACGCGCTTTCGGTCGCGTACGGAGGTGTCCCTATCTTCGTCCCGGCCTGGTGGCCCTTCACGCATTACAACGTTCGTTACGGATTGCAGTTGCTTCCTGCCTTCGCCACCTCCCTCGCGGTTCTTGTTGGCCGCGCACTGCGTTCCGGACAGATGAACACCAAGCTCCGGACAGCGATTCTGTCGACCGCACTCGCATTGGTGATGGCAAGTTACATCTCAGTCTGGAACGCCGGGCCGGTTTCCTTGGCCGAAGCCCAGATCAACATGCGCGGTCGCAATCAACTCGAAAGGCAACTCGCCGACTGGCTCCGGCGGCTTCCGTCCGATTCCACGCTGCTGATGTACCTCGGCGATCACGTCGGAGCGTTGCAGCAGGCAGGCACTCCCCTGCGCCGCGTCATTAACGAAGGCAACCACCGCGTCTGGAAGCAGCCCTCCGATCCCGAGGGCTTGTGGGAACGCGCCCTGGCGAATCCAGCGGAATATGCTGACTATGTGGTTGCGTCCGAAGGTGACCCGGTCTGGAAGGCCATGCAAGGGGTCCATCGGCGCGAGCTCGTCGAGATCCATGTTGCGGGACAGGCGCACGCCAGCCTGTACAGCACCCGGTAATCACCGGGGTTAACGCGGCCGCGTCTCGCTCGGATGATAAAATCCGGCCATCGGAAGCACCAAATTCAGGCGCAAATGAACCTGCAACATTTCCTTGATCTGCTGCACCCGGAGATGGCGACTGGCATCGTCGGCAGCTCCACGACGCG
>Ga0209698_10003621_pt1 | contig 17098 bp, 10 predicted proteins | sample LitLauG_LLR_2012_FD_187203 | JGI IMG/M metagenome (GOLD analysis project Ga0209698, IMG submission 187203) | Freshwater sediment microbial communities from Pennsylvania, USA - Little Laurel Run_MetaG_LLR_2012 (SPAdes) (version 2) | ecosystem: Environmental > Aquatic > Freshwater > Creek >...
GTGTCGGTGGCGGCGCTGGGCAGGATCGTGCCGCCGACGTTTGAGTTTTCACTGGAGCGATGTTCGTACGAGTAACCGATCCAGAACTGGTCACCCTTGGCCAGGTCGTGAAAAATGCGGCCCGACCCGAAGAAATGATGCGTGGGATTGGAAACCGATTGCGCGAACGGCCCGAATCCGTCCGCTTCCGCGGCGGAGATAGCCTCTGCATCCATGATAGCTTGCTGATCCAGCAAGTCCTCGTCCAGCGAAAGCAGAAAACTGGTGTGCTTGCTGTGGCGAATCGGCCCCGTAACCGAGCCTTCGAAGTATTCGCGCCGCTCGGGCGGCTTCCCTAAGGTGGCGAAGGCATTGCTCGCATCAAACACCGAGTCGCGAAACATAAAGTTAAGCGAGCCATGGTAGTTGGGCGACCCGCCCTTGGTGATAATCTCCAGACGCGCCCGGCCCGGCCTGGAAAATCGCGCGGAGTAAGGATTGTTATTGATTTTTACTTCCTGTACGGCCGACGGCGTTACTCCCGGTCCGTTGGCTTCGATCCCGTTTACCACGAGGGTGACGCCGTTCGTGCCCGTCGCACTGTCGTCCAGGAATCGCGACATGGTCCTGATGTAGTCCTGGTCGAAAACCGGCACGCGGTCGAGCGCCTTGCGGTCAATGGCGTTGTTATTCTGATTCTCGGACGTCTCCGTACTGACCAGCGGCACGTTGACCCCAGTCGCCACCGTGACGTTTTCCGCTTGCACCAGAATCTGCAGCACGACCCGCATTGGAGAGAATCTCTTGCTGGTGACTGCGACCGGCATGCGCGCGTCGCGAAATCCATCTGCGTGAAACTCGAGGGTGTACTTGCCGGGAGCAAGATTGTCGAAGCGGAAAGCTCCGACGCCGTCTGTCGTTGTCTGGGCGACAACCTCCGTAGCGGTGCCGAGCAGTGTGACTTGCGCCTTGACGATCGCCGCCCCGGAAGGATCCAGCAGAACCCCGGTTATAGAATGCGTCCCATCGCGGTCGTCACTCGTTGCGCGGGAACTAGAGGATTGATCGGCCCCCTGGCCCCGAACCGATGATGAGGCCGCCAATCCGAGCAGCGCGACCATGATGTAAAGCAAGCGGCGGTCCAAGAGAGCGCATTCCTTGGCAGTGATTTCCCAATGTTACCTGTCTAGCATACTGGCGCAACCTGAAAGCGCTCTGAAAGCCGCTTTTGCGAGAAAGCCTGCCCCGAGCCTGTCGAAGGGTGGGAGTTCCGTGAGTGCCTCTTTGAGTCGCGGCCACTTTGTTTCAGACGACGTCATCCTGAGCGGAGCCGTTCTTCAGGCGGAGCGAAGGATCTCCCAAAGGGTCACTGCCCGGGGAGATGCCTCGCCCCGCTGGTGAAAGCGCGGGGCTTCGGAATGACGATTCACCGAAAACCTGCGGATTCAAACTTAGGCACTACCGAAGTTCCGACAGAGCGAAGCCGAAGGGACAAAAAGTCTTGGAGGCGCACATTCCTGCGAGACTCACCACTACCCGGTTTCGCTATTGCATGAGACGAAACTCCCCATGCAGCTTGGCGGTCGAGTCTTCCCCGACCCACACGTCGAACTGCTCCGGTTCAACCACCCACTCTTTCTTGGCCGGACTCCAAAACCGCAGTTCCTCTGGTCCGAGCGAAAAGTGGATCGTCTGTTTCTCGCCTGCCGCCAGGTTCACTCGCTGGAAGCCTTTCAACTGCCGGACCGGCCGCGAAGCGCTTCCGGCGCGCTGGTGAATATAGAGCTGCGCCACCGCATCTCCCGGGCGGCTGCCGGCGTTGGTGACGTCAATCGACACCTCTATGCTGGCGCCCACCTTGGCCTCGGCCTGGCTCAACTTCAGATTGTCGAAGGAAAAGGTTGTGTAGCTCAGCCCGTACCCGAACGGATACAACGGACTGGTCAGCACATCCCAGTACCGCGATGTGAAATCGGGAGCGTCTTCCGGAGCCTGCGTCCGGTTGTGGCTGTAATACATGGGCAGTTGCCCCGTGCTGCGAGGCCAGCTCACCGGCAAATGTCCCGTAGGATTTGCATCTCCGAACAAAATGTCCGCAATACCATTCCCACCCTGACTTCCGGGGTACCAAGCTTCGAGAATTGCCGGGATATGTTCCGCAGCCCAGGAAATCTCCAGCGGACGTCCGTTGACCAGCACCAGCACGACCGGCTTCCCGGTCGCCGCCACGGCTTCCAGCAACTCCTCCTGCCCACCGGATAACTTGAGTGATGACCGTGATGAGGCCTCTCCGCTCATCAGAGCAATCTCGCCCAGCACAAGCACGGCAACGTCGCTTCGCCTTGCCGCTGCGACCGCGTCGTCGATAGCCTTGCGGGCTTCTTCCGCAGTCTGCTTCGGCTGCTCTTTGATTGTAATAATCGGGAAGTCTTCAAAGAAGGAAGGAATGTCGCGACGGATATTCGGCCCATGTGCAAACTCAACGCGTACCGCATCTCCGACCTTGTTTTTGATTCCCTGCAGAATGCTGACCGTCGGTCCGGTCTTCGCCAACGCGCCCCACATGCTTAGCAAATCCACCTGTGCGTCGGCCAAAGGCCCGATCACGGCAATGGACTTGATCTGCTTTTTATCCAAGGGCAGCAGTTTGTGTTCATTGCGCAACAGCACCACCGACCGTTGGACTGCATTGCGAGCCACTTGAACATGCTCCGGAGTATCCAACACCTGCTGAATGCGTGACTCGTCCACATACGGATGCTCGAACAGGCCCAGCCGGATTTTAGTTTCGAGAATCGGAAGCACGGCATCGTCAATCTGCTTCATTGAGATGCGGCCCTGCTTCACTTCAGCAGCAAGATACTTCAGGTAGGTCCCGCTGGCCATGTCCATGTTCAGCCCGGCAGAGAACGCCTTGAACGCAGCGTCTTCGCCGTCACGCGCGTAACCGTGCGTAATAAGGCTGTGAACCGCGTTGGCATCGCTAACTACAAATCCCTTGTAGTTCCAAGCTTCGCGCAGAACGTCGTGCAGCAGCCAGCGATTGCCGCTGGCTGGCACATCATTCAGATCCATGTAGGCGCTCATGAACGTTCCAACGCCTGCATCCGCGGCCGCCTTGAACGGAGGCAAGTACACATTCCACATCTCTTCCTCGGGAACGTAAGACGAATCGTAGTCGCGCCCGCCATCGGCTGCGCCGTAACCGGCATAGTGCTTCACGCACGCCATCACATGCTCGGGCCCACCGAGTTCATGACCCTGGAATCCAAGCACCTGTGCGCGAGCCATGGCCGCGCCCAGGTACGGGTCTTCGCCCGCGCCTTCGACCATGCGCCCCCAACGCGCATCCCGGGCGATGTCGACCATGGGGCCGAAGGTCCACGCAATCCCCGCAGCCCGGGCCTCTCGCGCGGCAACCGTCTGCGCCGCCTCCACCATCTTCGGATCCCATGACGAAGCCATCGCAATCGGCGCGGGAAAGATCGTATGGTAGCCGTGGATCACGTCGAGCCCAAAAAGGATCGGGATATGAAGCCGCGATTCATCGACCGCGATGTGCTGCCAGCGGTTGATCTCCTTGGGATCGGAGACCCAAAGCACCGATCCGGCCCCGTATTTCCTTGCGATCTCCTCCGGAGCCCCCACTTGCTCTTTGAACTCGGGAATCGGAAAGCCGGGTAACTGCGACAATTGGGCAACTTTTTCTTCCAGGGTCATCTGCCGCAGCAGATCACTCGCCTGCGGATGAGATTGTGCGGATAAGGCTGGGAGAACGAATTGCGCTAGCAGTGCGATTAAGGCCAACCGAGACGTCAAGAAGGATGCTGATCTGAAACGCTGAAGACAGGCCATTTTTTCTCCTAAAGATCCATCCGTGTTCCCCTCCGTCGATTGCCCCCAGCTATTATTTCGCGGGTCCTTTCGGCGGCTCCGGTGGCGCTGCCGGCTTGACGAACTTGGCATCATCCACCGGAACATTGTCCTTCACCTCAGTCACCTGGATCGTGAACCGCCCACCGGGCCGCGCCAGTGTCCAGCGATAGGGGATCTTCACCCCACTTGCGTCCCGGTAATCGGCGTAATCGATTTGCGTTGGCATTTGTCCCAGTGCGGTCTCGCCGAACCGCACCAGCCGCACCAGCAATCCCGATTGCTGGTCAAAAAACAGCTGGATCGGCGGCTTGTCCTCACGCTGCCCCACCACGACATAGGCCTCGCGATCGCCAACTTTCTCCGTTCCGCGCACCTTCATCTCGGTGAACATCGGCTTCAAGTGCGTGGCCAGATGCAAGTCCGCGTCAATCGACGCTCCATCCAGATCGCTCCCATGCATTTCGCGCGGAGGACGCCCCGGCATGCCGAGCCATCCTTCGTGTCCGTTGAATGCCGTGACGTTCTCTCCCTCGGGCATGTGGGTAAGCGAAATCCGCTCGTCCGGATCCTTCGAATAAATGTCGATCGGCAGCGACTTTCCGCCAAACTCGATCGTCCCCTTCATCACCCGGCTGGTGACCTTCTCGATCGCCGCCGCCCCTCCCGCTGCCTGCACATACTTGTCGAGCAGTTGATCGCCTGTCGGACTAGTGGATTCTTTCGCGTCTTTTCCTTTCGGAGGGCCCTCTACTCTCATCGATGGGCCCATATCTTCGCTCATCACCACCGGGATCGCCGCCGGCTTCGCAGTGCCGCGATGACATGAGTAGCACGTCACTTCGCGATGTCCCTCGAAGTTGTCTTTATTAATAGCGAACATCATCTCCATCATCTTGCGCGCGGTCTGCTTGTTTTTGTTGTCGTCTTTTTCAAACGCGCCCTGCACATGGCAATGGTCGCACTCTACGCCCAGCGACGCCGTGATGAACTGCATGGTGGGGAATATCTGGTCGGCAGGCACTCCCTTGAGCACCTGGATGTTCTTGAACTGCTCTTCGGCCTTTTTCTCTCCCGCTTGCGGTGCACTTGGCGCCGCATGCGGCGTGCCGCTTGACTGCGTCTTCGCTCTACCGGCCACGGCCACGCACAAAACGACGGCTGCCGCCGCTCCCAGAACAAACATCCGCCTTCTGTTCATTGTTTCTCTCTTCGGTTGGAACTCGAAAGTCTACCAGAGCCCGGCCATAGGGCGTTGGTCTCTGACGATCCTCAGCCCAGGGGAACTCGAATCAGATTGAACAAGCTCCAAACCACATACGCGGCGATCATCCCGACGACCCCCGCGGTCACCAGCGGACGATAGCGCGTCTCCATCAGATCCGCCAGCACGCCCGACACGAAGACCAGTAGAAACGGAATCGCCGCCAGCAGAAAGCCGGCCCCGGCAACGTGGGGATGCGCCATCCCAAGCCCCAAGAACAGCACCGCGACCAACAGCGGTGTCGTATTGCCGAAATAGCGCGTGCGCGGCCACATCGCGTAGGTCACAACCGCAACGGGAAGCGCCAGGGCAAGGGCTGGACATGCCCGCCCGATCTGCACCGCAACCTGCTTGTAGACTCCGAGGACCGTGAATCCTCGCCAGGTCGCTCCCCAGAACGCGGCACGCCGCATGCTCTCGTCGAACGCATGCGGATGAAAGAAGTAGACTGCGAACAGCAGAACGAATCCCACCAGGCAAGCCGCGATGCAGATCACGATTCCGGCCTTCCGCCGCACCGGAGCGACATAAAGCAGAAAGCCCAGCGCCATCGGCACCAGCACAATCATCGAGAACTGCGCTCCCACCGCGATGGCCAGCGAAATTCCCAGCAGCACGATGCGCCGCCAGTTCCACAGCACAACTTCGCGGGGAGCGTAGAGGGTGTGCGCGACGGCAATTGCCGTAAAGATCGCCCCGAACGCGCCCCAGGCCGCAACGACCTCCGGTTCGCTGTGCCAAGTCGCGCTCGCCTGAACCAGCGAGGGCGAGAAGCAATAGAGGGTGAGGGCGACGAAGCCTCCCGTATTGCCGCACAGGCGCCGCGCCACATACCACAGGGACGCTCCCAGAAAGACGCCGCAGGCCAGAAAGGGAAGACGCGGAAGCCATCGCCAGTACGCCGCCGAGTCGGTGTCGAAATGTTGCGGCCACGCCAGCAACGGCGCCGCCGAGGCCAAGTAAAGCAGCGGCGAATGCTCGGTGTCGAATGCACCGTCATCGCCCTGAAGCGAGTCTTGAGTACCGCCACCGGCGCTGTCCGCAAACGGAGCGCCCGCGACGCCCCGTCCCTGCCATTGCCTCCAGCCTTCCCGGATGCGCATGGCCTCAGGGCCGTCCGGCGTGGTCCCGGCGCTAAGCTCGGCGTGCACCAGCCACGCCGTCTGAGCAAAGAAGGCAAGCAGCAGCATTCCCGCGAGAACCTGCGGACGGCCGAAACGCTCGCGCGTGAAATAGGGACGCATAAGGTCGAGCCGAGTGTTTTACCATGGCGGGGGCGGTTTGGGGGAAGTTCTTGGGAAGGTGCACTGCTGCGGTAAACAAGAGCAGGTTCCTCTCCGGGCTTTGCCCGGTTCGGAATGACAACGACCAGGATGAGCGATCTCGAGACCAACGCCGATAGCAATCCGCCGCAGGCCGGGCCATCAGAGCCGAACTTCGTCGCGGCGACACAGCCCCCCTATGCCCGTACGCTATTTCTTGGCCCGGACGGCCTGCGCCCGGGTTGGGGGCTCCTCTTCTATCTGGTGATCTTCTACCCGCTCCAGGAGCTGGCTGCGGGATTGGCCTATTCGCGTGATTTCGGCGGCAGTGGCTTATGGTCTGCCCTGCTGGAAGAGATAGGAAGGCTCGCTGCCGCCGTGATTCCACTGTTGGTTTTGGTGCCCGTCGAGCGGCGCCCGTGGGGCGTCTACGGCTTGCCCGTGCGGCACGCTTTCGGGAGGTTGTTTTGGGTTGGAGCGGTTTGGGGATTCGCCGCCATCAGCCTGCTGATCTCCGCGCTGTACGGTGTGCACGTGTTTTCATTCGGTCAACTCGCCCTGCATGGGCACCGCGTAGCGAAGTTCGCGACCTTCTGGGTGGTGTTTTTCCTGGTGGTGGCGTTAGCCGAGGAATTCCTCCTGCGCGGCTACACCCAGTTCACTCTGGCGCGCGGCATTGGATTCTGGCCCGCCGCGGTCGTACTGTCCTGCACTTTCGGTTTGATCCACATTTTCAACGGCGGGGAGAAGTGGCCAGGCTTGCTGGCCGCCGCCTTCATCGGCCTCTTCTCATGCCTCACTCTCCGGCGCACGGGCAACTTGTGGTTTGCGGTGGGCTTTCACGCAGCCTGGGATTGGGGCGAGACGTTTTTCTATTCTGTTCCAGACAGCGGCCTGATCTTCCCCGGACACCTGTTGAATTCCTGGTTACTAGGTCCGAAGTGGCTCAGCGGAGGAACCGTTGGACCTGAGGGCAGCGTGCTCTGCTTCGTGGTGATCGCGATCGCCTGGGTCGCGTTCGATCGAGCGTATCCGGCAACGACCGCTGTCCGTAACGACAAGGGAGTACCGCTGACCGGGCCAGCAGATTCCTCGTCGCTGCGCTGCTCGGAATGACAACGGAATCTCACGTGCCGTTTTGGGAGTTGCACGATCGCCGATCGGACGGCCGACCGAGTCACTTCGCTCCCACCGCCTATACTGTTGTTCATGACCCCGGAAGCGGATCTGCTGACTCCCTTGCGCCGTTACTGGGGATATAGCTCGTTCCGCCCCCTGCAGGAGCGGATTGTGCGCAGTCTGTTGGCCGGGCACGACACTTGCGTCGTGATGCCAACTGGCGGCGGCAAGTCGCTTTGCTACCAGTTGCCGGCAGTCATCGCCGGGCGCACCACGATCGTGATCTCGCCGCTGATCGCGCTGATGCAAGATCAGGCGGCACAACTGGCACAGATGGGGATTCCCGCTGCTGTCCTCAACAGTTCTCTCAGCAGCGAAGAACAGGGTCGCGTTGCGCGGCAAGCGCGGGAGGGAGCTTGCCGATTGCTGTATCTCTCGCCCGAGCGGCTGCAACGTGGCGACACTCTCACGTGGTTGCAGAGTGTTCCCATCTCGTTCTTCGCCATTGACGAGGCGCACTGCATTTCTGAGTGGGGACATGAATTTCGCCCCGAATACCGCCAGTTGAGCCGGCTGCGCGACAGTTTCCCGGATCGTCCGATTGCGGCATTCACCGCCAGCGCCACGCGTCATGTGCGGCACGATATTCTGGCGCAGCTCAAGTTGCGAAATCCTGACAAGTACATTGCCAGTTTTCACCGTCCGAACCTGCGCTACCTGGTGCGCGAATGCGACAGCGTCGACCACACGGCGCTGCTGGTAACGGCCTTGCGTCAGCACAGCGACGGAAACGTGATCGTGTACTCGCCCACCATTGCCAAGGTGGAAGAGACCGTGGACTTTCTGGAGGATCAGGGGATCGCCGCCATCGGCTATCACGCCAAAATGGACAACGCCGACCGCCGCCGCAACCAGGAGCGCTGGATGTCAGACGAAGTGCGGGTGCTGGTTGGCACGATCGCCTTCGGGCTGGGGATCAACAAAGCGACGGTCCGCGCTGTGATTCACATGGCGCTGCCCAAATCCATTGAGCAGTACTACCAGGAAGCGGGGCGCGCCGGACGAGACGGCAATCCGGCGGATTGCATCATGCTGTGGCAGAAGAAGGACGCGGGCTTGCACGCCTATTTCGCGAACCAGATCCTGGACTCCGCCGAACGCGAGCGGGCGTGGCAGCGGTACCACATCATTCGCGAGTTTGTGAATTCGAATCGTTGCCGGCATCGACAAATCTGCGCGCACTTCGGTGAAACGACGAAGTGGTCTTCATGCGGGGCTTGCGACGTCTGCGGCAAGGCTCCCGAGTGGATGACAACGACTGTTTTACCCGACCCCAGGAAGCGGCGTAAGTTTAGCGCGGCACCGGCAGACGCGCGGATCGCGACGGGGGCGATAGACCTGGGTGGAGTGGCGGCAAAACCGGTGTCACGGCCCGCGATTCCGGCTGCTGAGGTGCTGATGAGCGTCGAGGAAGCCGAACTGCGCGACTATCTTCGCGAGTGGCGCCGCGCCGAGGCGAAGGAGCGTGGAGTCTCCGCCTTCGTCGTGCTTCACGATTCCACCCTGGAAGAGATCTGCCGACGGAAGCCGAAGTTTGTCGCCGAATTGCGGCAGATTACTGGCATCGGGGAGCGCAAAGCTGAGATCTACGGGCAGAAATTGCTGGATGCTCTGGCCGGCTTCCGATCCGGGGCGCGAGCGGCAGCCCCAGAAGCGAAGAAGATTGCACCTGCGGTGGAGACCTTGCAGCTGTTGGCGGAGGGCAAGAGCCTCGAGCAAATAGCCCAAATTCGCGGTCGTCAGCTTTCAACTGTGATCAATGCAGTGGCCGGCCTAGTGGAGGCAGGACACGTGGAATTTCACCCGGCGTGGATCGATCCGAATAAGCAGTCAGTCATCCAGGCAGCGTGCTCCCGCGTCGGCCTGGAGGCGCTGGAACGGTTAAAGCCGCTGAAGGATGCACTGCCGCCCGAGATCACCTATGACGAGATTCGCCTCGTGGTGGCACACCTGCGGCGCGAGGCAGGCAAGAACAAAACGTCGATCCCGGCGTAAAATCCGTCAGCCGTTGCAGGCGATCCTATCCCCGAAATGACCCGACAAGCGTCTTGACACGGTATTGTTAATGCGGTACGTTCTGTATCGACAGAATATACGGAAAAAACAATCCGGTCCTCGGGCAGGTACCGATCGCAGCTCAGACGAGTCCCTTATGAAAATCACATTCGCCGACTTCTGGCGTCCCAGCGGAACGATCGATCGCGGGATGTATGCTCTGGTTGGATTGCTGGGGTTTGCCCTCAAGCATAATCTGGATCGCTTCGTCGCCACTTACGTGTTTCACCGTCCCTGGGGACTGTTCAATTACTGGGTGCCAGTCCGCGACGTAGCGCGCATTGCCGAGGTACAAGGCAGCGAGGCCGTCTTTCTCGGAACCATGGTGGCACTCGCTTTACCCTTCATCTGGATCGGCGTGGTGCTGACGATGAAGCGGTTGCGAAGCGCAGGATTGCCCTCCCAACTGGTAGCGCTGTTCTTTATTCCCTTTCTGAACCTGTCGTTCCTTCTCTTACTGTGCGTGTTTCCCGCGCGAAACACGGAACCGGAGGCAGAGCGAATCAAACCCTCGCCGCTGGCGCGGATCGTCCCGGACAGCGCGTTGGGAAGCGCTGCAGTCTCTCTGCTGATAACCGTGCCGCTGGGATTTGGGGCTACGCTCCTTGGGGCGCGAGTGCTGACCAACTATGGCTGGGGCGTGTTCGTCGCCCTGCCGTTCGCCTTGGGATTCGGGGCGGCGCTGATTTACGGAATCCGCCAACCGCGCACTCTGGGCGGCTGCGTGGGGGTGGCGTGCCTGTCGGTTCTGCTGCTGGGTGCGGCTTTGCTGGCGCTGGCTTTCGAGGGCATGGTTTGCCTCATCATGGCCACGCCGCTGGCGCTTCCACTGGCCGCATTCGGGGGAGCATGCGGGTACCGGGTGCAGCGGCGACGCTGGTTCCGCAACGATGCTCCGGTGTTTCTATCGTTCCTGCTCTTCTTTGTCCCGGGCATACAGTGGGTGGAGCACGTCACCGCAACCCCGTCTCCCCTATTTGTCGTTCGCACTGCAATCGACGTCCAGGCTCCGCCGGAAGAGGTTTGGCAACAAGTCGTCGCCTTTTCTGAGATCGCTCCTCCGACCGAGTGGATCTTTCGCGCGGGGATCGCCTATCCCATCCGCGCCCAAATGTTCGGCGCCGGAGCCGGAGCGGAACGGCATTGCGTATTCTCCACCGGCGCCTTTGTCGAACCCATCGAAGTCTGGGACGAACCTCACCGCCTGAAATTCTCCGTGGCCTCGAATCCCCCGCCGATGGAGGAGTGGACTCCCTACTCGCACATCGATCCTCCGCATCTGCACGGATTCCTCGTCTCCGAAGGCGGACAATTCCTGCTCGCGCCTCTCGGGAACGGAGCCACGCGACTCGAAGGCACAACCTGGTATCGGCACGGCCTCTGGCCATCCGCCTATTGGCAGTGGTGGTCGGACGCCATCATTCACCGCATTCACCTGCGGGTCTTGAGGCACATTCGGGACGAGGCCGAGCGGAAGAGTCCTGAATTGGCACCTGTGCGGCAGTAGCGCGATGTTTGAACTCATATAAAAGGGTTGCATTTGTGCGGTGGGTGTACAATTTCGTGGGTTTCTTATATCCCCGTCAACTGAAGCAGAAGGCCATTTCTTGGCATCGCTCGTGACAGCTCGCGTGCGGTGAAGCACGTTACTCTGTTCGCTAAGGAGCAGTCATGAGAATTCTGCTCTACAACCCCGACAACGGCGTCACCCGCAATTTCATGCCGCATCTTTGGATGTTTCTGCTCCAGTCGCTTACCCCGCCTGGACATGAAGTCCTGTTGATCGACGGCAACGCTAAGCCGATGGACGAGGTTGAAATCGCCCAGTATGTCCGCGACGAGAAGATCGATCTGGTCGGCATCGGCGCCATGACCCGCATGATCGCCAAGGCCTACCGCATTGCCGATGCCATTCGCGCCACCGGAGTCAAGGTGGTCATGGGCGGGCCTCACGTCACCGAACTCGCCGACGAGGCTCTCGGCCGCGACGGCGGACCGCGTCACGCCGACGCCGTGGCTTTGGGCGAAGCCGACGAAACCTGGCCCAAGATCGTCAACGACGCGGCCCGCGGCGACCTGAAGGAAATCTACACTCCCGTCGACGACACCGGCAAAGAGCGCAAGCCTTCGTTGAAGCAGTACCCGGTGATTCCATGGCAGTCGATCGATCTGGAACAGTTCAATCTCGTACCGCATGCCGCGAAGTCGATGCTGCAGAAAATCGGCGAAGGCTGGGGGACGTTCCGCATTATTCCCGTCGAGTCGGGGAGAGGGTGTCCGTACGGTTGTGAGTTCTGCACCGTGACCGGATTCTTCGGCGACTCCATCCGCTTTCGCAGCAATGAGAGCGTGGTCAACGAACTACTGCTGTTGAAGAAGCGAGCCCGCCAGGAAAAAGGGCAGATGGCGGTCTTTTTCATCGACGACAATTTCGCCATCAACGTGAAGCGCACCAAATCTCTGCTGCGCGACATCATTGCTGCCGGTGCGCAGGTGCATTGGGTGGCTCAGATCAGCGCGAACCTGTTGCGCGACGAGGAACTGGTCGACTTGATCGCCGCCTCCGGAGGCAAGTGGGTCTTCATCGGCATGGAGTCGATCGATCCGGCGAACCTGAAAGATGTGAATAAGGGATTTAACAAGCCGGGCGAGTACGCCGAGGTGCTCGAGCGGCTGGCAAAACGCAATGTTTATGCGATCACGTCATTTATTTTCGGCATGGACAATGACACGATCGGCGCCGCGGAGCGCACGCTGGCACAGGTGCGCACCTGGCCTCCGGGTCTGCCCATCTTTGGACTGCTGACCCCGTTGCCCGCAACGCCGCTCTATAGGCGCCTTGAACTTGCGGGACGGCTCACCCGTCCGAAACACTGGAAAGAATTCATCCCCTTCGCCATGGCGCACACGCCGCTCAAAATGACTATCGAAGAGGCCCACGCCGAAGTGAAATACGGATGGGCACACTCCTACAGCCCCGAAGCGCTGGCTCATGCCGTCGACTCCCTTGACGACCAGCCTCTGGGCTATCGCGTCAACATCTTCCTGGCGCGGCTGTGTTTCCGAGGTATTTATTTCCCGATGCTGGGCCGTTTTGCCTGGGCGAAGGTGGTCGTCCAGAACCGGCACACGATCTTCAAACTGGTGAAGGAAGCCGTCTTCGGCCGCGAATCTCGGAGACCCCGGAATCCCGAGGGCGAGGTTTGGTACGAAGAACCGGCGCCGGAAACTCAGGTCAGCGCGGGGGACTGATGCCCGAGGCTCGACCTCGAGACGTAGCAAGCTACGTCTCTACGAGTTGCTTTGCGGCATCCCGACCAGAGCGCACGCAGTCCGGCACTCCAATCCCGCGGTAGCCGTTGCCCGCGAGTGCCAGTCCGGGCAACTGCTGGCGCAGGCGTTCGATGCGGTCCAGACGGTCCAAGTGTCCCACGCCATATTGCGCCATGGCGGACTTCCATTTGTACACCCGGGCGAAAAGCGGCTCGGCGCGCAGGCCGAGGATCTTCTGCAACTCGTTGCGCACGATTCCGACGATTTGATCGTCGGCGAGCGGCCAGATATCTTCCGCATTCACGTTAGCGAAAAAACACCGCAGCAGCGCGCGGTTTTCAGGAGCGCGATGGGGAAACTTGTTGTGCACGAACGTCGCCGCCAGCAGCCGCCGGCCTTCACTGCGCGGCACTAGAAACCCGAATCCCGCAGGAAGCTTCTGCCTCACTTCGCCGTCATAGCCGAGTCCGACGGTAATCGAAGAGGTGTACTCCACGCCGGCGAGCTCCGCAGATAGTTCCGGGCTCGCGATACGAAGCACCTGCGCCGCGGCAGGTCCCGGCAGCGCGACGATGATCCCATCAAAGTGATCCGATTGCAGACCCGCCGACACCACCCACCCGCAAGCTTCCGGTTGAACGGCATGCACGGGAGCGTGAGTCAGCAACGATGAGCCGGTGAGCTGCGACACGACGGTCTCTGCCAGGTGCTGCATGCCATTCTTGAGCGAAGTGAACAGCGGCGGCGCCGGCTTATTCGGTCCGGCAGACATTTTCTTGCGCGCCGCGAGCATGGCCCGGCCCAGACTTCCGTGAGTGCGCTCCATTTCAGCGAATCGTGGCAGTACGGCGCGGACACTGAGACTGGCAGCTCCTCCGCCGTAAACGCCTGAGAGCAGCGGGTCGGCGAGACGGCCCACCATTTCCGCTCCGTAGTGGCGCTCCACGAAGGCGGCCACCGACTCGTCGTGCCCAACAGCGCCCGGCGGATGAAACAACTCTTGTGCCATTCGCAGCTTCGTCTTCCACGAAAAAAGCGGAGAGAAGCCGGTGGGAAGAATTTTCGTCGGCACCATGAACATCAGCCCGTCCGGCATCACGACCAGGCGGCCGCGAGTCAGGATGTAGGTTTTGCGGTCAGCGTCGTTCGAACCGATCAGTTGGTCGCCGAGGCCAAGCGCGCGGCACAGATCGGCAGCCCAGGGCTTTTCCGTGATAAACGAATCTGGCCCAGCCTCTACGACGCACCCGTCGATGTGTTCCGTGCGGAGCACGCCACCGAGCTGCGAGGAAGATTCGTACAGCAGGTACTCGACATCGGCGCCTGCCCGGCGCTGCTCCTCGAGAGCGAAGGCGGCGGCTAGTCCGGAGATGCCCCCACCGATGATGGCGATGCGTGTCATGAGGGGCGGACGGAGTACTCCTGTACCAACCGCGCCAGATTCTTCACGTTCTCCACCGGCGTTTCCGGCAGGATCCCATGCCCTAGATTAAAGATGTGACCCGCTCGTCCGGCGGCGCGGCGGAGGATGTCTTCTGCGCGGGTCTTTAGTTCCTTCCAGTCGGCGAAAAGCAGCACGGGATCCAAATTGCCCTGCACCGCGCATTGATGATCGAGCCGCTGCCAGCCCTCATCCAGCGGAATGCGCCAATCGAGCCCAACAACGTCGGCTCCGGTTTCCTTCATGGCGGGAAGCAGCGTGGCGCTGTCGGTCCCGAAATAAATGATAGGCACTCCGGTCTCATGAAGTTGCTTCACCATGCCAGTGACGTGCTGCAGCACGTAGCGCCGGTAGTCTTCTACGCTGAGGCAGCCCACCCAGCTGTCGAAAATCTGAATCGCGTCCGCCCCGGCGCGCACCTGCTCGGCCGAATACGCGGAGGTGACCGTTACCAGCTTGCGCATGAGCGCGTCCCAATCGGCCGGGCAGTTGTACATCATCTTCTTGGCGTGAACGTAGTTTCGCGAGCCGCCGCCTTCGATCATGTAGCTGGCCAGTGTGAACGGGGCGCCGCAGAATCCGATGACCGGCACGCGATTGGCAAAATGCTTCGCGACCAGCGCCACAGCCTCGGAGACATATCCCAGTTCCGCGGCACGGTCGGTGCGTAGGTCGCCGATGTCTTCTTTGCTCCGCACCGGTTTCTCGATGACCGGGCCTTCTCCGGCAGAAAAGTGAAACGGCAGACCCATCACTTCGAGGGGCAGCAGCAGATCGGCAAAGATAATCGCCGCGTCCACGCCTAATATTTCCGCGGCGGTGATCGTAACCTCGGCCGCGAGCGAGGGTTTCTTGCAGATCTCAAGCAGAGAGTGCTGCTTGCGAACCGCCCGGTACTCGGGCATGTAGCGTCCAGCCTGGCGCATGAACCAGACCGGAGTGCGGTCGAGAGGCTGCGATTTGCAGGCGCGAACGAAGCTGGAATTGGGAGCTGACATGAACTTCGAATGTAGCATTTTTGGAGAGAGTTTGGCGCCGGCGGGAAAGTTCAAAAGCATAACCACAGAGGACACTGAGGCGCACGGAGTAAAACCTTCAGCTGTAGAATAGCCACATGGGTTTTAGGGTTGGCGGCGTACTGGCGGTTGTGTCGCTGACTTTCTGCCTCTGCAGCGCTGCCCCTCATAAGACCGAACCTCCAGCCGCCCCCACCTTCTATAAAGATGTCCTGCCGATCCTGCAGAATCACTGCCAGAGCTGCCACCGGACAGGCGAAGTTGCGCCCATGCCGCTCGAGACCTACGCACAGACGAAACCGTGGGCGAACGAGATAGCGCACGGTGTCGAAATGAAGATGATGCCGCCGTGGTTTGCCGATCCGCGCTATGGGCGCTTTGCCAATGACTCTTCCCTGACAGACCAGCAGATCGCAAGCATCGTGGCCTGGGCCAACGCGGGTGCGCTGGCCGGCGACCCGCGAGACGCGCCTGCACCGCGCAATTGGGCCCATGGATGGAACATTCCCCAACCCGATCTGGTGGTGAAGATGCCCCGACCAGTGACGATTCCAGCTCAGGGCGAAGTCGAGTACACCTACGAAATCGTGCCCACCCACTTTACGGAAGACCGATGGGTGCAGATGTCGGAGTTTCGTCCGGGAAGCCCGGCGCACGTACATCACGCGGTGGTCTACATTCGTCCGCCGGATTCGCCATGGCTGCGGCACGCGCCAATGGGCGAGCCCTTCACAGCCTCAGCGCTGAGCGACCCCGAGGAACGGCGGCAGGCCCACGAGACCACCAGCGATCTCCTGCTTGTCTACGCGCCCGGCAGTTCGCCGGACGAGTGGCCCGAGGGCATGGCGAAGTCCGTGCCCGCCGGGTCGGACCTTGTCTTCCAGATGCACTACACCACCAACGGCACCGCGGACCAAGATCAAACCAGCATCGGCCTGGTGTTTACGAAGGTGCCGCCGAAGCAGCGCGTGATCACGCTGCAGTTAAACAATCATGCACTGATCATTCCGCCAGGTGCAGACGACTTCCGCGCGGAAGTGCAGGGCACGCTGCCGAACGATGCCACGCTGCTGAGCCTGTTTCCGCACATGCATCTGCGAGGTAAACGCTTCGAGTATGACATCGTCCACGACGACGGCAGCGTGGAAGTGTTGCTGCGCGTGAACTATCACTTTCACTGGCAGCTGAGTTACAAGCTGGGAGAACCGCGCCTGCTCAAGGCCGGGACCAGGCTGCGCGCCATCGCCTGGTATGACAATTCCAAGAACAACCCGCACAATCCGAATCCAGAGAAAACCGTCACCTGGGGTGACCAGACCTCCGACGAAATGATGGTGGGATTCTTCGATGTGGCCGTAGCGGCGGGAATGGACAAGTGGCAGTATTTCGTCCGGCACGAGAATGCGGGCACGAAACCCAACTCTGAGCAGAAATAATTTATGTCAGCCGGGCTGATAGTCTCCGTCGGTCTTTTACGCCCGGCCCTTCTTCGCTGCGGCTGCCGCTTGTTTGCCCGCGACTTCCCACGGACGCTTCGGGCGATCCACGGCGGGCTTGTCGCGGTCCACGATCCGATCGTACTGGTAGGCCTCGCTGACCGTGCCCAGGGATTCGTTGTACAGGCTGGGCAGGCCAAGCGCCACCTTGAGTTCTTCGGCAAACGAATGCAATGCTTTCAGGTGGTCGGCGGTGGCCGGAACTTCGGTCTTCGAGGTCTTCAGGAACTGCTGGTATCCGCGGTTGACCAGATTCGAGA
>Ga0209698_10003622_pt1 | contig 17096 bp, 18 predicted proteins | sample LitLauG_LLR_2012_FD_187203 | JGI IMG/M metagenome (GOLD analysis project Ga0209698, IMG submission 187203) | Freshwater sediment microbial communities from Pennsylvania, USA - Little Laurel Run_MetaG_LLR_2012 (SPAdes) (version 2) | ecosystem: Environmental > Aquatic > Freshwater > Creek >...
GAAGCGGGGGAACGACGTTACCAAAGATAAGGTCCGCAATCAACTGAACTGCGTGCCGGCAACAAAGCGCAGTACAATTCACTTCTCGGGAGGCGGCATGAGAGTATTCCTTGGCAACAAACCGGCGCTTTGTCTGGCAGCGGCTATGATCCTGGTTGGCTGTGTGCCCGTGTGCCAGGCCGGGTCCGGAACGAAGTTTGACAAGCACGCGCAGAAGATCGAAAAGAAGATTTCCCGGTTCAAGACCGGCACCCTTCTGCATCTCGAGTTCAACAACAACACCGAATGCTCAGGCACCGTGAACACGCTGGCCGACACGTCGTTTACCATCAACAACTCCGAGACCAATGCCAAGGAGACCCACCTCTATAGCGATGTTTCACGAGTGGAGAAGGGCAAGGAATACATCGGTCAGGGTTCGACGCCGAAGCACCATTTCCACTTCTGATTCCGCTCCCGATCTAGCGCGCGGGGATTGGCGCGTTCATTGAGGGCACATAGTGCCATCAACCCCTGGCGAACCGATCCGTGGGCTGGCTATCGTTCTGCACTCTCAGGCACAGGACTGATAGATTTTAAGGAGGGCCCATTCGCCCAACGCCGCAGACGCTTCCCTGAAGGACCTCACTGCGGCGGGAAAGAGCCATGTTCCACACAACAGAAGACATTCACATTCAATGGACCAAGGTGGTTCTTCCCCCGGTGTTTCTCGAGGAAGAGTACCCGGTCACCGAGGCCGCCTCGGAGACAATCTTCAAAACCCGCAACGAGATTACAGACATCCTGGGCGGCAGGGATTCGCGGCTGCTGGTGCTGGTGGGGCCCTGCTCGATTCACGACACGGCAGCCGCACGCGAATACGGCTGGCTGCTGAAGAATGCGATTGACGAGTTTTCCGCTGAACTTCGCATCGTGATGCGGGTGTACTTTGAAAAGCCACGCACGACCATCGGGTGGAAGGGCCTCATCAACGACCCGTATCTCGACCAGTCGTACAAGATCAACGATGGCCTGCGGCAAGCGCGGCACCTGCTGCTTGACCTGGCCGAGACCGGCGTGCCCACCGGCACCGAGTTTCTGGACATGATTTCGCCGCAGTACATTGCCGGGCTGGTAAGCTGGGGCGCCATCGGCGCGCGAACCACTGAAAGCCAGGTCCACCGCCAACTGGTGTCGGGTGTCTCCTGCCCGGTGGGGTTCAAGAATGCGACTTCAGGCGACGTTCAGGTCGCCATCGACGCCATTCTGTCCGCGGCACATTCGCACACTTTCCTCGGACACACCAAGCATGGTCAATCCGCAATCTTTGTCACAACCGGCAACCCCGACTGCCACATCATCCTTCGTGGTGGCAGGAAGACGGTGAACTACTCAGCGGACTGCGTGGCCGATACGGCGGCAAAGATGGAAAAAGCCGGCATTGCGCCGCGCATCATGATCGACTTCAGCCACGCCAATAGCAACAAGGACTTCCGGCGGCAGGCGATCGTTTGCCACGATGTGGCCGGCCAGATTGCCGCAGGAGATCCGCGGATTATTGGTGTGATGATCGAGAGCAACCTGGTGGCCGGCGCGCAGCAACTGGTTTCAGGCCAGTCTTTGGTTTATGGCCAGAGCATCACTGACGCTTGTATCGACTGGCCAGAGACGCGGACGTTACTCTCGGAACTGGCTGCGGCGGTCCGGGCAAGACGCGGATAGAGGTAGGAGAAAGGTTCTCGATTCCAAGGTCTTAGAATCTAGAATTGGGGCACCAGGCTCCCCGCAGAGAATTTCGGAAATACCCAATTTCAAGGTAACTAACCCGGCCGGTGGTTTGATCAGCAGGCTTCACCCGTGTTGAAAGATTTGAGGCAGTGTCTCAAAGGCAGAGTTCAAGGAGGACTCCATGCAAAAGAAGACGATGAGCATGTTCGCATCGGCATTTCTCATGTATTGTGGCTTGAACATTCCTGTCTTCCAGGCCGGAGCGCAGGTGGTGAAGTCTGCCTACCCGGTGATGGCTCCCGTCGATAAGTACATGATTGAAGACCAGGATTCCGAGATCGCGCTGGCTCGCAGTGCCGCTCCCCAATCGATTTCGGACGGAGCCGAAGTGCTGGTGCTGAAGCGGGACGGATATGTGACCGCGGTGAAGGGCGGGAATGGCTTTGTCTGTCTTGTGGAACGATCGTTTGGAGCTGCCACCGATGATCCAGTGTTCTGGAATCCCAAAGTCAGGGGCCCTAACTGCGTCAATGCGGCGGCCGCGAGGAGCTATCTGCCCGGTGTGCTTATGAAGGCCAAATTGGCGCTGGCGGGAAGGTCGAAGACGGAGATTGCACGGGCGGTGAATTCGGCGATGGACAGGAAGGAACTGACGATGCCGGAGCCGGGAGCGATGTGCTACATGATGTCGAAACAGCAGTACCTGAGCGACGAGGGCATGAATTGGCATCCGCACCTGATGTTTTTCGTTCAAGGCGATGCGGCGAAAAGCTGGGGAGCCGATCTGCCAGGCTCGCCGGTCATGGCGGCCAATGACCCTGAAGATCGCATGACCATCCTTATGGTCTGGGTTGGGAACTGGTCCGACGGAACGCCTGCTCCGCAAGCTATGAAGTGACCCCGGTTCGAAGACCGATTGAACTCGCGCTCGATAAGAGCTGAATGGGCACTGCCATCCGCCGATTATGATTGAGGGCAGCGAAGCAAGTAGCGAGTGCAATCACGCAGGCAAAAACCATCCATGCCCCCCACCATCTTCATCTCGGCAGGCGAAGCCAGCGGCGAGCACTATGGTGCGCTTCTGGCGTCCACACTTCAGCGGCGGCTGGCGGCAGTGGGTCAAACGGCGCAGCTCTTCGGCATGGGCGGCGAGCGGATGAGAGCGGCGGGGCTTGAATGTGTTGTCCGCTCGGAAGACATGGCTGTGATGGGCTTGACTGAAGTAGTCCTCCACCTGCCGCGAATTTACGGTGAGTTTCGGAAGCTGAAGAAGGGAATCCGGGTGCGCCGGCCCGATGTGGCTGTGCTGATCGACTTCCCCGAAATCCACTTCAGGCTTGCGAAAGAGTTCCATCGGCTTGGCGTTCCGGTGATTTTCTTCGTCAGCCCACAGTTGTGGGCCTGGAAGAAGCACCGCATCAAGCTGGTGCAGAAGTTGGTCCGCAAGATGCTGGTCATCTTCCCCTTCGAGGAGGCGTTTTACCGGCAGCACGGTGTTGAAGCGGAGTTTGTCGGCCATCCGCTGGCGGAGTTGCCGCTGCCCGCCGTAACGCGCGAACAATTCGCGGCTGAAAACCGCCTGGATCCGACTCGGACATGGATCGGGTTGCTTCCCGGCAGCCGGCCGAAAGAGATCCGCGACCATCTGCCGGAGATGCTGGAGGCAGCGCGAAGGCTGCAGTCGACCCGGCACGCCGAGCTGGAGTTCGAATTCATTGTCCCTTTGGCGCCGACTCTAAGTCTGGCCCAGCGCGCCGAGGTATTGCAGATCGTCAGAGACAACGGCAGTGAACTTTCGGTCCGGCTGGTTGACGAAGCCCGCGCCGCGCTTTTGCACTCCCGCGCTTCGGTGGTTGCCAGCGGGACGGCCACCGTGGAGGCAGCGCTGATCGGAAATCCATTCGTGGTTGTATACCGCGTCTCGGCGTTGACCTACGCTATCGCCAGGAAGGTAGTGAAGGTGCCGCACGTGGCCATGGCCAACCTGATTGCGGGCAAACGGATCGTCACGGAGTTGATTCAGCATGACTTCACGGCGGCAAATATCGTCCAGGAGTTGGCGCGGCTGCTACCGGATGGGGTAGCTCGCGAGTCCATGATGAAGGAGTTGACGGAGGTCCGGCAGGCGTTAAGCCTGAAGCCCACGGAGGTCAAGGATCGAATCACGGGCGCCATTGAGCGGGTGGCAGCGATCACCCTGGAAGAGCTTGAAGCCTCTCCCGCAGGGGCAATCGAGTGGGTTGTGCAATCCTGAATAGAATCGGAAGAGGCCTGGACGGCATCGGCCACCCGAACGGCGGCACTGCAAGGATGAATCTTATGCGTATTGTGGAATGGAAGATTTTCGGTCGGGGCGGTCTGCGTCTTATGGCAGGCGCGACAGGCATCCTGGCGGCTGGACTGCTGATGGCCGTACACGTGTCGGCGCAGAGAGCCGAACGGCCGGCGCTGGACATCACCGGCTATACGATCGATGCAGAACTGGACACGACCGCCCATCATCTGACGGCCAAGACAGTGGTTGGCTTTACGGCGCCGGCGAACCTGGAAGTGGTGAATTTCGGATTCCATCCCGCGCTCAAAGTGACCAAGATAACGGATGAGAACGGCAAGCTGCTTGAAGGCGAGCGGACCGCGGATGGATCGATCCGGGTGACGCCGGCTGCTTCGTTCGTCCAGGGTCAGACCGTGCACTGGACCTTCGAGTACGAAGGCACGCTGACCGGCGCGGAGGACGGCCCGGTCGAAGGCCTGAAGCTGGCGGCCATTCAAGAGCCAATCGCCTACCTGCTTTACGCCGCGCGCTGGTTTCCGACCACTGGGTACATGACCGACCGATTCACGGCGGTGATGCATATCCGCGTGCCCCAGGGAATGAAAGTCTTTGCCAGCGGCGCAGAGGGAGCGTCTAAGTCCGTCACGTTGAGCAATGACAAGCCGGGCGACCAGTTCGACTTCGATTGGAAGAAGCCGGGATTTCCGGGTACAGTGATTGCCGGGCGCTTCGTCGGGCCGGTCTCGGCAGGCGCCGGAAATGTGAAGGTCTATACCTCGATAAGCCACCAGGCATCGGCAAACCAGCTTGCCCAGATGGCAACCAAAGAATACGACTTCTTTACCGACAGCTTCGGCGCACTCGAGTCAAGCCGCCTGAATGTAATGGAGGTGCCTGACGACACCTTGCCATCGGTGTGGGCTCCCGAACTGGCGGCGATTCCGAGTGCGCGGGTGGGCGACAAGAGCGCCGTCCGGCTGCTGGCCAATACGATTGCCCACCAATGGTGGGGTAGCGAGGTGAGTCCGCGAACGTTGAACGACGCCTGGATCACGAACGGGATGTCCCGCTACGGCGAGCTGATGTACCTCCAGGAGGAAAGCGGCAGAAGCGCATTGCAGACTGCGATGCAAGACGTTGCGGCCGGGGCGCTGGCATACGACACAATCCCGCTTTCCAGCGTTGGGCGAATGGCGCCGTTTTCGCCGGAATTTCAGTCCATGACACTCGAAAAAGGCGCAATGGTGTTCCATATGATGCGCGGGGAGCTGGGCGACAAGGCCTTTCTCGCCACCATGAAAGGAGTTCTTAGCCAGTACACTGACGGTCCCATCCGGACGCAGGACCTGGTGAAGGTCGCGGAGTCGCAGAGCCAACAGCAGTTGACGGCGTTCTTTGCTCAATGGATCGACGGCACGGGCGCCCCGCGATTCACAAACAAGTACTCCGTATACCGGCTGGGGAACAACAAAGGCTTCAGAACGATTGGTGAAGTTCAGCAGGATCTTGATCTTTTCCGGATGCCCGTCGACCTGCGCGTGGAGACCGACGGCAAGACGGAAAATCAGAAGGTCGAAGTGGTAGGGACCGACACCCAATACGTGGTCGATACTTTTGGGCGGCCCAGGCGGATCAGCATCGATCCGGATGACTGGGTTCTGAAGTCAACGCAGGATCTGCAGGTGCGAATCTCGATCCTGAAGGGGCAGCAGTTGGTGGCGGAAGGCGACTTGCCGGGGGCACTGGCCGAATACAAGAAGGCTCTGGATGCGAACCCGCAGAGTTCGCTTGCCAGCTACCGCGTTGGCGAGGTGCTGTTCAGCCAGCACAACTATCAGGCTAGCGTCAATTCATACCGGGATGCTCTGCGCGGCGACGACGAGCCGCGCTGGACCGAGGTATGGAGCCATATCCAGATCGGCAAGATCTTTGACATAACTGGGCAGCGGGACCGGGCCGTGAACGAGTATCGCCTGGCCGTGCAGACCAACGACAACACGCAAGGAGCAGTCAACGAGGCGCGTCAATACCTGCAAAAGCCGTATCAGCGGCCAGACTCCGAATAACCTGTTTGCCGGGACCGAATGAAACGGCCAGCCCTGAGGGCTGGCCGTTTTGTGTCGGGGGAGGGATCTTGTTGGCTTACTTCTTGCCGCCGTTCCCGCCGAGGGATATGACTTCAAGATCAACATTTGCCAGACCGGCTTTGGTCATCGCCAATTTTTGCGCGGCTCCGAACGAAAGGTCGATGATTCGACCTTCTTCCACAAGGTCGCCGCGATCGGTAATTTTTACGATGACGGAATGCTTGTTGCCGAGATTGACGACTCGAACCACTGAGCCGAAGGGGAGGGTCGGATGGCATGCAGTCATGGCGAACATATCGAACCGTTCGCCACTGGCTGTCTTACGCCCGTTAAAGACCGCTCCATACCAGGAGGCAATGCCATGGAGTCTGTCGCCCCGCTTGATTGCTGTTTTTTGCGCCGCAAGAGATTCCGGCGCAGGAGCTGCAACTGGAGGTGCGGCCGTCATGGTAACAACTGGACGGGAAAGCCGCGCATCCGCATGCACTGTCCGTGTGGAGATCGTCACCACTATGGCGGCCAGCGCAATTGATGAAGCACCCGCCACTACCCAGATTCGTAGCGGAGTGTTCAGGCTCAAGTTGCGTGATTTCCGTTTCATGACCATTCACCCATTTTACCAAGTCGCCACTGGAATGCCTCATTTATTAGCAAGTTTGACACCAGTAATTGTGTTGAAAAAGGGCTAGATTCTCGGGCTGTTTTCGATAACTCTTTCCTGTAGTTTGAGTTGCGTTTTTCCCCATAAACACTGTAGAAAAAAGAACTTTTGGGCGGGTTGGGCCGATTCATCTGTTGAGACGGCGAGGATCATCGCCTTACGCGAACAAATAGCGAAAAATTTTGGGATGGCCCTCGGCCGGGAAGAAGATCCCTTCGAAGCCTGCGTTCCGCGATTCATCGGGATTTCGGTGCGCTCGTGCACAACGCTCCGGCCGCGGTGGGTTGCGGGCTTGCAGGGCTGTCGGGTGATTTGCAGATTATTTTCCACTTCCTGTCAGCATTGGGCAGGGTAATTCGTGGCTGCGGAAGAGGTGATTATGAAGTTGAGTGCGGCGGGACTAGAACTGCTGAAGAGGTCCGAGGGGTTCAGAGGTCGTACCTACAAGGATGCAAATGGCTTTCCGACTATCGGATACGGGCATCGACTCCTCCATCCCGAATCGTTTCCGGATGGCATCGGCGAGGCTCAGGCTGCAGAGATCCTTGCCTCCGATCTACGCGATGCCGAACAGGCTGTGGAGCGACTGGTAAAGGTTGCGCTGACGCAGGGCCAGTTCGACGCACTGGTGGATTTCTGTTTCAACCTGGGCGTTGGCCGGCTGACCTCTTCGACCCTGCTGAAGGTCCTGAATGGCGGGAGGTATGAAGATGCCGCCGAGCAATTGCTGCGATGGGACCTGGTGGGCGGCGAGGAAAATGGCGGGCTCAAGGCGCGCCGCGAGGCTGAGTTTGCGCTGTGGCGTTGCGGCGCGGAGCATAAGGCGGCCGCCTAGAGGTGGGATATCCCGTGGCTGGAAGTTGCCAGGAAACAACGCCTTCGACCTCGCTAAGAACGGCGAGGGTGGTGCACACAGGTCTTGCAGACCTTCAAGTTTGTGCTTGTTTCATTCCAGAACCTCCAGTCGTTCTTGGGACTTGAGGTAGCCTTTGCGTCGGAACCAGTCTTCCATCGCAGGCTGCAGCAGATCGAGTGGGACACGCCGCCCGGCTTCCATCGCACCATCGCCAACGGGAAGCGTGTCGTCGAATACCGCATCGTTGGTGAAGTTCCGCATGGCGAAATTGTCGATCCAGTGAATGGGGCACAGGTGGCGTTCGCCTGCTGAGTCGATGCGCTGAATCAAGAGACGTCGAGCGAACATGGTTTCACTCTAATGGATGCGCATGGTGGGCGTTCTTGGCTCTCTACATTAAGGGAAATCTCCGGGATGGTGAACAACCACCTGCGACTTATAGAGAAAGTGGACGGGCACTTCATACCCGTTTTTCTCTGTCCCATTGATTTTCCTCGGTGAATTGCGACTTTTTTTGTTGATAAATTGATACTTTTGTGGTACTTGGCCAGTTTTTTCCAGAATCTCGGCATTTGTTGGGCTATAGTTATTCACGAGTGCGCTGCCGGATTGTTCGTTGTCTGTTCATCCTGCTTGTGCAGCCAAATAAATTGAAGGAGAACTGTTCGCATGCGTATGTTTTCTCGGTTAACTAATGCAGCTCCCATCCTGGCTTTCGCAATGTTGGTCTCCACCAACATTGCATCCGCGCAGAAGACTAATACCGTTCAATATGGAACCACCACCGTCACTTTTGCCAGCACCCTTATCCCGACGATGAATAGTCTCGGCCTCACGCTCGGGCCGGTGAGCCCATCGAATATCCGCAACGGCGTGGTTAGCTTCTCGGCAAACAGCGGCGCCATCGATCTCGTTTCAGGCGCGGCCCAGGTCCTCCACTCCGGCGGACTCACCGTGACCGCGGGACAGACAGTGATCACTCTCCAGGGATTCATCGTCGACACCACCGCCGGCACCCCCGTCATCACAGGACTGGTCTCATTGAACGGAACTCTCATCGGGCGCTTGCCCATCTTTGACCTTGTCATTCCCGGTGGACTCATTGTTCCACTCACGCCGACAAGAAACGGCCAACTCAACATTGCCAGCATTAATGTCACTCTTGACAGCACAATGGCGGGCATTCTCAACACCACGTTCAGTAGCCTCAACTCGCCATTCTCAGGCGGAGATCCAATCGGCACAGCGACGGTTTCAGTGTATGTTCACCCTTGAGAAGAAGGATTATTCTTTTGACGCGGGGTGTCGCATGCGTCATGCAACGCCCCGCTCCCTCACTCCTTAAACACAGCACTCCGGCCCTGGAAATCCCGCTCCTGACAGATTCCGGTGAAGACTCAGGATATTGCGGCTCTGGCAGATAACAGCCAGGCTTGAAGCCGATCCACGACCTCTTACTGAGCCTTCTCCGGCACAACCCTTGTGTCTTTTGCCTGCTGGGCCTCCACGCGGAAGCGCTTGTAGTCGTAATCGCGTTCAACGAAATGCTTGCGGATGTTTCTGACCATCAGCAGCTTTGCCTGCATGGTGCCTTCGCCTCCGGTTGGCAGCCACAGCCCATCGTTCACCGCCGGGGTCCCCGACGACTGGACTTTGTCGTTGGGGTGGTTCGCCGGGGTCCCCGACGACAGGTCTTTGTCGTTGGGGTGGTTCACTGGAGCCTGGTCGAAGTGGAAGTTCGAGCCCTTCTGGATGTTGGCAAGCAGCCCCCCGGCAATATGGAAGTTGTCGTCAAAGCTTACATCCATATGAGCCACCTGGCGGTCTGCTTCATCCACCCATAGGGTTCCCTGCAGCTTCTTTGAGGCATCTTCGATCATTCCGTGGGTCTTGGCGTCTTTGCGTCCAACAAAGTCGAAGACGATGGTTGAGCGGCCTCGAACGGTCTCGCGCCTTGGATTGCGCACGTCCATGATGTCCAGGATCCGGCTGATGCTGATCGTCTGCCCTTGCAGGGGCTGATCAGGGGAGGTCTTTTCAGCCTTCTCCACCAGCTTTGTCACGCTCTCTGTCTCCTTCTGCTGCTCGCGTTCGCTCAGTGGCTTGCCATCCTTCTTTACGGTCCGCGCAATCAGATGGCCGTTGACGAAAAAATCCTCCTGCTCCACTGACTCGGTCCTGGTGACGTTGCCGCTCGAATCAATGTCCTGGGTGGTCTCAAGGGTGCTGTAGGTATAGTTCTCGCGCACTTTGTCGAGCTGCCTTTGGTGGGCCTGAACTTCGTGCATAAGTTGCCTTATATCGGGCAAGGGCTGACTGGCAGGCCGCTGGCCCGTGGCCTGTTGCGCAAGCATCGGCGCCAGCGCGAGGGGCAGGGTTAGGCGAGTCAACAGGGTTTTCCGACCGGATTGCATGAGGCAGTTTTCCCCTTTGAAAGACTTGAGCCAATCCGTGAAGCATAGACTCGGCATGTGTTATTGGACCGGACGCGCCGGAAAAAGTCGCCTGCATGGGGAAGATGTGAGGCGACCCATGTCCGTTCATGCTATACCGTACCTATACCGCAGTTCGAACCCAAAACGAACTTTCGGTCGACCGGCCGCATCCAACGCTTCAAGGCGACTCAAACACGGGGCACGATCTGCCGGCCCCAGGAGAAGACCATGCAAATGCTGCTGCAATGGGTGTTGAGCGCGATTGCGCTTCTGGTTGTTTCCCGGATCGTACCCGGCTTTCAAGTGCAAGGTCTGTGGCCCGCTCTAATCGCAGCCCTCGTGATCGGGCTGCTCAATGCGACAGTTGGCCTGTTCCTCAAACTCATTACCTTCCCGCTCACCATCCTCACGCTGGGGCTGTTCCTTCTGGTCATCAACGGAATCATGATCCTTGTGGCGTCCGCGATCGTCACCGGATTCCGTGTAAACGGATTCGCACCAGCGTTCTGGGGCGCGGTGGTGCTGGCGCTGCTTGGGATGGTCATCAAGGCAGTCTTGAAGAACGCCTGAACAGGGTCGGCACTCAGAATTCGTCAGGGCCGGGAAAGCCGAGTGCGCATAGGGGTCACTTCGCCGCCGGCGTCGTGGTCTGAGAAGAAGCATTCCTGCCCCGTGCCACATGCATTGGGCCGCTCGTTACTGGCGCAATTTGAGCAGGAGCCTTCTTTAGCGGCTTGACCTGGGCCGATTGGGCATTCCCCGTCTTCTTGTCTGGCTCGGCAGCAACCGGGTTCGCCACCACCGGGCCGTTCAGCGTCTGCGGCGTCCGCATTGCGCCCGCGCTTGAGAATCCTCCGCCCGCACCGGCACGCGGCGGCATTACGATGACCCTGGACGGCTGGGAGGTCTGCACCCGCGTGTAAACGCCCCATCCTCCGCCCGCGACAACAAACACAATGGCTGCCGCAGCCGCACCGCGCATCCAGCTACCGGTAGGGCCGAGCGCGGCCGGCCAGTGAAGTATGCGCGCGGTACGAGGAACGGTTCTGAGACCGCCTATCACGCGATCCTCAAGGCCCTCTGGAGCGGGAAGCCGGGCGATCAAGCGCAGACTGGCTTCGACCGAGCCCGCAACTATCGCAGACCCAGTTCCGGATTTCGAATTGAGAAGATTGGCATCCTGAGATCGTGAGTTCATCGGATACTCCTGGAATGGTTGAGCAAGTCAGCCATCAGGTTACGAGCGCGAAAAAGCCGGGAACGGACGCTGGACTCGGTGATTCCGAGGACCTGAGCGATCTCGACAGTATTGAGCTCTTCAAATGCCGACAGTTGCAGCACCTGCCGCTCCTTGGCGGGAAGCTTTTCGACACAGCCAAGCACGTGCGCATGGTGTTGGGCAGCGGCCGCGAGTTCTTCAGCGGAAAGGCCGTCGCACGGTAGAACCCGGGCAAGCTCCGCCACATCGTCGGTCTCCGGCCGCGTCTTAGCGCGGCGCTTCCGGTCGAGAACGATGTTCCAGACAATGCGAATCAGCCAGACTCGCTGGTCGCGGACTTCACCAAGAGTGTCGCGATGGCGCAGCACGCGGAGAAACGCCTCCTGTACCGAATCTTCGGCGTCGGCCGGGTTGCGAAGGACGGAATAGGCGACGCGGTAAAGCGCCCCGGCGTACTGGCTGACCAGTGCAGCGAGAGCCGCATCCTCCGCCTGAGTACGAGCCAGATCGGCCGCCGCGCTGTTCGGAATCTCCATCCAACCTGCGTAGATTGCCTGGCTGGTGCTCATACATCACCAGACGCAGGCGGCGATAATAGTGCTCAAATGACCCGCCAATTCCCCCTGCGGCACAAAAGGAAAACTCGCGGAAGCCCCGGCTCCGCGAGTCTATCTTGCCGGGCCGCCCTTCTTACTTGGCGGCCAGCTTTTGCGTGGCAATGGTACCGGCTGGGCCGTCTTTATCCGCATCCTTAACCCTGGCCCAGAGTGCGCGCGCCAGATCCTGCTTGCCTTCGGTGACGTAGAGGTCGGCAAGATCGAGCTGCGCTACCGAGGCCGAAACCGTCTCAGACGGCTTGGCAACGAGCCCATTGTAAACATCAATGGCCTGGGAATCCCTGGAGGTCTGACGGTAGAGTCCGGCCAAGGCAAGTTTGGCGAGATTCGCGACGTTGCGGTCCCATGCGCCGGTAGCAATTTTCAGCTCTGTTTCAGCGGAAGCGTTCTGTCCCAATTCCTCGTCGGTGATGCCTGCAAAGTAGTGCGCCTTGGTCCCCTGCGGCAACCAGCCATACTGCTCTGCAACGTCGGAAAACTGCTTATTCGCAGCTTTGGAGCGTTCGGCGGCGGTGGAATAGATCCCTTTGCCCGCGGGAAGTCCTGGCTGAGCGAGGGGCGCGTTGTAGGTATCCAGCGCGGCGCCGAGGGCGGAGTCTGCGGCGGTGGAGCGGAGGTTCCAGAAGATGAGCCCGCCAACAACGAGAACAAGAATCACAATGCCAACCACAACCCAGCGTAGGACGCCGGAACGGTGACCACTGACCCAACTGGCGCTGTCTGCTGCTGCCTGGGCGAATTTGTCTTTCTTAAGGGCGTGACGGGTTTGGGTATCCACGGAGTCTTTTCTTGTCCTTCTTTTGTCTTTCTGTTGTCAATGTTGAACTGACTTGCAGGCGGGTCCGAATCAATGGAGGCACTGCGACTGCAACCATACTAGTCTAACAGCGCGCGAACAGCAGCGTCCACCGGGCGGAGAGACGGACGGCGCGGCAAATGCCGGGATTTGCTATGGCTTGCCGCTGGTCACCGAACGAAGGGCGCGAATCCGCTCCATGGCGCTGTCGAGCACAGGACGTCCCTGGCTAGCGCTCAACCCCTTGTCAATCAGCGATTCAACAAAGTCGATGACTGGAAGACCGCGAACCCCTGCTTCGCGGACAATGGCGTCGGAGATGGTGACCGTTACCTGCATGGCTCTCGTTCCCTCTCCAGGTTCATCGGCGAGCCTTTGCGGAGGAATAGAGGCCGATAGCTGTGCAACACTTCAGAGCGCCCGCGGATTCAAGGCGCGCACCGGTTTCAAAGCTGCCTCCATGCGAAACTTGCTGTTCTTGATCGGGAACGGTAGGCTTGATCCATGTACGAAGATTTCCATGTAGCCGACCGCTGGAGCGGCGAGGATTTGCACTGCCGCTGGAAGGGCACGATGGTGGCCATCGCCACGCGCCACGCCGACGCCGTGGATGTGCGCTTCGACGTGAACGGACGGCCGATGTGGATCGCGCTACCATGCACGGCGTGGGTGGAACAGAAGAAGCGTACCGGCAAGGTGATCACCGACCACCTGGCCGCGCAGATCGCGGGCTGCTATCTGAAGCAGCTTATAGAAGAGGGCTACGACTCGCGGCGCGAAGTTTATACGATGACTGTTGAGGAAGTTCTCAAGCTGCTTGACGTAGTCGTCGTCGAGGCCAAGGCGAAGGGCGAATTGCCGGCGGTGCCGGTTCTGAACTAAAAACAACGGCGAAACAGAAACAGCGAGATTGGAATGAAGCCGAGTTGGCGCCAGGTTGCACTTTTGTTTCGTACCGCTTCTCTTTCAGGGATTATTCGTGCCTGAGTGCCTCCATTGGCTGCACACTCGCGGCGCGCTGCGCCGGAATCCAACTAGCCGCCAAGGCTACCACGAGGAGAATCAGAACCCCTCCTGCCAGTGTGGTTGGATCGTATGGCTGAATGCCATACAGCATCGACTTGACGAGACGCGTTAAGCATAAAGCTGCAACAAGACCCGCGATGATTCCTGCCGCGGCTAACCAGGTGCTCTCACGCAGAATCATGATGCGCACCAGGCCTGGTTGGGCACCCAGGGCCAGTCGAATCCCGATCTCGTTGCGGCGATTGGCAACGGAGTAGGCCATGATGCCGTAGATGCCGACCGAAGCCAACACGAGTGCGAGAAGGCCGAACCCGGAAGTCAGGGTGACGAAGGTGCTCTCCTGCTGCAGGGTCGCTTGAATCTGCTGGTCCTGTGTTCTTACGTGCAGCATCGCAAGGTCCGGATCCACCTTGCGCACGACTTGCCTCAATGCGGGAACGATTGCTTCGGGTTCCATTGCTGTGCGAATTTCATAGATCATTCCACCCACGCTTGGCTGTTGAACATAGGGCAGAAAGAACTGTGGCGGCGGCGCGGAACGCATGTCCACGTAGCGTGTGTCGCCACAGATGCCAACAATTTCGATGGAATTATGCCCCAGCAAACCGCCACTTCCATCCGCGTCGTGCGGATCGGTAACGAAGCGTTTGCCAATGGGATTCTGATCGTGAAAACGAGTTCGAGCCAAGCTCTCATTGATGACTGCAACCCTGGGCGAGTTCGCGGTGTCCTGTGGCCCAAAGGCGCGTCCAGCAAGAATGGGTATCTTGAGCGTGGAAAAGAACTGGTTGCCAACTACGTTGTAATCCTCTTCCTGATGCTTAAGCGCGCCCAGCTTTTCTCCTTCCGGAAGAAAATCCGTTGCATCCAGATTATTCGACACAAAAGCATCCATAGCAGGAGAGACTGACTCCACGCCGGGAACGGCAGCGAAAGCCTGTTCGAGCCGCTGATTGAGAGCAACATCCTTTCCTGCCGGGTAACGGCCCCGCGGCGGATCGATTTCACTGAGAAGCAGATGGTCGGACTTGAAGCCGACCTCTACTGAGCTCAAGCCCGCCAGGGTTCGCAGGAACAAGCCGGCTCCGATCACGAGCAGCGTGGACAGAGCAATCTGAATTGCCACCAGAAGCTTGCCACCGGCGCCCTTGCGCCGCCGCGTCGCGGCCAGCGACATCTCATTGGGACCATGGTTCAGTTCAGCGCGAGCAGCAGCCCATGCCGGTGCAAGGCCGAACAGGAGGCCGGTGAGAATCGTAATGCCCGCAGTAAAGGCAAACACCTTCCAGTCGAAGTGAATGTGAAAGTCGGTACGCTCCCAGGCGTTTTCAGTCATTCTGGGGATTGCATTTCGCGCGAAGTAGCCAATGACGACGCCTCCGGCTCCGCCCAGTGCCGCGAGCAACAGACTTTCCACCAACATTTGGCGCAGGATGCGGACGCGTCCTGCTCCCAGCGCGAGCCGCACGCTCATTTCCCGCTCACGTTGTGCGCCGCGCGCCAGCATGAGGTTGGCGATATTCGCGCATGCGAGCAGGAGCACGAGGCCCACCAGCGTCATCAAGACTGCCATGGGCCGGGTATATTCTTTCTCTTCTTCAAATAGCCCGCGGCTGCCATCGCGCAAGTCGAGCCGCGGCAGATCTTCACCTTTCCGCACCGGCATGGTGCCCCGAACGATTGCAGCCAACTGGCCATCCAGTGCCGCGCGTGCTGCCGTGTCGTTTCCTCCGGCGCGAGCGCGGCCCATTACATTTATCCACCATCGAGTTGGATCGACAAACAGAGATGCGCTGCCATTTCGGGGCAGCGCCAGCGGCTGCATCGAGAGCGGAATGAAAAAATCCTCCGCGATCTGCGCGTCTCTGGCCCCGGTGAAGCCCTTCGGAGCAATACCCACAATCGTGAAGGAAATGTCGTTGAGCTTGACCGTCTGCCCAAGCGCCGCCGGCGACCTTGCATAGACGCGTTCCCACATGCCGTCACCGAGCACCGCTACGGCACCCTGTCCGGGAACGGCGTCGTCGACAGCCTCGATCGTGCGGCCAAGCTGCGGCCGCACGCCGAGTGCGCTAAAGTAGTTGCCCGAAACCATCTCGGCGCGGACCGTCTGCCCATCCTCGTGAATGGTCGCAATCATCGTCATCCGCTTAAACGCGAAGAGATCGTCGAGAACGCGATTCTGCGCGCGCAATTGTTGAAACGCCGGATAGGAAAACGATGTGCTTGCGACTCTGCTTCCAGGGAGCGGATCCCAATCACCCCACACATGGTGAACCGCAACATGATCCCTGGTGCCTGTCCAGCCAAGCAGACGGAGATTCGCTGCATTCGGCACGTTCAGGCGTTCATAGAGCAACTGTTTTGCGACGGAGAAGATGGTGGTGTTGGCGCCGATGGCGAGGGCGAGCGATGTGGCGGCGATGGCTGTGAAACCAGGGCTTTTGCGCAGGACGCGGGCGCCGTAGCGGAGGTCGGCCCAGAGTTCGTCCCACCTGCGCAGGCCGAGCGAGGCGCGCATGCCTTCCCTGGTTGTGACAGTCGAGCCGAGAGCGATGCGTGCGTTGCGTGCTGCTTCTGCAGGAGTTTGGCCGGCGCGGATCCGATCGGCGGTGAGGTTTTCGAGATGGTGTTCGAGTTCAGCCTCCATCTCCGCTTCGAAGTGGCTGCGGCGGGCAACGGCGCGGAACCACGAACGCGGTTGAGCAAGAACTCGGACAACGACACCACGAAGGCTCATACTTCCTCCGGTGTCGCTGTAAGGATGGCGTCCATGATGCCGGCCATGCGGTTCCACTTTTCGGTTTCCTCTCCAAGGCGATCACGGCCCGCAGCAGTGAGCTGGTAGTACTTGGCGCGGCGGTTGTTCTCGCTCTCGCCCCACTCGCTGGCGATCATGCCCTGGTGCTCCAGGCGGTAAAGCGCCGGATAGAGCGAGCCTTGCTGAATGACCAGGGTTTCTCCGGAGATCTGCTGGATGCGCAGGAGGACGCCATAGCCATGGAGCGAGCCGAGTGAAACCGCTTTCAGGATTAGCAGGTCCAGAGTCCCCTGCATCAGGTCTATCTGATTGTCGAACTTTTCCTGCGCCATTGCGCTCCCCTTGACGTTCTAGGAAAGAAAATAGCGCTCTTCTCCTAGATTGTCAAGGAGAGAGGGTGGGGAAATTTCGGGATGATTTTCCAGAGTGCAAGGGGTTCCGGGGATGGTGGTGGACTGGGTGGTGCGCCGATCGGTCAAGGACCTTGGTAAACGCAAAAAAGCCATCCTTGCGGATGGCTTTTTTGTTGGATATTAATGCCGGCGATCACCTAATCTCCCACACAGTCGCCCGTGCAGTACCATCGGCCCAGCGAGGCTTAACTTCCGTGTTCGGGATGGGAACGGGTGATCCCTCGCAGTATGGTCACCGGCAAA
>Ga0209698_10003623_pt1 | contig 17095 bp, 16 predicted proteins | sample LitLauG_LLR_2012_FD_187203 | JGI IMG/M metagenome (GOLD analysis project Ga0209698, IMG submission 187203) | Freshwater sediment microbial communities from Pennsylvania, USA - Little Laurel Run_MetaG_LLR_2012 (SPAdes) (version 2) | ecosystem: Environmental > Aquatic > Freshwater > Creek >...
GGCCTGCCCGGCAGTGCCGACAAGCGCATCGACCAGCTCTCGGGCGGCCAGCGCCAGCGCGTTGCCCTGGCCCGCTGCCTGGTGCTGGAACCCTCGCTGTTGCTGCTCGATGAGCCGCTCGGGGCGCTCGATCTGAAGCTGCGCGAGCAGATGAAAGTCGAACTCAAGCAACTGCAGGCCGACTTCGGCACGACCTTCGTATACATCACCCATGACCAGTCGGAAGCACTGGTGCTGTCCGATCGCCTGGCCGTCATGAACGCCGGCCGTTTCGAGCAGGTCGGCACGCCCGAGCAGATCTACCATTGCCCGGCCAGCGCTTTCGTGGCCGGCTTCGTGGGCGAAGCCAATCGCCTGCCCGGCTCGGTAAGCGCCGTGCACGCCGACGGCGCCCAGGTGCTGCTCGACGGCGGACTGCAATTGGCGGTGCGCTGTGCGGCGCCATTGGCCGCCGGCACCGCAGTGGAGGTCTTCCTGCGCCCCGAGGCCATCCGCGTGATCGGCGCGGGGGAGGCCGATCCGGGCGCCGGCCCGACGCTGGCCGCTACGGTGCAGGCGGCGCTGTTCGATGGTGCACGCTCGACCCTGCTGGTGCAGGCCGAGCGTGTCGGGGTGGCCTTGCGGGTGGCCTGGCCGGCGTCGGCGCAGGCCGGGTATGCGCGCGGCAGCACCTTGCGCCTGGCCATCGCCGCGGACGCGGCCTGGGCGTTTGCTCGATGAAGGCCGGTTCCGGCGGCCGCTACCTGGGCCTCGTGCTCCTGCTCGCGCCGGTGCTGGTCTGGCTGCTGGGCCTGATCGTGATCCCGCAGGTCGATCTGGCCTACCAATCGCTGCAAGAGCGCGGCAGTTCGGGCGAGCGCGCGCTCAGCCTGGCGCAGTACCGCGGCTTTTTCGAGGAATCGCAATATTGGCGTTCCTACCTGCGTACCGCGCTCATGTCGCTGCTGGCCACCGCCTGCACCTTGCTGATCGCCTTTCCGGTGGCCTGGCACGTGGCCAAGGTGGCGCGCGGCCGCGTGCGCCTTTGGATGATGGTGGCGCTGCTCGTGCCGTTTTGGGCCAGCGAGACCGTGCGCTCGCTGGGTTGGATGCTGCTGCTGCGCGAATCGGGTGTACTGCCCCAATGGCTTGCCGCGGCCGGCCTGGTGGCCGAAGCACCGGAACTGCTCTACCACGATGCCACGATACTCACCGGTCTGGTTTATACGTCCCTGTTGTTCATGGTGGTGCCGCTGATCGGTGTCTTCGAGACGCTCGATGACGCGCTGCTGGAGGCGTCCTACGACCTGGGCGGCAACCGCTGGTCCACGCTGTGGCACATCGTCGTGCCGCACGCGGCACCGGGCATCGCCGCGGGCTGCATCGTCGTCTTCATGCTGGCGGTGGGCAATTACCTCACGCCGACCCTGCTCGGCGGCAACAGCGCCCATTGGTTTACGGAGGTCATCTACGACCAGTTCATCGTCCGTTCCAACTGGGAACAGGGCGCCGCCTTCGGCCTTTTGCTGCTGGTGCTGTCCAGTGCCGTGGTGTGGGTCGCGCTGGCGCTGACGGGGCAGCGCCTCGGGCAGGTCCTGCGCCGGACCTAGGCCGGCCGCAACGCACCATGATTCCCAGCCTCGAGCCCCCGCGTCCCGTGCTCGGTTCCGTGCTGCTGGGTGCGTTCCTGCTGTTCTTGTTCGCGCCGCTGCTGGTGGTGGCGGTGTTCGCCTTCAACGATGCCGGCTATCCCGCGCCGCCTTGGCGCGGATTCGTGCTCGATTGGTTCATCGGCAATGCGGCGCGCGGGCGCGTCGGCCTGTTGCAGGACGAGGCCCTGCTGGGCAGCATCGCCACCAGTGCGGTCGTCGCGCTGTGGGTCGCCACGCTGTCGGTCACGCTGGGCACGGCCGCCGCCTGGCTGCTCGAGCGCATGCACTTTGCGGGCAAGTCGCTGCTGGCGGCGCTGCTGCTCGTGCCGCTGGTGATTCCCGGCGTGATACTGGGGGTTTCCCTGCTGTCGCTGGCCAGTGGCATCGCGCAGGTGGCTGACGAACGCTGGGGCCTGGACCTCGATTTCCTGCGACCCGGGCTGCCGCTGGTGATCTGCGGCCAGGTGTCGTTCATGGCGGCCATTGCCACGCTGACCATCGCCGCGCGCCTCAAACGGCTGGACCCCGGCCTGGAAGAGGCGGCGCGCGACCTCGGCGCCGGCCCCTGGACCGGTTTTCGCACGATCGTGCTGCCCTACCTGCGTCCGACACTCGTTGCCAGTGCGGTCGTGGCCTTCCTGATGTCGTTCGAGAATTTCAACACGACGCTGCTGCTGAGCGGCTCGGACCCGCCGCTGACGGTGTTTCTATACGGGCGCATGCGCGAGGGCGCAACGCCGGTGGTCAACGCGGTAAGCCTGTTGCTGATGCTGGCCTCGGCGCTGGCTGCCGTGCTGACGCGGCGCCGCACCCCGCGACCCTGATGCGCTATACCGTGCGAATGCTTGCCGGATCGCTCCGGCGGCGGCGCCTCAAAACCCCACGGGGATAGCCGGCGCGGGCAAGACTTCGGCCGCAATCACGGCGCTGTTGCCGACCCAATGGCCGGGTGCGGACTGCGAAGGCGGGTTGGCCACCGGCACCGGGTTCGCGTCGCTGTTGCCGGCCATTGCCACGACCAATCCCATGCCCAGAACGGTGAACAGGCAGGACGACCAGACCAGGCTCAAGTCATCGACGGGTTCCAGGAGGACGGGGCGAGGCATTTGTGCGCGTGCGACGTGAAGCATGGTGATTCTCCTTGTTTGCCCGATTAAGGCGGGCGTGCGCCGCATTGCGGCTGCATTGCGCCTGCCGGTTAGCACGCAATCCCCGCGCCAATGCGGACATCGCAGCGTCACCGACGCGTAATCTCGCGTTCGGACAATGCCCCCGCCGGCTGCCGAATCGACAAGCCGGACACACGTGGTCGCACGGCGTCCGGTACCACCGGGCCGGCGACGAATAAAAACCACAACGGGGGAAAAGAATGCACCTTGCAGGCCGCCTGTCGAGCGCCTTGATCGCTGCCATCGCGCTGTTGCTGCTGCAATCGTCGGCCGGCGCCGTCGACCACGAACGCGAGGCCGGCCCGGGCCGGGTGTTCCAGCACGTTTTCGTCGTGGTGCTCGAGAACGAAGGCTACGACAAGACCTTCGGCGCGAACTCCCCGGCGCCCTACCTCTCGACCACGCTGCCCCGGCAGGGCGTGCTGCTGAGCCAGTATTACGGCACCGGGCACGTGAGTCTGGACAATTACATTGCCATGATCAGCGGCCAGGCGGCATCGGTGCAGACGCGTGCCGATTGCCAGACCTACGCGGATTTCGTGATGACCGGCATGACCGCCGACGGCCAGGCGATAGGCACGGGTTGCGTGTATCCGGCCAGCGTCAAGACCATCGCCGACCAGTTGACCCAAAAAGGCCGCACCTGGCGCGCCTACGCCGAGGACATGGGCAACGACCCCAATCGCGAAGCGGCCCGCTGCGGTCACCCGCAGATCGGCGCCGTGGACCTGACGCAGTCGTCCGAAGCGCCCTCCTCGGCCGTCCCGCTGGGCGATCAGTACGCGGCGCGTCACAATCCCTTCGTCTATTTCCACTCGATCATCGATAGCCCCGCCTGCGACGCGAACGTGGTGAACTTCAGCTCCCTGCAGCAGGATCTGCAAGCGGAGGAAACCACCGCGAACTTCACGTTCATCACGCCCAACCTGTGCGATGACGGCCACGACGCGCCCTGCAAGAACGGCCAGCCCGGCGGCCTGGTCTCGGCCGATGCCTTTCTGCAAAAGTGGGTGCCGATCATCACCGCGGCGCCGGCCTACCGGCGCGACGGCTTGCTGGTCATCGTCTTCGACGAAGGCGGCTTGAGTGTCGGGCTCAACCCGGCGGGCGGCTACCTGATATCCGCACCGGGCCAAAGCTGCTGCAACCAGCAACCGGGACCCAACCTGGGAGCGTTCCCGCAATCCTCGACGCTGGGCCCTTACACGCTCGAATACCAGTCCTTCGGCGGCGACCGGACCGGCGCGGTACTGCTGTCGCCGTTTCTCAAGGGCGGAACGGTATCCAACACGCCGTTCAACCACTACTCGCTGCTCAAGACGATCGAAGACATCTTCGATGTCGATGGCTACCTGGGCTATGCGGGCCAACCCGGACTGGTCGGTTTCTTCGGCTGTGCCAGGTCCGATATTGCGGCCCCGGAAGAAGCCTTTGACGGCTGCGCCGCGCGCTGAGCCTTTGCGCACGCCGCCTCGGTGCCGCCGCGCCCCTGCCTTGCCGCTAGAATGCCGCGGCAAGGCACGCCATGACACGCTGGACCCTATATTCCGCGCCCGGAACCTGCGGGCTCGCCACGCACATCGCCTTGCATGAGGCGGGGGCCGATTTCGACCTGGTGCGGCTCGACTTCGCCGCCCGGCAGCAGACGGAAGCGCCGTATCTGGCACTCAATCCCAAGGGCCGCGTGCCGGCGCTGGTCACCGCTTGGGGCGTCCTGACCGAAACGCCGGCGCTGCTGGCTTTCATCGCGCAGTCTTTTCCGCAGGCGCAGCTGGCGCCCCTGGACGATGCCTTCGCCTTCGCCCGGATGCAGGAGTTCAACAGCTACCTGGCCTCGACCGTGCATGTCGCGCATGCACACCGGCGTCGCGGTGCGCGCTGGGCCGACGATCCGGCCGCCATCGAGGCGATGCGTTTGAAGGTGCCGCAGACCATGACAGCCTGCGCGCGCATACTCGAAGCGCAACTGACCGGCGCCTGGGTACTGGGCGCCAACTACAGCGTCGCCGATGCCTATCTTTTCACCATTGCCCGCTGGTTCGAAGGCGACGGGGTGGACATGCAGGCGTTCGCACGCCTGCGGGCGCACCGCGAGCAGGTGGGGCAACGCGCGGCCGTGCGCCGCGCGATCGGCGAAGCGGAAAGCTGAGACCGAAGGCGCACGCGGTCCGGCAGAAACAATCCTGAGCCTGGTTTGCGCCGGATCGACGCAGCCCCCCGCGAATCGAACGACGTGGACGCAGGCCCTGCCGCAGATTTCGGCGCCACACGCCAGACATCGACGGCGACGGCCCGCAGCTCGACCCCCTGCTTTTCGCCGCGGCTGTCGCGCATCGATTCGCATTCCCCCGGACCATCTGCGCCGCACCCGCCGCGATAACTCTTGTCGCCCCCGTTTGCGCTTGATTAAAGCGTCGATTAAGGATTGCGGTCCACAATAATTGATTGCCGCGGACCCGACTGGCCGACACACCTGGAAAAACTCATGAAGCGCACACTCGTCGCCCTGATATTTTCCGTACCCATGCCGCTACTTTGCGCCAACCCGTCAATCCTCGACGGATACCGTGCAGCGGCGCGGCAAGAAAGTGCAACCTTCACCGACTTCTCGGCGGCCCGCGGCGAGAACCTGTACCGTGAAAAAAGGGGCGATGTGGCCTGTGCGAGTTGTCACGGCGCGTCCCCAGCCGGGCCCGGCAAGCACACGACAACCGGCAAGGACATCCTGCCGATGGCGCCTGTGGCCAACCCGGAGCGCTTCACCGACGCAGCCAAGGTCGAGAAATGGTTTCGACGCAACTGCAATGACGTACTGAAGCGCGCCTGCACCGCGCAGGAAAAAGGCGACTTCATAACCTACTTGTTCTCGGTCCGATAAGGAGGAACCATGAGATCTGTCCGGCGTCATCTTGCGGCTGCAGTGCTGGTGCCCGTCATCGGGCTGGCGAGTGCGGCCAAGGGTGAGGATGGCGAGCGCGCAGCCAAGAGCCTCGCCCGCGCCGGGGCGCAGGCGCCGTTCCAAGCCAAATGGCAGCAGGAATGTAGCGGCTGTCACATTGCCTACGCGCCGGCGCTATTGCCGCCAAAATCCTGGCGCCTCGTAATGGCCGGACTCGGCCAGCACTTCGGTGTCGATGCTTCATTGGCCCCGGCGGAGGCCGAGCAGATCACCGACTTTCTGGTTCGCAACGGGTCCAGTCGCTGGAGCGGCGCTGCGGTGCCGCTGCGCATCACCGAAACCCGGGGCTTTCTGAAGGAACATCGCGGCGATGAATTGCCCGCCGGAGCCTTCACTCGCCCTGCGGTAAAAAGCGCCGCGAACTGCCAGGCGTGCCACCCGGGTGCGGCCCAGGGCGACTTCAATGAGGATCGAATCCGGATCCCGGACTGATGCCGCCGGTGGACCGGAGCGCACCGTGAGCCGGGTTTTGATCTGGGACCTGCCCACGCGCGTGTTCCACGGGTTGCTCATCGTCGGTTTCGTGACGGCGTGGACCACCGGCGGGTCGGACCAGTGGTTGTCCCTGCATTCGTTTGCCGGCTGCGTAATGCTGGGCCTGATCGGCTTTCGCTTGGTCTGGGGCTGGTGCGGCAGCCGCTACGCTCGCTTCGGCTCTTTCGCCTACGGTCCTGCGGCGGTGGCGGCACACCTGCGGCAATTGCTTGCCGGCGTGCCGAGCCGATACCTGGGACACAATCCGGCCGGCAGCGCGGCCATCTACGGGATGCTGGCGCTCGGACTCGCGGTGGGCCTGACCGGAATCTTGGCGCAAGGCGGCGAGGAGCGGCACCTGCTGGCGGCCGGGGCGCTAAGCATTGCCGAGGGCACCCTGGTGCGCCAGGCGCACGCAGCGCTCTCCTGGTTGATGCTGGTCCTCGTGGGATGCCACCTTGCGGGCATTGCCGTCGAAGCCTGGCTGACGAAGGAAAATCTGCCGCGCTCGATGCTGACGGGGTACAAGGAGGCGCCGCCGGGAAGCGCCGCCGGCGCGCGCCACGGTGCGGTCGCTGGCGCACTGGTGGTCGCGGTCGCGGCTTTCGGCATCTGCTGGTTCGCCTACGCGTGGCGCGGGCCTGTGGAGGCCCGCATCGGTCCGGTGGACGCGCTACGCACGGTGCCGCCAGTGGCCTTCGTCGGACTCCAGTTGCCCGATGACCCGGTCTGGCGCGAAGAATGCAGTGCATGTCACCTGGCCTATCATCCCAGCCTGTTGCCGGCGCGATCCTGGCAGCGCCTGCTCAAGGAGCAGGATCGGCACTTCGGCACCGACCTGCTGCTGGATCCCGCACGGGCCGCGGCGATTCTTGCCTTCCTTCAACGCAATGCCGCCGAGCACAGTCCGACCGAAGCGGCCTTCAAGATAAACCGCTCCGTCTCCTCGGGCATAACACCGCTCAGGATTACCGAGACCCCCTATTGGATCTCCAAGCACGGCCGCCTCGGCGCGCAGGTGTGGTCGCGACCGGCAGTCAGGAGCAAGACCAACTGCGCCGCGTGCCACGTCGACGCACTAGGCGGTTCGTTCGAGGATTCGGCCATGCGCGTGCCGCGTTGAACTGCCGATGATCGCGTATGCGTGAAGTCGATCGGGTCGACGCGCCGGCGGAAACCGCTTTGGGTTTCACTGTCGAAGGCGTGATCGGGCTGACGCAGGTACAGGCGCAGGAGCGCCTGCGGCAATTCGGGCCCAATGCGCTGCCGGCCCAGCAAAGCCGCAGCTTCTGGCGCATCGGACTGGAGGTCGCCCGCGAGCCGATGTTCCTGCTCCTGCTGGCCGCCGGCACGCTGTATTTCGCGACCGGCAAGCCCGGCGACGCCTTGATGCTGCTGGGCTTCGTCTTCGTCGTCATGGCCATCACGATCGTCCAAGAGCGCCGGACCGAGCGGGCACTCGATGCGCTCAAGGCATTGTCGAATCCGCACGCGCTGGCGATTCGCGATGGGCAGGCAAGGCGCATCCCGGGCGTCGAGGTCGTCCCAGGTGATGTACTAATCGTGGCCGAAGGCGACCGGGTACCCGCCGACGCGTTGCTGCGCCGCGCAACGAATCTGAGCACCGACGAATCCCTGCTGACGGGCGAAGCGGTTCCTGTGCGCAAGACCCCGTCAACGTCGGCTCGCCTGCTCGGACGGCCGGGAGGCGACGACCTGCCCGCGCTCTTTTCCGGCACGCTCGTTACCGCCGGACAGGGGCTGTGTGAAGTGGTGCACACCGGATTGCAGACGCAGATCGGCCAAATCGGCAAGGCGCTGCAGCAGATACCGGCCGAGGTTACGCCGCTGCAATTGGAGACGCGCCGCATCGTCCGCGCCTTGGCGATGGTAGGCCTGGCCGCCTGCCTGGTGGTCGTCTTCAGCTATGCGCTGACGCGCGGCGGCAGCGTCCAGGCGTGGAAGGACGGAATGCTGGCAGGCATAGCCATGGCGATGGCCATTCTGCCGGAGGAATTTCCGGTCATCCTCACGGTGTTCCTCGCTCTCGGTGCATGGCGCATCTCCAAAAGCCGCGTGCTCACGCGCCGCATGCCCGCGATCGAGACGCTCGGAGCGACAACCGTGCTCTGCGTCGACAAGACCGGGACGCTGACCGAAAACCGCATGTGGCTAAGTCAGGTTGTCGCGGGCCGACAAATCAAGCGCCTGGCGGCCTCGCAGGAAGCCTGGCCGGCGGCCTGCCGTGCCGTTCTGGATACGGCAGTGCTGGCGAGCCGTGCCGACCCCTTCGACCCGATGGAGCGCGCACTGCACGAAGCGGTCGCGCAGGCCGGCGGACCGGGCTCGGGCGCTCCGGGCCCAATGGCCTTGTTGCGCGAATATCCCCTGTCCTCCCGGCTGCTCGCCGTGACACAGGTCTGGCGGGCAGGGACTTCCGACGTGCTGGTACTGGCCGCCAAGGGGGCGCCGGAAGCCATCGCCCGCCTGTGCCGGCTGACGTCCGAGGAGCAGGCCGCGATGACGGCCCAGGTCGCAAGCCTCGCCGACGGTGGCCTGCGCGTATTGGCGGTTGCCCGCGCCGAGCGCGCAGCGCTGGAGCTGCCCACGGCACAGGAGGATTTACAGCTGCAGTTCGCGGGACTCGTGGCCCTGGAGGACCCGGTGCGCCGTGATGTTCCGCCGGCGGTCGCCGAGTGCCGATCTGCCGGTATACGGGTGGTCATGATCACGGGCGACTATCCGGCAACCGCGCAGAGCATTGCGCGCCAGGCCGGCCTGGCGCGTCCGGAAGCGGTAATGACGGGGGCGCAACTCGAGCAACTTGATGATGCTGAACTTGCAGCCCGGGTCGGGGACATCCACGTATTCGCGCGCGTGGTTCCGGAGCAGAAGTTGCGCGTGGTCAACGCGCTCAAGGCACGCGGCGAGGTCGTCGCCATGACGGGTGATGGGGTCAACGACGCCCCGGCGCTCAAGGCGGCCCACATCGGCATCGCCATGGGCGGACGCGGTACGGACGTTGCCCGCGAAGCCGCGGCACTGGTGCTGCTCGACGACAGCTTTGCCTCGATCGTCGCGGCCATCAGGCTCGGTCGCAGGATCTACAGCAATATCCGCAAGGCCATCGTCTTTACGCTCGCTGTCCATGTTCCCATCGCGGGCCTTTCCATGCTGCCGGTTTTTTTCGCCAATTGGCCCTTGCTGCTGCTGCCCGTACACATCGTTTTTCTGGAGTTGATCATCGATCCTGCCTGCTCGCTCGTTTTCGAGGCCGAGGCCGCCGAACCCACGGTGATGCAACGCCCTCCGCGCCCTCCCACGGCGCGGCTTTTTTCGCGCTCAGTGGTGGTGATCGCGCTGCTGCAGGGTCTGAGCGCCCTGGCGACATGCGTGGCGATCTTCGTCGTTGCCCGCATCGGGCGTGACGCCGATACGTCGCGCGCGCTGGTGTACGTTGGTCTCATCGTCGAACTCGTTGTCATGATTCTGATGAATCGTTCGTGGACGCGCACGGCAATAGGCATGTTCCGCGAGCCCAACGCCGCCGTCTGGTGGGTGGTCGGCGGCGCCGGCGGGCTGCTCGCAGCCATACTCATCGTGCCCGCCGCGCGGCGTCTGTTCGAGTTCGCGCCGCCGCACGGTTCCGAGTTGATGCTCAGTTTGCTGTGTGGTGCCGCGTGCCTGGCGTGGTTTGATCTGCTCAAGCTCACGGCGTTGTGGCGCCGCCTGCGGCTCGACCAGGCATGATCCGTCGCCGAGAAGTCCTTGCTCCGGGCGATGCGATCCTTGCGTTTTCGGTGCGTGCAGCCGTAGCGCAGGCACAAACCTGAAACGGCAGGCGAACTATGCCTGCCGGTCCATCTGGCGCATGGACGAGGCCCAAGCCCCGCAAATGCCCAGCACCTCGATCGGGCTTACCCCTTGGGCGGCGGTGGTGCCGGAACGGGCGCCGGCGCGGACGGTGCCGGCGGCGGCTCCGGCTGGGTTACCGGTGTCGCCGGCGGCGTCGGCGCCGGACTGGCCGGAGCATCCGCGGTCCGTCGCACGTCGACAACTTCTTCCATCACCAGTTGCGTCGTGGCAAGCGCGCCGGCTCGTGATCCGGGGACCGCCTCATCGCTGGTGGATCCGTTCTCCAATTTGGCAGCTTTGCTTGCACCACAAGCGGCAGCGTCGCCGCCGACGAAAGCAAATGCCGCGCATACGATTGATGCGGTCGCTACCGATTTCCTCATTCCCATCCCCCCGGAGAATTAATCGACGCTAAGGCAGTCTACGAGGCGAGTTTGCCAAAGGCAAGTAATTTCAGGGGACTAGGTCAATGCGCTCGCCGAAGCGCCGGCGCCGAGCGTGAGCGCCGCGGGCACCGCCCCGGCACTCGGCACTGTGCCCGAGGTGAGCCCGCCTCATGAGCGCGGCTTGGCAAGCTCCTGCCGCGCCTGCAGCAATTGCTTCCAGTTGGGGGCGAACTTGAGCGCCTGATCATATTTGTTCAGCGCGTCTGCCGCGCGTCCCTGGCGTGCCAGCACATCGCCCCAAGCCTTGAGCGGATCGGCCCAATGCGGCCCTCTGGCGTTGGCCTCCTGGAATTTATCCGCGGCCCCGGGCAGTTCCCCGTGGCGCGCCAGTGCCATGCCCCAGGAGTAGTAGCCCGATGGAATACTGGGGGCAAGCTTGACCGCCTTTTCGTACCATTGCCGTGCGCCATTCCAATCCCCGCGCAGGTCCGCAAGGTCGCCCTTGAAGCGATAGCAATCGACGAAGGAAAGATCGCCCCAGGGCCTGAGCGCCGCATCGGCCTTTGCCGCCTGGCCCGTCTTTTCGAAGGCGAGGGCCGCATAGCAGATGAAGGGCGGGTTGGACGTCGCAACGGCCGGATCGGCATAGGCTGCGGCGAAGATATCCCACTGCCGGGCCGCGCCGGCAAAGTCGCCAAGCTCCTCGGCGATCAGGGCCCGATCCATTGCGGCCAGCGCGACATCGGGCGCATGCTTGGGGTCGACGCGCGTCGTTGCCAGGCGCAGCTCGGCTGCCGCGGTGTCGTGCATCTGCGCCTCCGTTTGCGCGATGTTCAAATTGGCCGCGCCCACCGCCGGCACCAAGGTGCCCAGGCCGCTGGTGGCTTCCATGTCGGCGATGCTGCTGGCCCGCTCCGCGGCGAGGTCCCAAACCTCCTGGTCGTAGTTCTGGTACATGAATTCCGGTGCCTTGCCCGGACGGCCGCCGGCCAGGGCCATCATCTGCAGGCCCGTTTGCACCACGCCCTCTTCGTCGCCGAGATTGGCCTGGGCATACATGATGTTGTTGTATCCGGTCCAATAAAAGGGATTCAAGCGCACGGCCTCGCGATACAGGGGCAGCGCCTGGCGCAAGGCGCCCTCGCCGCCCTTGTCACTTATGGCATTGGCCCAACCGTTGAGCAGATAGGGCCGCTCGCTGGCATCGACCTTGGCGTAGGCGTCCTGGGCGAAGCCGATGGCCTCGTCGTCGCGGCCGGCGTTGGTGAGATAGGCCACCCAAAGTCCCGGCTGCGATTGCCCGAAGAGGTATTCGCCGGCCCGCCGCATGAGGCCGTCGAGTTCGCCGGCAGTGCCATTGAAGGTCTTGGGCAGGATGCCGGTTCCGCGCACCGTCAACGCCAGGCCCTCGGCCGTCTTCACGAGGTCGCCATCGATACGCTGGTCGTGCCCGAATCGGGCCTTGAGCAGGCGCTGGAGTTCCTCGATCGAGACGCCGGTCTCGGGCAGCTCGACCGAGATCTGGTTGGTCCAGGCATTCGATAGGCTGCGATGGTCGATCGCCGAGCGGCTGGCCGCCTGGATTTGGGTCAAGACATCGAGGATGCCGGAGGCAACGACGCGGCCATTGAGACCGTCGGGCGCGAGACTTGGCGGCGCGCTGAAGGGTTCGATCACGACCTGGCGCGAGGCCAGCGCATCGCGCACCATGAAAAGGGCGCCGCAGCCCACGAAGGCGGCCACCAGTGCGGCAAACAGCTGGAAGGCGACGCGCGGGCGCAGCCCGAAACGGCGGATGTCCACTTCACGAGCCTGGCCATCGAGGTAATGTTGGCGCGATGCGTGCTCGTCTTCGAGGTGATCCACCTGGATCTTGAGCAGGCGCGTCTGTTCGCGCAGGAAGGCACAGGTGTCGCGGGCGACCTGCGGATCGTGCCCGCAAAGGCGCTCGGCAACGGCGATGGCAAAGGCATCGGCACTGATCGCACCATCGACGGCCTCGGCTTCCCGGGACTCTTCTTCCTCCCCCAACACGCTGCCCAGGACGCCTTCGGCCATGCTGACCTTCCCCTAAGAGAATGACTGCCATTCTCAGGGACAGGCGTGCCCGGACGCAAGCGCCGGGCGCCATTGTTGCAGCGCAGCCGACCAAGGGCGCGCCGCGCACGCCAAGCAAACGGGCGCCCCGGCATGCCGACCCGGGTCGCCCGGTGGGCCATAATCCGCACGGCGCTTTGCTCGCGTATCGGTCGCGAGACACCACCGCACGCTGCGCCGATACTGGTGCCCAAGGGGCAAGATCCGCCATGACCGCCGCCGCCTCCAGCCTGCTGAGCCTCCTGTTCGTCGCGATCGGCGGGGGCCTGGTCTACTACGCAAGGCAGATGTCGGCCAAAGCCCAGCAAAGCCTGACCTGGCCCTCGACCTCCGGCCAGATCGCGCATGCAGCCGTGCTGTACCAGACACGGGGCGCCGGCGACGACGAGAATCCGACCTACAAGGCCGACGTCAGCTACCGCTACAAGGTCAATGGCATCAACTATTCATCCTCGCGCATCGCCATCGTGGACTTTTCCTCGTCGCAGGCGCGGGCACGAAGCATCGTGACGCGCTATCCGGACGGAGCCACGGTGCAGGTCTATTACAACCCGGCGGACCACTCCGAAGCCGTGCTCGAACCGGGCAGCGGTACCGGCAACACCTTCCTCTACGTGATGGGGGGAGTCTTTGCGGTCTGCGGCGGCTTCCTGCTGGTCATGAGCCTGTTGGGGCGGGTGCACACGGTTCCTTGACCGGCGCGGAACCGATTATAATTTTTCGAGGCTCGACCAAGCGCATGGCGGCATGCCGATCGGGCAGCCGCACCAGACTCTCCCCGGAATCTCCAGGCATGCGCATCGAGGTCCAAATAGCGGAACTGCAGCCTATGCTCCTGAAAATCGCCAGGATGCAACTGCGGGAACCGGCATGGGCCGAGGACGTCGTATCCGAAACGCTGATTGCGGCGCTCGAGGGGGCGACGGCCTTCGAAGGCCGCTCGCAGGTCAGAACCTGGGTCGTCGGAATCCTGAAGAACAAGATCCTGGATCACTTCCGGCGCAGCCGGCGCTACGTTTCGGTCGATGCCCAGGCCGATTCGGCGCAGGTCGAGTCGCTCGACGAGCTGTACGACGATACCGGTCACAAGGCCAACGAACCGCTCGACTGGGGTGATCCCGAAGCGGCACTGTCGCAGTCGCAGTTCTTCGAGATCCTGCAGCAGTGCATGGACAAACTGCCGCGCAGCCAGGCGCGCATCTTCATGATGCGCGAGTGGCTGGAACTGGAAACCGGCGAGATCTGCGACCAGCTCGCCATCACCTCGGCCAACTGCTTCGTGATGCTGCACCGCGCCCGCCTGAGGCTGCGCGAATGTGTTGAAATAAACTGGTTCCAGACCGGGAGTGCCAGTGGCTGAACCGGATGATTCGATCGACTGTCGGCGCGCCCACGAATTGCTCTCGCGCCAGATGGATGCCCCGCTCGCGCCAGCCGAATGGGCGCTGCTCACGGCCCATCTGCTGATTTGCGATTTTTGCGTACGGGTGCAGCGCCAGTTCCAGGCGCTGCGGGCCGCGGTGCGCCACTTCGGAGCCTGAACCCGTCGGGCGGCAATTGGGCCAATGAGCCTTGCGCCCGGAACAGGGCCCGACGCGAACTCCACCGCTTGGCTGCTGCCGCGCCGCCCCGTGCCCACGGCGACGGCACGGGACAGCGCAGGCAGCCTATTGCGTGACGAAGTAAATCGGGCAGTTGACGGTTGCAACGCTCGCGGCCACGATCTTGGCGTTGGATGCGGAGTCCAGATCGTGCACCATAGGCCAATCGGCGGTATCGAAAACGCTCACGACCCACAGCGGCGAATACGACAGGTTGCCGGGAAGCGTCGCCACCACGTTGTGGGTCTGCGAGGATCCGGGCTCCTTGCGAAATCCCGATGCCGGTCCGCCGTTGGCCTGATCGGGGTTGATGTTGAAGAACACCGAAATGGGCGAGATCGGAACATCCTCCCCGTTGGCCGCCCGCAGCGCCGTTTCATTGAAGGCGAAGAACCGCGCCACCTTGCCGTGGTACCAGGCGCTTTGCAGTCCGGCGTCGGCGCCGCCCAGGCGATGGCGCGCAACCGAGCCGTCGGGCACTACCGGCATGTTGCGGATCGCATCGGTCTTTTCCATCTTGTAGCCGGCGGCTTTCAAGGCGGCGCCATCGACGATGCTGTTCACCTCGTAGGAGGCCGGCACGCTGACCTTCGTCACCTGGCGAAAATCGTTGTAGCCCGGCTCGCCCGGCAACTCGTCGATGATGGGCAACTGGCCGGCAAGCGGTTCCATGGCGCCGGCGCGATACAGCACATAGACGGTCGCGGGCGTCGTGCTCTGCACGTCGAAGTTGTAGTAGCGCACGGGCTTGCCTTGCGGCGAGAGCCCCTGGGTCGTAAAGGGGCCGGTGTCGAAATCGACCGGCTGGTTCGGCCCCGGGATGCCGTTGCTGTCGGTGCGCAGCTGCAGGTGCCCTGCTTCCTTGCTGAAGCGGTCGACCGACGCCACCGCGGCCTTGCCCGGATCCATCGTCGCGGCACCAGCCGGGGCAGCGGCGGCGAGGATGCTGGTGAGGCCGGCGGCCAGGAGCAGGCGCGCGCGCGCTGCGGTGAAATTCGTATGCATGGTGACTCCCTCGTTTTGAATGCGTCAGGTGGAACCGTCGATCGGACCCACTGCATGCTTGGTCGCGATGGCGGCGCAGTTCTTACAACGCGGTGCACCGCGCCGTTCGCGCCGCAACCCCCATCCCGGTGCTGCACGCAAGGCCTGGTTCGGCAGTGGAACCCGGGCGTTGAGAGCAGGGTCTGCGCGGCGCGCGTGATGGACCGGTAATGGGCGGCCGATCCGAGGCGGGCGCGACCGTTGGTGTGGCCGAACACGGGAATTCGGCCTTTGTCGTCACGGTCGCGCCCAACGGCAGCTTGCTGGATCGGCGGCGCCTGGCCCTTACGTCCGGCCTGCCCACCCACCCCTACCACCACGAAGGCGCCTGGGCCGTGGGGCGCTACCTTGACAGTCCTTGGGCACGCCCGATCTCGCTGGGTCAGGCGGTGGCACTCATCGAACGGGTGCACCTTGCAGCCGCGCAGGGCGCAGGCGCGGGTCTGCAGGCGCTGGCCGCGGCGCTACCCATGCCGATCTCGTCCATCGCCTTGCGCCGGTGTCCAGCCTTGCCCCCGACGATCGCGGAGCGGATTGCCGATCACCGTGCACAGCTCGTCGCCGACTCGGTGCTCTATCGACAGGCGCTGGCGGCAGCGGCCGCGGGGCGCGGCTGGACCGTCTACTGGTATGAAGCCGAGCGGGTCTTCGACGACGCAGCGATGGCGCTCGCGGTCCAGGATATCCGCGCGTTCCTCGATGCGATGGGAAAATGCTGCGGCCCGCCGTGGCAGGCCAAGCACAAGCTTGCCGCGGCGGCGGCGCTGGCGGCGCGGGGTCGCCGCGGGACCTAGCCCAGGGTGGCAACGGCGGTCAGCGGCCTACCGGCTGCTCGCAAATAAAGCGCCCGAGGATGCGGTCGGTCGTACCGATGTGATGGATCAGCCAATCGCGCAGGAATTCGTGCAGTAGCGCCTGCGACGCGCTGTGCGGCGTCGCCGCCGCGGCGCGCATGGCAAGAACGCGGCTGACGAATCCGCGGTGCTGGCCGATATGCAGGTGGGCGCCGGCCGGATCCGCGAGCTCGTAGCCGGACTCCCGGATCAATTGCTCTTCGGTCTCGAAGTGAAGGAGCACGTAGCCCAGCAGATCGCGCGTCACCTGGTCGAAACGGTGGGGATCGGGCGGGCCGCTGAGCCGCGCCGCCAACTCGTTGAGGATATCGATCAGCACCCGGTGCTGGCAGTCGATCCGCTCGTCGCCGGTGAGCAGGGCGGAGCCCAGCGTAGCCGGCTCCCATTGCGCCATGCCCGGCATGCTAGCGGCTGGCCCCTGGCCGCGGCGCCGCGAAGCCGGGCGCGCTGCCCCACGCCGGATCGGGGCTGAAGGAGTGCATCCACGACACCAGCTGCGCGCCGGCCATGGGTCGCGCCAGCGCGTAGCCCTGCATCACGTCGCAGCCAAGGTCGAGCAGCCCCGCGATGTGCGCCGGCGTCTCGACCCCCTCGGCCACCACGCGGCGGCGGAAGGCACGGCCCAGGCCCAGGACGGCATCCACGATGGAGCGGTCCTCACCATCGACCAGCATGTCGCGCACGAAGGCCTGGTCGATTTTTATCTCCTGCACCGGCAATTGACGCAGGTACACGAGCGAGGAATAGCCGGTGCCGAAATCGTCGAGCGAATAATGGACTCCGAAGGCCGCGCATTCCTCGATGACGCAGCGCACGACATCCAGGTCCTTCAGATCCGCCGTCTCCACGATCTCGATCTGCAGCCGATCGGGCGGGACTGCAGGATATTCGCCCAGGATGTCGCGCAACTGGCGCACGAATCCAGATTCGGTCAACTGGCGGCCGAAGGCGTTGACGCTTACGGCAATGTCCATGCCATTGGTGCGCCATTGGGCGATCTGGCGCAGGGCCTCGCGGATCACCCA